>Ga0265297_10009699_pt1 | contig 12327 bp, 8 predicted proteins | sample Munlanlwell13791_FD_192502 | JGI IMG/M metagenome (GOLD analysis project Ga0265297, IMG submission 192502) | Leachate microbial communities from a municipal landfill in Southern Ontario, Canada - Leachate well 137-91 | ecosystem: Engineered > Solid waste > Landfill > Unclassified | place...
GTAGTTAAAACGCAAACCACAGCTATAGTCAAAACCCTGGGCGGGATCCGCGTCGTAGACAAGATCGGCCACCACTTCCGCCTCGAGCTTTCCTGATCGGACCAGAGAGAAATGAACATCGTCCATTTCCACTCTCCAGTACCAGTTGTAGCCGTTGTTGGAGTTGGCTAGAGGGTAAAGCAACTTCAAAGTCGCCAAATCCCACTCTGAACGGCAGAAGATGTAGGCGCGGTCGTCGCAAGGCGTGCGGTCATACCAGGCTTTCTCTTGATCGATGTCGAAAGCCACCCCCAAACGCAACTTCTCATGCATGGCCGGCGTGTTTCGGAGTGAAAGGGCCAGAGCCACCCAACTGTGTCCTTCGGCCTCGGATGGGAGAAGCTTAAACTCAATTGTCCCTGGCCAGTGCTCATTGACCACGTGAAGATAGCTCCTGTTCGGGTCATTGAAATCGGAGCGGTACTCCGTCTCAAGATCCATCCGAACCCCATCTTCAGCATGAACACAAACTACAAACATCAGTAGTACAGATACAAATGCCAGGCGCACTTCTCTCACCTGCCTCTCGATCGATTTGTAATGTCCTTACTCCAATATAACCTTAACTATGGCACAAAAACAAGGGCAACAAAATCCTCCTCGATTATTTTACTACTGTATCGCTACCGTATCCCCATTGTGTCTACCAAATTGTCATTTCTACCTACACCTATTCATGCCTATCTATCTCTATTTGACCCTATCTACTTTTCTTCACTATTAGTACTATCTCCCCTTTCATTTTGTGATTTTTAAGATCCAATATTACACTTATAATATTTCCGCCCCAACACTCTTCAAACATTTTTGTCATCTCGCGAGCAATAAATACCTCCGCGTCTTCTCCGAGAAACTCTCTGACATCTTTCAGAGTTCGTTCTAAGCGAAGAGCTGATTCATAAATGATAATCGGTGCCTCGATATTTATTAGCTCCTTAAATTTGGTCTGACGACCTTTTTTCTTTGGCAAAAATCCTACAAAATAAAATTCTTTGTTAACCAAATCTGAGACAGAGACCGCAGTAGCCACCGCACTCGCACCAGGAATTGGAACTATTTGAATGTCATTCTGAACCGCGGGCGAAGAATCTCGAGATCCTTCAGATTGCTTCGTTTTACTCGAAATGACAACTTCGTTATGTTTTGAATTTGTGATTTGTGATTTGTTTAGAGTTTTGGATTTAGAGCTTAGGATTTCAGCGACTAGTCGCTGTCCTGGATCTGAAACTCCCGGAGTACCCGCATCGGTTATATAGGCAATGCTTTCGCCGTTAATAAGTTTATTTAAAATTAGTTCATATTTATTATCTTTCGAGTGAGAATGAAGCGAGATTAGTTTAGTATCAATTTCATAATGCTTGAGCAATTTTCCGCTTACCCGCGTATCCTCGCAAGCGATAAAATCAACCTCTTTCAAAACTCGAATAGCTCGAAGAGTCATGTCTTCGAGATTCCCGATTGGCGTCGCCACCATGTATAATTTTCCAATATTCTGCTTTTCCATAATGTGTAATTATAATACTTCGACGGTTAATACTACCACAAAACCATGTTCAGTGCTACTCTTAGCTTGCGCAGCCAACCAGTCGGGAGGTGATTCCGTCGGTAGTCGCTTCAGAAGTTAAAAGGAGCCCAAGGGGTCATCTTGTGTTGTTGTACCCCAGGGGACAGGAAAGTCAACTCCAAGAATCAGTACACCAACTTGTGGAAGTTATAGATGTGAACGAATCCTACATCAAGATCAAACTAGACGGTACGATAACTGAGTGCCACGGAGTCGTCATCTTCTGGGCCAAGCGCGAACCGTGAGGCCCAGTCAAACAATCATGACTGGGCTTTATTTATGATATTTATGGTATGCTATATGTAGCATCATTTCAACGTGGGGGTGCAAAATGGAACCGTTTTGTTGCTACATCTGCACTTTTTGTGTGGATGGAGAATACATAAAAGGGGGCGTTACCGTCGACGTAACTGGTTGCGTCCGTAATACTACGGGCCCGGCTCTAATCCAATCCCTCCTAGTAGGCCGAATCACAATTGCGCTAATCGCACCCCGAAATGCACTGATCATCCCTATATCGACAAATCCCTCAAAGTACCTCGAGGGGACGATCTAATTCTGACGACCGGCTCACCATGAGCCGGTCGTTCTACATCAGATAATTTTTTGCCAGATCCCAAAATAAAACCAGATCAAAGAGAACCATAATAGAAAAAGTAATCCAACCCATCCAAGTCACGATCGGTGCGTTTTTGTGTTTACCCATTATTTTCTCATCCGAGGTAATCGAGAGAAGAAATATTAAAAGTATCGGCACCAATACGCCGTTTAGTACTTGAGTTAAAAAAAGCATTGTTATAGCATCAATCCCCGAAAGAGCAATAGCTACACCTCCAACTATTGAGAGTAATATCACCCCATAAAAACCTTGTGCCTCCCAAGCCTTCTTCTCTAGCCCCTCTTTCCAAGAGAAAGTATCAGCCACCACATAAGCAGTTGAAGCCGCCAAGACTGGAACCGACATAAAACCAGAGCCAACAATACCGACCGAGAAAAGCAAAAATGCTAAATCGCCAGCCAATGGTTTCAAGGCCATTGCAGCCTCTCCCGGAGAATCAAGTAATTTGTTTTGACCGAAAAATACCGCGGCAGCAGCTACAATTATAAAATAAAATATTATTTGACAAAAAAACATGCCAGACACTACACCTGCGGTTTCATCATCTAGTTCATCGACAGTTTTATGATCCTCTATCTCCTCAGTCGTTTGCCAAAAAATAAGATAAGGTGAAATCGTTGTTCCCATAACTCCGACTGCAATTAAAATCAAATCTGAGCTTTGCAAGAAGTTTAAACTAGGCATAAATGTACTCATTACCACCTCTTTCCACGGAACATCAATCAAAAAAGCCGAGACAATATAGAGTAAAAATATCGGAGTAATAATTAGAAGTAGTCTTGAAACTGCCCTGTAACCCTTTGATATAAGGAGATAAAGAAATATTAATCCGAATAATAATACATACCAAATGAGACTGACTCCGGTTAGGGTTCCAGCCACTTCGCCCATACCAGCTATATCAGCAGCGATAGTCAAAACATTACAAATTAAAACTATCAAAGCAGCAAATGAAGCCCATCTGATGCCAAATTTCTCCGCAATGAGTTTGTTCAAGCCTTTCTTCGCCACCACCCCAACTCTAGCTGACATCTCCTCGACTGAAATTAACATCGGCAAAGAAATAATCATCAACCATAAAAGCGAGAAGCCTGAGGCTGCTCCGGCTTGGGTGTAGGTTACTATTCCCGAAGGATCGTTGTCAGCGGCGCCAGTGATAATCCCGGCTTTTTTGGGAATAAAATAGTTCCAGATATTCCTTCTTCTCTTCTTGCCTCGATATTTATGATTGTTTTTCAACCCCCCACCTTTTTTTAATCAAATTTTTTTGACAATTTTTCCCAATTTTCCAAACTTAGTTCTTGAGCTCGAACATTTTTGTCTAAGCCAACTGATATAATTATATCTTCAATTTTACTTTTATCCAACTGATATCCTGAGGATAAATTGTTTATTAATGTCTTTCTCTTCGAGGCAAATCCATGTTTCACACATCTGAAAAATGACTTTTCATCTACTTTTAACTTTCCACTTTCCACTTTCAACTTAATTATTGCGGAATCTACTTTTGGCACAGGGAAGAAAGAATCGGCTTTTACTATATCGACTATCTCCGGCTTACCATATACTTGAACCGATACTGATAATACCGACATCTTGCCCGCCTGCCTTGAACTTGTCTGCAGTGAACTTGTTGAACCTGTCGAACGGGGCTTAGCACAAATTCTTTCCGCCACTTCCTTCTGCACCAACATCACGATAGTTTTGGGCTTATTCTCAGCCCCTAAGAACTTTCTGAATATATGACCTGTAATGTAGTATGGGATATTGGCAACTAGCTTGTAGCTGTTAGCTTCTAGGTTCAAGGTTTTAGGTTCTAGGTCTAGGATATCTGCATTTATTATTTCTAATTTGTTCCTAAATTCTTTCGTTCTTTCGTTCTTGAGTTTTAAAAGCTCTGTGAGCCTTTGATCCTTTTCTACCGCTATTACCTTGCCCGCTTTCTCAACCAGTTTTTCCGTTAAAACTCCCAAACCGGGGCCGATCTCAAGTACTGTATCGTCATCTTTCAACTCTGCCACGTCAACAATTTTGTCTAGTACGCTCTCGTCAACTAAAAAATTCTGCCCCATGTTTTTTTTAGCATAAAGATTATTTGCTTTGAAGTATTTGATTAGGTCACTTTTATTGGATAAGTTCATTGTCAATTTAATGTTTTCCACCAGAGGCGGATCAGCCTATGGCTGAAGGTGCTTAGGTTCCTAGCTTGTTAGGGTTTCAACACAATAAATAGGTTTGCGACCTAGTCGGGCAATTATACAACAAAATACGATTTTGTGCAATTGAGGCCAACGGCTCGCTTGCCTTGAGCCATTTAGATATATCCGATTAAATATTTAGTTCTTTAATTCTTCCACCAATACATATGGTCCTCTGCCGAAAGAGTTATCATAGCCAAGTTGCTTCCAGATATTTATACCAACATCTAAAACTACTCCGTAGGGAGCTGAGGTCAATCCCCAAGTGTGCGTAACCGTACCCTCAACTCTTTTCCCATTATCCAAATTTGTAATTCTAAGCAACGTACCTCGACTATAATTCGGGCTAACAATTCCATTCGGATAAGCATTTGTAAGTGTAGCATCGCCTTTATGCGAACTTAGCACGGTTACTTTTGTACCATAATATTTTACAGTGTTTACTGGCTCTTTTGTCACCTCATCTCGAAGCAATGTTTTAGAAATCTCTACTCCATTTTCACGTATTACTTCATAAGTTAAAGCCCTTGTACCCTTCTCTCCATATTGTTCAACCCTTGTTTTGCCCCTGTCTAATTCTGGATCAGCTTTTTCAATTATCTTATAATCAATGGTTTCTTCTTCGACTAGTTCAGTTCGTGCGACTCGGATTATCTTTACCACCATATCCGGCTCTAATTCGAAATTAGTTGCAAAGTTTATCTTGTCTTCTTTGCCAAGAACAATATCCTTTTCGTTCAATAGTTCACCGACACTTTTTTGCCAAGAACGATAAATCTGAGACTGATTTCCATCAATCACTGTATACATCGGGGCTCGAAACAACTTGATTTTTGAGCCTATCTGCATATCGATACGCGGAAAGGATGCTAGCCTGTCTTCTTTATAGGGATTTGCACCAAGATCAATGGCTATTTCACGTTCTAGCGAAAAATTTGAATTTCCCTTATATGTGTTTAGCACCTCTCCACCAACATCGATCTCCTCGACAATATAGGCTTGCTCGAAGTGGCCAATCGCCGATTCATCACCCTTTGCCCACAAAGAACTAACCGCCAAGAAGAAAGTGGCAGCCACAATAGATATTATAATTAGAGGAATAATTTTTGACATATGAGTAGCAAAAAATTGCTACAAGATACATTTTACCTGAATCATTTTTTCGGTCAATCAGATTTTATCGATCAAGTGTTCTGGAATATTTTCAATAAATCTGGAAACTGGATTGGCCTGGAACCTGCCATACAAATTTCGCTCCGAACAGTGGATCATATACAAATTCTTTTTGGCTCGAGTAATCCCCACATAGCAGAGCCTCCGTTCCTCCTCCATCTCATGTTCATCCATAAGAGAACGCGAATGAGGAAATATCCCCTCTTCGACTCCTACAATAAAAACCGTCTCAAACTCTAAACCTTTGGCAGAGTGCAGAGTCATCAGAGTAACCGCCTTCTGGCCTGTAGCGATTGAGTCGGTATCTTGTATCAGAGCCACTCTCTCTAAAAAATCTTCTAATGCTTTTGTATTAGACATTTCATTGGAAATTGGAAATTGATCATTGGAAATTGCTTGAGATTGGTTAGCAACACTAACCAACTCAAGCACGTTTTCCCATCTCGCTTCTCCCTCCGGAGTCCCATCGAGCAAAGACTTCTTAAGTCCTGATTTTATCGCCACATGCTCTATTAAATCCCCCAGATTCATATCACTAGCCGCTCCTCGCATCTCCTCTACTGATCTTAAAAAGCTTTCTACTTTCGTTGGGATTTGATCATTGATGCTTGATTGATTATTGGAAATTGATAATTGATAATTTTTCAGCGTAACTGCTCCTATTCCCCGGCTTGGATTTGTCACGGCTCTGCTAAACGATTCTTGATCATCCGGATTTACAATCAAACGCAGATAAGCAAGAAGGTCTTTTATCTCTTTTCTCTCGTAAAAACGAACACCGCCAACAATTCTGTACGGGATATCGAAACTCATAAAAGCTTCTTCCAGCGCTCGCGACTGAGCGTTGGTTCTGTATAGAACAGCAAACCTTGACAAATCGCCATCTTTACAGAGCGACCTTAGCTCCATAGCGATAAATTCTGCCTCATCCTGCTCATTTATAGCATTGTAAACAGAAATTGGTCTTCCTCCAGTTTCTTCGGTCCAAAGTTTTTTATCGGTCTTATTTTTATTGTACTTGATAATCTCGTTAGCCGCCTCCAAAATAATATTGGTTGAGCGATAGTTCTGTTCGAGCTTAATGACTTTTGTATTTTTGTAATCTTTCTCAAAATTCAAAATATTTCTAAAATTCGCTCCCCTCCATCCATAAATAGCTTGACTGTCATCGCCCACCACCATGATATTCTTATACTTTTTGGCAAGAAGCTTTACCCAGACATACTGGGCCTGATTGGTATCCTGATACTCATCTATCAAGATGTATTTAAATTTATCCTGATATTTTTCTAAGATTTTAGGATTCTCTTCGAAAAGCTCTACACACTTCATTATTAAATCATCAAAATCAAGCGCATTTGAGTCCTTCAGGTACTTTTGATATTTGACATATACGTCAGATGTTACTTTCTCGAACGGGGAATTTTCATATTTTTTATATTCCATCTCATCTATCAGCTCGTTTTTAGCGCCTGAAATGAAGTAAGCAATTGTATTGGGGGAAAAATTCTTCGGATCGATTTCCAGCTCCTTCATCACCCGTTTGATAACCGCTTTTTGATCACCTGTATCGTATATCGAGAAATTTCTCTCATATCCCAGGTTGTGTATCTCTTCTTTCAAAATCCGAACGCAGATAGAATGAAATGTGCCGAGCCAGGACATGCTAGTGCGTAGTTGGTAGGGAGTAGACGGTAGTTTGTTAAATAATAGTTGAAACACCCGCTCGCCCATCTCACCCGCCGCTTTATTGGTAAATGTCACCGCCAATATATTTTGTGATGCTATCTTTTTCTCTTTGACCAGATAAGCGATTCTGTGAGTCAGAGCCTTAGTTTTACCACTACCGGCGCCTGCAAGCACAAGCACGGGACCTTCTGTTTGCAAAACTGCCTCTTTTTGTTGCGGATTCAAATTTTCAAATATTTCGTTCATAGGTATTTATTATAACTGAAATAATAATTTGCCCCAAGCAAGAAACCATATAAAATAAAGGGTATTAAACCCCAGGGCAAGCCCTGGACCCCGCCCCTAAAATCGGGGCGATGATAGCGTGGCAAGCCACGCGGTATTAAACCACAATTTAGCGTTTGACTTAATGACTTTCGTATCATGTAATAATGATTTTCAAGGCTAAAAACGTGTACAAGTTTATAATAGTAATTTGCCTCAGGCAAGAGCCCAATACCAGCTTCTGGCTATTAGCTGCTAGGTGTTTTTGTATTAAGTATTAAGTATTAAGATAGTAGATTTACCCAGAAAAGAGCCCGAAACTAGGACTTAATAATAGTGAATTGATTCCATCCTCAGAAATCTAATTTTTAGGTGGAAAGCCGGTACTGAAATACCGGAAGGACTTCCGCCGTAATAAAAATTAGATTTATGGTCGTGCAGGTAGATGGGTTTTAGGGAAGGAGGGCTGCTTCGAAATTAAGCCTTCCTTCCCTAAGAAAAACAAGTAAATAATGTATTTATCTAAAATCAATATGTTCGTATTCCTCAACTAAAAAACCACCATCTAGTGGTGGGTTTTTAGTTGGGTGCAACTTATTAGTCAACTTATCGGGAACAAATATTTTTTAAATTATTGCCCGGTGACTTAAATTACACCCATGAGGGGTACCGCAATGGCAACTAAGTCATTTGTGGTATCCCTTACTGACCTTATAGGTCGATAAAAGACACGCTTGACTGTCCCTCATTTTTGTTTTTTTCCTGCTGAATTTTTAATGATCTTTGAATTTCGGTTTACCCCGTTTATTTTTGATTTACGGGATTTGTTTTTGATTTGCTGATTTTTTTATTTTTTGGCAGGAAAGAGCTGGGAGGAAGGAATTGATTTACCACTTATTTTATCGGTAGATTTCATTCCTTCCTATAGAATCGGGGGAGCAGGCCGATCCAGGTCCCATCTCCTTCTTGCAAAAAGAGCCTCTCACGAGGAGAAGCTCTTTTTTCCGTTAATAGCGCATAACTAATCGCTAATAACACCAGCCCTCCTAGTGAATATCAATCCAAATTTTTAAAGTATAAATCCATGTCTGACCGTGTGGTTTCTTCTGATTCATCTGTTTTAAAGTAATTGAATCATTGTATCTCATCTATCAAAGCTTGTCAAGAGTTTGCGTGGTATAATATTATATCAAGCTATTATTTATATAATACTGTATTGTATATTTATGACTTTATTCCTCAATCCGCCGGTTCTAAATCACGGGGAGAGATGCCTTCGCCCGTTCTCTTCTTGTCCAAATCCCGAAAGCGCATCTGCTCTGGATTGAAATGAAGCTCTATCCCTCCAGTTGGACCATTTCTGTGCTTTTTGATCAAAACCTCCGTAATTCCCTTGCGATCAGTATCGGGATCATAGTATTCATCTCTATATAAGAAAACAACCAGGTCAGCATCTTGCTCGATTGAATTGTGAACAACAATACCATTAGCTATAAAATTATGTTCTCTCGGGACTGTTATATCATATACTTCATCAACCCCAAGTGGCTCTATGCTTCTAATCTCGTCCCAAAAGATGCTTGAACTCGCCAGCATTTTTAGCTCTTCATCTCCCAAAACCTCGGCAACTTTAGACAATCTCTCTCTTGATAATCCATTTCCATATCGCTGTGTCCCGCTATATGCCCAGCCCATTTTTTCATGAAATTCACGAGTCGTCCAGTTTAAAGCATTAAATTTTTCTACAATTTTAGGCCAAATCTCTTTTGGAATAATATCAATATTTGTGTTTTGAGTGATTTTTTCAAGCTCGGAAATCGCTTTTTTTACGTTTTCCGATTTTTGACCAAAAATCCCCACTTCACGTAAAAATCTTAACTGCTCACCTGCTCCCGTAATATTTAAATCGTAAACGGTATCATAGCCCTTTTTATTATTTTTCCTAATTCTTGAGTGTATCCCTAGCCGAAGAAGCAGATGGATAATATCATCAATCAATCTTTTACTTTTTGAAGCATAATGCAGGCGCCACTGTCCAGCTGATTTTGTAACCCCTCCATCAGTCGCAAATATGTGATGTAAAAATAACTTAATATTTTCATCGGATTCAGAAAACAAAATATCTGGAACATGTTTTTCTCCTGATCGTTGATTAAATATTCCCAAATCATCTAGCCATTTTACGATAGGATTTCTCTTGACACGAGCCAGCCTGTAAGGAGATGAAAGATAAAGATGATGCCAACTCTCTTGCTTGACCATTCTGTTCTTGGTGCCGAACTCCTCATCAGATGCTTTATCGACAACATCCAGGCACTTTCTATCGGCATTTGTATAATGCAGGGGTTGATTTTTCAAATAGCAACCATCTCCTATCAGGTGAGCTAGAAGAATTATTTTATTTTCTGATAATTCGGATTTATTTATATTTAAATTAATTTCTCTCGGTGTGGCCAAATGATTTTTAGGCTTCAATTTATCGAGTCTAGCCCAGCCTTCGATGGTTAAAAACTTATGATTTGCAGTTGCTTTTATGCTTTTTCCACTTGCGAGATTAATCTGAAATAATTTCTTTCTTCCTGTTGAGAATATTTTGCTAGCCTTGACCTTTGTCAACTCCTTTTTTTTGCTCAAACCAAGACAAACAAAATTCTTTTTGCCTATCAAATTTTCTATTCTTTCCCTCTTGCCAGTTTTTGCATCAAAAACTAATGTATCTCCTGCCAAACATCCAGATTCACGCAGGTCAGAAAGCTGGGGTCGCTTGTCCGGCCTATGCTCCACCGCACGGGAAAGCTGAGAAAGCGCTATTACCGGCACCTTGAGCTCACGTGCCAATCCTTTCAAAGACCTAGATATTTGAGAAATTTCTTGTACTCTATTATTTTCATCTCCTCTGGAACGTCCCTCCATCAGCTGAAGATAGTCAATAATCAAAAGGCCCAAACCATGCTCCATCTGAAGTCGGCGCGCCTTGGCGCGTATCTCCATTACATTCATACCCGGCGTATCATCTAAATAAAGTGGCGCCTCAGACAATATACCCATGGCGTAGCCGATTTTTGGAAAGTCGTCATCATTTAGATTGCCGGTCCGAAGCTTCCAGGAATCGACTCCGGCCTGGGATGAAAGCAATCTGTCCACTAGCTGTTCTTTGCTCATCTCAAGAGAGAAAACCGCAGTTGGGATTTTCTCCTCTATCGCCGCATGTTCAGCTAGGTTAAGGGCAAAAGAAGTTTTTCCCATCGAAGGACGTGCTGCTAAAATAATAAGATCTGATTCTTGAAAACCGGCAGTTACATTGTCTAAATCTTTAAAACCAGTGGGCACTCCCCGTATCGCCCCCTTGTCTTTATCCTTATGAATCTTGTCAATCCTATCAAACGCTTCTGTCAAAATATCCTTCACCGGCACAAATTTGTCCTTCATTGAGCTCTGCGAGACTGAAAAGAGCGCCTGTTCAGCTTTATCCAAAGTATCTGATATGTCGGCATCTTCATCGTATCCAAGCGTGCCAATCGTCGACGCCGACTCTATCAAGCGTCGCAGTATCCCCTTTTCTTTAACGATATTTGCCCAGTGCACGATATTGGTCGCTGAGGGAGTCCCATTTACCACTTCGGCCAAATAACTCGACCCACCCACTTCTTTCAGATGCTCCTCAGCTTCCAATATTTCAGATAATGTGATGATATCTATCGGCTTTCGCTTCTCGAAAAGCTCAAGCATAGCCCGATAGATAATTTCATGGCGAGTCTCGTAAAAATCTTGCGCGGTAACAATATCGATAATTTTGATAATGGCATCTTTATCAAGCAAAACTCCACCGATGACCGCCCGCTCTGCATCCAAGTTTTGGGGTGGAATTCGTACATCACGAGGAATATTGAACTTCGGACGAAGATCGCTCTTTTTAAAATCGTTTTTTTGATTTTTCCCCTCAGTTTTGCTCATAAATGTTACTTAAATTACAAGGACACAAGATACAATTTCCAAACAAATCTCAAATTCTGAATTAATATGTTCAAATGTTTGTAATTTTATTATTTGTATATTGGATATTGTTTGTTTTTTGTTTCTTGGGATTTGATATTTGTGAGATATTTGGTTATCCAAATATCTCATCCGCTGCCTCTATCAGCTCATTATCCGAAGCAGGCTTAACATTTTTTTTCTTAAAATCAGATATCTGACAGCTAACCCTGCACTTTTTGCCCAGTACCTCCTCAGCAAATTTTTCGATTAGCTGAATATTCTTTATCTCAGATATTTTGTCTTTGTGAAATTGAAACTTTACGCCCAAGGTAATCAGATCCTGGTCAAACGCTATCGGTCTTGCATCACGCAAAAGTGCCGCTAAAGAGTTATTTTCCTTCTTGGTCAGAGTTACTACATTACTCCACTGAGCTGTCGAGAGGATGATAGATTCTTCGGGCGTGGGGCGTGGGGCGTCGGACGATTTTTCAGCTTTAATATTATCCGTTTCCAACCGTGTAGTTTCTTCCTCTTTTTCTGCTACTTTCTCCTTTCTACTTTCTACCTGCCTGCCGGCAGGCAGGGCTTTCTCCTCACTTATTACTGCGCTCTCTGTCCCATCTGGAGACTTCGCCATAGATTGGTTGGGTTTTTCTTTATCATTCCCGCCACCATTTTTGTCATCCCCCGATTGAGTCGAGGGCAAGCATTCGAGCTTGACCCGGGGATCTACCTTTTTTGGATCACCAACTGAATCGGGGATGACCGCGTCATTTTCGGGTTTGATATTTGGAGCTTGTTTGGGA
>Ga0265297_10009700_pt1 | contig 12326 bp, 9 predicted proteins | sample Munlanlwell13791_FD_192502 | JGI IMG/M metagenome (GOLD analysis project Ga0265297, IMG submission 192502) | Leachate microbial communities from a municipal landfill in Southern Ontario, Canada - Leachate well 137-91 | ecosystem: Engineered > Solid waste > Landfill > Unclassified | place...
GGCGGACTCGCGCGCGCGGCTGGAGCCTTTGCGCAAGGCGCACGCCGCGGCGTCATCGTGGACAATTCCGCCCGTGACGACGCCACTGCGTCAGGTCATGATCGGCTGGCAACCCTACGGTAAAGGATTTGTGGCTGATTCTGCCGAACCTCACGGCGGCGAACTTTGCGTCCGTTGCGAAACCGAACCGGCCCAGCCCACCGCCGGCCTTGTGCAACAGTTCGACCTCCAGCAGAAGGAGCCTCGTCCCATTTGCATCACAGCATGGAGCCGGGCCGAAAACGTGTCAGGCAGGCGCAACGGCGACTACGCGATCTTCGTGGACGCCACCTGCGCTGACGGCACGGTGATGAACGGCCATTGCGCACCGTTTGCGACCGGAACACACGGTTGGGAACAAGCCACGTTGCGTCTGTCGCCCAAAGCGCCGATTCGCGTCCTCCGGTTGCATCTGATGTTTCGCCGCCACGCTGGTCGCGTCTGGTTCGACGACGTCGAACTCAAGACAGAGCAGTAACCCGCAGCCCTCTGCATCGCTGCCTCCTGAAGAGCGCGCTTGTATCGCCGCGGGTCTCTGCCTACGCTCGCAAGCGACCTGTTGCATGCGGTGTTCTTGACGACCGGACAGAGCTATGAGCATGCGCTTCTGCAATCAACTGACCGAGGCTGACACGAGGCTGATCAAGACGAGGTTGGATGACTTTGTTCCGCGCGAGGTGTTTGACGCACACACGCACATCCTTCACAGCCGGCACTTCGCCGAGGGGAAACGGCCCGAATTCATTCCCGCCAACACCGCGTTCGGGTTGCGGCAGTTCAACGAAACGATGGCCCGTTGGCTTCCGGGTCGCGTGGTCAACGGGCTGTTCTTTGGCTATCCCTGCGCCGGCAACGACCGCACTGGGGAGAATGCGTTTGTGGCTGGAGAGATTGCCGCAGTGCGTGCGACCCGTGTGAGCCGCGCGCTCGCGTTGCTGGCGCCGGAGGACGACCCGGCGCGGGCTCGACAACTCATCGCCCAGCATCGTTTCGTGGGCATCAAGCCGTATCGGCTCTACGCGCACATCGCCGACACGGCGCAGGCGACGATCGAGGAGTTCGCGCCGGAGTGGATGTGGGAAACCTGCAACGAGTTCGACGGCGTGCTTACGCTGCACATTGTTCGCAGTCTCGGCATCGCCGATGAGAGCAACCGCGATTCCCTGCGGCGGCTGTGCCGGAAATATCCGCGTTGCCGCGTTGTGCTCGCCCACGTGGCGCGCTCATTCAACTACCGCAACGCCTTGGCGGGGCTTGCCAGCTTGAGCGATCTCGACAACGTCGTCGTGGACACCGCCGGCGTGACCGAGACGGAAGCCCTGCGCGCCGCGCTGGAGATTCTTGGCCCGCGTCGCGTGCTTTACGGTTCCGACTACCCGATCAGCGACCTGCGCGGCAAGTGCTTCACGATGGGCGATGGTTTTACGTGGGTGTATGCCGACGATCTGCCCGCGAAGGCGGTCACGCCATTCGAGAGCTTCACGCTCGTGGGCATCGAGTCGCTGCTGTGTCTGCGCGAGGCGTGCGAAGCCGCCGGCATGGGCGACGGCGACCTGCGCGACATCTTCCGCGACAACGGACGGCGTCTGCTCGCGCCACATCTGGAGGCCAAAGACGTGCCGCCTGCGCCGTCAGGACCTGAGTTGTGGGAGCGCGCACAGCAGCGCATCGGTTGCGGCACGGGCCTTCTTTCCAAACGCTCGGTGAGTTTTGATCCCGCGACCTGGCCTCAATACTATTCGCGCTGCGAAGGCGCTCACATCTGGGACTCGAATGGCCGCCGCTATCTGGATTTCACCGGCGGCGTCGGGGCGATCCTGCTCGGGTACTCCGATCCCGACGTAAACGCCGCCGTCAAGCGCCGCGTCAGTCTCGGCAGCTACTGCACGCTCGTATCGCCGGACGAAGTCGAGCTGGCGGAACTGTTGCTCGCGCTTCATCCGTGGGCGCAACGCGTTCGTTACGCGCGCGGCGGCGGCGAGGCGCTCGCGCAAGCGGTGCGGATCGCACGCGCGGCGACCGGGCGCAGCGGTATCGCATTTTGCGGTTATCATGGCTGGAGCGATTGGTATCTCGCGGCAAACCTCGGTGAGACCAACGCGCTCGACGGCCACTTGCTGCCGGGCCTGCAACCGCTCGGCGTGCCGCGCGAACTGGCGGGCACTGCGGCGCCGTTCCGCTACAACGACTTCGCGTCGTTTGAGGCGACCTTGAAGAAACTTGCCGGCAGACTCGCCGCTGTCTTGATGGAGCCGATGCGCTCCGAAGAGCCGCGCGACGGCTTCCTCGAAAAAGTCGCTGGCGCCTGTCGCGCGGCGGGCGCGGTTTTCATGGTGGACGAAGTCACCAGCGGCTGGCGATTCGGATTTCCCGGTGCGTGCGCGCGGCTTGGCATCCAGCCCGATGTCGCCATCTATGCCAAGGCCATCAGCAACGGATTTCCCTGTGCTGCCATCGTCGGCCGGGCTGCGGTCATGGACGCGGCCAACGCCAGTTTCATCTCGAGCAGTTACTGGACGGATGGTGTCGGGCCGGCCGCGGCACTCGCGTGCGTCCGCAAGATGCAACGTGTGTCCGCGCAATCACACGTGTGGACGCTCGGCCAAAAGCTTCAGGCCGGTCTGCGGCAGATCGCGGCGAACCACCCGTCGCTTCGCATGAAGATCGGCGGCATGCCTTGCGCGCCCTCGCTGGCTTTCGATCTCGGCGCGGACAGCCAGGCGGCCAAGACACTTTACATCCGCAAGATGGTCCAGCGTGGCATCCTGGTGTCGGGCCAGTATTACATGATGTGGCCGCACACGCCGGAGATGATGGACGCGCTGTTGGCCGCGCTCGGCGAGGTTTGCGGGGAACTGGTGGCCTTGCATGGGGAGGGGCGTTTGCAGACCGAAGCCGGCAGCGCCGTGGGACAGGCTGGATTCGCCCGATTGGCATGAACAATACACACACAGGAACCTGACTCCATGATGGCGCGCTTTTCGTCGCTCGACTACATCGTCTTTGCTGTCTATCTCCTTGGCTCGACGCTGCTCGGTTTTGCGTTCGTAAAGAAGCACAGCTCGGTGAAGGAGTTCCTGCTGGCGGGGCGCAGCATGGGGGCGTTGATGGTCGGGCTGTCCATTCTCTCGGCGATGTTCAGCGGCATCAGCTACCTCGGCGCGCCGAGCGAGGTCTATGCGCACGACGCGAGCTACGTGCTGGTCGGCCTGAGTTTCTTTATCGCCACGCCCATCACGACAGCGGTGTTCATCCCGTTCTTCTACCGCGCAAAGTTTTTCACGGCGTATCACTATCTGGAGGAACGTTTCTCGGTCGGCGTGCGCACGCTGGCATCGGCGTTGTTCATCACGCGTGTGCTGCTGTGGCTGGCGCTGGCGATTTACGCGCCGGCGCTGGCGTTGGAACAGGTCACGGGCCTGCCGCTTGGGTTCACGATCGTGGTGACGGGCGCGCTGGCAACGTTCTACGCGGCGTTGGGCGGCATGCAGGCGGTGATCTGGATTGACGCGATCCAGTTCATCATCCTCTTTGGCGGGCAACTGCTCATATTCATCGTGGCGTTCTGGCATATCCCGGGTGGTGTTGCCGGCGCCTACGAAATCGCCCGCGCCGGCGGCAAGATCACTGTTGACCTGAGTCTGGACCCGATGGTGCGCGTGACGTTATGGGGGTTGCTGCTTGGCCAGGCGTTCCATGCGTTGGTGCAGATGGCGACCGACCAGGTCGCGGTGCAACGCTACATGACTGCGACGAGCTTGAAGACTGCGCAACGCGGCCTGTGGATGAGATTGTGGATGGTACTGCCCGTGACGGCTCTTTTCTACCTGTCGGGCGTGGTGCTCTACGCTTATTACCAATCGCAACACTTCGACCCGCTCGCGTCCGGGGCGATTCGCAGAGCCGACCAGATCCTGCCTTACTTCGTTGTCAACGCCCTGCCGGCCGGCATGGGTGGCTTGCTCATCTCGGCGATTTTCTCCGCGAGCATGTCGGTCAGTTCGTCGGGCATCAACGCGATGACCACCGCGGCGCTGATGGATTTCTACAAGCGCCTCTGGCGGCCTGACGTGAGCGAGGCGGAGCAGCTCCGGTTGGCGCGCTGGATGACCATTGGCTTTGGGGTTCTGGTGGCCGCGCTGGCGTTCGTGGTCGAGAGAATGGGCACGTTGGTTGAGGGCGCGGTCAAGATGATGGCCATCACCGGCGGACCGCTGCTCGGCCTGTTTTTCCTCGGCATGCTCTCCAAGCGCGCCAACGCAAAAGGGGCCATCGTGGGCTGGCTCGCCGGCATTGCGGTGTTGCTGCCGATCTGCTTCGCGAGCAACGTCTCGTTTCTCTGGCACGCTTGCATCGGCTGCGTCGTTACCTACGTCACCGGGCTTGCCGCCAGCACGCTTTTCGCCGCGGAATCGAAATCCTTGGACGGACTTACCGTCGCCACCCGCTACGTGCCGGAGGAGTAACCATGAACATTCAATCCAAAATTCTGTTTGCCATCGTCGTGTCAGCCGTTGCAGTTCTGACGCTGGACAGCGCTACTGCTTCAGACGTTCGAATTGCCACATTTCGGGCCGATGTCACGCCACCGCTTGGGTCGCCGTTGTGTCACGGCGGTGTTTCAAACGCGATGACGATCGTAGACCCGCTCACCGCGCGCGGCGTGGTGCTGTTGATGCCGGAACAGAAACCCATCGTGCTTTGTGCAGTGGATTGGGTGGTCAATAGCAACGCCGGCTACGACGAGTGGCGCAAGGCGCTCGCCGAGGCGGCGGGCACCACCGTCGAACGCGTGGCGGTCCACACCGTGCACCAGCACGACACGCCGGGCTGCGATTTTACGACCGAGGACCTGCTGGCCGCGCAGGGACTGACCAACAGATTCTCGAATGTTCCCTTCGCCCACGAGGCGATTGCGCGCACCGCGAAGGCCGCCCACGAGGCTATGCGGGAACCGAAAGCCGTGACCCACGTCGGCGTTGGCCAGGCGAAGGTGGAGCAGTTCGCTTCGAACCGCCGCGTTGCCGGGCCGGACGGCAAGGTGAAGTATGTCCGCTACAGCGCGTGCCGTATCCCGGCGGCTCGCGCCGCACCCGAGGGCGTCATTGACCCGTTCGTGCGCGTGTTGAGTTTTTGGGACGGAGACCAGCCGCACGCGGTGCTCAGCTACTACGCCACGCATCCGCAAAGCTACTACGGCAGGGGAGGCGTCAGCGCCGACACCGTCGGCATAGCCCGCGCGATGCGCGAGGCCGCGTTGCCCGGCGTGCCTCACATCCATTTCGACGGCGCTGGCGGCAACGTCACTGCGGGCAAATACAACGACGGCTCTCCCGAAAACCGGCCCGCGCTCGCCCGGCGGCTGGCGCGCGGTTTGGAGGAGGCGTGGAAGGTCACACGCAAGTCGCCATTGAGTGCCGCGGACATCGAGTGGCACGTGAAGGCGGTCGCGCTGCCGTTGCGCGAGGAACTGGCTGATGAGGCCCCCGCCATCAAGTTGCTCGCCGACACGTCGGCCAAAGTTGGCGACCGGGCGCGCGCGGCGCGGCAGCTCGCGTGGTCGCACCGCTGCAAGGCTGGCCATCGAATTGACCTGAGCTGTCTGCGGGTCGGCCCGGCGCGCGTCCTGCACATGCCCGGCGAACTGTTCGTCGAGTATCAACTTGCCGCGCAGCGGATGCGTCCCGACGCGGTGGTGTGCATGGCGGCGTATGGTGACGACGGCTGCGGCTACATCGGCACCGAGATCGCGTATTCACAGGGCGGCTACGAAGCCAGCAAGGTGTCACACGTCGCGCCGCAGGTCGAAAGGGTGCTGATGGACGCGATGAAGTTGTTGTTGGGCGCGGAGAAGTAAGAGCGTTGAAGCATGTAAAATGTGATCATCGAGTTTGTCCGCGCATTGGCGGTGGATTTCTGCGGTTGCGCTCATGCGGCTGGCTGGTAGAGTGCTGACAAGCATATGAAGAAGGGCACACTGACCATGAAAGTGACTCGACTTGCCTGCATCCTGTTCATCACCCTGTTGGGGCTTGCGGCCACGACGCCGTCTCTTGCCGAGACGACGGTGAAAGTGCTGGGGCTTGGACCCGACCGCGCCGATCTGATGGTGAACGACCTGGTTCTTCGCCGGATGAAAGTCGGCCAGACTTCGCCGGAAGGCATCCAGTTGATCTCGGCGACGCGGGACGAAGCCGTGCTTGTGGTTGACGGCAAGCGCTGCACGCTGCGAAGGGGGCAGGGAGTGGCTAGCACGGTGAGCCTGCAGGCAGACCCACATGGGCACTTCGTTACCACGATTCGGATCAACGGTGTGGCGACGACAGCCATGGTGGACACAGGCGCAAGTGATGTCGCGATCAACAGCGTCGAAGCCAAGCGCATGAAGATCAACTACTCAGCCGGCAAGCGCATCATCGTCAGCACCGCCAACGGCGAATGCCCGGCGTGGCAGGTGACGCTGGCTTCGGTTCAAATGGGGGACATCGAGTTGCACAATGTGCAGGGATCAGTGACCGAAGGAGGTTCAGAGAAGTTGAAACAAACGCTCCTCGGCATGACGTTTCTCAACCAGTTGGACATGCAACGCAGCGGCTCAGTGATGACGCTGAAGAAACGCTGAGGAGCGGCTGTCGCACAAGAGCATCGTTTTGCGCGCGGCTGGCTACTCCAACCGCAGGACAGTCCACAACTTCAGTTCCGGCAGCTTGATTCGCACTCCCGTCGCGTCCGCTTCGACGGCGATCAAGGCGGGTTCGGTTCCCGGCGCAAAGGCTGCCCGATCATCATCAGAGAGGGACAGCCAGAATGCCTGTCCAGCTTTCTACTTCAGCCAGACGGGACTGAGCCGTCGTTCGAGGTTGGGTAGCAGGACGAAGTCTCGCACCTCCCGGCGGAAGACGACCATGTCGTTGGCGTGGGCGAGGGAAATGATGGGCAGGTGTTCACGCGCCAGCGCCAGCGCGCGAAGATAGGCGGCCGCACGTTTCTCCGCGTCGAGTTGCTCGCGAGCCTCACTGAGCGCGGCGGCCAGTTGGTAGTCTTCCAAGAACGAAATGTTGGCGAGGTCGCCGGCGTGCGTAGCTTCGGGGGAAACGACCCTGAAGAAATCGCCGGGATCACCGTTACGGCCGGTGTAGACGTGCAGCGCGAGGTCGTGTTCGCCTTTGCTGACGGTGGCGATATACGCAGCCGGGTCTTGGGCGACGATCTGTATCTTTAGGCCGATGGCTTCGAGGTCGGACTTGATCAACTCCGCCGCCTGCGTCGGGTTGGGCAGACACGGGCACGGTGTGTTTACGACGTGGAGTTTCAGCAGCGGCAACTCGACGCGCTCGATGACGTTCGTCGTGAAGGTGATCGGCAGGCCGAAGGCATCGTTGGTGGAAACGGTGATGGGTTTGACGACGATTTGCAGTTGGGCGATGAGGCTGCGGGCGCGCTCGATGTCGAGCGGCCATTCTTCGATCTTGGCATCGGCAGGGCGCAACGCCGGCGGCAGCACACAGGTCGCCGCGACTGCTGCTCCACGATAGACCGACTCGATGAGCGGTGGTCTCTGCACTGCCATTGCCACCGCCTGGCGGAGTTCCAGCCGGTCCATCGGCGCTTTGCGGCAGTTGAAGGCCAGCGAGACCATGTTGATGCCGGTCGCTTCGAGCAGCGTCAGCTGTTTGTTGGCGCGCACGGAGGCGAGATCGTCTGGGTTGAGACCGTCCATCGCATGGATCTGGCCGGTCCGGAGCTGGGTGAGCCGCTCGCTGCTGTTGGTAACGACCTTGAACACGACACGTTCAGACTTCGGTTTCTGGCCCCAGTAGTCAGGGTTGGCTTCGAGCACGATCTGTCCGTTGGGCGGCCATTCGCGCAGTTTGAACGGGCCGGTGCCGACCGGATGGCGTGACAACTCCTTGCCGCAGTCGGCGGGCGCGCGCGGGCTGATGAGGGAGGCGGAAGCCGTCGCGAGATTCGCGAGCAGCGCAGGATTGGGTTTCTTCAGACGCAGTTCCAGCCGTTGTGCATCCAGCACGCGCACGGCCTCGATGTTGCTGTAGAGATCGGAACGGCGGGCGGGGTTTGCGCTTGTGATGTTTCCCGGTGCGTTCGTGCCCATCTGGCGGTTGAAGTTCCATAGCACGGCGGCAGCGTCCAGCGGCGTGCCGTCGTGAAACTTGACGCCTTCACGCAACGCGATGATGCACGTTTGGCTGTCGCTGCTGAGATTCCATGTTTCTGCAAGGCAGGGTTCGATCTGGGACGTGCCGCTCTTGAAGCGAACCAGTCCCTCGCAGATGTTGCCAAGCACCTTGGCGTTCTCGCTATCGTCCGCAGCGAGGGGGTCAAGCGCCTGCGAGTCGGCGGCGCGCGCGAAGATGAACGGGTTCTCAGCCGGCGCAGTTTTCTGGCCGCAACCGGCGGTGAGAGAGAGTGCAACCGCGACTATGAGTGCGCCGAGGAGAATGCGAACGTTCATGGTCGGGTTTCGGGTTTCGGGTTTCGGGGAGTGGTTTTGCACACAGATGATCTTGGTTGAGATGGTTGAAGCGATTGAATGAGCTTCGTGAGCATTTGGCCAACGCGCTGAGATAGATTCCATGCGTCCAGAGTGTCTTCGCGTGACAAGATTTTCAGCCGCACTGCAATCACCAGATGGGTTTCAAGTTCAGCCAGCGAACCGCGTCCGATTGAAAGATGGTGCAGGTAATCACCCAAGTGGCTTCGGCCGTAGCCCTCGGCGATGTTCGCGGGGATTGAGACAGCAGCCCGCTGTAACTGGCTGGCCAATCCAAATCGCTCCTCGGCGGGGAAAGTCTTTGTCAACTTATAGACTGACTCAACCAGTTCGATTGCCTTCTGCCAGACTTGCAGATCGCGGTAACCTTTCAGCGCCATAGCATTTCTGCCTTGTTGTTATCGAGTATCGATTTCTGAAACCCGAAACCCGAAACGCGATACCCGATGCCCGTCATTGCTTCTTCGGAAACAGCGGCGCCACTTCACCGAGTGGGCGGCTGGAGACGAGCTTTCCCCACATTTGCGCCTCGTCCAAAACCGCGGGCGTCTCGCCGAGACCTAGTTGATGCCGAATCTTTTCTGCGGTCATTGGAAGGAACGGCGTCAGTAGAATGGAGATGACACGGCAGCTCTCGGCGAGGTTGTAGAGCACGGTGCCGAGGCGGGGGGCTTTCGACGGGTCCTTGGCCAGCGCCCATGGCGCGCACTGGTCCACATATTGGTTGCAGCGACGGACGAAATCCCAGATGTCACCGAGCAACGGGTTCAGTTCCAGTTTCGCAATACGATCAGGGAACCGCTTCGCCGTGGCAGCGGCCAGCGCGCGAAGTTCGTCGTCGAGCGGGTCGCTCGCGGCCGGCTCCGGCAAAACGCCTTTGCAGTAGCGCTTGATCATTGAGAGCGAGCGGTTGACGAGGTTGCCGAGGTCATTGGCCAGTTCGCCGTTGTAGCGGCGCTCGAAGTTCGTGTCGGCCCAGTCACCGTCGGAGCCGATGGGCAGCTCGCGCAGCAGGTAGTAACGCAGTGCGTCCGCGCCCCACGCCTCGACGATGGCAACGGGATCCACGACGTTGCCGACGCTCTTGCTCATCTTCTGCCCATCGCGTGTCCACCAACCGTGCGCGACGATCTGTTTCGGCAGCGGAATGCCGGCAGCCTTGAGCATGATGGGCCAGTAACCGGCGTGGAAGAGCAGGATTTCCTTGCCGATGAGGTGGATGTCGGCGGGCCAGTTTTGCTCGAACTCCGGCGTGCCGTAGCCTGCCGCGGTGACGTAGTTCGTCAGCGCGTCGAACCAGACGTAGGTGACGTAGCCTGCGTCGAATGGCAGGGGAATGCCCCACGCCAGCCGCGACGCCGGCCGCGAGATGCAGAGATCGCCGAGCGGCTTCTGCAGGAAGCCGAGGATTTCGTTGCGGCGGTAGTCGGGATAAACGAAACCGGGATTGTCGCGGATGTAATCGATGAGCCAGTTCTGATACTTGCTCATCTTGAAGAAGTAGTTTTTTTCTTTCAGCCGCGTCACTTCGCCGTATTCGGCCGGGAATTTCCCATCCGGCCCCATTTCCTTTTCGGTCAGGAACTGCTCGGCCCGTGTTGAATACCAGCCCTCATATTCGGCGGTATAAATCTCGCCGGCGTCGTAGAGCTTCTGGAGAATGGTTTGCACGACGCGCTTGTGCCGCGGTTGCGTCGTGCGGATGAGGTCGCTGTTGGAGATCTGCAGCTTCGGCCAAAGTTCCTGCCAGTGCGGGGCCATCTCGTCACAAAACTGCTGGGGTGTCACGCCTTTGGCTTGGGCGGCCTGCTGCACCTTCTGGCCGTGTTCATCGAGGCCGGTGAGAAAGAACACCTCTTCACCCATCAGCCGATGCGCCCGCGCGATGGCATCCGCGACGATGGTGCAGTAGGCATGACCAATGTGAGGCCGGTCGTTGACGTAGTAGATCGGCGTTGTGATGTAAAATGGTTTTGGCACGGTTGTAGTTAAGTTATGCTTCCAAAGCTCACTCTGCCAGTTTCGAGGCCCGCTGGCAACCTGAACAAAGAACGCATTTCAATGTTGTCATTGTGGCAGCGCTTTACTAAAGTGAATTCATAGTTCCGGCGGGTTCGGAACTGCTAGCAAGCGTAAGAAAGAATTTTATATGCAACACATCACGCGGCGTCATTCGGTGCGGGGATTTACACTGGTTGAATTGCTCGTTGTCATCACGATCATCGGCATTCTGGCGGCCATGGTGTTCCCGGCAATGACCTCGGCCATGAAGCGTACCGCTCGCATGACCTGCGGGCAGAACCTCAAGCAGGTCCAGATTGCGCTGGAAGCCTATTTCAACGACAACGAGAACACCTACCCTTACACCGGCACCACCGGTGACAACGCGAACAAACATTTCGGTCTGCTGTTTCCCCGATGGCTCACACAGGAGACGATCTTCATTTGCCAAGGCGCACAAGCCCGGCAATACAAGGCCGACAAGAAGATTGACCAGAATCCCACGGGCATGACCCGCACTGACACGCTGAAGTCTGGTGAGAACTGCTATGCCTATGCTTTCGGCTTGGGCGCTCCGAACACAGCGGATTCCCCTCTGGCTTGCGACCAATTCGCCAGCACGGGCATCAATAACCAGAAATGGGCCAGCGCCGGCCTTGGCAGCAACCACGGCGTTGAAGGGGCCAACGTCGTTTACCGCGACGGCCACGTTGTATTTCTTCAGGCTGCGGCAGACGGTTCATGGAGGAAGGGGACTCCTTGCATGAAGGCGGTGGACAAGGGCAAAGTGGTTGAGCCCGCCAATGCCGCGGCCATCGCTGGCGAATAGTAATCGCCGGGCGTTCTGCCGCCGGCGCGACCTCGTGTGAGCCAAGACGCTGACTCCCGTGGTTTGGCACCGGCGTTCATTCCGACGCTCTTCGTTGTTCTCGCTGTTGCTTTGCCGCTGCTGAGCTATCCACTGGCGATTTTGCCGCGTGAGTATGCAACGCATCGGTTCGATTTTTACTTTCCATGGACTGCGCTGGCGGCGGCGGCATGCCTTTTCGGTGTCGCGTTTTGGCGGACTGAAACCTTGAGACTTTCCGGCGGCGTCAAGTGGCTGGCGGGGGCGCTGTTGCTATTTCTAGCTTCACAAAGCGTTTCCGCGTGGCTGTCTGACGGAGAGACCGGGCAGTTTGATTTTCTTTTTCGTTCCGGCAGTGGTGTCTTCCTTTGTTTTGTTGGCGCGCGGTTTCTGGACAGCCGGCGATTGAAGCAATTTGCTGTGGCGTGGACTTTGGCAGCCGCAGTCGAAGCGGCTGTCATGTTGGCGCAGGTTGTTTGGGGTGTGGAACCGGTCGGTCTGGCTGGCAATCGGAACTTCGCGGCATGTTTTCTTGCGATGTCTCTCCCGATCGGCGTTGCCTGTGCCATCGCATTTGGGCGGCAGTGGTTTTTGGCAGCGGCCTACGTGATGTTGCTGTGTGGGGCGTTGCTGGTCTCGGAATCGCGCGGCGCAGCGATGGCATTGCTTGTTGCGGCATTGGGTTGGTTGTTGGCGCGGCTAAGCGGAAGGAAGTGGTGGTTGCGCGGCGTCGCGGTCGTTGCGGTTCTTGCTGGAATGATGTTGTTGCCGCCGGTCCAGAACGCAGCGAAGCGCTTTTGGAACAATGATGTGCGGCCGATGATCTGGCTCGGCTCGGCACGTGCCATGGCCGATGCGCCCTTTGTCGGTCATGGACCGGGGTCTTTTTTGCGGGTTTACCCCGCGCACCGGCCGCGGGAATATTTT
>Ga0265297_10009701_pt1 | contig 12325 bp, 23 predicted proteins | sample Munlanlwell13791_FD_192502 | JGI IMG/M metagenome (GOLD analysis project Ga0265297, IMG submission 192502) | Leachate microbial communities from a municipal landfill in Southern Ontario, Canada - Leachate well 137-91 | ecosystem: Engineered > Solid waste > Landfill > Unclassified | place...
CGTCTTTGATTGAACGGTAGATTTGTTTAAACAGTGTCGGGTACAATTTCTTATTTCCGGTGGCGTAAACCTTCTCACCGATAAGTTGTTGGATTTTGCGCTGTTGGTCAGGGGTGAGAGTAGGCAGTTCGTAGCGTCCTGTTTTACGAATAGCTGGTAATACTTCACCGGCTACCCAATTTGTAAATGCTTCGGCCTCCGGCTTGTTGCTACGGAAGGCTAATTTGTAAACGGCAGGCTCAGAAATGATTGTAAGCTCTTGTTTTCCCGAAGGGGTGGTAAGTTTTACCATCCCTTGCCAACTCTTCGGAATACTGCCTAACGTGTGGCCTGTCCACTTAACATCAAGTGCTGCGGCCACATCTTTGGCTGCAAACCAAACCGTACCATCGTCTTTTGTTGCTGTTCTGATTTCTTTGGATTGGAATTGAAATGCTACTACGGAATTGTTCTGTGACATTGTGATGCCTCCTATTGCTTTAGTGGTTTCGCCACGTTCTATAAGGTGGCGGGTCTCAACTACCGGCAATAGTCGGCTAGGCTTATTCCCCTTGCGGGTGTTGTATTCGGCCTTATTAACCCGCCAGATCGGCGAAACTCCCAAAGTGGGAGGCAAAAAAATACCGCGGCTGACGGGCGTGGTGAGGCCGCTATTGCTTGTAGTGCCTCCACCCTGCCAGAAGATTAAAGGATTGTCAAATAATAAATTAGTGGTCAATTCACCAGCTCCTTAATATTAAAATAAACCGGAATGCCTAGCCTTTCAGCCAGCAACACTTCGGCATCGGCACCCGATGATTCGCCCTCTAGTCGCAAAATACAGTCACAACGCTTTACCCATTCATTGTCCAGTGCGTACCAAGTCTCAACCGGCTTTGGGCTTATTAAATGCCAAAAATGGGTAAGCAGCGGAGTGTAAGGGATAAATCCAAGTTCAAGCAATTTATCTGCCGCCTCTAAACTCTTGCGAATATTTACAACAACATCTCCTTTGGTGTATGGTGAAGCAATATAAACTGTTCTCATTTGACCTCCTTCAAAAAGACGTTGCGCCCGGTCTGATCGCAGTACGATTTATAGCCGCGCTTCGTCATAAATAACTTTGATATTTTCTCTCGCATATCGCGCTTGATGATTTGTTTACATGCTGGACATTGGAGTTTCATTTCTTTACCTCCACATACTTTCTAACCCGATACCTCGCGTCTTTAGTACCTTTGCTGAAACCATTAAAATAATTGGCCAACTTCCGGGCATCTTTTCTAAATTGCCGCAGATAAATAGGGATCATTGAACCGTCTTTCATTTTGCGCTGAACTACCCAAACATGCTTTTGCTCTTTCATCTTTTCACCTTTGGCTCGTGGACTTTGCAGTAATTATTGCATCTTAACATTCACTTAGTTACCGTTCATTTTTATAGTTACAACTTTACTCTTTTCCGGCTTTAGTAGTTGTCAACAAGTTGTCTTATTCCCTTTCAAAAATCTTTTTCATTGAGCATTCTTGAATCTGCACAATGTTTGACTTAATAATATTTATCAGGCGCATCTTATCTAGGTTCTGACCCATATCTTCATCACCAAAAAGAGTGATAAACTTTTTGGTAGACTTGAGAAAATAGCCCACGCTCCTAACCTTGGTTTCCGCTTCGTTCTCCACAAAGTCCTCAATATCTTCATCGTTCATCCAACCCTTTTGTTGAGGTATATTGTTATCTATCCAAATAATCCGGTAAATCTGATCTTCTTTTAGTTTTGGAAATCTCATTGATTACCCCTTAAACCTACATTATCAGCCCTGTTTTCAACCGTTAAAAATGTTTTTATTTTACCAATACACGACTCTTTTTGCTTTTTAATTTCTGAACCAAGTAAGCGTAAAACAGAGTACCCATGTTGACTTAAATAAGTATCCTGCCGCAGTTTAATATAATTCGTGAATACCCCGCCCATCTATATTTATTAAGTTCTTGGATTTTATTCATTCCATTGCGCTCCCAACCCCATCTGCTCGATTTTCAACAGTTAAAACCCTTGTTGCCGGAACGTATCGCGCCCTAGTAGCTCCCATAGTTGTTGGCGCATAACCTTTTATCTCCCCGTACCCCGTAAATCCGGGCGCATAAGTTCTTAAATAAGAACCTGTTATCAACCCCATTGTGATTTTAGAATGAATAACACTACAATCGTGGTTCGGAGTTAGCCGAAGAAAGGACTTTGCGAACTGCTCATGTACGTGAGACATCATCACCAAGTCCGCGTCAACCATATCAACAAGAGATTTTAATTTATTGATTTTTCCCCCGGCTGTGTTTGCAGCCCCCATGCCGTGGTGAATAAAAACCCTTAACCGGGATGTGAATTTTTCGGGTGGGATCTCCGAGCAAACCATTTTACAACCTGCCTTAAATCCCGGCTGATGGACAAAATAAACATCCGTAAAACCGGAAAATCTCATATTTGGAACATTTAATCTTTGGCAGATATAGTCATGCACAAACATTTGGGAATTGTGATTCATAGCAGTAAATTCATGGTTTCCGATAAGCAAGCCAAGGCATTTTCTTTTTATCGGCTTAAAATAATCAATTATCATTTCCGCTACTTTTGCTCCTAATTGAGCAAGGTCGTTTACCTTAACATCTTCATTAAAGGCAGAAGGGTCAAACCTTTTATCCCCCGGAAAAATCCAGTCTGCGTAATCACCGCCAATAAAAAAAAGGGAATAGGTGTCATCATTGATACGCTCAATGTCTTTAATTAGGTGTGATTTTGAAACTCCCCGATTAAGTAAATGAAGATCAGCAACATCGTAAATAGAAAACTCCGCATATTCTTTCCCGTAAGTAACTACACGGCATCCGCTTGCTTCCATCCTATTTCCCCCTTACAAGTTTTTTAAACTCATCCATATTTATTTCCGATTCCGGCCCCGCAAAACTAATACCGAGGACACTTGCCTGTGAAAAAATACTCGCCCTACTTCGAGAGGGGAAAACTCGTAGCACATCATCTATAATACAATGCGCTTCCGCCAACTTTTTCAACACTTCTCTTTCTTTTTCACTCCACGGTATTCCCGCCATTCTTACCTCGCTAAAATTTATTTAACCTTATTCAAATTGCCTTTTAAGCAATTCCTCTTTGTACCATTCTGGAAATCCACAAATAACGCCGCGCATTAAATGTGTTTTAAAGTGTCCGTAAATCTTTTCCTTAATTTCTTCGCCGCACTCTTTTTCAATATCGGCGTGAACTGCTTTTAATAGAACCCCTATGTCTTTTGGTGAATCTGTTAAAATTCCCAACTCCCTTTGGTGCTGAACTGCTTTTTGCCACCGGGCGGGGGTACGGTATTGTTCAACTAATAGCTGTATAAAATCTTTTCCCGATGGATTACGTTCACCCCACGTTTTCTCATGTACTTCTTTAAATACTTCGCTTACATATTTTCCCATGAGTGTTTTCTTATCAGGAGAAAAGCGGTTGTAGTTTTTAAAAACCATTCCCTCAATCTTTTGGCCGCCCAAAATACTTTCTTGTTCAAGAAACTTTAAAACAGATTCGGCGCGGTCAAGTTTTCCTTTATAAAGAATCGGCACAATCTCAAGGCCAATACGATCAGCTTCAATCGTTTTATCTTCATAGGAAAGATAATTTTGATCGGCAGTATCAATATCAAAAATGATAATATTGTTTTTTGGTGTCCGGTTATAGGCTAGTGAATTATGCTTTGGTTTAGACAGGTATTCACCGCGATAAATCCAACCATCGTGCAGTGGTAATGTTTTTGCGACTTCCACGGCCTTTGCAAACATCTTATCAGGATAATCAACATTGATTTGCTGGCTGTGTGACCGGCAAAAAGTTTCATTGCGAACTCGCATCATTGCGAACTGCGACCCATCAACCTTTTCCTCAACCAAAACATCATCGGAGAACAGGTCTGTTAATGCTTTATGTCCTAAATTAAAAATACTTGAATAAGATGGTATGTTCATTTTACCCCTCTTTCCCGACATAATTATTGTCATGTATTTGTGTCAAAACGGCACATCTTCCTGTTGTTCGCTTTGACCATTCGTTTTACTATCCAACATTTTCATATCGTGGATAATTATCTTCGTGCTGTACCGCTTCACACCTTCTTTATCTTCCCATGACTCAGTTGTAATTTTTCCCTCACAGTAAATCTTTGAGCCTTTATGAAGGTAGTTCCCGCAGATTTCCGCAAGTTTTCCAAAGGCTGTTATATTTAGCCATTCAGTCTTGCTTACCTTCTCGCCGTTTTTGTCTTTCCATTGCTCGGTAGTTGCCAATCAAAATTGCCTTGTTGACCATATTTTCTCCTTAAAAAAGTTGTTGTGCCACCCGTTTAATATTCTCCGGTGTGGGTGACACCCGAAAAGTATCTTCAAAAGCAAAAGTGTTCTTTTTCATCCAAGATTGCCATCCATCCGGTGTGTCTCGTACATAATCCTGGCCCTCTGGCTCAATGTAATAATTTTCTCCACATTTCTGATATTTTACTGTAATTTTAATCCGGCATTTTATACAGTAGTAATCAAAAAGGGGTGTCTTCCCTTTAATAATTCCTTTCCGTTTTTTCTTGGAATAAAAATATTTACCGTTTAATGGTTTTATTTCTCCACACAAAGCACAACGTCTTTCTTCCATTATTCACCTTCCGCCACTTTCTTACTTAGCAACAACGCCAGTTCCCGCCTCATTTCCTGTATTTCCTTTTCCGTGATCTCCACCAACTGCTCTTTGAGTAAAATCTTGCGCTGTAAGGTTTTTATTTCATCGGTCATGGATTCTTCTCCACGGTGCGTTTTCTTCTCTTTGTAAATCCCTAAACTGCTGGTACTTAGCCAAAAACACTGTCTTAATTACCGGCGTGTCGCCATGACGATTCTTTCCGATGATAATTTCCGCCATTCCTTTTTCCGGATTATCTTCTGATTTATTATAGACTTCATCACGGTAGATAAAGAGTATCAGGTCGGCATCTTGTTCTATAGCCCCAGGCTCCAGTAAATCGCTTAACATAGGTCTTTTATCTGGGCGCTGGTCAACCTGCCTATTAAGTTGAGAAACGCCTATAACGGGGATATTAAGCTCTCTAGCGATACCCTTTAGCGTCCGGCTGATCTCTGCTACTTCCTGTTCGCGCCGATCACCTTTTGATTTTGTGTGCATGATCTGCATATAGTCGAGGACTAGTAATTTAATATCGTATTCCTGTTTGGCTTTCCGCGCTCTCTGTCGCAATTCTCCTGGTGTTATATTTGGGGAGTCGTCAAAATAAATAGGACACTCTGAAATATTAGTCGTGGCTTTAGCCAAATATTCCCATTCCGGCCCACGAATAAACCCACGTCTTAAATTCCTATTCTCAATTTGCGCCATTGGCGATAACATGCGAATCATCAGCGTTTCGTTTGGCATTTCGATTGAGTTAATTAGCGAGGCTTCACCGCGCAAACCGGCCGCATGTGCAATATTAACAGCAAGACAGGACTTGCCCATGCCAGGTCTTCCGGCAATAATAGTCAATTCCCCTTTATGCAAACCACCTGTAATATCGTCAATATCCCGCAACCCCGTTGACAATCCTACAATCAAACCGCTTTTACTTCGTGCCTCAATTTCCGTGAATGTCTGTTTGGCTATCTCTTTGGCTGTTGAAATATTACTCCCGCCAGACACCGGATTAATCGCCATGATCTGCTTTTGTGATTTGTCAATTATTTCAACAAGGGGTTCCTGCACCGCAAAGGCCATATTTGTAATTTCATAGGCAGCTTCTAATAATCTGCGGCGCACTGAATTTTCTTTGACGATATTGGCGTAATAAACAATATTTGCCGCAGATGGAATGTTATCTGGTAATTCTGCTATTACACTCACCCCACCACAACTATCTAACTGCCCCGACTCGCGCAAAATGTCGCAAAGAATTAAAATATCAATCGGTTTTTTGTGATTTTTCTCAATCGCTTTAAATATTTTCTTACATGGTTCGTGGTAAAAATCTTCTGCGGTAATCAAACCATCAACCATTTGGATTGTAGAATTATCTAAAATCATCGAACCCAAAACGGCTTTTTCAGCATCAATGTTGTGTGGGGGAGTTCGTTCAAGCATGGGCGACCTCCGGCGTGGAATCTTCGCATTTTATACAAAGGCCATTAGTAAGGTCATCTTTATAGTGACGATCTCCGCACTTTTTACAGTTGGGAAAATTTTCGGCGGTGGAAGGTGGTGTTGATTTGTTTATATTAGGTAACTCATCTTCCCAACATCCCCGATTTATCCATGTTGCCGGGTTTTTCCACTCTGGCCTAAATTCACCGTTGGCGTTTTTTCGCCAATCAATTTGCTTTTGGACTGATTTAAGAATTATTTCTATGGGCGGTCTTTTTTCTTTATTTTTCTTCCAGCACTTAAAAGCATATTGTTTTTCTGCTTTATTTGGATAGAGTTTCCAAAATAACAAAAAATCATCTTCAGGATTCAGTAATGGGGATTCAGGATTCAGTAATGGGGATTCAGGATTCAGTAATGGGGATTCAGCGCGGCTCATTTCGTGTTGATTTGGTGCTTGTTCTATTTCAACACCATTTAAGCACGGTGCTGGTATAGTGCTTTCAACTTCTTTTACATGGCAGTTTTGGTGCTTTTTAAAGTTTAATATTTGTATGTAATTTTCATTATTTACAGTGTAAAGGAAAAGGAAATTCTTATCTAATAATTGCTTAAGTAATTTTTCGATATTACAATTATCATAAGGAAACACCTCTGCTTTAATTCTCTTTGGTCTATACTCTAATCTCCCCTCACGGTCTGCCATGCACCATAAACCAATAAAAAGGAGCCTTGAGGGTAAATCACACTCCGCTAAATCCTCATTTTTGAAAAATCCCGGCTTAATATTTCTAGCCCTCATATTATTGACGTCCCTTGCCTTTAATAATATTCCAACAAATCCCACAAAAATAACTTGTGGCTGCGTTTCTGTTTTCCTGTGTGTTTTTGGGAAATTTATAAATTGATTTTTTTAATGCTTCGATAATTTCGTGTTTAGGAAGGCTCTGTAAAAATCTTTTTAATGATATTGATTTAAAACTATCAGATAATTCCCATCCTGGATAACTTTCAGTATAAATTTTATTAATATCCTCAATATCGTTTTTTTCTCGGCGCTCAATTTTAGCTATGAATTTACGGTATTCACTAAGTTGATCTTCTCTCTCTTTTAAAACCTCTATATTCTCGGATAATTTTGTGGGTATTTTATCTAAAGGGATGTCTTTCTTCCCACGGTTGCAATCAAAACAGGCGGTGATATAATTATTAATATCATCCTTACCTCCCTTTGATTTTGGTTCAATATGGTCAATCTCAAGAATTACCACCGGAGGCGCTTGCCCACAATAAGCGCACTGGAATCCATCTCTTTTAAAAATTTCAAACCTTAACTTTTTACTTATTGCTTTTCTCTTTTCCATTATTCCTCCGTAGAATCTCCGAAAGTTTTAAGCGGCAGGCAACTCGGAATGTTGCTTTTCGGGAATGACCCTAGCCACTTTTTATTTCAATCCGTCCTTATCCAAATGTTCCTTAAAAATCTTAGCAATAGCGTCCGCGCAGGAGAGCGTCTTTTTACCTCTGGTTTTCTTGGTCATTACTGCTCCATAAAATTCATATTGCTTTGCGCCCGATCAACAAAAACTGCTTCATCGGAAAACAAAGGATTAATATTTTCTAATCGCGGGATAATTAAATCATGGATGTATTTCTGGTTGAGTTCACACCCAACGAAAGAACGGTCTAATTTCAGGGCTACCTCGCCCGTGGTGCCACTTCCAGTAAAGGGGTCAAGGATAGTGTCACCCCTCTTACTTCCAGCTAAAATACAGAGTTTTGGTATTTCAGGTGGGAATGTGGCGAAGTGCGCCTCGTGAAAGGCGTGTGTCCCAATAATCCAGTAGTTGCGTAAATTTCTAAATGGGTAATCATTGTTTTTACGAGAACGAATGCCATTGTTCTGTTGGGTTGGAAAACATTTTCGGTTTTCTGGATTATTGTCTTCCCTTGAGTTTATAGGATAAGTGCTTGGCTCTTTCACTGCGTCAATATCGTAAAAATACTTACTAGACTTTGTTAATAAAAAGATTTTCTCGGTTGCGGTTGTTGGCCGGTCTTTTACTGATTCCGGCATGGGTGCTTTTTTACACCATGTTATTTCAGAACGGAGATACCAGCCGTCAGACTGAAGTGCGAAAGCTACGCGCCACGGAATCCCGATAAGGTCTTTTTCTTTTAGCCCCACAAGAACATTGCCACGTCTTGCACAGGTTTGTGGCAAGTCTTGTTCATTGCTAGCGCACGACTGTTTCACTAACGACTGCCCCTTACCGGGTCGGTAGCTATAGTAACTATCACCTAAGTTCAGAAAAACAGTCCCATCATCCCGCAACACCCTCCGCACTTCGCGGAATACTTGCACCAGCTTTTCAACATAGGCTTCCGGCGTTTCCTCAAGGCCAATCTGCCCGTCAACCCCATAATCGCGCAACCCGTAATACGGTGGTGAAGTCACGCAACACTGCACAGACGTATCCGGTAAAGTTTTGAGTTGTTCTAAACAGTCGCCTTGGAGGATTTTATAATTACTCATTCCGCTCCTAAAAATTCTCGCTATCAGACATTAAGATTTCCAACTCACAACGCGGATTTTCTTTATCCGTCTTGCCAATTTTATAAATCACCTGTGATATAACTTTGTATGAGTCATCGGGGATAACCCCAAACTCAACCAAGGCATCACAAGTAAACTTGTCGATTATTGAACAAACATTAGCCACATCGAATTTACGGTTAGAGGATGGATAAATTGTATAGCGAAAACTCAGCAGGTTGCCCGTAGTGAAGTCTTTTTCTGATTTTGATATGGATGTGGCTACTACGTCTTTCCAAAGTGTCTTAGCGGCATTTAACGTGAAGTGGTGGCTGTTCCGGTAGATATTAAGATTTAAGTTAAAAACTTTATCAGCTTTTGTTTGACGAGGTATAGTTACGGACAGGGGTAAGATTATCTTCATGCCGCCATCCAATCTAACTGTGTTAAAAGTTTTGCCTTACATTCCTGCCGGTAATCCGGCGTGTCTTTAACAACCATATTCCGTTTTTCAATTACGCTTTGCAGCCATTCGGCGGTGCGGATTTGATAATAGATAATCACAGCCTCAAAGATCATCGGTTCGTGGTGCGCTGAGATGGTTCCGGTATGATGACTTGAACATAACCAGAGGCACGAATCGGCATCCCATCGGATAGCATTATTATCTCTTGAAAAGTAATGGTGGGGATCACAGATAGTAGAATTACAGGTAGGCCACTCACAAACCCCACTGGCGTTCAAAGAAACTACCTGCCGCAGAAGATCGGTTAAGTATTTATCCGAAATATTCATCCGATAAACCACCTGTAAATCTTCCGCTTAATTTCCTGCCGCCAAATCCAAAAGCGCAGGCTTAATTCTCGTTTCCGTTTAAGAATTTTTTTCAATATTGCGCCTCCACAAAAGCCGCAGCGCACAGGCAGCGTTCACCATCGTTAGATAAAAAGACGCACGGCTGAATAATCTCAATAAAGATCGGTGGCGTGTAGTATTTACAATCTTTCACATCCCCGACCGTGCATTTACCGTCTTTTGTGCAATAGTTTTTCTTGTCCATTAGCCCATCCACCCCGCCAACTTGCTGATATAAATTAAACCGACAAGTGCCAACACCCCGACAGTCCATGAAAACAAAACCAGTCCTATTAAGATTGTGAGCCGCGCCCACGGTGAACATTTTTTAATCATGCTACTTTAACCTCTTTTAGGAAATTCTTAATCGCGTCCATTTCAATTCTTAAAATTTCAGTTTTTTTCCGCTCTGCTTCAATTTCCCTGTCTTTTGCTTCAAGTTGCAGTTCTAATGTTGATTTCATAGGCTTTAATTCAAAACCACAATCCATAGCCAACCAGCGGAGGGGTATTATATTTCCGCAGACATCCATGAATTTTTTAATTTTTATAGGAGGGAAATGACCAGTACCCGTCCAGATACGCGACCATTGCGCTTGGTCAATGTCTAATTCGGCGCAAATCTGTTTGTCTGATAGCCCGGAAATTTCCTTACAGAGTTTTAAAGCGGCCTGAAAATCGGTTTGCATTCCAACAACGGCATCCGATACATCCTTTTTACTTACTAATGAAAGTTCTCTGTTTTCTATCATGCTGATTTCCCTCCTATTTTTTGACAGTCAAAAGGACGCAATTTATATTTAAAGAATTGACTCGCATTGATTGTCGGCTTTCGGATAAAATTTTTTTCAAATATTGAGAGTTAATTTTTAAAAATGGAGTATTAAAAATCATGTTGATTTTCCTACTTAAAAAGTTTAAAGTTAAACCGGAGCGCAAATCATCTTGGCGGATGGCTTTTTACGGCAAATCTGCGCCCCGGCTTTTGTCGTTTTTGATTGCAACAAAAAAACTGTAATAAAAGGCTATTCATCTTTTTCCTTTGGAAATAGAAGTTTCATTACCGGAATGCCGGTAAGTTCAGAAATGCGTTGACATTTTGCGGGAGAAAAATTCTTTCTCCCATGATGATAGTGACAAATAAATGATTCGTGACACGGAATTTTTGCAGCTAGATCGTGGTTTGAAACGCCGTTTTCTTGCTGCCAGATAAATAGCAAATTGCTCATGGAAAGGAATTATACTCTATTTTAGACTTAATGTCAATAGTAAAAAAAGAATTATTATGAAGAAAATTATCGGTGATAAAATAAGGGTGGCGCGAAAAGGTTTCCGTGATGAATACGGAAAGAAAATTAGCCAAGCGGAATTGGGGTTTCGCACATTAGGGTATAAAAGAGAAAAGGAATACAATGCATCTCAGCAAAAACTACAAGCCATAGAATCTGGAACATATAATATTACTATTGATGAACTTCTAAAAATATCTAAATATTTAAAAAAACCAATACATTACTTTTTGGAAGATGCGGATCAACAACCAGATTTTATGTGTGGCTGGCCGGAAGATGCGATTGAGTATTGCCAAAAGTTGAAAAATGTTTTAGAAAATGGAGAAGATGGACAAATAACAGCGATTAAAGATTTAATAGACACTTATACAAATAAAATTAAACCCAAAAAGATTTTTAAAAAAACGGGAACGTAATTTATATTAATTTTTCGTAAAGGAGGGTAAATGAAAAATATTTTTACGGTCTTAATAATTATCTCGTTTCTTTTGGGGTGTGCCGGACTCGCCAAACTTAATGACAATTCAAACCCCACCATCTGTGCCAATCTTTCCAGCGGACAAATTGGTTGTCGCCCCGAAAATATTGTAATCGAGAGGGAATCTGATACCGGAGAATATGCCGGTAAAATACATACATGGGAAGCTGTTTGTGGCGGTAAACGATATTTTTGTAGTTACCAGAAAACCACAGGTGTTAATTGTAAAGAAATGGTTAAATAGAGCATTGCCTAAATCTGTTTGTCATTTTTCTTCAAGCACTAAAATGGCTTCCGTAGGTGTAAATTCGGTAGTGACTCATTTTGAAATTAATGATGCTTGACTCGCTTTAGCTTCTTTAATATAATGGGAGCCATGAAACGATCAAGTAAACCAATACCGAAAGACACGAATAAGTTAGCTCATGCAATCGTCAAATTTCACACTGAGGAACTAAGTGAGCCAGTGGAGCCAAAACAAACCGAGCCGTCCCCTGAACGATCAGCTATCTCTCAATACTTAGCTGAAATAGGACGCAAAGGTGGGCTTAAAGGTGGCAAGGCAAGATCGGAAAGCCTCACACCGAAGCAGCGCAAGGAGATAGCACAAAGGGCGGCAAATACCAGGTGGGGCAAGAAAGCCAAAAACAAATAACTATTTCTAATTAATTCTTCTTGATTCTTACCAGATCGTCAACTATGAATATCTAAGTTTCTTCACTAAAAACACACAATAAGCGATTTAGGTTTATAATCATTTTCACGTGGAGGGGTGCCAATGAAAAGAGATATGGATTTGATAAGGATTATTCTTCAACGGGTTGAATTATGGGAAGAGGCGAAGAATCTTGAAGACCTATTTGTAATAGCTGGATATACGGAAACACAGATTGCTTATCATGTGAACCTTCTATTCAAAGATAAAGTCATTGATGCAGACTCGGATGAAGTATTTGGCGTCCCGTATCGTCGGTTTTTCAAAATAGAATTAACTCCACGAGGTCACGATGCCC
>Ga0265297_10009702_pt1 | contig 12322 bp, 15 predicted proteins | sample Munlanlwell13791_FD_192502 | JGI IMG/M metagenome (GOLD analysis project Ga0265297, IMG submission 192502) | Leachate microbial communities from a municipal landfill in Southern Ontario, Canada - Leachate well 137-91 | ecosystem: Engineered > Solid waste > Landfill > Unclassified | place...
AACGGCTTGGATTCATATATCATCTTGCGCGGGAGAACGGCATGATGCTGAATTTGAAAATATTCGTAAGCAAATCGGATCCGGTCATAAATACGGTATCGGGATTTTTTCCGGCAGCCGATTTATATGAGCGGGAACTTATTGATCTTCTTGGGGCAAGGGTTGAAGGTTTGGTGCCCGGCAATCGGTATCCGCTTTCGGACGATTGGCCGGCAAACGAATTTCCTCTTCGAAAAGATTGGAAGCCTGCGCCTAAGCAGAAGGAGGGCGGATCAAAATGAAGAACGTAGTGATACCTATAGGACCACAACACCCGGCACTTAAAGAACCGGAAAGCTTTAATGTCATGCTTAGCGGAGAAAGGATAATGGCTTTCAGCGCGCGCTTGGGATATAACCATAGGGGCATAGAAAAGGCGTGCGAAGATAGGACCTACACTCAGGATGTATACTTGACGGAGCGTATATGCGGCATCTGTTCACATTCTCACTCAACCTGTTTTGTGCAGGCGGTAGAAGAGATCGCAGGGGCCGTTGTTTCTAAGAGAGCCCTTTATATAAGGACGCTGATAGGCGAGTTGGAGAGGGTGCATAGCCATCTACTCTGGCTTGGGGTGGCCGGTCATGAAGTAGGTTTTGATACGCTTCTCATGTATACGTGGAGGGACAGAGAAGTCGTGATGGATATCTTGGCGCTATTAACCGGAAATAGGGTCAATTACGGTATAAATACGATAGGCGGGGTGAGACGTGATGTAGCGCCTGCGCAGGCCAAACAGGTCCTTAAGGCTGTCAATACCCTTGAGGAACGCACAAAATATTATATTGAGGTCGCAACCCAGGAAGCCACCTTGATCAACCGCCTTTCAGGTGTTGGGATATTACCAAAAGAAGATGCCATAGCTCTCGGCGCGGTCGGTCCAACCGCCAGGGCATCCGGGGTCGATAGGGACGTGAGGAGAGACGATCCTTATGCCGCTTATGATGAAATGGCCTTTAAGGTTATAACGGACGGACACTGCGATGTATATGGACGGACCCTTGTGCGCATGGGCGAGCTTATGGAGTCGTATAAGATAATACGCCAGGTGCTGGAAAAGATGCCGGAAGGTCCTCTGACCGTCAAGGTTCCTCGCAAGATACCAGCCGGCGAAGCTGTGAGCAGATACGAAGCGCCGCGCGGCGAAGATGTGCATTATGTTAAATCGAACGGAACAGAAAAGCCCGAAAGGGTTAAGGTGAGGGCCCCGACCCTCGCGAATATGCAGAATGTATCGAAGATGCTGGAGGACCGGCAGCTTGCCGATCTGCCGATAGTCATAGCTGCTATCGATCCGTGTTTCTCGTGCACTGACCGGACGACCCTTATCAATGATATGTCCGGCAAAGAAACCAAGTCCATGAGTTGGCCGGATCTGCGGCTCCATGGCATTGAGTGGTACCGCAGCCAAGGAATCGATTTTTCGAAGCTTAATAAAAAATTAGCTGAAAGAGCAGATAGGGTATGATAACAAACGCGTTATTTAGCATACTGGTCTTCCCGGGATTTTGTTTCCTCTTCATCTTTGGCCTTGCGGCTGAGTTTATCGATCGAAAAGCCTACGCGCGCCTTCAGAACAGGGTTGGGCCGCCATGGTTTCAGCCGGGGGCCGACTTCATAAAGCTTATCAGTAAAGAGGATGTGTTGCCGGAGGAGGCCAACCCTAGAATGTTCAAAGCGATGCCGATATTCGCGCTGACAGCGGCAGTGACGGCATTCTTTTACATACCTCTATGGACCACAAACGCCATGTATTCGTTTAACGGCGACCTAATCGTAGTTCTGTATCTTCTGACCATCCCGACGCTCACATTCTTCTTGGGGGGATGGTATTCTACTTCGCTATATTCCAAGATAGGCGCGGTAAGATCATTGACCCAATTATTTGCGTATGAAGTGCCTATGTTGATGAGCATATTAGCGCCTGCGCTTCTTGCGGGAACATGGTCGCTCAGCGAAATGTCCCTTTTCTATAGCCAGCATCCGTGGTATTGGCTGTCGAATATGCTTGGCTTCGGCATCGCCTTGATATCGCTGCTCGGCAAATTAGAGAAGGTGCCGTTTGATATCCCTGAGGCCGAGACCGAGATAGTTGCCGGCACCTTTACCGAATACAGCGGCAGGTTGTTCGGGCTTTTTCGATTGGGAATAGATATAGAGAACGTCGTAGGGGCCTCGCTCTTGGCCGCTGTCTACCTGCCGTTCGGAATAACCTCACTGCCGATCTTGAGCTTTGCCATCTATTTATGCAAGGTGATATTCATAATATTATTAATGACTTTAATGCGCTCTCTGTTTGCCAGATTTAGGATCGACCAGATGCTAGATTTTTGCTGGAGGTTTCTTTCTCCGCTGGCGTTTGTGCAGGTCCTTCTATCTCTTGCGTTGAAAGGATTCATAGCGAAATGATAAGACCCGGAAAGATGCTGAGGCAGGTTTTAAAGTCTATATTCAAAAAACCGGCCACTACAAGATACCCGTTTATTAAGTCGGCCATGCCGGAGAATTTCAGGGGGAAGATCGTATTCCATCCGGAAAGATGCATCGGCTGCCGTATGTGCATGCGCGATTGCCCATCTAATGCCATAGTCATAAAGAAGGTGGGCGAGAAACAATTCGAGGCCGAATTCGATCTTGGTAAATGCATCTACTGCGCGCAATGCGTTGATTCGTGTCTTAAGAAGGCCCTCGAATCATCTAAGGATTTCGAGCTTGCGGCAATAGACCGCAAAACATTGAAGGTGAAATTTGGCGCAGACGATAAAAGATCTACTTAAAGATGTTTTGGCGCCGGCCAAAAGACTGGCGGTTCTCGGAATAGGTTCGGAATTCCGAGGCGATGACGCGGCAGGCATACTCATCGCTGATAACGTAGATAAGATGCTTTTGCGAAGGAAGAAGCTGCCTATAAAGGTCTTTATAGGCGCCACTGCCCCCGAGAACCTTACCGGAGAGATAAAGAGGTACAGGCCGTCTCACATATTATTGGCAGACAGCGCCGAGATGCGCAAACGGCCGGGCACTATAATGTATTTTACTTATGATGATGTGGGCGAGGGGATGACCTTCTCGACCCACAAGATGCCGGCCAAGATCCTGGCTGACTATTTCAGGAAATCCCTGAAATGCGAAGTTATGATGCTGGGAATCCAGCCGAAGACCATAAAATTCGGAATGCCCGTTACGGCCGCGGTAAGGGATTCCGCAAAAGAAGTGGCCGGGGCGGTAATCTATGCCATGACTGCATCTAAAAGAAGGTCTTGACGCCTAGAGGCATAGCTGATACAATAAATATATAGAAGCGCGGATGTCTTCGGGCAATGTTGTTTTTGCTAGAAGGCATTTTTTCTTTTTCGGTTGCGTGCGTTATTTCGTGAGCACTATCGGGTCATGGAGGCAGCAGATGGTAAAGATCGCAAAATATTTTACTTTGGCGGCCGTATCTATCGCGTTGATATCGGTATATGTGAAGGATATGCGCTGGCTGGGCGGTTTTGCCGTCAGCTCATCGTGGGTGGCCATAAATTTTCTGTTATATGTCGCATTGTTCGATGTGATTACTTCGGAAAAAAACAGTAGAAAGATATCCGTCTTACTCATCCTTAAATTCCCGGTCCTATATCTGATCGGTTTCTTTATAATTGCCTCAAAGATGTTTCCGGCCGGCAGTATATTCACCGGCATCATCCTGACCTCTGCGGTCGGAATAGGAGTTAAATTATGGCCGAGCCGCACATAGCTGTCCCAGAACTGCCGAACATAATATCCGTACTCTCAAATATCTTTTATTCATGCCAGTTCCTTAAGGATCTGCGCTTCTGGGAATCCACTGTTTTTTCTGCGGTTGTTATAATGGTGCTTTCCGGAGCTGCTTTTATCGCTTCGAGAAGGATAGCCGTTGTTCCGGGCAGGGGCCAGGCAGCCATCGAGACATTTGTGGGAGGTTTCGACGGATTTATTTACGGTATACTCGGACCCAGAGGAAGAAAATTTACCCCGTTCATCGGCACGCTATTTATTTATATCCTGACAATGAACCTTCTGGGGATGGTGCCATTTATGAAATCGCCGACCGCGAGCTGGTCGGTCACTTTGGCGCTGGCCCTATGCGTCTTTATTTATCTTCAGTATACGGCATTAAAAGAACTCGGTTTTTCGGGGTATCTTTATCATCTATTGGGAAGGCCTAAGGGCATCTTGGCTTTTTCGGTCTTTATACCGCTGCTCATGCTATTCTTGCATATACTGTCGGAATTGATAAGGCCTATAAGCCTGTCGCTGCGTCTCAGGTCGAACATATGGGGCGATGAGATGCTGTTGGCCGTCTTGGCGAATTTCGGAATAAAAGCGGTCCCGCTATTGGTATTCAATATGGCTCTGGGCATTGTAGCAGCTTTTGTTCAGGCGGTAGTCTTCTGCCTTTTAACCACTATATATTTTGCTCTAATATCGGAGCATGAATGAAAGTAAATAATGAAAAGGAGGTAGTATATGGATTATAAAACTATGCTTGCTTTTGCGTTGCCGTTAGGGCTGGGTATAGCCGCTTTTGGTTCTGCTATAGCTTTAGGCAAGGCGGTCGCAAGCGCCATGGATGCGACGGGCAGGCAGCCGGAAGCTGCAATGAAGATACTTATAAATATGGCTACGGGCTGCGCTTTTATAGAAGCCATAACGATCTATGCGCTGGTCTTTGGCTTTGTATTGTCCGGCAAACTCTAATCGCATAAACGTTCTTCGAAAGAGGTAGGCTGTGGAACTTTTAAAGATGTTAAGTGTCAGCGAGATAGCGGCGCAGGTGATCAGTTTTCTGATATTACTGGCCATCATGAGGGCGTTTTTATGGAAACCGTTCCTTGCTGCATTAGATAATAGAAAGGCCGCGGTGGCCGCCGATCTTAAGAGCGCTGAGGAGATTAAGAGCGAATCAGAAAAACTGCGTCTCATGTATGCCCAGAAGATAGAAAAGATAGACGAAGAGGCCAGGGCCAAGATCCAGATCGCAGTGAATGAGGGTCTCCGCGCGGCGCAAGAGATACGGGAGAAGGCCGCCAAGGACAGCGAAAAGATCTTTGATAACGCGAAGACCAACATAAAGGCCGAGCTTAGCAAGGCCAAGGAAGAGCTGAAAGAGACGGTCGTTGACCTTACGATAGAGGTTGCAGAAAAGGTGATACAGGAGAAGCTCTCAGAGGATTCCGATAAACGGCTAGTGGAAGAATTTATAAAAGAACTTGGTGCGAGATGATAATAGCCAAACGATATGCCGAGGCATTTCTTGCATATGCCAAAGAGAATATAGGCTTCGATAGAGGCCTGGAGGAGCTTTTGGCCCTGAAGAGGGTGGTGCGCGACAACCATGATATGAAAGAGTTCCTGGAGAGCAAGGAGATAGCGGCATTCGAAAAGAGCGGAGTGATAGATAAGGTTTTTGGAACTTTTTTTTCAGAGCAATCGATCCATTTTTTAAAACTGCTCGTCGATAAGGATCGGATCGATAAACTGGAGGGGATAGCGGAATATGCGAGGCTGACTTATTCGCATGGTGTAGAGATAGACGCGCTATTGAAGACGAGCTATCCGCTCGATACGCCGGTAATAGAGAAGCTTAAGAGAGCCCTGGAAGAGAAATTTAAAAAAAAGATTCATCTCTATGTTCAACTGGACTCCGACCTTATGGGTGGAGCGTATGTTAAGGTCGGTAATATGGTGATGGATGGTACGGTAAAACGGCGGTTTGAGGATCTGCGGGAGAAATTGAAAATACTTAAGGTTGCTTAAAATGGATATTAGACCCGAAGAAGTAACGTCGATAATCAAAAAAGAGCTTGAGAAGTATCAGGTCAGGATGCGTCTGGAGTCTGTCGGGACCGTTTTACAGGTCGGCGACGGGATAGCCCTGGTGCATGGGCTCGACGATGTTATGGTTGGTGAGTTGGTCCAGTTCCCGGATAATATCATCGGTATAGTCTTCAATCTCGAGGAGGATAGCGTCGGCATCGTCATATTCGGCGAGGAGAAGAATATACGTGAAGGCGATACCGTAAAACGTACGGGCAAGATAGCGCAGGTGCCGGTCGGCGATGCCATGATAGGCCGGGTCGTCAACGCGCTGGGCAAACCCATCGACGGGAAGGGCCCGGTACCCACAAATAAATACAGGCCGGTTGAGGCCAGATCGCCGAATGTGGTTCAGCGCCAGCCGGTCAAGGAGCCGCTTCAGACAGGCATCAAGGCAATAGACTCGATGATACCGATCGGCCGGGGTCAGCGCGAACTTATAATAGCAGACAGGCAGACCGGCAAGACGGCCATCGCGATCGATACTATAATAAATCAACGCGGCAAAGGTGTCTATTGCATATATGTCGCCATAGGGCAAAAGATGTCAAATATAGTAGCCGTGGCCGAGATATTGAAGCAGCATAACGCAATGGAATACACGACCATAGTCAGCGCATCTTCGCGGGCTTCAGCTTCGCTGCAGTATCTGGCTCCGTATTCCGGCACGGCTATAGCCGAAGAGCTTATGTATTCCGGCAAACATGTCCTCATAATATACGACGACCTGTCTAAGCATGCGCAAGCGTATCGACAGTTATCGTTACTTCTTCGCAGGCCGCCCGGCAGAGAGGCCTACCCGGGGGATATATTCTATCTGCATTCGAGGCTGCTTGAACGTTCAGCCAAGCTTTCGGACGAATTAGGGGGAGGATCTATAACGTCCTTGCCGATAGTCGAAACCCAGGCGGGCGATATCACCAGCTATATACCGACGAACATAATATCTATAACCGATGGCCAGATATATCTTGAGTCCGATCTCTTCTATGCCGGTGTCCGCCCTGCGATTAACGTAGGCCTTTCCGTATCGCGTGTCGGCGGCAATGCCCAGACAAAAGCCATGAAGCAGGTGGCTGGCCGCCTGAGGATCGATCTGGCGCAATATCGGGAATTACTGACATTTACTCAATTTGGTTCCGAACTGGATAAGACGACTCAAATCCAGCTTGCCCGCGGGGAGCGCATGGTGGAACTCTTGAAGCAGAATCAATATGAGCCTCTTACATTTTCAAGGCAGACAATGATACTTTATGCCGGGATAAATGGGTTTCTAGATGACTTGCCGGTTGCATCGGTGCGGAGGTTCGAGCAGGAATTTTATGTTTTTATGGATAACTCTTTTCCTCAGATAGAGCGCGAGATATTCCAAAAGGCGGTATTTACCGATACCCTTAAAGAAAGCTTAAATAACGCGATAGCAAAATTCAAAATTCAGTTCAAGCCAGAGAAGATATGATACAGACTATACGGCAGATAAAATCCAGGATAAAAAGCGTCGAGAATACCAAAAAGATCACTCGGGCCATGGAGATGATATCCGCCTCAAAATTGAATAAGGCAAGATCGCTGCTTCATTCGTACAGACAATATCATGACGCTCTGGAGTCGATGCTCAAAGAGGTCCTGTCCTGCGCCGGCGAAGCGGTGGAGCATCCGTTCCTCGCCGATAGGGCCGTCAAGAAGAGCGTGATCCTTTTTGTCGCGGGGTCCGATACAGGGCTTTGCGGCGCTTATAATAACGCCGTAATCGTTGCGGCTGAAAAGGCGGCAATTGAAATAGGACCCGATAAAGTTAGGTTCGTTATCATCGGGAAGGAGATATACCGGCATTTTATAAAAAAAGGATATGCCGTGACCGGTTATTATCCTAATACTTATGGAAGATATTCTGATGAGATCCCTCAGCAGATCGCTGCCGATCTGGCCGATTCGTTCTTAACTGGATCCGCAGATGGAGTATACGCCGTTTACACGCATTTTATTTCCGGTTTGAAGATGAAGCCGACGGTTGAAAAAGTGCTGAGCATCGACATCGAATACACTCCCCGCCAAAACGATTTCATATTGGAGCCGGATCTAAGCTCTATAATAGAAAAGATGGTGCCTCTTTACTTTAACAGTAAAATAAAGAGCACGGTTATCAGCGCGTTCACTTCGGAGCATTCCGCGAGAATGATGGCCATGAGCGCTGCCACCGATAATGCGGACGATCTTATAGATACCCTTACCTTGATCAGGAACAAAAGCAGGCAAGCCGCTATCACTAAAGAAGTTTTGGAGATAGCAATGTCCGCGGAAGCATTGAAAGGATGACCCTATGGCGGAAGGCCAGATAATACAGGTTATAGGTCCCATGGTGGATATACGTTTTCCGGAAGGCGAGGTACCCGAGATATTGAGTGCCGTAAAGATCGCTCTGCCGGAAAAGAAGGCAGAGTTGACGCTTGAGGTCGAGCAGCTGATCGGGAATAATACCGCCAGGTGCATCGCTCTCGATTCGACCGATGGGCTGGTCCGCGGCATGACGGCTAAAGACACAGGCTCTCCGATAAGCGTTCCGGTAGGCGAGCAGACGCTTGGCCGCATATTCAATATCCTGGGCGAGCCTATTGATGAAAAGGGTGTCCTGCCGCATCCTGAGGATAGGTCCGTCATTCACAAACAACCGCCGTCATTTGAGGAGCAGCTGCCGGTTTCGTCGATGCTTGAGACGGGATTAAAGGTGATAGATCTTTTGGCTCCGTATCCCAAGGGCGGCAAGATAGGCCTTTTCGGCGGGGCGGGCGTAGGGAAGACCGTCATAGTGATGGAGCTTATAAGAAATATAGCAGCAGAGCACGGCGGCGTATCCGTATTCGGCGGGATAGGCGAGCGGACGAGAGAAGGCAACGAGCTGTGGCTGGAGCTCAATAAGTCCGGGGTAGTTAAGAAGACCGCTCTGGTCTTCGGCGAGATGAGCGAGCCGCCGGGATCCAGGTTCAGGGTCGGACTTTCCGCGCTTACGATGGCTGAATATTTTCGTGATGAAAAAGGGATGGATGTGCTGTTATTCATAGATAATATATACAGATTTGTCCAGGCGGGTTCGGAGGTTTCCACTCTTCTGGGAAGGATGCCGTCGGCCGTGGGTTACCAGCCAAGCCTGGCGACCGAAATGGCGCAATTGCAGGAGAGGATAGTCTCCACTAAGCGCGGCTCCATAACTTCTGTCCAGGCAGTTTATGTCCCGGCAGATGATATAACCGATCCGGCGCCTGCCACGACATTCTCTCATCTCGATGCCAAGATGGTCCTTTCCAGGCAGATCGCTGAGTTGGGCATATACCCCGCAGTAGATCCGCTCGACTCCACATCCAGGGTTATGGATCCTCGCATCCTGGGGGACGAGCATTACAATACGGCACTGAGCGTTCAGCGGATACTGCAGCGCTATAAGGATCTGCGCGACATAATATCGATACTCGGCATGGATGAGCTTTCCGAGGCGGATAAGCTCATAGTCTCCCGCGCCAGAAAGATACAGAAATTTTTCTCACAGCCGTTCTTTGTCGCTGAAGTATTCACCGGGATAAAAGGCAGATATGTGAAGCTGGCAGATACCATAAAAGGGTTTAAGATGATAATAGATGGAAAGGTCGATGATCTGCCCGAGCAGGCATTTTTTATGGTCGGGACCATTGAAGAGGCCGTCGAAAAGGCCGAAAAATTGAAGATGGAAAATGTTTAAAAATTTCAATCTTACCATAATCACTCCGGGTTCCACGATCTATAACGGCCTTGCGCAATCCCTGGTATTGCCGGGTCAGGATGGCTCTTTCGGGGTATTGGCCAGCCATGCACCGCTCATATCTCTATTAAGGAAAGGGACTTTGAAGTTTAAAGATGATCGGTCAAATTTTATATCGATAAGGTCTCTCGATGACGGCTTGGCGAAAATTTCTAATAATACCGTTACCATCCTGCTGAATTCCGCCGAAAAAGTTTCCTGATATCCCATCTTAACGATTGAACTTCCAGCCATTTAGCAGTAAAATGCTTTACAAATAACTACTAAAAAGGAGTGTCTATGCGCTATACCAAGGGAAGTGTCGGCCGTATTTTTTTGGCTAAATTCAGCGACGGAGATATTCTTACTGATGAACTTGCCTCTCTCGCCCGGCGCGAAAGGGTCAGATCCGGCCTCGTCATATTTTTAGGGGCCCTTAAAAAAGGTGATATGGTCACCGGCCCTAAGAAGGCTGTCATACCGCCCGAGCCGAACTGGGTCAAATTTGACGATGCCTGGGAGGTTATGGGTATCGGCACCATATTTACCAATAAGACAGCTCCGCAGATCCACGTGCATGCCTCGATGGGCAAAAAGAATAAGGTCCTCACGGGGTGTGTCCGCAAACAGTCAAGCGTATTTCTAGTGGTGGAGGCGGTCCTCTTCGAGCTCCGCGGGGTGAAGGCCGACAAAGAGATCGATCCGAAGACCGGATTAAATCTGCTGCGCATATTGAGCTGAATATGAAATATAAGGTAATAATATTTGATATAGACGGCACCGTCACAAAACATATAAGTTCATGGCGGTATATCCATGAGAGGCTCGGCATATGGAAGAAGGAAGCGTTCAATTACCAGGAGCAGTTCTTCGCGGGAAAGATAAATTACCGCAGGTTCTGTGAGCTTGATGCGGCGCATTGGAAGGGCATGTCGGAAAGGTCGATACGCGGCATATTCAACGAAGTTAAATATTCCAAAAACGCGAAGAGATGCCTGAAGAAACTTAAAGCGCTGGGCTTCAAGATGGCGGCGATATCCACCGGACTTCAATTCATGCCTGACAGGCTCAAGAATGAGATGGAATTTGATTACACGCTGTCCAACAGCCTCATTGCCAGGCGCGGCGTCCTGACAGGCGGTGTCAGGATAAAGATAGAGCACGGCGCTAAAGATAAGATACTGAAAGGTATATGTTCGAGGTTCAAGGTGACGCCGGGCCAGATAATAAGCGTCGGAGACAGCGATGGAGATATGCCGCTTGCCCGGCATACGGGATATTCCATTGCCTTCAACTCTTCCAGTGCCGAGCTTTCAAAGATGGTCGACTACAACTGCCGGACAAAAGACTTTAAAGAGGTTTACGCGAAAATAATAGAGGTCAGTCATGAAGCAGAATAGGTTCTTGCCGGTTTCAAAAAGAGACCTTGAGATCTTGGGGTGGAAAGAGCTCGACGTTATCCTGATTACCGGCGATGCCTATGTTGATCATCCGTCATATGGCGCGGCATTGTTGGGCAGGATGCTCGAGGCGTCCGGCTTCAAGGTAGGGGTGATCGCGCAGCCGGATTGGCACAGACTGGATGATTTTAAGGAGCTTGGAAGACCCCGTTTATTTTTCGGTATCACCGCCGGAAATCTTGATTCGATGGTAGCCAATTACAGCGCGAATAAGAAGCTGAGGAGGGAAGACGAGTATTCTCCCGGTGGCTTATCCGGCAGGAGGCCTGACCGGGCGACCATAGTATATTCTAATCGTGCGCAAGAGGCGTTCTCGGGCGTGCCCGTTATTATAGGCGGTATGGAGGCGAGCATGCGCAGGCTTGCCCACTATGATTATTGGTCCGAAAAAGTGCGGCGTTCCATGCTTTTGGATTCGAAGGCGGACATCCTCGTTTACGGGATGGCCGAGCGCCAGATCCTTGAGATCGCCAAGCGCCTGGACGCTGGAGAGGCGGTGAGTTCCCTGGAAGGCATCAGGGGCACCGTCATTGCCCGTAACGATCTCTCTTCGGCCCAAGATGCCGTAGAGATACCGTCGTTCGAGGAAGCCGCCGAGGATGTGGATAAATTTTCAGAGGCATTCAAGAAGACATATCTGGAGTCGGACCCCATACACGGCAAGCCCATAGCGCAGCGGCATGACAAGCGATATGCCATACAATTTCCTCCTGCCATGCCGCTTACGACCGCAGAGCTTGACAGGATTTATGAATTGCCTTACCGTAGAAACTGGCACCCTAAATATGATGACAAGGGCGGTGTGAGCGGTTTTGAAACGGTAAGGTTCTCGATCACGTCTCATCGCGGTTGCGCCGGAAGCTGTAATTTTTGCTCCTTATATCTGCACCAGGGGCGCATTATACAGAGCCGCAGCATCGACTCTATACTGAGTGAGATAAGGGCCGTGTCGGCTCAGCCGGATTTTAAAGGGACCATAACCGATATAGGCGGACCGACCGCCAATCTGTATAAGGCCGAATGCGAACGCTGGCGTGCTGACGGCGCATGTAAAGGCAAGAGTTGTCTCGTGCCGGCTAAGTGCCGTAACCTCAAATTGGGCTACGCAGACGCGGTCAAGCTTTGGAACGCCGCAAAAAAGATAGAGAGGGTGAAGCATCTCTTCGTCGGCAGCGGGCTGAGGTACGATCTTCTGAACGACGACGCGGCGGAT
>Ga0265297_10009703_pt1 | contig 12318 bp, 12 predicted proteins | sample Munlanlwell13791_FD_192502 | JGI IMG/M metagenome (GOLD analysis project Ga0265297, IMG submission 192502) | Leachate microbial communities from a municipal landfill in Southern Ontario, Canada - Leachate well 137-91 | ecosystem: Engineered > Solid waste > Landfill > Unclassified | place...
GCCCACATGCCAGACCTGCCACATGCCTGACGGAAGCCACAACAACCATACGGCCTGGGGGTTTCTGGGGGTTCGGCTCCCCTTTCCAGCGGATCCCCAGTGGAAACAGGATCGCGTGACCATCTTAAAGGCCCTGGGCGTGCTCCATCCCGAGACCGGGGAACCAACGCCCTTGTTGGAGGCAGTGAAGGCCCTGGATCTGGCCAGGCTGACCCAGGAGGCCTGGCAGACCGAGCGGGATAAGATGCTCAAGACATGCGCCCAGTGCCACTCCAAGTCCTACGCGCAAAGACAGTTGCAAATGGGGATAACATGCTGCGGCAGGCGGATCGGCTCATGGCCCAAGCCATTGAGATCGTGGCCGGACTCTACCGGGATGGAACTATCCAGAAACCCGCAACCTATCCATTCAATTATCCCAACCTCCTTTTTTTCATGCGGACCGGGGGCGGCGATCTCAGCAAGCTCTCGCACATCGATCAAATCCTCTTGAAGATGTACCTCAAGCACCGAATGCGCACCTTTCAGGGCTTTTTCCATATCAACCCGGACTATGCCTACTGGTACGGGTGGGCTGGAATGGTGGAGGATCTGGGCAAGATTCAAGAGACCGCCCGGCTCATGCGGGCGACCCACGCCAAAGAAAAATAAGGACACTGAGGTAAGTGATACGTGAGTTAAGAACCTGCTTGTTGGATTTGTGGGATATCATTTGGTACTGTCAGGTTACAACCGACACATTTAGACCAATGAACAAAAAAGCCCTGTCGGTTGTTTCCATGTTCCGTTGCGGCCTTCCACGAATATTGGGCGGGCCGGCTTCCACAATTGTACTTTCGAGGGCTGCTCAAGGTTCACTCGCGTTACGGCCTGCCAGGTTGCTGCATCCTAAAAGTTTACATTTGTCCCCAGGGCTTCAGCAAGGAGGTCATCCTACCTCACTGCCTGGGAAGCTACCGGGATGTACCGACAATTTCCTGGACGGGACTTACACCCGCTTGTAATTTGCACATTCGTTGCGCACCAAGACCTTCGGGTCACCCAAACAAATATTCGATGCGGCATGTTGGTTTCCAGCAAAGCTTCAACAATACTATCCTTCCATTTTGTCTTGACCTGCACTCGGTCTGTAGTCTATCATTACGGCTCAAAAATGTCCCATCAGTAGGACTGTAAACCATGACGGAGGTGGTGCGTTAAGTGGCTCTTGTCGAGATGAATGAGGTTACAAAGGACTACAGCTTGGGAGAGACGATCGTTCATGCCCTCAAAGGCGTTACAATAGAAGTCCACAAAGGCGATTTCATGTCGGTGTGGGGACCTTCGGGATCGGGCAAGACCACGCTGCTCAACCTTATCGGGGTTATTGATGAATCTACATCCGGATCTATCCGGTTTAACGGCCTTGATGTCTCTTCGCTCACCGATAATACAAAATCGGAACTCCGAAACAGATCAATCGGATTTATATTCCAGGGCTTTAACCTGGTGCCTGTGCTTTCTGCGCTGGAGAATGTGATGCTTCCGTTACAAATTCGAGGGACACTGAGCCGGGAGGCCTCCGAAAAATCAAGATACAGGCTCGATCAGTTGGGCCTTTCGGCCTTCCTGCATCACAGACCCGACAAGCTATCTGGAGGGCAACAACAGCGAGTATCTATTGCTCGTGCCCTGGTCACGGAACCATCGCTGGTTATTGCCGATGAACCGACAGCCAATCTGGATTCAGATACGGCGATGAAGATTCTCCACCTGATGCAAAAGCTGAATAAACAAGAAAATACAACCTTCATTTTTTCTACCCATGATCAACGGTTGCTCAGCAATGTGGATCGACGTATTCGCATAGAAGACGGCCTCGTTGTCGAAGAGGAAAGATCTTCGTGATTGCGTTAATAAAAATCGCTCTCAGAAACCTGATCAAAAATCGAAGGCGGTCTCTATTTACCATATTGGCCATTGCATTGGGCTTTTCTTCAGTTAGTCTTTTCGGAGGTTTTGCGTCTTATCTCTACCATGGGAATCGAGAGATGGCTGTGCTTGGGACCTGCAATGGACACCTTCTGATATTCAAGAAGGACTTTCTGCATAAAGGACAGCTGGACCCGGGAAAATATTTGATAATGCCTCAAGAATTGGAGACAATTCGTAATGTTTGTAAAAAATTACCTCAAGTTGTCCTTACGGCACCCCATTTGATGATATCAGGACTCTTGAGCAACGGCAGGGTCTCCACGATTTTTATAGGGCAGGGCATCACGCCTTCCGATGTGGATGTGTTCATGGACAGAACCCTTCAGGAGATGAGGGAATTTGAGGGCAAAAATCTAGTTGACGGTCAAACTCATGGTGCTGGTTTTGCGAATGGACTGGCTAGACTTCTGGACCTAAAGGTGGGTTCTAACGTCGTGGCTTTCACTAATACCGTTGATGGACAGATGAATGCGCTGGATTTGGAGGTCTTTCAGTTGTTCGACACTCCGTCTGAGGCACTGAATGACAAGATGATGCGCGTCCCACTCAAGTTTGCACAAAGTCTTTACGACACAGAGGGGGTTGACCGGGTTGCTGTACTTTTGGATGCCCATGAAAACACAGAGCTCGTCCGATCAGAGATTCAGCGGTTGCTTTCCCAGCAAGAATCCCAGTTCGAGATAATGACCTGGGAAGAGATGAGCCAGTGGTATAAAACGGTCAAGGAGATGTTTGATGTGATTTTTGCATTTCTTTTCATTATTGTTTTTATTATTGTGGTTACGAGCGTCATCAACACGATGAGCATGGCGGTTATCGAAAGGACCAGGGAAATAGGGACATTGCGGGCTTTGGGGTTAAAACGCAGTGGAGTTACTTCTTTGTTTGCCGCCGAGAGCCTTCTGCTGGGTCTTTTTGGCACAGTGGCAGGCCTCATAATTACTTTTCTCAGCTCATGGGCAATTGATATCATCAGACCCACGTGGATGCCTCCAGCTATTTCGAAACGGGTACCCATAATGGTTCTGCTTTCAAGTAACCAGATGCTTTTTAGTTTTGTATTTTTGATATTCCTGTGTCTCGCGGCCTCATTGCTTCCTGCAAGGCGGGCTGCCCGCCAAAACGTGGTGGATGCTTTAGGGCATGTTTAGGAAACAACGACAAAATGCAGGCTAATTTTTTTAGTGGGCACCAAGAGACGGAGGAATAAAGACATGTTCAATGCGATCTTAGCTCTATTGACAGCATTCTTAGTTTTTGGTACAGCCCCTTGTGCCTTTAGCCAAGATCTGACGCCGAAGGCAATCCTGGTCCGGGCGGATGAGGCAAGGGGAAACTTGGAGGGCATAAAATGGGAACTCCAGATTATTTCTGTTGAGAGCGGACGAAAACAAGATCGCGAGCTTGAGGTGAAGTCGAGAGGGACCGAATTCTTCGCCATTCTCAAGGCGCCACCTAAGGTGCGTGGGCAGATTCTCCTGAACGTGGACAGGAATATGTGGTTTGCCAGTCCGTCTATCAGAAAACCGGTCCCCGTTTCCCCTCGACAAAGGCTGGTAGGAGGCGCATCCTATGGAGATATCGCTTCGACGAATTATGCTGAAGATTATGACGCCGCTCCTTTGGATGATGAATTAGTCAATGGTGAGAGATGTTATGTCTTCGAACTTAAAGCCAACAAAAAGGACGTGACCTATGACCGTATTAAATACTGGGTTTCCAAAGAGAGGCTTGTAGGTGTGCAGGCCGAATATTTTACCGTATCGGGCAAAAAATTCAAATCAGCCATATTCGAATATGAACACGAAATTATAGTGAACGAACATCGAAGGCCGTTCGTTTCGAAGATCATCATACAGGACTCTCTTTTAGAGGGCAATATTACAACCATGGTTTTCAGTGAGCCCATTCTTGGAAAAGTACCCGATTCAGATTTTGATTTGAATCTGTTGTTGATGAGAACTATCTGAAATATCGAGGAGAACCTGATGGTAAAGCCGCCTTTATGCGTTTTGCGCTTTGCGCTGCTATCGGTTTTCAGCCTATTGTTTTCTTACGGTGGGTTCATCATGATTTGTTCGGCTGAAAACAATGGGGTTTCATCAAAAGGCGGCTCGGCCTCCAAAAAAGAGTCGGGGAATATTCGCATCCTTGAGATAGCCGTTCTTGACACCCGCGAAGAAGTAAAGGGTTCCGACGAGAACACCCGAGAGGAGGAACCTAATGCATCATCTCTCAAAACCCAGAGTGACCTCTGGAAAGAAATAGGGGAAGGTTTTAGCTACACGTTTAGGACATTGGGTTACGGGACGTTCAACAGTCCCAGTGATTCCACCCAAAACCCCAACAATGATTTTCTGAACATTCCTCGATACACATTGAATCTGGATTTTCGGCCTGATATATCTTTTAATTTTAGACCATTGACACTGGTCGTCAAGCCTAGGCTGGATCTTACGTGGAAGCGTTGGGAAAAAGGGGCAAAAGAGGGTGACACAGACACGGATAACGACTGGTATGTTAATGAATGGCTTGCCGGGTTGAACCTGTACAGTGGTTTGTTTGTTTACTACGGAAGAGAAAATCTTCAATGGGGACCTTCCCACTTCGTATCCCCCTCCAACCCTTTTTTTCCATACAACAATCAGGCGAACCCAAAAATCGAATTGCCCGGAATGGATTTCGCGCGCGTCGTTTGGGTGGCTAACAGTTCTTGGACTGCCTCGTTGATCGCCAATTTGGGTGCGGGGAGAATGATGTTTCCATATGGTTTTGAAAGAACCTACGCTGCTAAGCTGGACTACACGGGGAATCAGAAATACGGCAGCTTGATCGGTTCGTATCAGGAAAATAACAGGGGACAACTTGGGGCCTATGGTGGCTGGTGGGTTTCGGATGCCCTGTTGTTGTATACAGAAGGGTCCATTTCAAAGGGAAGCAACGCACTTTATCCACAGAAAGACCCCAACGCGCCTTTCGGGATTCAGATGATCCCTACAAAAGACGACAGCAGCACTCCGGAAGGTCTTCTCACAGTAGGCGGCTCGTACACCCTGGAGGGGGGCGCGACCTTTTCCCTTGAGTATTTCTTCAACAGTGCAGGTTATAACGACAATGAGGCAGCCCTTTATGATGATCTTAGAGAAGACGCAGCGTCGGCTTTCTATGCCCCAGAGCCTTGGCACCGTCTATCAAAAGCGACTTTGATTCAGACCTTAGAGCCAAGATTGCGTTTTCTGCGCAGGAATTATTTGACATTGCAATATGTTCAAGTGGAAATCCATGATGTCCTGAACCTGACACTGCGATATACTTACAATGTGGATGATAGCTCCAGCATGCTCGTTCCCATCGTTGAATATGACATCGGAGACTATTTCCAGGTTTTTGTTGTAGGCGATCAACGCTTCGGATCCAAAGATTCTGAATTTCGATCTTTGATCGACTACAGCTACATGGTTGGTGTGGAATTCACGTTTTAGGAAATTAACGCGGTTTTGTAGTATCGCTGAAGCCTTTTTTGCCACCACATATTTGAAATTATCCATCTCTCCGCATACAAAAAAACCGAACTTATAAGCTATGGAAGGCATCCGCGCATTCGGCTACCTTTTATTTGCATTCACTTGCATTCACCGATAACAAGAACGGCGTTGTGTCCGCCGAATCCAAAAGATTGGGAAATGGCGGTTTTTATGGGATAAGAGTTTGTGTGGGTGACAAAATTGAGATTTTTGATCGGATGATCAAGGTTCCTGCATATATGGGTTGTTTTGTTTTGGATGCTCAATACAGTCACAACCGCCTCAATCGCCCCGGAAGCCCCTAAGGTATGCCCTATCAGGGACTTAGTGGAGTTGACCAACACGTCTCTTCCGAAAACGTTTTCGATGATTTCTGCCTCTGTCGCATCATTTAACTGTGTTCCAGTGCCGTGGCTGTTAATGTAGTCGATAGCCTTTTCGGATAGTCCCGCATCTGCTAACGCGTTCTTGATCACTCGTTTAATATTGTAACCGCTTTTTTCTATCATCATGATATTGTATCCATCAGATGTCTCAGCATAACCTAGCAGTTCTCCGTATATGCGTGCCCCCCGCTGCCGGGCATGCACCAGCTCTTCAATGAGGAGCACGGCACCTCCCCCCTGACTGAAGAGGAACCCAGAACGGTCCCTGTCAAAAGGCCTGTTTGCCGCATCCGGGTTTTCATGGCCGGAAGCGAGGGCCCTGACCGTATCAAAGCTATAAAATAACCCACCATAATCATCGTGAAGGTATTCTACACCCCCCACCAGCGCCAAATCGTGTTCACCAGATCTTACCGACTTGAATCCCTGACCGATGGCCACAGTACCTGAGGCGCATGCAGCGCAATAGGTGTTGTTGCTCCCTAACAGTCTGAATTTAATTCCCAGATTTCCGGCGCACGCATTGGGCATGGTCATAGAGACGGCAAAGGGGTTAAAGCGCTTTGGACAAAGAAGCCTTTCAACAGAGGTCCTGAGGTGTTCAACATCAGCATGCTTCTCCAATGTCGAGATCGATTCCAATAGGGATTTTGTTTGTCGGTTCAGCATATGATTGGAGAAATTGGAACCAAAGCTGGATATTCCTCCGATTCCGGTTCCCATGAAAACGCCAAATCTTTCGCTGTCAACGGCCGCAATGTCGTAGGTATTCCTTTTTTTGTCCACCTGCCTGTAGGTGAGTCCTGCTAAATCCAGTGCCTGGAAGGCACACGCAAGGGCGATAAGGCTGGATTCATCCAATTGTTTCTGCTCCAGCCGGGTGATGCCGTACTGTTCATAATCTACATATAGCAATGGAGACCAAATTTGTGAATTATAATCAGCGTAATGGTGCCAATGCTCGGGAATTGGGGATACACTGGTTTTCGCTGTCAGGCAGTTCGACCAGAACGTCTGAATATCCTGCCCAAGGGCAGTGATGATCCCCAGCCCAGTAATCGCGACACGTCTTTTCATACTCAAATGAGCCCTTTATTACGCGGTTTTGCTTGTCATGCTTTTGATATAATTAACAGCATCGCCAATGGTTACAATTTTTTCCGCATCCTCATCCGGGATCTTTCGGTCAAATGCATCCTCGAATTCCATCAACATCGTCACGAGGTCCAGGGATTCAGCACCCAAATCTGCACCAAAGCCCGTCTCCAATGAGAGTTGATCTTTATCCACACTGAATACCTCCGCGACCACCTCTTTCACTTTTGCAAAAATAGCATCAAATGTCATTTCCTCAGCCATTGACCTGTCACCTCGCCCTTTTGGTTAAATGGTTAATAAAAACAAATGGATTTCGTTCCTTGACACAATCCTTTCCACATCCGGCATGAGACCGTTAGGGTTTCATCACATCAGTCGGAACCGTTCTTCCCCAAGTCCCCGTGAGTTCGGCCTCAGATATCGTTTTTTCATTGACTGTCGCGATGCCGGAAAACTTAACTGCCCACGAACTCTTCTTCAAAAACTTAATGTTGAAAAATAGTTGATCCCCTGGACCAACAGGCCCCCTGAATCTAACTTTATCCAAGGCCATGAAATACAGCGGTTTTCCATGCAGTTCCCCAGCCTGAGAGGCCAATGCAAGCACGCCTCCTGCTTGGGCCATCCCTTCGATAATGAGCACTCCAGGCATAATAGGTCTTTCCGGGAAATGCCCCGCGAAAAAAAATTCATTATATGTAACGTTTTTCAATGCAACAATTCTTTCTCCTGGAACAAGCTCGACCACGCGGTCAATCAGCAAAAAGGGATACCGGTGGGGTAGCATCTTGATGATTTTTTGGATGTTCAGGGTGTTTTTCATCTTTCGTTTTGATCGGAGGTATACCATCTAGTTTGCTTTTCTTAATAAACCATATATTTTTTTATATGACTATGCAAACTTTTTTTGGGCAAAGCAGCTTGTATTTATGTATTTTTAAAGAAAACAGAAAGTAGCTGATGGGTTTCTCAAAAATGTCAGAGGGGTCTATCCAAGTTGGATAACAAGGGCGAGATCTTGGGGTTGCTTTTTCTGTTGACTCGTAACAACACCTTATTTATAGTGCGCTTAAATAAGATAGTCTTTTGTGACAATATTGCCTCACCGGTTTGGTAGCATCCCCCATCAAGATACATTTTGAAGGTCTTAAGGAGGTTGTCTGCGGCATATCGTCAACGAGAGACGGCAGCGTGATAGAAATGTGACATTTTTTCTCGGGGAGCTGTTGGGAGCGGATTGATTCAAGCCTTTGGCTGAAAGGTGGCCCCATATCGATCAGGGTGCCTATGGCCATTGACCTAAGCGAAACAGGTCCGGGTTGTGTGTGCATCCAGCGATTTTTGTTGATTCGTTAGCTGAAAAGAAAGGAAAAAATGATTCCAAAAGAGATTTCGAAGATAGCTTCCCATTGCCGTCATTGTGCCATGTGCAAGATTGATTTCCTACAGACAGGGCTTTGCTCTGCGGGCGCGCAAAACCATTTCGTGAGCTATTATCCCATGGGACGCATGGATATTGTCCATGCCTTGGCTGAATCCCAAATACCCGTGACGGAAAGGCTGGTGGATATTGCCGAAGCCTGTACCCTGTGCGGTCTTTGCGACAAGCAGTGCTATTTTGTCACAGAATTGCGGCCCATGAACGTGATGGAGATCCTAAAGGAGACAGTAATTGCCCATGTAAAAGCCGGCAAAAAGATCGTGCGCCCGGAATCTGATTTGGTCCTGGACAGGCTTCGAGAAGTCGTTGGCGAAAGATGGGCGACCAACGATCCTGCGATTCTCACCTGCTACGCCCATGATACCGGTATCTTTACAGGGGTACAAACCCCTAATTATGTGACGATGCCGCTCAGCCGGGAAGATGTATCATCGATCATAAAAATCTGCAACAAGCATCAAGTTTCCTATGTTGTCCGGGGCAATGGATCCACTGAGGGCCTTGTATATGCCCGTGACGGTCTTGTCATTGACATGGGTAGAATGAAGGGAATCGTCCTAGATAAGGCCAAATGGTTCGCCTCGGTTGAGCCGGGAGTATCGGCCTTCGAGCTCCAAAAAGAGGCTGCCAAGAATGGGTTGCGTGTGAATGTCGCTGAACCAGAGGCGCTGGTCTGTGCAAACCTCATGACTACTGGCATTATCTCGACTTTTTCAGCTTCTTACGGCGTAGGTGCCAGCAACTATGTCAACGCCGAATTCGTATCACTTGATGGCGAGTCCTTTCACCTCAATGAACGCGGCGCACCCAATCTTTATGCCTGCCAAACGGAACAAATGCCGTCACCCGGCATTTGCACCCGGGCAGATGTTAAGGTATACGCCAAGATGGACGACGAGGACGGGATATTGATCCCATTTTCCGGATTTCGTGATGCCCTAGTTTTTGCCCGGGAACTGGGGCAAAGACGGATTGGTATTGGCGTCACCGTTTTAAACCCAGAGTATATGGCTACCTTCGTAGCGCCGACCAGGGTCCTCGGAGAATGCATCAAAAGGTCTTTTACCGAAGACCTAGGCATTGAATACGCTGTCCTTGTCCTCGGGGATCGGTACGCGCTTCAGACAGTCCGCAGTATGACCGATCATGTGATCGACAGCCAACTTATGCGCACGTTGGTGCTGGGTATGCCCAACATGGCCGGGGAGGAATGGAGGGATCTGCTTAGTGGTCTCAAGGGGAACCGACCCACTTATGAAATCATGGTTAAACCCGAGATGCAGCCTTTGATAGAGACCGTCTTAAACCCTTCTCCAGAGCTTTTTGCCCAAGCTGTGGCCCCCGATCTGAAGGAGTTCTTTGTGAAACTGTATGCGCGGCCGGAGATAACCAACCTGATATGGTTGAACATGTTTCGCATTGTCAGTCCGAGAATGGGCAGGAGGAAATGATTTGTTCCTTTTATGCTTTATCTGCCCTTCGATAATATCGACCTAATTGATGAGATTAATGGGGAATTCAATCGCATCGGCAACAGCAATAATTTGACCAACGATTATGGCTGGCTTAGCCCGCTAGATTTTGGGAAAAGCTCGGTTCTCGAATATGACTACTATTATGACGCATGGGAACCTTCGGATGTCAATAGAGCTCAACATGCCGTCCAAGAGGCAGCCGGAATGATCGAGCGCTTCAGGAAGGCAGACAGCCGCATCAAGTCGGTACTGGATCTATTTAATCAAGGATTTTCGAGAATGGAGAGTCTTCTTTACCTGTGATGGATTTTCGAGTAAGTGAAAAAAAGATACGAGACCTTCGGAATGCAAGGAAGTCAAAGATAATCGTCACCGGTGCAACCGGATTCCTGGGTAGCCACCTCATGGTTGGGTTTCTTAGGAAAGGCTACCCGGTCATTGCGCTGAGCAGATCGAAGGGAGCGGTCGGCGCCGCTGAGCGGATCGGCCGTTTGTTGAAGTGGTTCGGAATGAGCCAAGAAGAGGCAAAAAGGCTGGAGGTGGTAGAAGCCTTTCTGGATCAGCCGAATCTAGGACTGGAAACAGAGCGGTACGCCCGTCTTATAGAGGAGACGGATGAGGTCTTTCACTGTGCGGGCGATACATCCTTCGCCGAAAAAAGACGCGCCAGTGTAGAGAATGCCAACCTGAAGGGCCTTGGATTTTTACTCAACATGGCCCTTGCGGGCCGCTGCTGCTTCTTTCACTACGTGAGCACGGCCTATGCCGCAGGTAGGAGGGAGGGTCACTGTCCCGAGACGCATACCGAAACCCGGGAGTTCACCAATGTCTATGAGGAGACGAAGCACCGGGGCGAGAAGCTGGTACTCGAGGCATGCAAGAAAGGGAGAATGCACTGCAACATATACCGTCCTTCCATTGTTTACGGCAATTCGGTCACCGGGAAGACCTTGAGGTTCAACGCGCTTTATTACCCTGTCAGGACGGCGCAATATTTCAAGGAACTCTATCTAAAGGATCTCCTGAAGAAGGAGGGGAAAAACGCCAAAAAGATGGGCGTGCGGATGGAGGAAGACGGTAGTTTGTATCTCCCTATTCGGATTGCTAAGGAGAGGAATGGCAGGCTCAACGTGATACCTGTCGACTTCTTTGTAGATGCCTGCATGGCGATTATGGAGGAATCGCTTGATGGGGACATCTTTCACATCGTTTCTAAGGAGCCGAACTGTCTCGATGAGCTCGTGGATTTTACGCAGCGGTTTCTCAAGATCAATGGCGTCCGAACGGTCGAGCGGGACGAATTTTGTGAGACTCCGAAGAACGCTTTCGACCTCCTTGTGGCCGAGTACATCGACATCTACCAGCCCTACATGCAGGATAGGCGGAGTTTCGGCAGTGAGAAGGCGGACGTCATATTGGAGAAGAGGGGGATCCGGTGCCTCGGTTTTGATTATGGCGCCTTCGAGAGGTGTATGACCTATGCGATGGAGGTGGAGTGGGGAAAACGGCTCTACACAGAAGGGGTCCTTGTAAAATAGTGGGCCAGACAGGACCGTCTGATACAGAATCAAGCTCTTGTCACAGGACGCCGTTCAGAACAGTAGTACAATTGCACTTGCACCAATATACCAATTATTTCATTCCCCTCTATGACCAGCCCTTTCAAAGTAGCACTGTAGGTCGACTAATATATTGATTTGGAATGATAATATACTTTTCAACAGAAACAACGATCAGCAAATATCTTGTTTTGTAGATTTGCAATCACGCAAGCTGACAGACTCAGAACCCATCAAATAGAACATTTTCGCAGCCAGACATTCAAAGCGTCTTCAGAAATTGACATGTGTCTCAAGGGAAATAATTACGATTAGGTTATTACCAAATGAAGACTACCCAGCAAGGGCTGGGAATAGAACCCATCTCTCCCCAAAAACGAGCGGTTGAGATCGTCGCGGTTTTTTTAAGCGCTTGATCCGATATAGGCTTTTTGGCCAAGGCAAACTGTCACCGCACAACCTTCGCCAGGCCTTGCCCCAGTTTCCTGCCCTGACTGCATGCTATTCCTTTCGTTGCCTTAAATCGCTTTCGCAAAACAATAGGAACAATGGCGTAAAAGTGTTAGAATATTATTTTTTGAAATCCATCCACGTTGCATCCCCTCCATTGGATGCGGTGTTGAATTGATGAAGATGATATTCTATCCAAATCTGTCCAAATGGATGTGGAAAGCAACCTTTCTGCTCCTCGTCGCTGTTGCGTCTACCCCGGCCATGGCGGAAGAACTCACGGCAAAAGACGCACAAACCTTCACCGTCTATTTTGAAAACGACACCTTTTTCGGCACCGATTACCTGTACACCAACGGGGTGAGATTGTCGTGGACATCGCCAAACCTGGAAACCTGCCGGGATACCTCC
>Ga0265297_10009704_pt1 | contig 12318 bp, 9 predicted proteins | sample Munlanlwell13791_FD_192502 | JGI IMG/M metagenome (GOLD analysis project Ga0265297, IMG submission 192502) | Leachate microbial communities from a municipal landfill in Southern Ontario, Canada - Leachate well 137-91 | ecosystem: Engineered > Solid waste > Landfill > Unclassified | place...
GAAGAGACCGTCAAAAAGCGCCTTGAGGGCATGGAGGCCGGGAAGATAGAGACAAGGCCCGAGACCCAGGCCGCCGCGGCGCCCGCGCCGGCGAAAGAGCGGAAAAAAATAAAACTGCCGGCGGTCAATATAGGCCCTTATTTAAAATACGCGGCGATTATCGCCGCGGTTATTTTCGCGGTCCGCGTAAGCGCGCCGTTATTCAAGTCGTTGTCCAAGATAAGGCTCCCCAGGCCCGCGCCAAAGGTTGAGAAGATAGTGGTTAAAAAACAGGCCCCGGCGCCGGCGGCCGCGCCCGCTCAAAAGATAAGCGCCCCGTCCAAGAGCGGCATGGTGGAATTGGAGATCAAGGCCGCCTCGAATAACTGGATCCAGGTCACGGCGGACGGCGAGATCCTGTTCAAGGGCGTGCTCAGAAAAGGCAGTCAGGAAAGATGGCAGGCCAAGAAAGAGATATGGCTGTGGTTGAGCGACGCGGGCGGCGCGAACGTGACGGTCAACGGCAAGGACATCGGCGTCCTGGGCAAAAAAGACGAAAAAAAGAGCGGTATCATCATCGATAAAGAAGGCATTCAGTAACCCGGCAGCAATTAACTCGCGCAAGTTGACACTCAAGCAATACTCCTTTTGTCAACTTAGACAATTATGGGCATAAGTTTCAGCATTATCAGTCTGGGTTGTCCAAGGAATTTAGTGGATTCAGAGCGGATCGCGTCTGAATTCAGGAAAAAAGGCTGTAAGTTACAGGAAGATGTTACGGGGTCGGATGTCCTGATAATAAATACCTGCGCCTTTATCGAAGACGCCAAGCGGGAATCCATAGACGTTATATTAAAGGCGATAGACGCGAAGAAAGAGGGCAGGATAAAAAAGATAATAGTGGCGGGTTGTCTTTCGGAAAGATATGGCAAGGAATTGGCCAAGGAACTGGGGGAGGTGGATGAGTTCAGGGGCGTCCTGGATTTCAAGGATAACGGCGCCGTCTCAAAGCTCACCCCTGCGCATTACGCTTACGTGAAGATCTCCGAGGGGTGCGTTAACCGGTGTTCGTATTGCGTGATACCTTATCTGAAAGGACCTTATAAAAGCAGGACGATCAGGTCCATAAAAGATGAGGTCGCCGGACTGGTAAAAAAAGGCGCCAGGGAAATCGTCCTGGTCGGTCAGGACACTTCTTTGTATGGCATAGACCTGTATAAAAATAAAAAACTCGCTTGTCTTTTGAGGGATCTGGCGCGGAACGCGGGCGACGCGTGGATAAGGGTCTTGTATCTGCACCCGGCGAATCTGGATAAAGAGGTGATAAAGGTTATCAGGGACAATGAAAACATATGCAGATACGTGGATCTTCCGCTCGAACACATAAATGATAACGTGCTGAGCCGCATGAAAAGGCGCGCAAAAAAGAAAGAAATTGTTTCCTTGCTGGAGTTTATCAGGAAAGAGATCCCCGGGGTCGCATTGAGGACTTCCCTGATAGTCGGTTTTCCCGGTGAGACGGAGAGGGAATTCAGGGAATTGGCGGATTTTGTCAATGAGATGGAATTTGAGCGGCTGGGCGTATTTAAATATTCCAGGGAAGAGGGGACGCCCGCTTATAATTACGAAGGTCAGATATCCGACAGGATAATCAACAGGAGATTTGACGAGATAATGTCGTTGCAGCAGCGGATATCCGCGCGCGTGAATGAAAGATTTAAAGGCAGGACGCTCAAGGTCCTGGTCGAGGAAAAAAAGGAAGGATGTTATCTGGCGAGGACCGAATACGACGCGCCTGAGGTGGATGGGATGGTGTACGTGAAGGGCAAGGGTTTAAGTATAGGAAATTTCGCCGATGTCAGGATAACGGATACCTATGAATACGATCTGGCGGGAGAGGTGGTCAGATGAACCTGGCGAATAAGCTTACTGTCTCAAGGATAATCCTGGCCGGTGTCTTGATAATGTTTTTGTTTATAAAAGGCGCCGGCGCGAAATTTACGGCGCTGGCCGTTTTTACCATCGCCTGCGTGACTGATTATTATGATGGGTTTTTAGCCAGAAAGACAGGCAGTATAACTGATTTCGGGAAATTGATGGACCCGATAGCCGATAAGATCCTTGTCCTTGGCGCCTTTCTCGCCTTTGTCGAGATGAAGATAATCCCGGCGTGGATGGTCATAATAATCATAACCCGGGAGTTTTTCATCACCGGGATACGGGTCATGGCCTTGTCTCAGAAAAAAGTGCTTGCCGCGGATAGCGGGGGAAAACATAAGACTGTTTCCCAGATGGTGGCGGTCTTTTCCATCCTGATATTTTTAATAATAAGGGATTCCGGCTTCACGTTCAATTACCTGGAATATTATGAGGTCGGGCTGCATGTTTTAATGATAGTGGCGGTAAGCATGACATTGGTGTCGGGTGTGTCATACCTCCTTAAAAATAGAGACATTTTCATGGGAGAAAGATGATCAATAAACTCTGCAAGATGGTATCAAGCGTTTTTTACCTGGGTTACCTGCCTGTGGCGCCGGGGACCATGGGCAGTTTCGCCGCGCTTTTTTTGTATTATTTCATACACGGCGATCGAGGGGCGATAGGCATAGCGATAGTATCAAGTCTTGTCATAGGTTTTTTTGCCGCGGGCAAGGCTGAAGAGGCGTTCGGCGAGAAAGACCCTTCAGAGGTGGTCATAGACGAATTCGCCGGGATGCTTATCGCCGTGTACAGCCTGCCGTATACGATGGGATACATGGTAGGCGGGTTTTTATTGTTTAGGTTTTTTGACATAGTAAAGCCGAGGCCCATACACGAATTAGAAAAACTCCATGGCGGGCTTGGCATAATGGCAGACGACGTGATAGCCGGCCTGTACGCCAACTTTATACTCCAGACTGTTTACATAATAAACTTATTGTGCCATTGAGAATTTTGCCAGAGGGGCGTAGATAGCGCCTTTTGGCGTGAGCGTGCTTTGGAATAGGGTTATCTCATCGGCGCGAAAAGCGTCTTTCAGATTGAACTCCGTATTTTTTATTTTCCGCGCGAGCCTTTGCGTGTTTTTGAAAGATTTGACCCTCCCGAGCGTGAGATGCGCCTTGAATCCGCGCGGCTCCTTCGCGAATCCTATTTTTTCAAGAGAGTTTTCCACGTGGACATTCAGGGCCTTTAATTCTTCCGCGCCTTTTTCAGCGCCTATCCACACGACACGCGGCTTATCGAGGCTTGGAAAGGCGTCTAATCCGGCGAGACTGATTTCAAAGGCGTTGAAATTTTCCGCGGCAGGTTTGAGGGCATCCGAGATTTCCAGGGTTTTGTCCTCGGGTATGTCTCCCAGAAATTTCAGCGTAAAGTGCATCTGGTCTTCCGTGACCCACCTGACATCAGCGTCTGATTCCTTGAGAGAAGAGATCAGGCGCGTTATCTTTTGCTTGGTTTGCTGGTTTATTTCTATGGCTATGAATGCCCGAACAGTCCCCATGTTTTCCTTAGTTGACAAGCGAGTAATACTCCTTTTGTCAACTTGGCAGCGATAACCTCAGCATGTTCAACGCGGCCTGCGTGGATTTATATTTTATTATATCCCGCCGGCCGAGAAATCTGAATTCCCCGCAGGATGTTTTTTTTCTATCGGATAGCGCTATGTAGACCAGGCCTATGGGTTTTGTCTTAGTTGCTCCCGCAGGGCCCGCGATGCCTGAGATACCTATGCCTATATCGGCGCCGGACAGGTCTTTCACATTTTTCGCCATCAGGGACGCGGTCTGTCTGGATACCGCGCCGTATTTTTTTATTGTTTCCGGAGGGATGCCCAATAGATTTATTTTAGATTCGTCGCTGTAGGTAACGAGGCCCAGCTTGAAATATTTGGAGCTCCCGGGGACATCCGTCACACGGTCAGCCAGGAGCCCTCCGGTGCAGGATTCCGCGACAGCCAGGGTCTTTTTATTTTTTAGCAGTAATCTTCCGATAACTTCCTCAAGTTTTTCATTGTCGTAGCCGAAGATATGATTTTTTAAGCGGGATTTTATCTTTTTTTCTATTTTTTTTACGGTCGAATCAGCGGATTTCTTATTTTTGCCGGTTATGGTGATTTTTACGTGTATCTCCTCGGGATAAGGGTATATGCCCATGGAGACATCGCCGCCGATTCTCAGGATGTCCTCTATCATCTCGTTTACCTTCGATTCCGCGAGGCCTGTTATTTTTATGAGACGGGATTTTATTATATTTTGACGGGGAAAGTTTTTTCGAAGATACGGGATCGCCGCGTCCTCAAGCATTGGGTATAATTCAAACGGCACGCCGGGGAAAGCGAACAGGACCTTGCCGTTAAATGGGATTATCAGGCCCGGCGCCGTGCCTATGCGGTTATCGATAGGGATCGCGCCCTCCGGGATAAGCGCCTGGCGCATGTTGTTTTCGGGCATTTTTATTCCGCGTCTTTTAAAATGCGCCTTGATTTTTTTGGCTATATTTTTATTGAAGATTAATTTTTTATTGAGGGCCCTGGAAATACATTCCAGTGTCAGGTCATCCACGGTAGGGCCCAGGCCGCCGCTAAGAATCAGTATCCGCGATTCGCCAAGAGCCTTTCTGATAGAGGATATTATGACCTCCGGCAAGTCCGGTATGTCTAAGTGCCTGCTTGTTTTTATACCTATCCGGGTGAGTTTATCGGATATGAACCGGGCGTTTGTATTCGCTATGTGACCCAGCATTATTTCATTTCCAATGCAGATAACCTGCGCATTAGTTTTCATATGTGCTATTATATGCTACGCGGGCAATTATTCAACAATTTTCTTCCCATATCGATCTATGAATCCATCAGTGAAACGCGTAATGAGCTTCGGCGGATACGCAAAATCGCCTAAGGGCGATTTTGCTTGACTTCGGGGATATATTTTGTTAATATAATACAAATTAATAAGTTATGATTTTTGACAAATGGCCATGGAAACATGGCCATTTTCTGTTTATGAATAAACAAGGCTTTTTAAATAACTTTAGCGTAAGTTGACAAAATGAGTAATACTCCTTTTGTCAACTTAGCGAGATGGGTTATATGGGGAAAATAATTAACATGACAGTGATGTTCGCGATAATATGCGGCGCCGCGCTTGTGGATTTTGCGCATGCGACCGGCGGAACGTGTCTGCGGGCACCGATCGGGAAAGGAATAGAAAGACAGCAAAAGTTACTGTCGCAGCAGGAGAGGTACTCGTATTTTATCGAATTCGGGAAAACGCATCTTATGGATTATAAGAAATATCCTGAGGAGTTTGTTTTCTTGTGGAGCGTTTTTCAGGTATGGGCTAGAGAGTATAAGGCGGCAAGGAATAATCCGGCCGTATCCTGGCTTATAGATTTAGAAAGTCCGGAATGCGCGCTTGACGCGGCAGGCGATATATTAAAAACCGTGTGCGTGAAAAACGGCGGCGAGAAAATTAGGTTTGAATATAAACATCCACGCGGCAAAAAATATATCCGCGTATATTTTCATTCAGGCAGCGTGGACATGGATTGTGTCTTGCGCTGCGACACCGGTTCTTTGGAATTGGGTAATGTTCTTGGGGTGAAAAATAATGAGTTTTTCGCCTGGATGCCTGATAATAAAGACTTTATGTTTTTTTCAGAGTACGTTTATGATGCCGAAGACGCGGAATACATGGAACACGTTCAAAGCGCGAGACCAGAAGCATCTCGCGTTAAAAAAGATACCAGCGGGAAGATAAATATGGAAGCGGCGCGAGTTAAAAAAGACGCCAGCGGAAAAAAACATATAAAAGACAGGCCGTTGCCGGCAGAAAAGGCCGTTGTGGATAGAAATAATGATGAGCATGTAGACGCGCCTCAGGAATTCGTGGATTCTTTGGACGCGCGTGAGCGCGCGCTGTTTCATGAGGCATGGCTATGGTTTGTCAGGAAAGAAAGAGCCGGAACGGATTTGAGACTCGTTTTCGTGAAACAAAAATTTAAAGATCTGGTTTTGGCGCCGCAGAATATTGAAGTCTCAAGGGCGCTTTTGCGTAAATGTGAGGAGTTTATCGCTGAAAAGGTAACGCTTGATGGCAAGCAGATGCTTAAGCTTTCAGCCATGTTTGATTTTTTGAATATAGTGATAGTTGATTCGGGTTTGGGTTTGGATGGCGTACGAGGGGCGGTGGATTTCGCTGAACAAAACGAGAAAGTTGTCAGGGAGGAATCATTTTCGGTCATAAAATTGGAAGACAAGGAGATAAGGCGCGTGGTTATCGCTGATGCCCGCAGGAGGTTAGCTGTTCGGGATGGCGCGGTAATGGGGGCGCAGGGAGACGGGTTGGCGAAGCGAGTCATAAGAATTTTGGATTCGGATAAAAGTTCCGGAAACAATCAGGACGCGGCGGGGCTCCTGAGGAGGATCAATCCGGCTAATAAGATTAGCGATGAAAGATTGCTCGATTCCCTGGTAGAGCTGATAAGACATCGAAACGAGCCGATCATGGGAAGATACAGATATTTTTTTGATTATTATAAGGGGTTATCCGCTTCTGACTACGATTCCCCGCATAACGCGCCGGCGATTAGGTGGATTTGCGATATAGTGATCAGTTTTCTGAATGGTCAAATCCATTTGGACGATATCCCGGAATCGATTTTGAAGACTATTGCAAATCTGTCTTCAAGAAATCATGTCTAAATACATGAGGATAATAAGCAGAATATCAATAGCCGCGGTAATAGGCGGTGCCGCGCTTGTGGATTTTGCGCACGCGACCGGCGTAGCGTGTCTGCGGGCGCCGATAAATAGTGATCATGGCAGGGTGTATATTTCTATGTTGACCGGACAGGTTAAATCCGGCGCGGATATTCTGAAGATACTGAGGCCCCCCACAAGAGAAATATTCGATATATTGGCCGCGAACCAGAGAAAAAGCAAAGAAGAGATATTGCGGAGTCTTTTAGAAAAGCATGCCGTCAAGTTTGACGTCATGCTTTTTTGTGAGATCTATGTTGTCTGTAAATTTTATGATTGGGACAGTCATAGACAATTAAAATACTTGGCCGCGGAAAGGTCTGATTTTACATTGCAGATGATCATTCACGCGGCCGTATTGGAAAAATTACAGTTATCTTCAAGGGAGATGTCGGTATTGGACCGATATATTTCCGCGCCGGACGATAGAAGCGATGAGACAGCGGATCCGGAGCTTTCCGCGAAGGCGATATCCGTGATTTTAAGTAAGAGACCGAAGCGGGATTATGATGTTTTGAGCAGGTACCTCGGGGCGCTCTCCGCCATGGCGTTAGAAGAGAAATCGGGATATGGATTATTGGATATATACATTGCCGCAAGAGAAACCGCGGACACCGGAAGCCGCAGAGGGTTGTTTCGGGGGTTAAAAAGGTTTTTTTATTCGTTATAGCGCGTCCTGTCAAATCAACAGCCATTCTCAGCAGTTTAATCTTTCTGAAAAATTTTTGAAAGAATTGGGCCATCCCCCGTGTCTATTATAGTGAAAGGAGGCGGCTAAAATGTCTTTACTTGAAGCTGTTATATAGGGTATAATGAAGCCCATACGCGCTAAAATAAGAGGTTTCTTGTCTGTCGGTAGACAGGTTTGGGCGGAATACTGAGCCCGTCGGGGTTCCTGTGGCGGGCGAATGTATAAAAATCTAACAATAAAAACAAAGGGGGAATCATGGCTAAGAAAGAGGAGAAAAAGCAGGTAGCAGAGGCAAAGGACAATGCGAGGCAAAAGGCCTTGGACACAACGGTTACGCAGATAGAAAAGCAGTTCGGTAAGGGGTCCATAATGAGGCTGGGCCAGGAGACAAAGTTTGAGATTGACGCCATCCCTACCGGGTCGCTGACCCTGGACATAGCGCTTGGCGTGGGAGGGGTTCCGAAAGGAAGGGTTATAGAGATATTCGGGCCTGAATCAGGCGGGAAAACCACTTTGTCCTTGAGTATCATTTCCCAGGTTCAGAAAAAGGAAGGCGTCGCCGCTTTTATAGACGCGGAGCATGCCCTTGATCCGACGTACGCGAGACAGCTTGGGGTGGACCTGGATAACCTGTTGATATCTCAGCCTGACACGGGCGAGCAGGCGCTGGACATAGCGGAGATGCTGGTGAGGAGCAACGCCGTGGATTTGATTGTAATCGACTCTGTGGCCGCGCTTGTGCCCAAGGCGGAGATCGAGGGTGACATGGGCGCCCAGCACATGGGTTTACAGGCAAGGTTGATGTCGCATGCCTTGAGGAAACTCACGGCTATAATTTCAAAATCGCACACCTGCGTGATTTTCATAAACCAGATAAGGGAAAAGATAGGCGTCATGTTTGGGAATCCAGAGACAACCACAGGCGGCAGGGCGCTGAAGTTTTATTCTTCCGTGAGGATCGATCTACGGAACATTGGAGCCATAAAGTCAGGCGACAAGGTCATAGGGAACAGGGTCAGGGCAAAGGTCGTGAAAAATAAGGTCGCGCCGCCGTTCAGGAACGCCGAATTCGAGATAATACACGGCCAGGGCATATCCAAGGAAGGCGCCATAATGGACATGGGCATAGAGGCCGGTATCCTGACAAAGTCAGGGTCATGGATATTGTTCGGTGATGATAAACTGGGCCAGGGCGTGGAGTCGGCGCGCGAGTTTCTGAAGAATAACGTGAAGCTCGCCAATGACATAGAAAGAAGGGTCAAGGACACAGCCTTAAAGAAAACAGAAGTAAAGTGAGGCGCGCCATGAGAGATATCAGGCGGGTTGTTTTGGTGTTTTTGATAATGCTTGGGGCGGCGTTCGCGCACGCTGAGCCGGCGCAAGAGGCGTTGACCCTGCAGGAGGCCTTTGTCAATGTATCAAAAGATGTCGGGCCGGCTGTTGTCAGTATCAGCACGGAACACATAGAGCGCTACCAGACAAGGTATTATCCTTTTTCGCAGGATCAGTTTTTCGACGATTTCTTCAATGATTTTTTTGTTTCCGGCCCTGACAAGGAGTTTAAAAGGGCGGGCCTGGGTTCAGGCGTCATAATCGATAAAGAGGGTTATATCCTGACGAATGAGCACGTTGTCCGCGGGGCCGACAGGATAACCGTTACGCTGGCCGACGGCAGGGAGTTCGGGGGGCACTTGACGGGCTCTGACGAATATTCCGATTTGGCCGTGATAAAGATAGAGCCAAAAGGGGATTTGCCGTTCGCCGGGCTCGGGGACTCAGAGAAGGTTCGGATAGGGCAATGGGCGATCGCGATAGGCAATCCATTCGCGTTCGCGGTCAGAAATCCCGAGCCCACGGTTACGGTAGGGGTGGTGAGCGCCTTGCACAGGAGCTTGCCGAGGACGGATAAGAGGCTGAGAGAATACTCTGATTTGATACAGACAGACGCCGCGATAAATCCCGGGAACAGCGGCGGGCCGCTCGTGAATATTCACGGGGAGATAATAGGGATTAATGTGGCGATATTCACGCTGAGCGGCGGGTCCGAGGGTATAGGATTCGCCATACCGGCCAATACGGCGAAGAAGGTGGTGGACGACCTGATACAGGGCAGAAAGGTCCTGTACGGATGGATAGGGGTCATAATACAGGACATCGATTCCGACATCGCGGCTTATTTCGGCCTGCAGGATAAAAACGGGGTATTGATCTCCAGGATAGTCGAGGACAGTCCCGCTGAGAAATCCGGCCTGCGCTCAGGCGATATAATAGTGTTTATTGACGGTGAGAAGGTAAAGAATACGCAGGACCTTATCAGGATGATAGTCAGAAAAGAGATCGGGGACAAGGTCAGGATGGATGTCATAAGGGAGGCGAAGATCTATCCCGTAAACGTCGAGATAGCGGCCAGGCCGGACGATAAGATTATTTTCTCAAAGAAAAAACTGGTCTCTAATGTAAACGGAAAGTCAAAGGCGGGCGGGGCGGATTTTAAGGATATAAAGATCTGGAGGGGGCTTGAGGTCATGGAGGTCACGACCGACATGGCGGACAGGCTCAAGCTTAACAGCGTCTCGGGCGTCATGGTCAAGTCAATCGATAATAAAAGCCCCGTGGCCGCCGCGGGCCTCAGGCCCGGCGATATAATCTATGAGATAAACAGGGTTCCGATAAAGAATATGGTGGATTACAAAATAGCGGTATCGGGCGTCAGCGGAGACGTCTTGATCGGGACGTATAGAGGGTTTGTGGTGGTAAAAGAGAAATGATCGGTATTGCTAAGTTGACAAAAGGAGTATTACTTGAGTGTCAACTAAGGAATGAGACATGAAGGTTGATGAGATACGGGAAAGGTTTCTGAGGTTTTTCGAGGAGCGGGGACACAGGATCTATCCAAGTGATTCGCTGGTGCCCGGGAACGACCCGTCGCTCTTATTCACGGGCGCGGGCATGAACCAGTTCAAGGACGCATTCCTCGGCAAGGTAAAGGATCTGAAAAAGGCCGCGACCTGTCAGAAATGTCTCAGGACAGGGGACCTGGAAAACGTGGGCAGGACCCCGGACCACCACACGTTTTTTGAGATGCTCGGGAATTTTTCTTTCGGGGATTATTTCAAGAAAGAGGCGATTGGGTGGGCCTGGGAGTTTTTGACAAAAGAGCTCGGCCTGAAGGAAAAAGACCTGTGGATATCCGTTTATAAGGATGACAAGGAAGCGTATGATATCTGGAGGAATACGGTAAAGATCCGGGAGGACAGGATCCTGAAACTGGGTGAAAAGGAGAACTTTTGGCCCAGTAACGCGCCCAAGGACGGGCCGAACGGGCCATGCGGACCCTGCTCTGAGATTTTTTATGGCGGGGCCGACGGCGTGGAAGTGTGGAATCTGGTCTTTACGCAGTTTGACAGGAAGGAAGGCGGAAAATTAGAGCCGCTTCCGAATAAAAATATAGATACCGGCATGGGCCTGGAGAGGATCGCCAGGGTCCTGCAGGGAAAGAAGACGAATTTCGAGATAGATTCATTCGAGCCGATAGTCAGGAAAATAGAAATATATGCCGGGAGGAGCCCGAATATCAATACCGTAAACGCGATAGCTGACCATATTAGGGCAGTTACATTCGCGATAGGAGACGGCGTATTGCCATCCAACGAGGATCGTGGTTACGTTATACGTAAATTAATAAGACAGGCAATTTATCACGGAAGAAACATGGGTACAAGAGGTCAACCTTTTTTATCTGAAATCGTGCCTGTAGTTATAGAGGTAATGAAAAAGCCGTATCCGGAGCTAGTTCATCAGGGAAAGGACATTGCCCAGGTGGTGCTGGAAGAGGAAAAAAGATTCAAGAATACGATAGATGAAGGTACGGCGCGCGCAAAAGAAATGATAGACCGCTTGAAAATTCTTAGGGATGAGTCTAAGGCCGCCGGGGTTTTATCCGGAGAAGACGCGTTTAAATTATATGATACTTATGGATTCCCATTGGAGTTAACGCAACAAATCGCGGAGATAGACGGTGTTAAAGTTGATGTGAAGGGCTTTGAACAACAGATGGAAAATCAGCGCCTGAAGTCCCGTGGGTCAAGCAAGATAGAAGGAGCCATATTTGATTCTGTTTCGACAGAAGAATCAGTCGCGTTGAAATTAGAGGGCATTTTTATTGAGGATAAAGAAGAAATAAAAACACAGGTCCTGGAAATAATATCCGGGAACAGCGTGAAAAATGAGATCAAGGCAGGGGAAAAGGCAGGCGTTTTTTTAAAAGAAACGAATTTTTACGGCGAGAAAGGCGGACAGATAGGCGATAAGGGCGTATTGATAAAAGAAGGAAAGATAGCGGCGGAGGTCTTGGACGCGGTTGATGTCGCGGGGAAGATCGCGCATCGCGTTGTCATGAAAGAAGGCGTCCTGAAAAAAGGGGACAGGGTTACGGCAAAGATAGACGCGGCCCGCAGGGAAGCTATCAGGAAAAATCATACGGCGACGCATTTATTGCACAGCGCGCTGAGAAAGGTCCTGGGCCAGCACGTGAAGCAGGGCGGTTCGCTCGTGGCGCCTGACAGGCTGAGGTTTGACTTCACCCATTTCAAGGCGCTTACCGAGGAAGAGGTCTCAAGGGTGGAACAGATCGTGAACGAGAACGTGAAAAAAAATCACGGTGTGGGGATAGATGAGCTGCCCATAGAAGAGGCCAGAAAAAAGGGGGCGATAGCGCTCTTTGGGGAGAAATACGGCGAGACAGTGAGGATGGTCAGCGCCGGGGAAGAGAGTAAGGAGCTCTGCGGCGGCACGCACGTCAGAAAGACAGGCGAGATAGGGATTTTTAAGATCGTGTCAGAGTCCTCGATCGCGGCGGGCATGAGGAGGATAGAGGCGATCACGGGCGAGGCGGCTTATGAAAAAC
>Ga0265297_10009705_pt1 | contig 12317 bp, 19 predicted proteins | sample Munlanlwell13791_FD_192502 | JGI IMG/M metagenome (GOLD analysis project Ga0265297, IMG submission 192502) | Leachate microbial communities from a municipal landfill in Southern Ontario, Canada - Leachate well 137-91 | ecosystem: Engineered > Solid waste > Landfill > Unclassified | place...
TACATTGATTCACCTCCCGGTTATTATAGCAGGAATGCAAAGTTTGTAAAGTATTGACATATTTATAAATATGTGTTATATTTTCTTTCAAGAGGCGAGAAAAATAGCTACGGTTTTACTAAAAAAGAATGTATAAATGGCCACTTTAGGGCAATCAAAAGAAAATCGTTGTTTCCCCCGGGTTGATTTCCACTCACAGATACGTTATCAGCTCAGGGGCAAGCCGGATTTCGACAATGTTCTCAGCAATGATATCAGTTGCGGCGGGTTAAGGTTTACCAGCGATAGATTTATTCCAACTTCTACGGTGGTAATGCTTGAGGTCAATGTTTTAAACCGTGTGCTCAGGCCTGTTGGCAAGGTGGCCTGGTCAACCCCTCTGGCGCATTCTGATCGCAATCAAACCGGCGTAGAGTTTATGGAGTTTAATAAGCTGGAAAGAAACTATCTTAGGGATTTTGTAAACATGCAGCTAGGTTGAGTTTTTAATTAAAATGAAAGGAATATTATAAATGGCACCTGAAGCAGTTAAAGAAACGCAAACGGAAGCAAAGCCTAAGGCAGAAAAACAAACTAATTGCCTGGCCTGTAATAAGCTGATTAAGAAATTAAAGAAATATTACCGTAACGGCAAGTTTTATTGCAGCAAGAAATGCTGGCGCGCCTTTATTGAGAAAAGTAAAGCAGAGGGTGGAGCAGAGAAGAAATAATGAAAAGCGTCAAAGAACGCAGGATTCATCCGCGCTTAGAGCACAAATTACCGTTTAACGTTGCTGTTAACGGCTATGATTTTTCTACTACTACGCATAATATCAGCTGTGTAGGTGCTTATTGCCATCTAGATAAATATATCCCGCCTTTTACTAAAATTTCCGTTAAGTTAAGCCTGCCCGGTAAGGTTAAAGCTGATAAAAATGCTATTGTTGAATGTAAGGGGGTAGTCGTAAGGAGCGAAGACGAAATCAGGGGCGGGTTTAACATCGCTATATTTTTTAATCAGATGCGCAATGAGCAACGTAAAAAGATCGCTGCTTACATAAGCCAGTTCTTGCATTAACCACTGTTTCTCTAATATATGGCTTTGGCTGTTAGCAAGTCAAGGCATGGTTTATCTATCCACTTGGGAAAAGCCAGAAAATACAATCATAAGGTTAAGCTTATCATGGGCTTCATCTATAAAGATGAGGCTATTTTTATCAAAGTCAGGGATAAGTTAAAAAGAAAGTTCGGCAGGATTGATTTTCAGCCGGGCCCTCTTGATTTTAATTCCACGGATTATTACAAGAAAGAGATGGGGCCCGGGCTAAAAAGAAGATTTATCAGTTTCAGCAAATTAATCCTTATGCAGGATTTATACCGTATCAAGCTTTATACAAACCGCCTCGAAGCAGAATTCTTAGCCTCCTCCGGTGAGCGCCAGGTGAATATTGATCCAGGGTATTTGGATTTAGCTAAATTAGTGCTTGCTTCGACCAAGGATTACGCACACAGGATCTATTTACGCAAAGGTGTCTTTGCAGAAGTAACACTAAATTATCGAGGCAATTCATTTTCTCCGAATGATTGGACTTATCCGGATTATCGCAGTCACGAGTATGCTGACATCTTTAATAAAATCAGGGGGCTTTATATCCCATAATGTTAAATTATCCATCATATCTTAAGGCTGGCATAAACGGAAAATTAAAGGTAATTGCTGAACAGCTTTTTAACAGCCTTGAATCGTGCGATATCTGTCCCCGGCGTTGCAAGGTTGACCGGCTTGGAAATAAGATTGGGTTTTGTAAGACCGCAAGGTTGCCTAAGGTTTACAGTTATATGTGCCATCACGGAGAAGAACCTCCCGTTTCAGGTATTAGCGGTAGCGGAACGATATTCTTTAGTAATTGCAACATGAACTGCGTATATTGCCAGAATTATGAGTTCAGCCAATTAGGCAAGGGCAGGGAGTATGAATTTGGGGAATTGGCGCAGGTAATGTTGGCTCTGCAGGAATCAGGTTGCCACAATATCAACCTGGTTACGCCTACGCATGTTTTACCGCAAATACTCAAAGCCTTGGAGATTGCTATTGCGCAGGGGTTAAATATCCCATTGGTTTATAATACCGGCGGATATGAATTGGCCCAAACCTTAAGGTTGCTTGATGGAATAATTGATATATACCTTGCGGATATGAGGTATGCGGATAACATGATCTCGCAGAAGTTTTCATCTGCCCCGGATTATCCGCGATACAATCAGGAGGCAATAAAAGAGATGCATCGGCAGGTAGGCCCGGCAGAGTTTGATAAAGACGGGTTAATCAGAAGAGGTTTGATTATAAGGCACCTAGTATTGCCGAATCAGGCTTCCGGGACAGATAAAATTATGCAATTTGTCGCTAAGGATATTTCTGAAGATACTTATATTAGCTTAATGAGCCAGTATCTGCCTTATTATAAAGCCTCCGGTTATCCGGAAATCAGCCGCCGCCTGAAAAATGATGAATATGAAGAGGCAAAAAGAATATTAGGGCGATGCAATCTGCTCAATGGGTGGATCCAGGAATCTTACGGTTCAGAGCGTTTTGCCGGAGTAAATATCAGACCTGTTTAAATATGCCCAAGGAATCAATTTTCAGTAAGATTATTAATTTTATTTTCGCCAAGTTATTTAAAATCAATGATTCCGCGCAAAAGATTGCCTTAGGGGTTGGCTTGGGCGTATTTTCAGGGCTTATCCCCGGAACCGGTCCGGCTGCAGCATTATTTTTGGCTTTTGTTTTCCGGGCTAACCGGGCTGCCGCTTTATTGGGAAGCATACTTACTAATACCTGGTTAAGCATCATAACCTTTATTATAGCGATAAAAGTTGGCTCTCTGGTATTTGGAAGGCATTGGCAGGAAGTTTACCAAAAGGTGCAAGCCTTAATCCATAATTTTCATTGGGGAAATTTCTTTAAACTTTCTTTTTTAGATGTAGTTTTGCCGGTTGTTATTGGATATTTAATCATTGGTTTATTCCTAGGTTTGATTAGCTATCTGGTGGTCCTTCTAATAACCAGAAAAATGCTTCAGAGAAATTGATATCAGTATAAAATTTTAAGGCCGGCATCCAAAAAGATGCCGGCCTTAATTTTCTTTGTAAAGTTAACAGCTATTAATCTCCGTAAACAGTTGTGGTATACTCTCCGTAAACGCCTAGGATATTTTTAGCATCATAATCCACATATTTAATTATTCTGATATTGCCGTTTGCTGCCGCTGTTTTAATACTGCAATCTCCGGTAGCGACTAAACCTAAGACTGAGGTGGCTTTGGACACGCCAGTTTTACTGTAAGATATACCTCCATCGCCGGATGAAACTGGAGCTTTGACTTCGGTATAGATTATCCCGTAAGGATATGGGGTAGCGCAACCATTAAGCATTACTGCAACGAATAAAATTAAGATTAAGAAACTTATCTTTTTCATATTTACCTCCTCTCTGGAATAATTTTAGCAAAATAAGTTAATAATGCAAGCTTTTTTAAGCTTGCTAAAAATAAGATTAGGAGTTAAAATATGTACAAATTTAAAATTAAGGGAGGTTTTGATGAAGAAGTTAGTTTTATTGCGCCATGGGGAAAGCACCTGGAATAGGGGAAATCGTTTTACCGGTTGGACTGATGTAGATTTGTCCGGTCAGGGCATACAAGAGGCAAAGAAGGCAGGAGAGGTGCTTAAGAAAGAAGGTTTTATTTTTGATCTGGCTTTTACTTCTGTGTTAAAAAGGGCTATCCGCACTCTTTGGTTGACGCTTGATGAAATGGATTTGATGTGGATACCGGTTTATAACTCCTGGAGGCTCAATGAGAGGCATTATGGGGCCTTGCAGGGATTAAATAAATCCGAGACTGCGGCAAAATACGGCGAAGAGCAGGTTTTAATCTGGAGAAGAAGTTATGATGTGCCTCCCATGCCATTAGACAAGAATGACCTGCGTTATCCGGGCAATGATCCTCGCTACAGGGATCTTAAGGCAGGGGAACTTCCTCTTACTGAATGCTTAAAAGATACGGTGGAGCGTTTTCTGCCTTATTGGCATAAAACAATTGCCCCGGCTGTAAAAAGCGGTAAGCGGGTGATTATTGCCGCGCATGGTAACTCTCTGCGCGCCTTAGTTAAATATCTGGATAATATTTCAGAAGATAAAATAGTTAATTTAAACATTCCTACAGCTATGCCTCTGGTTTATGAGTTAAGCGATAATTTAAAACCGATTAAAAGTTATTACCTGGGTGATCCCGAAGCAGTAAAGAGGGCTATGGATGCAGTGGCAAATCAGGGTAAGGCAAAATAAACCTGTTTGTCATTCAGAGGAGGTGTGTATGGCGGTTGAGAAGATTGGGGAGAGATACAAGTGCAATGTTTGCGGAAATGAAATTATAGTAACCAAGGTTGGCGGAGGTGAATTAGTTTGTTGCGGTAAACCAATGGAAAAAATTGAAGGATAGATAAAAGGAGATATTCTATGGGTAAATCAATTAAAGGCACAAAAACAGAACAGAATTTACTTAAAGCTTTTGCCGGTGAGTCACAGGCGCGCACCCGTTATACATATTTTTCCTCAGTTGCCAGGAAAGAAGGGCTGGTGCAGATATCTAATATTTTTATGGAAACTGCGGAAAACGAAAAAGAGCACGCCAAGGTATTTTTTAAATACCTGGAGGGCGGGGATGTAGAGATTACCGCATCTTATCCTGCCGGGATGATAAAGGAAACAAAGGCCAATTTAGAAGAAGCAGCGGCTGGTGAAAATATGGAATGGACCAGCCTCTATGCAGACTTTGCGAAGATTGCAAAAGATGAAGGTTTTCTTGATATATCCCGTTCATTTGAGCAGATATCCAAGGTTGAGAGATTCCATGAATCCCGTTACCGAAAATTAATTAATAATATTGTTAATGGAGAAGTATTTAAGAAGGGCTTAAGCATAAAGTGGCACTGTATTAATTGTGGTTATGTTTTTGAAGGCGCTGAAGCACCTGGAGAGTGTCCTTCTTGTAAGCATCCGCAGGCATTTTTTGAAGTTCTCGCCGAGAACTATTGATTTTGAGAATAAAATGTCTCAAAAGCTATCTTTTATTTTGTTTGGTTTTATATTATTCTTCCTGGGAATTAATGCGGAAGGAGGATTAAGTATGGAATTATCCAGTCCGGAATTTAAAAACAAATCATTTATCCCGCAGAAATTTACTTGTCAGGGGAAGGGTGTAAACCCGGCGTTAATTATTGAAGGTATTCCCGATAAGGCCAAAAGCCTGGCTTTGATTATGGATGACCCTGATGCCATAGGAGGTAATTTTGTGCATTGGGTACTTTACAACATTCCTGTTACTAACTGCATAGAGGAAGATACTGTTCCCGGAAAACAAGGGCTTAATTCTCTAGGAAGGCTGGGGTATGCCAGCCCCTGCCCGCCGACAGGGGCGCACCGTTACTTTTTTAAGATATATGCTCTGGATGTAATATTGGATTATGGCGGAGGTTTGAATAAGGCAGAATTGGAAAAAGAGATTTCCGCTCATTTATTAGATAAGGCCGAGCTAATCGGTTTATACCAGAAAAAGTAAATATTTTATGGCTTGGCATATCTATATTATCAAATGCAAGGATGGCCTGCTCTATACCGGCATTAGTAAAGATTTGGAGCGCCGGGTTAAAGAGCATAACAGGGGCCAAGGTTGTAAATTTACCAAGTATAGGTGGCCGGTTGAGCTCATGTATTCTGAGAAAGTTAAAAACAGGTCGCAGGCGCTAATAAGAGAGGTAGAGATTAAACGCCTCCCGCGTCAAAAGAAGTTGAAGCTGTTTTAGGGGATTGAATATGGCAAACTTTTCTTTTGATATTGTTTCAGAAGTAGATCTGCAGGAGGTGGACAATGCGGTCAACCAGGCAATTAAGGAGTTGGGCCAGCGTTATGATTTTAAAAATAGCAAGGCCTCAATTGCCCTTGATCGTAAAGAGAAAAAAATTACTTTGATTGCGGATGATGATTTTAAGCTGCGCGCGTTAACGGATATTTTGGCAACGCGTTTAGCAAAAAGAGGCGTTTCGATCAAGGCGCTTAAATTTAATGAACCTGAAAAGGCATTTGAAGGTTATCTGCGCCAGTTGGTAGAGATCTGTATGGGTATAGATAAAGAGAGGGCCAAAGAGCTTGCTGGCATCATAAAGGGGCTGGGCCTTAAAGTACAGGCTCAGATAGAAGGGGAAAAGATTAAGGTTAGTTCGGCTAAGAAAGATGAATTGCAGGCGGTTATCGCGCATTTGCGGGGCCTGGATTTTTCTTTGCCGCTTAACTTCTGTAATTATCGCTAAAACCGATTTATTATTAAATTAATTGTGGTATAATAAGTATAATCAGATTAATTAAGCTTGGGGTATTAAATTAATTGAAAGGACAGGCAATGATAAAGTTCACTAAGTTTGGATTGGTATTTTTCTGCATTGCATTCTTTAGCGGAATTAATAGTTTTGCCCAGCAGACTGAGATGCAGAATATCGGCAACCCGGAATTTTCAAGGATGGATAAAGACCAGAGCGGCCTTATTTCTTCCAGCGAAATGCAGGTTTATCAGGCAGAGAAATTCAATGAATTAGATAAGGATAGAAGCGGAGACCTTGACGCAGAGGAACTAGAGGCGGATACATCTAAAATGCACCAGCAGGCCGATAAAGACAGTAATGGTAAAGTAACCCCGGAAGAATCGAGTTCTCAGTTTAAGGAATATTTTCAACAGATGGATAGTAATAATGACGGTCAGGTTTCTGAAGCTGAATACACGGATTACTGGAAGCTGATACATAGGTTTTAAAAAGAAGGGTTATAATTATCCATCTCGTCCCCAGGAAATTCTTCTTTTATCGATTCGTCGAATAACAACCCAGGAAAAATAATAAAACCCCATGATTTCTGTAAATAACGTATCATTACAATTCGGCTCGCGTAAACTTTTTTCCAAGGTAAACATTACTTTTTCCTCGGGTAATTGCTATGGTTTAATCGGTGCCAATGGTTCGGGTAAATCTACTTTTTTAAAGATCCTCTCCGGTGAAGTTGATTCGACTGCGGGCGAAGTCATTGTTTTCCCGGGTAAGAGGATCTCTATGTTAAAACAGGATCAATTCGCCTTTGATGAGCATATCGTCTTGACTACAGTTATCATGGGGCACAAGAAACTTTACGAAATCATGATTGAAAAAGATGAGCTGTATTCCAAGACTCCTTTTACAGACGCCGATGGCATGCGTGCCTCTGAACTTGAAGGTGAATTTGCTGAGTTGGAGGGGTGGAATGCCGAATCCGATGCGGCCAAACTGTTAAGCGAACTTGGTATTGAGGAGTCATTGCATACAGCGGAAATGAAACAGCTTGAAGCGGGTCAAAAGATGCGCGTATTATTAGCTCAGGCTTTATTTGGGAATCCGGATATCCTGCTGCTAGATGAGCCCACTAACTATCTTGACGTTGAATCAAGCATGTGGCTTGAAGAATTTTTATGTAGTTTTGAGAATACCGCAATTGTCGTCTCGCATGATCGCCATTTTCTGGATAAAGTCTGTACTCATATTGCGGATATTGATTTTGGTAAAATTCATTTGTACCCGGGGAATTACACTTTTTGGGCAGAAGCAAGCCAGCTTGCCGCACGGCAGCGCAGTGAATCGAATAAGAAGATAGAAGAGAAACGCAAGGAATTAAAAGAGTTCATTATGCGTTTTGCCAACAATGCCTCTAAATCACGGCAGGCCACCAGCCGGAAGAAAATCCTCGAGAAACTTACCGTCCTGCACATAGAGCCATCTTCGCGCAAATATCCTTATATTAATTTTGAACCGGAGCGCGAAGCAGGTAATGACCTTTTAAGCATAAGTAATCTATTTAAAGCAGTTGATGGCCAAGTGATGTTTGAGCGTTTGAGTATTAACATTCACAAAGGGGATAAAGTTGCTTTTGTCGGCCCGAATGATTTGGCCAAGACAATACTCTTTCAGGTTTTGATGAATGAAAATCAGGCTGATAGCGGTAGTTTTAAATGGGGTTTTTCAACAAAGCGCTCGTACTATCCAAGGGATAATTCCGCATTCTTTAATACGGGGCTGAGTGTAGCTGATTGGCTTAGGCAGTATTCAGTGAATACTGAGAAAGAATTTATCCATGCTTTCTTGGGGCGCATGCTTTTTTCAGGCGAAGAATCACTAAAACCAGTAAATATTTTATCCGGCGGAGAGAAGGCAAGATGCATGTTAACTCGCATGATGGTCAACCAGCCTAACGTGCTTATTTTGGATGAACCGACTAACCATCTCGATCTAGAATCAATTACTGCTTTAAACCGGGGTTTGGAGAAATTCCGCGGCACAATTTTGTTTTCTTCGCATGACCATCAACTAGTACAGACTGTAGCTAATCGCATTATTGAGATTACTCCTAAGGGATATATTGACCGGATGGGTACGAGTTTTGATGAATATCTTGCTAATGAACAAATTACCGCTCAACGGCATGAACTGTATGGAACTACGCACTAAATATGCTATAATATCATTGAAATCATTTGCAACTATCCTTAAAAGCGAACCGATAAAACTATTTAATATTAAGTTTCTTGTGTTATAATATGGGCAGATTGAAATAAGTAAGCGAGGGGGATAGAATTAAGGAAAGAATAAAATGGTGAAATTTATCGTTAAAATCGGGATTATGGTTTTTTGGATTGTATTCTTTAGCGGCGTTAATGGCTTTGCTCAGCAGAATGATTTGCAGAATATCGCTACCTCTGAATCATCAAAGATGTTTAAAAACCATAATGGCCTTATTTCTTCTAGCGAGATGCAGGCGTATCAAAATAATGAATTCAGCCAATCGGGTAAGGGCAATGAAAAGAATGTTTCCGGGAAATGGAAAACAACAAAGAAAAAGAAGAGGTAAGTTTCTTTTGAGGCTGCGGCTACAGGGAACCGAGGAAAAAGACAGAGAAGGAAAAGAAGTAATTTTTATTAAAGAAAGTTTGCAGGGCTGGAGAATTAAATCCAGCCCTGTGTTTTTCATGCCAGGTGCACTCTTATGAAAAGTAAAGTTTATTTTGTTTCCATAAAAGATTCTGATGACCTTCAAGTTGTTAATCAGAAGCTCAAGCTTTTGTTGGATAAAAGCAAGGTCTTGGCCCCTATCCAAAAAGAAAACAAGGTGGCTGTAAAAGTCCATTTTGGCGAGGAAGGCAATACTGGTTTTGTAGGGCCTGAGCATCTGCGTGTAATCTGTGATGAGATTTCTGTTAGAGGGGGAAGCGCTTTTCTATCGGACGCTAATACGCTTTATCGCGGACGCCGCTTGAATTCTGAAGACCACTTAAGAATAGCCTATGAGCACGGGTTTACAAAAGAGATAACGGGCGTAGATGTTGTTATCCCGGATGATAACAAAAAAGAAAACACGGCCACCGTAGAGATTAATCAGAGGTTTATTAAGAGCGCTAAAGTTGCCCGTATTTTTGTTGATGCAGATGCATTAATTGCAGTGAGCCATTTTAAGGGGCATGTCTTGACTGGTTTTGGCGGTGCGCTAAAAAATGTTGGCATGGGTTGCGCTACCAGAGGAGGTAAGCTTGCGCAGCACTGTGATGTTGCCCCCGTTGTTCATTCTGATAGATGTATTGGTTGTGGCGAATGCGAAATAATCTGTCCCGTAGCTGCAATTCACCTGGAAGAAAAGAAATCAGTAGTAGATAGCTCTAAATGCATTGGTTGCGCAAGTTGTTTAGCTGTATGTCCGACTATGGCGATGTTTATAGATTTTGCTGCGGGTGATAAGGTGCAGGATAAGATGGTAGAATATTCTCTGGCTGTACTTAAGGATAAGAAAAATAAGGCAGGGTTTATAAATTTTGCCGTTAAAATCAATAAAGAATGCGATTGCTGGGGTGCGGAAAATCCGCGCATTTCTCCTGATGTCGGGATACTGGCATCAAGTGACCCTGTAGGTATAGATAAAGCAAGTTTGGACTTAGTGAATAAGGTATGCAATAAGGATATCTTCAAAACGGTCCATCCTGACCAGGATGGAATAAAACAGCTTAGGTATGCCCAGGAAATAGGATTAGGCAGTCTTGCTTACGAACTGGTAGAATTATGATACCGGTATGCACAATAAAAGGCCGGGGGTAAAAAGGAGAGGTTATGAAGAAATACAATCCTGAAGAGGATAATCGCAGAAAATCTGAGCGTATGGATGCGGCCTTTACCCTTACCTACAATCTGGAGAAATCTCATACATTGCGTATTAGCCTGGGGCTGGTCGATAATGTAGAAACAATAATGATAAATTTAAGCGATTTAGGTATGGCTATTATGACAAATTATGATATTCCTGTTGGCGCGCAACTATATATTAAATTTGATCTCATAAATATGCATTTAAGCGGCGATGAGCGTTGGAGGTCTATGAAAATTGCAGGGGAGGTAGTTTCTAATTTTCTTCTATCGGGGGAAAATAGGAGAATAGGGATACGTTTTAATAAGATTTCAAAAGAAGATAAAGCCGCAATAAGAAATTACGTATTAGACAATAAGTTTCCTGCCAAGAATGAAAAATAGGGGGCGTATATATTTTTGGGGGATTATTCTCCTGCCTGTTTTATTATTGGGATGCCGCATGGAAGGATTTGTGAAAGACCCAAAAAGTATAGAAATCTTTAATGCCTTAACAGGCCAGATTGAGGCGGTTGAAAAGATTTATAAAACTGACGCGCAATGGAGGAAGATTCTTAGCCCTGAGCAATATCGGGTTACAAGGTTGAAAGGCACAGAAAGGCCGTTTAGCGGAAAATGCGCTATCCCCAAAGCAGGCAAACAGGGGTTATTTCAATGTGTTTGTTGCGGCACCGACCTGTTTTTAATTGATAAAGAGTTTGAATCCGGAACTGGATGGCCTAGTTTCTGGGAGCCGGTTTCAGAACTGAATATTAGAGAAGAATCCGATAATACTTTTGGCATGCAAAGAATTGAGGTGCAATGCGCTCGCTGTGAAGCCCATCTGGGTCATGTTTTTAATGATGGTCCTGCGCCAACAGGTAAGCGTTATTGCATTAACTTGGTGGCACTTAAATTTGCAGAGATTGATAAACCTAAAAAAGAGAAGTTAGAGAAAGCCATTTTTGCTGCAGGTTGTTTTTGGGGGGTTGAAGCTGCCTTTGCGCAAATTAAAGGAGTGATTAAGACTTCCGTTGGTTTTACTGGAGGAACAGTAAAAAATCCCAGCTATGAAGATGTCTGTACTGATAAAACTGCTCATGCAGAGGCCGTAGAATTAGAGTTTGATCCAAGTATTATCCCTTATGAGAAACTGCTGGATGTTTTTTGGAGTATTCATGATCCTACTGCAGTAAATAGGCAGGGGGTCGATATCGGGAGCCAGTACCGTTCGGCAATCTTTTATAATTCTCCGGAGCAGCATAAGGCAGCGTTGTTATCTAAAAAGAAGCTTCAGGAATCAGGAAAATTCAAACGGCCGATTGCTACAGAGATAGTTCCTGCGGGAGTGTTTTACCGGGCAGAGGAATATCACCAGCGTTATTTTCAGAAACAAGGCATTAAACCAGCATGCCGTATACCGTTAAAGCAAGGGTAGGGTTATATTGAGGAGGGGTTGATGTTCAGGGAAAAGATTAAAGTTTTGGATTGTACAATCAGGGATGGCGGCTTGATGAATAAACATGATTTTGACCTGCATTTCGTGCGCCAGGTTTATAAAGCAATTTCAGAGGCAGGCGTGGATTATATGGAGATCGGTTATAAAAATTCTAGACGGCTTTTTAGCACCAAAGAGTTTGGTAAGTGGAAATTCTGCGATGATGAAGATATAAAGAAGGTAATTGAGGGGATTCAGTCTAAGACCAAGATTTCGGTTATGGTTGATGTGGACAGAGTAGATGTAGCTGATGTTTTGCCTAAGAAAGAAAGCCCCGTGGATATGATTAGGGTTGCTACTTATGTTAAAGATGTGGATAAGGCGATATATCTGGTAAACCATTTTTTTGATAAAGGATATGAAACTACGGTAAATATAATGGCAATATCCCGTGCCCTGGATAATGAACTTACAGAGTGTTTGCAGCAGCTAGAAAAAGAGTGCAAGGCACAGATTGTATATATAGTAGATAGTTTTGGTTCGCTGTACCAGGAGACAACGGAGTTTTTGATTAAGAAGGCAAAGAGTATTCTTAGGTCCAAAGAAGTCGGGATGCATGCGCATAACAATCAGCAGCTTGCCTTCGGCAATACTATTGAG
>Ga0265297_10009706_pt1 | contig 12317 bp, 7 predicted proteins | sample Munlanlwell13791_FD_192502 | JGI IMG/M metagenome (GOLD analysis project Ga0265297, IMG submission 192502) | Leachate microbial communities from a municipal landfill in Southern Ontario, Canada - Leachate well 137-91 | ecosystem: Engineered > Solid waste > Landfill > Unclassified | place...
CTGAGCGGAGGCATCGATTCCGCGCTCGTCGCGGCATTGGCCGTAGATGCATTGGGCAAGGAGAATGTGATCGGGCTATTCATGCCATCCCGTTATTCATCGCAAAGATCGGCGGATGACGCCAGGAGCCTCGCCTCAAATCTGGGCATACGATATGAAGTTGTACCTATAGAGCGCGTATTCAAGGCTTATCTCGCGTCTTTGGAAAAATTGTTTAAAGGCCTCAAAAGCGATATAGCCGAAGAGAACCTTCAGGCCCGCATAAGAGGTAATATACTCATGGCATTGTCGAACAAATTCGGGTGGCTCATCCTTACCACAGGCAATAAGTCAGAGATGAGCACAGGTTACGCGACGCTTTACGGTGACATGGCAGGTGGATTCGCTGTAATAAAAGATGTGCCCAAGACCTTAGTCTACGGACTTTCCTTATACAGAAATTCCGTCTCAAAAGTTATACCCATATCAATACTGTCCAAAGAGCCGACAGCCGAACTTAAGCCGAACCAGAAAGACAGCGATACTTTGCCTGCGTATACAAAACTCGATCCCATACTTAAGTCGTATGTGGAAGACGATCATGATATAAAAAAGGTAATATCCGGGGGTTTCAGCGGCAAGGATGTATTAAAAGTAGTCGCGATGGTAGACAGAAGCGAATACAAAAGAAGACAATCTCCTCCGGGCATAAGAATAACACCGAAGGCTTTCGGAAGAGACCGGAGAATGCCGATCACAAACAGATTTAAGGAATTTTGAATAATTTCGTTGATAACAGGAAGGCGTCTTTTTTTATACAAAAGACCGTAATAATATATGAAAATACTGAATAAAGAGACTCTTATAGATACCGGTGGTGTTAGAATAGGAAAACTTGAGATACTGTCTCAGGATATAGCGTTAAAGGCGAGGCCCGGACAGTTTGTCGTCCTCATGACATCAGAGAAAGGGGAAAGGATCCCACTGACCATCGTAGAAAGAGACCTCCCCAAAGGCACGATAAAGCTTATATTCCAGGAAGCCGGCCTGACCACAAAGATATTAGGCGCTATGAAAACGGGGGACTCTCTATACTCTCTCGTGGGACCGCTGGGCCATCCCACCGAAATCAAAAAATACGGAAAGATCATAATAGTCGGAGGCGGAGTAGGTATAGCCGAGATATATCCTGTGGCCAGGGCGATGAAAGAAGCGGGTAATCACATCACAACTATACTTGGGGCAAGATCGAAAGACCTGTTGATACTGGAGAACGAGTTAAAGAGCGCTTCCGATGAATTTTATGTAGCTACGGATGATGGTTCTTACGGCCGTAAAGGTTTCACTACCGACATACTTGAAGAACTGCTCGGCAAGGGTAAATACGATCTGGTCTATTCGGTGGGGCCGATCCCGATGATGAAGAGAAGCTCTATGGTGACCAGAAAATTTAACACAAAGACCATAGTCTCATTGAACGCGATTATGGTTGACGCCACAGGGATGTGCGGATGCTGCAGAGTTACGGTGGGCGGCAAGACATATTTCAGCTGTGTTGACGGTCCGGAATTCGATGCTTCATTAGTAGACTGGGAAGAGCTCACCAAGCGCAACAAGATATACGATGATAAAGAGAAGCATATCTGCAGGCTTAATATAACTTAGAGCTGAATCCCGCCTATCCTTAAGGCGGGGATAGAGCGGGAGAACGGACGGGGTGAAAAGAGAACCTATAAAAGTAAGAGAATCGGAAGCGTCTATAAGACGCGGCAATTTCGATGAAGTCGTGATGGGCTATTCGGAATCCGAAGCGGTAGAGGAAGCGGCAAGGTGTATTCAATGTAAAAACCCTACATGCATCACCGGATGCCCGGTCGGAATAGATATTAAAAAATTCATATCCTGTATAACTAAAAAAGATTATTCCGCCGCATTCGCCGCTATACGCGAAAAGAACAATTTTCCTTCAATATGCGGCCGTGTATGCCCGGCGGAATATCAATGCCGCCGCGCCTGCGTCTTCACTAAGAAAGGCTCTGCCTTCGCATCCAAAGAAGCGATAAACATACATTTCCTGGAACGCTTCGCGGGTGATTACGGTATGAATAATAATATACATATACCGAAGACTTCCGATAAGATGCTTTCCAAATATAAGGTTGCCATAGTCGGTTCCGGCCCCGCGGGTTTATGCTGCGCGGGAGAATTGGCAAGATACGGCATAAAAGTTACGGTATTCGAGGCCCTTCAAAAACCGGGAGGGGTATTAAGATACGGTATTCCGCCCTTCAGGATGCCAAGGGATATACTCGACTTCGAGATCGATTATTTAAAAAAACTCGGCGTGGATTTTGTAGGCAACTTCATCATAGGCAGGACGAAGACCCTCGACGAGCTCCTGGCTCAGGGGTACTCGGCGGTCTTTTTGGGCCTCGGCGCGGGAATACCGTCATTCCTTGGGATACCGGGCGAAAACCTGTGCAACATATATTCCGCAAACGAATTCCTGACCAGAGTGAATCTTATGTCCGCATATAAATTCCCCGAATATCACACTCCGGTAAATATAGGTAAGAAAGTGCTCGTTATAGGGGGCGGCAATACCGCGATGGACGCGGCAAGGTCTGCCCTGCGCATGCAGAATATAACCATGCAAACCTCCGACACGACCATAACATACAGAAGAACCGAGGTAGAGATGCCGGCGCGCCGGCTTGAGATAGAGCACGCGAGGGAAGAGGGGGTTAAATTTAAATTTCTCATGCAGCCGGTAGAATTTTTGGGTGATAATAACGGATTCGTCAAAAAGATGAGATGCCTGGAATGCAAGCTCGGCGAACCGGATAGTTCGGGACGAAGACGTCCCGTACCTGTCGAGGGGAGTGAATTCGATATCGAATGCGATATAGCCGTGATAGCGGTCGGACTAAAAGCCAATCAGATACTCATCAGCGTAACGCCTGAATTGAAGACGGATAAATACGGAGACCTTGTAGTTAATAAAGAGACTATGGAGACCTCGATTAAAGGGGTATTCGCCGGCGGAGATATCGTCGGAGGAGAGGGCACCGTAATAGAAGCTATGGGTATGGCGAAAAAAGCGGCCGACGGTATTTTGGAATATCTCAAAACCGATCCGGTTAATAATTAAAAAGTTATATCTTTTCTATTGACAAATATAAAAGATATGATATAGTAATTATAGATTTAGACAATGATGTCTTTTGGCAAAGTTCGCCAGAAGATTTTTTGTTTCTATAGGCTTAACTAAGGACTGAGACGTCCAAATCCTACGAAAGGAATTGGGCGTTTTTTTGTTTTCCGGCGCATTAAGACGAGGGCGTCTTGCTAATCCGTAAGGATATGTAAGACGCTTTTTATTTATAGGAGGTTTTATGTTAGATTCCGGAGATACGGCATGGGTACTGATCTCAACCGCGCTTGTCATGCTAATGACATTTCCGGGACTTGCGCTCTTTTACGGAGGACTGGTAAGGCGCAAAAACGTACTTGCCACTATAATGCAGTCGTTCTTCGTACTATGCATGATAAGCATACAATGGATACTTATCGGATACAGCTTATCATTCGGCCCGGATCAGGGACATTTTATAGGAAGCCTGGCGTGGTTTGGGCTAAAAGGGGTGGGGATGGCCCCGAACCCCGATTATGCCGCAACAATACCGCATCTATTATTCATGGCATACCAGATGATGTTTGCGGTTATTACACCCGGACTCATAACGGGCGCGTTCGCGGAAAGGATGAAATTTTCCACATATGTGGTCTTTACCTTATTATGGGCGACGCTGGTCTATGACCCGGTCTGCCACTGGGTATGGGGAGCGGGCGGATGGTTAAAGAATATCGGCGCTCTCGACTTCGCGGGCGGCACGGTAGTCCATGTATCGAGCGGCATCTCGGCTCTCGTCTGTGCTCTGGTGCTTGGAAAGAGAAGAGGTTACGGCAGAGAACCTATGCCGCCGCATAATCTTCCTTTATGCCTTATAGGAGCCGCGCTCCTATGGTTCGGATGGTTCGGATTTAATGCCGGCAGCGCATTAGGAGCGAATGAACTCGCGGTATCCGCTTTCATAGCTACCAATACCGCGGCAGCGGCGGCGGCATTGACATGGATGTTCATTGAGTGGAAAGCAATAGGTAAACCTACCATACTTGGCGGGGCGACGGGAGCCGTAGCGGGGCTCGTGGCTATAACGCCCGCGGCGGGATTTGTAACACCGCTTTCATCTATAATTATAGGTATGATGGTCGGCGTAGTATGCTATACATCGGTGGCGGTGATCAAATTAAGGTTCGGGTATGACGACTCGCTCGATGCTTTCGGCGTTCACGGCGTAGGCGGCATGTTAGGGGCCCTTGCCACCGGCCTTTTCGCGGAAAAGATAGTAAACCCCGCGGGCAACAATGGGCTCTTCTCCGGCAATCCGGCGCTTTTGATGACACAGGCGACAGGTGTCATAACAGCCGCGGCATACGCTGTAGCGGTGACTTTCATACTGCTCAAAGTTCTTGAAGCAACCATGGGTCTGCGCGTGGAAGATGAAGAAGAAGTTATAGGGCTTGATATTACACAACATGAAGAGAGCGCTTACACACTGCTAGATTAACAGGAGGTCAGCTATATGAAGCTAATAATAGCGATAATTCAGCCCCATAAGCTTGAGGATGTTTTACAGGAACTTGATAAGTCGGAAATATACTTGAAGACCGTCAGCAATGTCCTGGGTTGCGGAAGACAAAAAGGGCGCACCGAAGTATACAGAGGTAAAAAAGAGACCGGTAATCTCTTAAAAAAGGTGAGACTGGAGATTGCCGTAAACGAAAAATTCGTCGATTCCGCGATCCTGGCGATAACAAAAGCGGCAAAGACGGGCCGGATCGGAGACGGGAAGATCTTTGTACTGGATCTTACCGAATGCGTAAGGATAAGGACTGAAGAGAGAGGCTCTGCAGCCATAGGTTAAAACAAAAACAAAAAGGAGGATTAAGATGAGTATAAGACAAAAAATTTTATTTAAGATCAAATCCACGGATCTGCCTAAAGCGGATCATCCTAAAAAGGTTTCATCGTATTTCGGGGAGAATACGTTCGGCGTTGCCACTATGCGCAAGTATATATCTAAGAAGACGTTTGAGGCTTTTGAAAGGTGGATATCCGAAGGAGTAACCATATCCAAAGAACAGGCGAATGATATAGCCGATGCGATGAAAGAGTGGGCTATCCAGAAAGGGGCCACATATTATACACACTGGTTTCAGCCCATGACCGGCCTGACGGCGGAAAAGCATGATAGTTTTATTTCCATGGAAGGGCAGGGCAGGGTCATCGAAAAATTCTCCGGCAATAAACTCATACAGGGTGAACCGGACGCAAGCAGTTTCCCTTCCGGAGGCATAAGAGCGACTTTCGAGGCCAGAGGCTATACGGCCTGGGACCCCTCAAGTCCGGCATTCATAATCGAAAGCAAACTCGGCAAGACCCTGTGCATACCAACTATCTTTATATCTTATAACGGTGAAGCTCTTGATAAGAAACTTCCTCTTATTCGTTCGGATGAAGCATTGAGCAGATCCGCGGTAAATATTTTAAAGATATTCGGTCATAAGAATATAAAGAAAGTTATTTCAACATGCGGAGCGGAACAAGAGTACTTCCTTATCGACAAAAATTATTACAACCTAAGACAGGACTTGCTCATGACTGGCCGTACGCTCGTTGGAGCGCCGTCCCCCAAGGGACAGCAGCTGGAAGACCAGTACTTCGGAACCATTAAAGAGAGAGTAGCGAACTTCATGTATGAAGTTGCCGAAGAGGCGTACAGGCTGGGCATACCTGTCATGACCAGGCATAACGAAGTAGCTCCTCATCAATATGAATTTGCGCCTATATTCGAGGAGTCTAACCTTGCGGCCGATCACAACCAGCTTCTTATGGATATCATGAAAAAAGTAGCTCTAAGGCACAATTTCGTGGTCCTTTTGCACGAAAAACCGTTCGCGGGCATTAACGGAAGCGGCAAACATCTTAATTGGTCCCTCGCGGACGACCATGGCTGTAATCTCCTGAATCCGGGAGAGACGCCCGAGGACAACCTGCAGTTCCTGGCAATCCTCGCGGCTGTATTAAGAGGCGTATATCTGCATGCCGATCTTCTGCGCGCAAGCGTAGCGATGGCGGGAAACGAGCATCGGTTAGGGGCAAACGAAGCACCGCCGGCCATCATAAGCGTATTTCTCGGAGACCAGCTTAATACGATCCTGGAGATGATCGAAAAAGGATCAAAGCATAAGATTTCGAAGAGGGACATAATCGATCTCGGAGTCACGCGGCTTCCGAAGTTCAATAAGGATTCTACTGACAGGAACAGGACTTCGCCTTTTGCGTTCACGGGATCCAAATTCGAATTCCGCGCCGTAGGTTCATCGCAAAACATATCGACGCCTATAGCCGTCATCAATACTATAATCGCCGATTCCCTGGATCATGTGGCGGATGAAATAAAGAAGGCTTCTGCCAGGGGGAAAGATTTTAACACCGCCGTTATGCAGGTTATAGCAAAGATAGCAAAGGAGACAAAATATATAAGATTTGAAGGGAATAACTACTCCCCGGAATGGTTAAAAGAAGCGCGCAGAAGGGGGCTGCCCAATATAGCTTCCACAGCGGAAGCTTTAAAAGCCCTTACAAAAAAAGAGAACATAGACTTGTTCGAAAAATACAAAGTGTTCTCTAAAGAAGAGCTGCTTGCGCGATACCATATATGGATACACACATATAATCTCATTCTTGAAATAGAGGCAAATACCATGAATGAGATGGTAAACGCAAGCATACTCCCGGCAGGATACAAATATCAGAAATTGCTGTCCGAAAATGTGACAGGATTGGTTAACCTTAAAAAGACGGCCGGGATAAATCCGGAAGCAGCCGCGCTAAAAGACCAGGAAGCGCATCTCTGTGACATAATCGCCAAAATTTACTATGTCAGGCGTAACGTAAAAGAGATGATCGGGCTTCTTGAAGAAGCCAAACGCCTGAACGGGGAAGACCGCGCAAAAATGTACTTTGAGGACCTGAAGCCCCTTATGGAACATATAAGAAAACATGTTGACGCTCTTGAATGCGTCGTTTCGGATGAGGACTGGGATCTGCCAAAATACAGAGAGATGCTCTTTATTAACTAAACTTATAAAGGTGAAAAATGATAAAGACTCTTACAGCGAACGATTCTATAAAGAGAGAAAAAGGCGTGCTTTATAAGTCTATAATTCAGTCGATAGAAAAACCTTTGATAGAGAGCGCTCTCGAGCGGACTGCGGGGAATCAATTAAAGGCATCCAGGATATTGGGCATTAACAGGAATACTATGCGTTCCAAAATAAGAAAGCTCGGCATAGACGCAAAGAAATGGAAGGCCTGAAGATGAAATGCGGACATTTGCCTGAAAAACAGGGGCTTTACGATCCGGCATTCGAGCACGATGCATGCGGAGTGGGATTCGTATGCGACATAGCGGGCAACAGATCGAACGAGACTGTAATGAAAGGGCTTGAAGTCCTGGATAGGCTTTCCCACCGCGGCGCCACGGGCGCCGATCCCAGGACGGGCGACGGCGCAGGGCTGCTCATACAGATGCCGCATGAATTCTTTGCCAGGGTATCTCCTGAAGCGGGCATTGAACTGCCCTCTTTGGGCAATTACGGAACGGGCCTTATATTTTTGCCGACTGACAATAAAGACCGGGAATCCTGCAAAGAGATATTATCCGCTATCGTCAAAAAAGAAGGACAAAATATACTCGGATGGAGAAGTGTCCCTGTAGACGATTCGGATATAGGCACATCCGCTAAAAATACGCAGCCGGTGATCGAACAGATATTCATCAAAAGAGGCGAGACGACCGGATGCGGCCTCTCCTTCGAAAGAAAATTATACGTCATAAGAAAAAGAGCGGAAAACAAGATACGCTCCCTGAAGCTTAAACAGGGCTCTCTCTTTTATATCACCAACATATCCGCCAGAACTTTTTCTTATAAAGGGCTTCTGATGCCCTGTCAGGTAGACAGATTCTTCGTGGACTTACGGGACCGGGAGATTAAAAGCGCCATAACTCTGGTCCATTCCAGATATAGTACAAATACATTTCCGACATGGGATCTGGCCCAACCATTCAGGTTTCTGGCCCATAACGGAGAGATCAATACGCTGAGAGGGAATATAAACTGGATGAAGGCAAGAGAGGGTTTGTTGAAATCAGGGGTTTTCGGAAAAGATATTAAGGATATATTCCCGGTAATAACACCCGGGGGAAGCGATTCGGCGTCTTTAGATAATATCTTTGAACTTCTGGTGCTTGCGGGCAGACCCCTCGAACACGTCATGATGATGCTGATCCCAAACGCATGGGAGCAGGATAAGGCGATGTCCTCGGCTTTAAAGAATTTCTATAAATATCACGCTTGTATCATGGAGCCGTGGGATGGCCCTGCCGCGATAACATTTACGGACGGCGTAAAAGTCTGCGCCGTGCTGGACAGAAACGGATTAAGGCCCGCCCGGTACATAATAACCAAAGACAAGACGGTGGTAATGGCCTCTGAAGCGGGAGCGCTCGATATAGATCCGGGCAAAATACTCGTTTCGGGCAAGATTGAGCCGGGTAAGATGTTGCTCATAGATACATCCATTGGAAAGATAATCGAAGACTCCGAGATCAAAAACAACGTCGCGAAAACCGGGCCTTACGGTTCATGGTTAAGGAAGAATATGGTCGAATTCCCGGTCCTGAGATCGGGAAAGACAAAAGACCGCCCAATAAAAGACCTGACATCTCTTGAAAAGGCATTTGGTTATAGCAGAGAGGATATTAAGTTTATACTAAAGCCCATGGCGGAAAAGGCCCAGGAACCGGTTGGTTCAATGGGCAACGATACGCCTCATGCGGTATTATCGAACGAGAGCCATCTCCTCTTCTCTTATTTCAAACAGTTATTCGCCCAGGTCACAAATCCCGCTATAGACCCGATAAGAGAAGAGCTCGTAATGAGCCTTGAAACTTACCTGGGACCGGAGAAAAACCTGCTTGACGAAACTCCGCTTCATTGTCATAAATTGAGAATAAAACACCCGATACTTACCAATGAAGATCTCGATAGCATTCGAAAAATAAAGATAAACGGATTCAGGACAAAGACCATATCTCTTTTGTTCGGCATTAAGAATAAGAATGGCCTCTCAAAAGGACTGGAAGATGTTTGCTTGAAAGCGTCTTCCGCTATAAAAGAGGGATACACTTTCGTAATATTAAGCGACAGGGGCGTTAAAAAAGGCGTTGCGGCCATACCTAGCCTTTTAGCTCTTGGGGCAGTTCACCAGCACCTCGTTAAAAAATCTTTACGCACACGAATAGGACTCATTGTTGAAAGCGCCGAGCCCAGGGAAGTGCATCACCTGGCTCTGCTTTTCGGATACGGAGCGGATTGCGTTAATCCGTACCTTGCGTATGAAGTCGTGGAACAATTAACAAAAGATGGCGACCTGGCCTTAAACCGGGCCGCGGCGCGGCGTAATTACATCAAAGCGCTGGAGAAAGGCATATTAAAGGTCCTTTCAAAGATGGGCATATCAACGCTCCAGAGTTACAGGGGCGCTCAAATATTCGAAGCGCTCGGATTAAGCGATGCCGTGATAGAAAAGTGTTTCACCGGCACACCGTCAAGAATAGGAGGTATAGGCCTGGATACCATCGTCGCTGAGGTGATAAAGAGAAATGAGGAAGCGTATCCTGAAAGCGGACCCGAGAACTTTGAATTAAAAACCGGGGGATTATACCAATGGAAAAAAGACGGTGAATTCCATCTTTGGAATCCCGAAACTATCGCGGCACTGCAAGAAGCCGCATGGTGCGGAGACTATAAAAAATATAAGGAGTTTTCCGGATTAATAAACGACCAGACCGGACACCAATGCACGCTTCGTTCATTGTTAAAATTCAAGAATACCAAAGCCATACCGCTGGATGAAGTAGAGAAACCGGAGTCTATAGTAAAACGTTTTGCTACCGGCGCAATGAGTTTCGGTTCGATAAGTAAAGAGGCGCATGAAACGATTGCTATCGCCATGAATAGGTTAGGAGCGAAATCGAATACCGGAGAAGGAGGAGAAGACCCCGCAAGGTTCAGCAGTATTCCGGACTGCGATTCGACGAGAAGCGCTATCAAACAGGTGGCGTCGGGCAGATTCGGCGTAACGACAAACTACCTTGTCAATGCGGACGAACTGCAGATAAAGATAGCGCAGGGCGCAAAGCCGGGAGAGGGAGGGCAATTGCCGGGGCACAAGGTAAGTTTGACGATCGCGAAGACCCGTTATACCACGCCCGGCGTTACTCTTATATCGCCCCCGCCCCATCATGACATATATTCCATCGAAGATCTGGCCCAGCTAATATTCGACCTGAAAAACGTTAATACCAGGGCGCGTATAAGCGTAAAGCTCGTATCCGAGGTAGGTGTCGGAACCGTCGCGGCCGGCGTGGCCAAGGGGCATGCGGACATGATACTGATCTCCGGCGGGGACGGCGGAACAGGCGCGTCTCCGTTAAGCTCGATAAAACATGCCGGTTTACCCTGGGAACTGGGACTCTCCGAGACTCATCAAACGCTTGTCCTGAATTCATTAAGAAGCAGGGTCCGTCTGCAGACAGACGGACAGATGAGGACAGGCAGGGATGTGGCGATAGCGGCGTTATTGGGAGCGGATGAATTCGGTTTCGCGAGCGCCATACTTGTCATTCTGGGATGCGTAATGCTGAGACATTGCAACCTGAACAATTGCTCCGTAGGCGTAGCGACACAGGATGAAATTTTGAGAAAGAGATTTAAGGGCAGGCCGGAATTCATAATCAATTATTTACGATTCGTGGTCGAAGAGATGCGCGAGATAATGGCCGGCCTTGGAATAAGAACCGTCGATGAAATGATCGGAAGGGTGGATCTGCTTGAACCCGACAGTTCGATATCGTGTCCTAAGGGTAAGACACTCGATTTTTCAAAGATACTTTACAAACCGCTTATGCATAAAAATATCACAACATACGATATATCGAGCCATGAAAATGATACAAATAAATCGCTGGACCTCGATCTTATAAGATCGGCCAGGGATTCGCTCGATAAGGCTATGCCTGTAAAGATAGAACGCTTTATAGATAATACGAACAGAACAACGGGCGCGATGCTCAGCGGAGAGATCTGCAGAATTCGCGGCGAAGACGGTCTCCCGGAAGATACCATACAGTGCAAATTCAGAGGTGTGGCCGGACAGAGTTTCGGAGCTTTTCTGACAAAGGGAGTATCGTTTGAGCTCGAGGGAATGGCAAATGATTATGTAGGGAAGGGTATATCAGGGGGTAAGATAATTATAAGGCCCGACAGAAATTCGGATTATAAGGCGGAAGAGAATATAATATTAGGCAACACGGCTTTCTACGGAGCCATATCCGGAGAGGCTTATATAAGAGGCGTATCCGGAGAGAGGTTTTGCATAAGAAACTCGGGTCTGTATACTGTAGTAGAAGGCGTCGGAGATCACGGTTGTGAATATATGACCGGCGGCAGAGTTATCATACTGGGCAAAACGGGAAGAAATTTCGCCGCGGGCATGTCGGGCGGCATCGCTTACATCTATGATAAAGACCGTCTCTTCAAGCGCAGATGTAATCTCAATATGGTGAAAATTGAAAATATCTACGCTGAAGACGAAGATCTCCTGCGCAATATGATAGCAAACCACTTAAAGTTCACTCAAAGCCCCGTTGCCGAAAAGATACTGAACGCGTTCAGGAAAGAGAAGAGGAGATTTTTAAAAGTGATGCCCATAGAATACAAGCGCATAATGGAAGCGAAGAAGACGAAATACGAACAAGGGCTTTCGGAGGTGTCCGATGGGTGACCCAAAAGGCTTCTTAAAGGTTAAAAGAGAGTGGCCCTCATATAGAAATATCCGCGAGCGCGTGAAAGATTATCGGCCTGTGGCGTTGTTACGAAGAGAGGATAGCTCTATCGATCAGGCCTCGCGCTGTATGGACTGCGGGACTCCGTTCTGCCATTGGGCATGCCCTGTAGGAAACTATATTCCGGAGTGGAACGATCTCTTGTTCCGCGGCGAATGGAAAAAAGCCCTGGAACTTCTGAGCGCAACGAATAATCTCCCGGAAATTACAGGCAGGCTATGTCCGGCAACATGCGAATATGCCTGCGTTCTTGGCATAAATGACGACCCCGTAACAATAAGAGAAAATGAATTATCGATA
>Ga0265297_10009707_pt1 | contig 12316 bp, 13 predicted proteins | sample Munlanlwell13791_FD_192502 | JGI IMG/M metagenome (GOLD analysis project Ga0265297, IMG submission 192502) | Leachate microbial communities from a municipal landfill in Southern Ontario, Canada - Leachate well 137-91 | ecosystem: Engineered > Solid waste > Landfill > Unclassified | place...
CTAGACGATGGCGGCAGGCGGTCGCATTTGGCGACCTAAATTCAAAACTTAAATCTCAAAATTAAAAGTTTTGGTAGCTGCCTTTGGCAGCTTTTATTTTTTAAGCTAAAACCGCCCTTCGACTCCGATCGCCTAAGGCGACCTTCGCTCAGGGCGGATTAGCTTTTATTGTTACAAGTTATATAATAATCTAATCTAGCGAGTTAGTCAATAACTGAGCCGTTGGTAAAACTGTCTAAATGGATCTGATTTAGCTCAACCACCTCAGCCCAATCATAGCCCAGGCGATTAAAGACTTCTGCTGATTTAAAGAGTCTTTTTTGATTTCCTTCGATCAAATAGACATCAGATTTACCGGTATTTTTTATCAATTTAACGCTAGGATAGGAATTAATGTCTAAAGCATCGATTCTGGCCACATTACCCCAGAAGTTTGCCGAGTAGCTGACAAAAATGGTGGGTGAAGGGATATTAATTTTCAGCCATTTATGATCAGGTCTTTGGAATAGATTATAGATTACCGAGTCAGTTGGTGTTCTGACTAAATTAGCATTGGTGTAACTGTTAAGCAAGTTTTTAGAGACAGTTTTAACCAAGCTCCAGTTACATTGGTATTTATTGAAAGCTTCGGGACTGGTAATATAATGCTTTTGGCCAGTTTCTAAGATTGCCCAGATATCAGGACTATCGCTGGTCTTATATAAAGCTTTAATTCTGGTGTAACCTAAGTTTGGATTGCAGGCGTAAGCCGGGGTGACATTTGTTTGATTATCACCTTCGTCCATATTGGACACACCCAAAACCGTGCCGGTGTTAGTAGTACCATTGTTATTGCCAGAGTAAGTTTGGCTGCCATTATCACCGAAGAAATTTGTGCCTTCCAAGTATAGCTGGTAAATTTCCTCAGTGCCTAATTCATAATCAAAAATCATTACTTCATCAATTACGGCATCGGTTCGATTATCGGTCCCGGCGCTGCCAACATAAAATTTTTCACCCAAGCTCGGGCCTTTCTTCAGATCTTCCTTTTTGGAGTCGCCTTTGTAGGAAAATCTTAAGTTGGTTGATTGGCCGTTAAGGTATATTTTGTAAGAATCGCTGTTATATTTCCAGGTGGCAACGACAAAATACCATTGGCCAGCGGAGATTTGAACATCATCCAAATAGGCCCAGTAATCGTTATCATCGCTATCTTCCAAGCCGAAAGCTAATTCATTGTTTATTCCCTGATCGCTATTGGTAGTTTTAGCGATAAGGAAATATTTATTGCTGCTATTTTTGTAATTTGGATTCAGATCAAATAAAGTATGCTGTTTATTATCACTGCTGTTCCAGCTTGGTTTGAACCAGAAAGCAACTGTCCCTTCATCAATATCAAAATTATTTTTACCCGGGTATTCCAGCTGACTATTGGAATTAACTTCTGCTCCTTGGCCGAATTGTCCGGCAGCAAGGACGACTGAACCGAATTGAGTCACCTCTTTGGCGCCAGAAGCAATATTAGGCAGAAAATTGGAGTCATAGCTGGCATAGAAAGTCGGATAACCTTCAACGTAAGAAGAACCTAAAATTTGACCAGTGGCTGTCGTAACAGTTGAACCAGTCCCTGCCTTGGTGCGGAAAGAATAAGTTTCTGATTTTTTTCTTTTGCCGAACACGTCTTTGGCTTCAATCTGAAAATAATAAGTCCGGTTTGATTCAAGACCAGTTAGAGCAATGGCATAAGTGAAATCCCGAGGCGGGTTTGTTGAAATAGTTTTATCAAAAGTGGTGCTAGTGCCATAACGAATCCAGCCCTCGGCCAGTTTATTGGTCCGCCAAGAAATAACGGCGCTATTTTCCGTAACATTAACATTATTTTCAGAAATTGGCTGGATTTCATAAATTAATAAATCATCATTGTCAGTATTGCTGGTACTTTTGGTCTGAAAAGTTAAATCATAGAAGCGGGAAGTATTATTGTCGTTATCTTTTGATTTGACCGAGAAATGATAATAGGTGCCTTCTTTCAAACCGGCAATCGTAATATCATGAATTTTAACCAGCCGGCTGTCTTTTTTTTCTGAACCGTAACTGGTGGTCATACCGTAAGAAATTTCACTTGTGGCATTTTCATCGGTAAACCATTGAATAGTTGCAGTTTTACCGGTGGTATAAACAACCGAGACTTTAGAGATAGTCGGTGATGTGTTATCACTGCTTTTTTTGGTTTTGAAAGTTCGTTCAAAAGAAACGACTTCTGAAGTGTTGTCCCAGGCCGTAATTTTAAAGAAGTAATCAGTATCGGCATAAAGACCGGAAATAGTCATCATGGTTTCATTTTTTTGCTGGTTGGTTTGTAAAGACCAATGGTAGCTGTCAGAAGCTAAGCCATACTCAATCTTGCCGTAAGCTGGCCGGTTGGTTTGCCAGCTAATCGTGGCAATTTTATCGGTTTGGACTACGGAAATGTTATAAATGGTCAATGGCTCAGTGGCTAAAGCTGATTTTACCGGCAATAAAAAACCGGCTAACATACCAATAATTAGCTGGATAATTACCAGTTTTTTGGTTAAATTTGCTTGGTTTTTTTGGCTTTGTTTATTCATAAAATTTGATTATTTTAACAATATTCAATTATAGCATATAGATTTAATCTTGTCAATAGCTAAGCCAATTTTAATAATAAAAAAAGAAAGTCCCTGCTCCGAAATATTTCCGGAACAAGGACTCTAAGTCATGGTACAATCCCGCCTTTCAGCGGTAGTAGCTCGTCAAACAGCCAGAGTTTTCACACACAACCCACTGTCCGGCATACAGAACGTAATCCGTATGTTTGATAACCCACTGAAGTAGCCAGGCCCCGGACCTAACGTGTCGACCTGCCTCCATAGCTCTGGGCTCAGTCTGAAACTGGGCGCTTCATCAAAAGCCAGAACCCAAACAACTTCGAGATGCCCCCCTTTGGGAATCCCTTCTTCGTCCCAGACGTCACTGTAATTCTTCAAGCGTCCAACCCAATTGAAGACCACCTTAATCACTCCTCTTTCGGGGCAGGTGATTTCCTTGATTCCTCCCACTAATTCCTGGGAGCCAAGCCGGTTAATGAACATCTGTCCACCGATAAACCGGCGAAGATTTTCTACTGTCAACGCGATCCGTTTGCTCATCTGTTTTCTCCCTTGGTTGTTTAGTCAGGAAGTGGCTTTCTCATCTTCTTTCCGTCCCGGCTTTTATTGGAATCGGTAGTGGAGGGTTTCATCACCAAACCAATTTTGGTGACATGTCAATATATCATACTTTTATAATTTTGTCAATTTTCTAAGCCCTAAGTTCAATGAGTAAGTACAACACCTGCCGGCAGGCAGGCCTGAGGTATAATAAATGATTAAATCACTTATTTTTTCTTGATTTTATCGGCCAAATTTTATATAATAGAGTCATTAAAGCCCTAAAACAAAAATCAGGATGATTAAAAAAGATAAACAAAAGTTAGAAGTTTCTTTTGACGATTCGGCCGCTGCAAAAACCCCTTCGCTTCTTAGTTCTTCCCATGATTGGCTGGATAATGAAAATGAAGGCCAGCTACTGCTGGATGTTTATCAGGATGATCAAAATATTTATGTTAAATCAACCATTGCCGGCGTGAGGCCGGATGACTTAGATATCTCGGTTAATAACGACATGCTGACAGTGAGGGGAACGCGGATTCATGAACAGGAAAATGAAGGAAAGGACTATTTTTTTCAAGAATGCTACTGGGGGAGCTTTTCGCGGTCAATCATCTTGCCAGTTGAAGTAAAAAGTGATAAGATTTCAGCAACTTTAAAAAACGGGGTTTTAACGATTACTTTGCCTAAGGCCGAAAAGAAAAGAATTGTCCCCGTCGAAATAAAAGAAAATTAAAATGATAGCAAAAGATTCAGATCAATTTAAAGGCCGCTATTCTCTGGCCGGGACACTTGAACGGTTTGAAGATAAGATGGCGGTGATTATCACTGATGATGGCCAAAAATTGCTTTGGCCTATCAGTAATTTGCCCATTGAATGTGATAAAGGTGCAAAGGTAAGGATTATTTTAAGTACAGTCCAGACCGATCAGGAGGAAAGAGAAGGAATCGCCAAGACCATTCTCAATGAAATTCTAAAAAATCCTGAAAAAAAAGATGAAAAATAAAAATTTAAGCCAATTTCCCAAATCAAATAAAAAAAGGTGGTTAATTTTGGCCACTGTTTTTTTATTGCTGATTGCCGCTTTGGTTGGTTTGATTTTTTCTTTTGAAACCGCCCACGCGGAGAAAATCTATCCCAAAGTCAAAGTGGGTTATTTGGATTTAAGCAATAAAACTAAAGCTGAAGCCTTGGATGAACTTAAAAAAATTGAACAAACCATTCAGGAAAAAGGTTTATTGTTTAAATCACCGGAAAAAGAAATGAGTTTTAATCCAATTGTGATTTCAACGACTGACCCGGACTTGGCTAAACCGGTTTTAACTTTCAATTGGGAGGAAACCGTCAATTGGGCTTACGCGGCCGGTCGGTCAGGTAATCTTTTTCAAAATTTAGTTGCCCAGGCAAAGATTTTAATTCTGGGTAAGAAAATCCCGGTTATCTATAATTTAAATCAGGAAGAGTTGTTTGCGGCTTTGAAGGCCAGTTTCTCCGGCCTGGAAAAACCGCCGGCCAATGCCAAGCTGAAAATCGATGGTAAAAATTTTGAAGTTATTGGTGAACAATCCGGCTATATTTTTGATTATCAAAAAGCAATTGAGCAATTAGTCAGGCAGATTGATAATTTGAATTTTGAGCCAATTCAGCTTGATTTACAATTTACCGAGCCGGAAATTAAAAAAGAAAGTACCTCTTCGGCGGTCAATAATGTTGAGAAAATATTAAGTATTGATTCACTAAAACTGGTTTATGACGGCAAATCCTGGGAGATCAAGCAGTCTGATTTTATTGATTGGTTGGAATTTCAAATGTTGGATAAGGAAGTCGTGATTGGTTTAAACCAGGATAAAGTTTTTGAATTTTTATCCCCCATTGCCGATAAGGTAAACATTGAGGCCCAGGATGCCAAATTTGAGATGAAAGATAATCGGGTAACAAAATTTCAAGCCAGTCAGGATGGTAAAGCGTTAAATTTGGAAGAAAGCTATAAAAGAATCAATAATCAAATCGTCACTGGCGATTCAGATAATATTGAATTGGTGGTGGCAGTGTCGGTGGCAAAAATCACCACTGGTTCAGTCAATGACCTGGGCATTAAGGAATTAATCGGCGTTGGTGTTTCCAATTTTGCCGGCAGTCCAAAAAACCGGCGGCATAATATTGCCACCGGGGCCGCAGCTTTAAACGGAATTTTAATTGAGCCGGACGAGGAATTTTCTTTGCTTAAGGCGTTGGGCGAAATTGACGGCGAGCACGGCTATAAACAAGAATTGGTTATTAAAGGCGACCGGACCATTCCGGAATATGGCGGCGGCCTTTGTCAGATTGGTACCACTACTTTTCGGGCCGCTTTAAGATCGGGCCTGCCAATCACCATGCGGCGCAATCATTCTTATCGGGTTGTTTATTATGAACCGGCCGGAATGGACGCAACAATTTATAATCCGGCTCCGGATATGAAATTCATCAACGATACCGGCGCCCATATTTTATTTACCACCCGTATCGTCGGCGATGAATTAATTTTTGAATTTTTTGGCACCAAAGACGGCCGGCAGATTGTCATCGACCCGGACCCGCCTTCAATTTATAATGTGACCAGCCCCGGCGAACCCCGTTATGTTGAAACTGAAGAATTGGCCCCGGGCGAAAAGAAAAAAATTGAATCCGCCCATAAAGGCGCTGATACCTATTTTAAATACACGGTAACTTATCCAAACGGTGAAGTGAAAGAAACCGACTTCGCCAGTCATTATGTCGCCTGGCCGGAAGTTTGGCTAGTGGGTCGAACTGCCACCACTACCGCTGAAATAACTGTTGAAGGAATCGACCCGTCTTCAGTCCCCTCAGGCCAATAAGTCCCGATGTTTTTCAGAAGTGGATGAAGAATAATAGATATTGTTGACAATCAAAAAACCACTCCCTAAATATAGAAAGTGGCTTAATGACAGTAATCAGACTTTCATCTGGTCAAGAATCTGCAGACCCCAGCACTAAGACCCGTGAATTACTTTTTTATTGATTTCCAACTTTTAGGTACCAATACTGTTTAGCAGCTGATAAAGCCTAAAGATATAATTTCAGAACTGGTTTAGTGCGGGGTAAAAGTTATTGTCTTTTATGGGATCTACAAATTCTTGCACAGATTAATTGGCTTATCTGGTCAAAAGTCTGCAGACAAGAAGTTTGTTTCTGGGAGGAATTGAGCCGAAGCCGAATTTTCCAAGAGACAAACTCCGTGCTTGTCGTGCCTGCAGAAATTGGATAGCAAGCGAAAGGAGGTTTGTAATTGAAAGGTACAAGTTTTCCTTGCTATCCAATTCTCTACAGGCACTGTGAAGCCCCCTCCTCACGTGGCACAAGAAGCACTTTTGGAGGATGTTTAGAACCCTGTTTGGGCTGTCTGCAGACTTTTGGCCAGATTTAATTAGCCATTTCTTGGTTGTAAAGGTAACTGATTATACTAGCACATTTTGAAAATCTTGTCAACACCTGAATTTTTTAAAAACTAAAAAACCGCCTGTTTTAGCGATTTTTCCTTTATTTTTAGCCCCAAAACTGGGGATTTTTTGTTTTTGACTTTAAATTATAAATAGATTCTAATCAATTTATCTTTGCTGGTCAAGCCTTTGATTATCTCTACCTGTGACTTGCTGACTTGGTACTTTTTGGCCAGAAATTTTATCAGTTCGGCATTGGCTTTGCCCTGAACCGGCGCCGCTTTCAACTTTATTTTTAAATAGTTTTCCTTTTCCTCAACTATTTCCGTCCGGCTGGAATAAGGGACAACTTTGACCAAGATATCCATACGATTAAATCTTTTTTAAAAATTTAAGCAGCTGATTATGAATTTTGCCGTTAGAAGCAACCATGTCCTTTGATTTAAGATTCCACGGCCGGCCTAAAAAATCAGTTGCCTGGCCGCCGGCCTCCCGGACTAGTAGCGTCCCCGGACCAACGTCCCAAGGGTGGGCGCCGGGAATAATAATGCAATCGGTCCGGCCGGCGGCGACAAAACCCATCTCCACTGCGGCCGACCCAAGCTGGCGGGAATCAAGGCTTAAAAGTTTGATTTTATTATAAACCTTCATTGCCCGCTTGATGTCGTTTCTTGAGCTGCCGTGGCAAAAAGTTAAAAATGATTTATCTAGCCGGGTATTTTTTGCCACCGTAATTTTTTTATTATTTAAATAAGCGCCTTTTCCTTCAGCCGCAAAATAAATCTCTTTCATTGCCGGCATATAAGCGACGGCCAAAATCGGGTTATTTTTAAAAAATAAAGAAATGCCAACGGCAAATAACGGGCTGCCGATGACATAGTTAGTCGTGCCATCCAGCGGGTCAATCACCCAAAGATATTTTGAAGGAAGTTTTTTGTGTTTGCTTTCTTCGCTTAAAATATTGTGAGTTGGGAATTTTTTCTTGATAGCAGACACTATAATTTTATCCGCAATTAAATCGGCTTGGGTAACAACCTGAGCTTTCTTTTTCACCCGGACCACTTTGTCTTTATTAAAATTTTGGTTAATTTTGTCTCCGGCGGTTTTGCTCAATTGAATGATAAAATTTTTCATAATTCAAAATAATCAATTAAATCATTATAACCATTATACGATGAATACCTATATTTTTCAAAGTTATTTATAATACCGTGATTTTCCGGATTGCGCCAGATATATTCAAGGTGATTGAAAAAATCATTACCTCCACGGATATAATGGTCAAAAAATGATTTTTGCCATTGGAATTTCGGGAATTGAAATTGCCGGATTCCGTATTTTTGAACAAATTGGTTTTGTAATATTTTTATTTTATTATCATGATTATTAATAATTTTCACGAAGCATTGATAACCACCATCCCGAAGGCGCGATTCGCGAATCGCGCCTTCGGGGGACATTATATAATTGATGTCACGTGAAAAATGTCGTTTCAAAAATTGTATTATTTTGGAAACATTATATTTATCGTCCGGTTGGATTAATAAATGAATATGGTCAAATAAAATCACAAAACCAAATAACCGAAATTGCTTTAAAATTTTGCACAATCTCAATTCTTTGATGAATAACTCGCAAAATATTTCTTCCTTAAAAAGCGGGAATCTGCCTTGGGTACAAATCGTAACAAAATAAATAGCGTCTTCAAAATATATTCTTTTTTGGGAATTTTTATGCAAAAACATAGCGCAAAATTGGCGCTATGTTGAGTTATTAATATTAATTATATCAAATTTTTTCGAGTAATATCAATTCTGCCTTATCGGTTTTGGTGTCATAAATAGCAAATGTCGCTTTATTGAACATGCCGGCCAATGTCCCTGGATTAAGCATTTTGGTTTTACCGATTGTTTCTTCCCAGGGCGTATGATTATGGCCGTAAAAAACCAAATCATATTTTCCGCTTTCGGCTAATTTTTTCGCCTGGGCCGGAAAATGGTTGAAGGCGATTCTTTTTCCTTCCACTTCAATTTCACCCGAATCTTCATGGCAAGTAACGTGATTAAATTTTTTAGCAATTTTTTCATTCAATTCCCGGTCAGCGACATTGCCGTGAATAAAATGGATTTCACCTTTGAATTTCGGGGCCAATTCTTCCATAATAATTGACGGCGCCGCCAAGTCGCCGCAATGAATCATCAGTTCAATTTTATTTTTATTAATAAAATCAAGCATCTTTTCAATGTTTGGTAGGTTGTCATGAGAATCGGAGATGACGGCGATTTTCATAGGCTTGACTTAGAATAATTACTATGTTAATTTTATTAGCTGTAAAAAACGGAGGGTTGACCATGAAAAAAGCAGCGAAGACTGGCCTCAATAGGTTCAGAAAGATTCCGGGTTCAGGTTCGCCTCAAAGCTTTGAGTCTGAAGAAAATGGCCGGAAAGTTCAGATTCTCTGGCGGGAGGTGCCAGGGCTTTATCAGTTGGTTGCGACTCTGGCCAGCACAACTGGTGAGCACCTTGCCCTCAGTCTGAGTGAAGCCTTGAAAAAGGCTGAGGCTTTTCTGAATACCGGTGAATTGGAGATCAGAGACGAGCCGGATTGGGATGGCTGGCGTCCGAAGGGTTGGTTTGATCGATCCTTGGCTATAGCAGAAGCCAAACACGCTAGATAGAGGGCAAAACTCTGATCTGGCCAGATTGCGTTATGGCAATCATGTGCGGTCCCTGGGATTTTCTCGGGGATCTTTTTTTATTTAGTTTTATTATACAATAAGGCCAAGATATTGTCTTGGCCTTATTAGTTTGGTGATTATTATTTTACGATGATTGATTTCAGATAGTCGATTACTTTTCGGGCGGTTAAAACATTTCTTAAATAACCGCGGTAAGCCAAATTATTAAGATTTTTTTCCATTTCCGGATTATCGCCATACATGGCTTTGATTTTTTCAATTTCCTGGTCAATTTCCGCTTCTTGGGCCTGAATTTTTTGGGTCTCTTCAACCTTTCGAAGAACTAAAGCGCTTTTAACCCGTTTAATTGCCTGGGGAGCAAAATCCAAAAGCAAATCCGCCCTGGTTTTTTTCAGATGGGTTAAATAATCTTCAAATCCCAAACCTTGGTGGGAGAGATTATGTTCCAGTTCATCAACCATTTTTTTTGTTTCGGAATCAATCAAAATATCGGGGATATCTTCAAATTTGCTTAAGCCAATAATTTTATCAATTATTTCTTCTTCCAGTCTTTGCTTTTCTTTTTCTTCCGTTTCCAAACTTAGATTTTCCTGGATTTTATCTTCAACTTCTTTGATGGTATTAAATTGACCAAGGGTTTTAGCAAACTCGTCATCCAGGGCCGGCAAATCCAAATTATAGACGGAGTTCATTTTAACTTTGAAATCAACCAGCCGTCCGGCCAAATTTTTCTGATGATAATTATCCGGGAATTTCAGCTGAAAAGTTTTTTCTTCATCTTTACCCAAACCAATCAGCTCTTCTTCAAAACCCGGGATAAAACTGCCTTCGCCGATCACCAAAGGGAAAGCTTTTTGCCTGCCGCCTTCAAGCGGGATATTATCCAAACTGGTTTCAAAATCAATTTCCACTTTATCGCCTTTTTTAGATTTCCGCTCAGCCAAAGTTTCCTTAGCATGCATTTTTTGCAGGTCAGCCATTGCTTTTTTAAATTCTTTTTCATCAATTTTAAATTCTTTTTCATCAATTTTAATTTTTTCCAAATCGCCTAATTCCACATTCGGCAAAACACTGATTGTTGCTTTATAAATCACCGGATTTTTCGGCGCCAATTTAATGACGTCAATCTGCGGCGAACCAATCGTGACCAATTTTTGTTCTTCCAAAGTTTTGACAAAAGTTTTTTTAACAGCTGGTTCGAGCGCCTCTTGCCAAATTTCGCCTTCACCCACTTTTTTTTGAACCAAATCAAAACCAGCCTTGCCCGGACGAAAGCCGGGAATTTTAATATTTTCCGAAATTGCTTTGGCCGCTTGTTCTAAAAATGGCTGGTATTCTTCAGGACTTATCTCAATTGTCAGCTCCACTCTCCCGCGGTCTAATTTTTTGACTTCAGTTTTCATATTCTAGGTTTTTAGGTTCTTAGGTTTTTAAGTTTTTAGGTTGTTGGAGTTATAATCTAAATAAAAAAGGCGTCTTAAAATACGCTTAATTAGTCTAACAAAAAAATTATTTAGAGTCAATAAGAAAAAAGACCCGGGCGGGTCTTTTGGTGTTTGATTCCTCGCTTTGAATCTAGTCTCGGTTTATCTCTTCCTGCGGCGTAATCGTGTCGTCGCTTCTAATCCGGCCGGACATATCCAGCAGCTTTTGATGGCCGAGGTTGCGCCAGATCTGAATCCCATACACGACTATGATCGGTATTAGGATTAAAGCGATGCCAAAACGCCAATAGCCGAAAGGCAGAAGCAAAACGTACCAGCAACATAGGCAAATAATGCCAGCAAAGAACAGCGCCAGCCGATTCATCAACTGGGAATTCAGGAATTTTTCGTAGAGGCGGACCCCCTCAATTGAAAGCGGTTTGATGTCAGCAATCTCCTGGATCACTTCCGGCTTAAAACCGGTTTCTTTGATGAACTTGGTTTTTTTGGCTGCCGCCCCTATCCAGCATATGCCTGAGATAGCAAATAGCAGTAGTGTAAGAATACCGAGTATCGTAGCCATGGCTTTCTCCTTCAAGTTATTCCAGTTGCCAAATAGGTTCAAAGGTCAGAGATAAAATTATCATTTGTCAGTTGTTTTGTCAATCACCATTTTTATTAAAAAAAACCAGCCAAGAGGAGGCTGGTATCATGAGAAGGAGCCTTTTGTCTGATGCTCAGGCGGCAAGCAGATTGGCCTTGGGGTCGCTGAAGGCCGGAACTGGGTCGAGGTTTTCGGCGCTGACAATGCACTGCTCGTCTGGGTGAAACCAAAACCAGGTGTTCTGTTCGGTCTCCGGATGAGCTAGGACAATATGACGCCAGCCGTCGGCGCGGCTTTCGTTTTCGACAATCGGCCAGGTTAGGCCGTCACCGTCAACGATTTTTTGTCCTGGTTTCATCCGTTGAATCTGATCTACGCTTATGGCCATTGCTTTTTCCTCCATTGTTTGACCAGTGATTTATATCTTAACTTTTTGGAGATGGTTTTGTCAATAAAAAAGAGACAAGACGCAGTCTTATCTCTTTTTTCTTTTTAAATTTATGGTAGTAAAAGTGGGATAATGATTAAAGCAATAATCTAATTATTTTTTCTCTTTCGTTTTCTTTTCTTTCTTCACTTTCTTTGCTTCGGTCTTTTTTTCCTTTTTTTCATCTTTCTCTTCAGCTTCTTCCCCTTCTTTTTTAACTTTTTTCTTGGCTGTCTTTTTTTCTTCCTTGGCTTCTTCTTCGGTTTTTTCTTCAGCTTCAATTTTTTCTCCTTCTTCACTTTCGGCTTCTATCGCCTCAGCATCTATTTTTTTATTGTTGTCTGAGATAATGTCAATTTTCCAGCCGGTTAATTTGGCGGCTAAGCGGACATTCTGACCGGCCTTGCCGATGGCTAAAGACAATTGATCTTCACTGACTTTGGCCGTAGCGGTCCTGTTCTCCTCATTAGTTTTGATTTCCAGAATTTTTGCCGGGGACAAGGCATTGGCAATATATTCGGCTGGATCGTCGCTATATTTTATAATATCAACTTTTTCTCCTTTGAGTTCTG
>Ga0265297_10009708_pt1 | contig 12314 bp, 10 predicted proteins | sample Munlanlwell13791_FD_192502 | JGI IMG/M metagenome (GOLD analysis project Ga0265297, IMG submission 192502) | Leachate microbial communities from a municipal landfill in Southern Ontario, Canada - Leachate well 137-91 | ecosystem: Engineered > Solid waste > Landfill > Unclassified | place...
GATATTTCTTTTCACGGTTGTTTTTTTGTGGGAGGAGCGATGAAGATAGCTATATAAATAATTATCGCCTTCTCTCTTACATGCGACCAATATATTTAATCCTTGGATTGTTGTTCCTCTGCGCAACCGTGCAGAGCGCCGCCGACATATCGGGCTATTTGTACGAGAACGAGACTCTCTCCTCCGTGACTGAACAGGCTCTAAACACTGGCACGGGCGGATATGTCCTCTACAGCATCGGAGGAAAGAACGCAATGATTCTAAAGGACGGCGTTGCGGTGCAAGACAAATCCGTAATAGAGTCCCTGCTAAAAGAACATTATTCAAAAGAATTTTTGCCATCACAAACTGAATGGGATGCAATAAAAGCAAACATCACTGCATTTAACGCAAGCCGAAATTTCAAAACTCAATACGGCGAAGTGGAAAAGACATGTCTGCAAGTAACTTATATGACTGATTTACCTTGCACCACCTATGATAAATGTTATTCAACTGCAAACGTGCTTTGCACGAACTTCGCATCCGGAGGCGGAGGCGGTGGCTGTTATGCTGACCAGCTCGCTCCAATGTTTCTTGATTATGCAAATCAGATAATCGTGCTACGCGAAAACGTTCCAAAATTAATTTCTCTCTTTGACGCAATTTCTGCAGACAATGCGGGCTCTCGCATCGTCGAGATGAAAACGTATATTACAAAAGTGAGGGAAGCCGCCAAAGGCGAATCAAAAAGCAAGCTCCGCTACCCCGAAACCGGTGATTCATGTGCGGATTGCGTAGGCTTGTGCCCCTCTCCGCATTTTGACTTTACATCGTTAGATGCGGCGGAGAAATCGCTCGATGAAATAAATTCCCGCCTCGGTCCGTTGGCTGACTTGAAAAAAAGCTCTGGCGCAATAGCAACAGAAACTGCCGACAGAACAAAATACAAAACGGGAACTGCGCTATTGGCAGTCTGGGAGCCGAAATGGAGCACATTCAAGGGCAAATATTCAACCCTATACAATAATGCAACCTCAATATCCTCATTTGTATCCGACAATTCATTTTTTGCCGTATATGACAAATTTTCAATGAGCTGGCAATCAATGGATTCGCGCATGGAATCCCGCGATTTTGAAAGCGTGGAAACAGATATGAATACTTTGCAGGACAATGCTCCAAAATTGACAGTCCTTGTGAATGAAACTCCAAAGGCTTTCTATTCTGCGCTTGAGGCAAAGAACAACGCATCCGATTCAATAATAAACGCAAGATGGAATGTAAGGCGCGATGATCCCGCATCCGTTGAGGCATACAATACATTGGCAAAAAGGCAAAATACCCTCAATGCAAAATTCGTGCCGCCAATGACTAGCAAGCAGTACACAACGCTTGCAAATGATTTTGCAACTCTTGCGCAGGACAGCAGAATGTTTGTATCCTCGCAAAATCAAATCGGGGATTCTATCTCTGGAACAGGAGAAGCATTCGGGCAAACAGCGATCAATGCAGTATTCAGCCTGACTGACGCCGTATATGTAATGCCGAGCTCGCAACGCGAACAAGTTGCCCCCGTAATTCCTCCAATTGTTTTGTTCTTGATAGACTTGGCGGCAATCTCGGTTGCACTCGTCGTGTTCGTAGGTGTGCTACTAAAATTCAAAGATTCTTTCAAGAAGCGCTCTGTGCTCGGAGCATGGATTGCCCTCTTGTTTGTATTTCTTTTCATTCTCGGAGTAGGTTCGGTTGGCATGTTTGTGCTAATTGACCAATCTGCAAAATCAGGAAACCTTGAGGACTTTACAAATGTAATAACCAACTCAAACGCAGTTTATGTTGCAATAGACAAACAAGGTGCAAGCACGCAAGTGATTAGCTCAATGCAAGGCTGTGCAAAAAACATCACCGGGCAGGTAAAATCGGAGTGGGCGAATAAGACCTCGTCAACCTTTGAGTTCTCCGGAACCTCTTGCAAGATGGATGGAAAGACGATGACTTTTGATGAATGCTTGCAACGGGTCGGACCGAATCCGGTGATATATATGCAATACAACTCCACCACTTCTGATCCCAAGTTCTATGTTGTATATCAAAAGAAGGCGCAAATTTCCGGAGACAGTGCATATTTTGAACGCTGTGAAATCGGAGATGTGCTCCATTAATTTTTTTCCATTTCTCTTTTTCTTAAAAATTTTTCTTTCACCTATTTTTTTAAACATTAAAGCCCTATTGTTTTCATGGAAAAAGACTCTAATGTAAAAAAGGCTTCGCTTACTTCGAGGCAAAAATATGCGCTCATTGGCGGTGCGCTGATTATCGTGCTCGTAATGGCATTTTTCCTTTTGTTCGGGCAAAATTCGCCAGATGAAGTGCAGGCATTCAGCGACTATCTCTATTACTCCAACTCAAGCGGAATAGTGATGGACATTCGCGGTTCTCCGGACAATGCGACCTCCGCACAAATAATGCAGTGCGGCGTGAATCTAATCTCCGGCGGGTTCTTTGCAAAGACGCAAAAGAATTTGCTGATATATGCATGTGATGAAAAAGGATGCCTTTCAGCGGCAGAAATAGAAGCCGCCAAAAATAATAGTGCAATCAAAAATAATTCAACAAACACTTCGCTCTCTGCAAGCGCAGAAAATGATTCTAACCAAACTTCGCCTCAAAGCATGCCCTCGCTCAACGGTTCAAGACCGGGGTTCAATGCGTCAAACAGCTCGGAAGATTTGCCCAATTTTGCGGCAATTGCATCGGAGCAAAATTCATCTGTGAAAAACGTGTCGGTAGAGTCCAACAACACATCAATTGCGCCTCCAAAGTATATCGGTTATGACGAGGTACTCTACAATATGCGCGGCAGGGCGTATTTTCATGTGCTTTATGGGCCTGAGCAGAAAAAGCAATTTCACGCAACATACGTGGAAGTGTATATGAACTCCACTTCGGACCCCTCACAATGCTCTGTGAATGTGCAGACTCAATAAGTTTTTTATTTATTTTTATTTATTTTTAGAATTCTACTTATATTTCAAAACTATTTATATCTCAAAAATGCCCCAACGCCGTAAAAACTTTGCAAAAATTGCGCGCCTTCAGAAGTCTCGTTAGAAATCATCTTCACTTCTGTGCCCGATGCATCTGCCAACTCAATCAAATCATCTCGCAAGTCATGCTCTGATAAAATGGTGATTTTCTTCCCATCAGAAGTTTGTGATGGCGCGGCATCATCCTTTCTCTTATTGATGAATCTTTCCTGCGGCTCTCCTTCCACTCTGCATTTATATCTTGTCCATTCAAGTCCTTCCGAAATAAGTAATTTTGACGCCTGTTTCGTTTCAAGAGATTTTCGCACATTCGCCTCGCCATAAGCCGCCAGCCCGCCGGAAACAACTTCTTTTATGAATCTGTCAATAAGCTCTTTTTCCACAATCGCCTGTTGTCCGGCAATAATGTCTCCCGATTTGGACATCATTTCCTTTAATCCGTATTCATCAGTATAACCCGTGTCCACGACTCCGAGCAATTTAATCTGGTAATTAAACGGCTTCATTTTTACAAAATCCTGCTTTGCCGGTCCGGGTCCGCCGACAATCACGCCGTTTATATTTCCGCTTACAAAATAGCGGTCCATTGCCTCGCCGATTCTTTTGTAATAATATTCAATAGACTCCTCAATAAGCCGCTCAAATCTGCGTGCCGATTGGCCTCCTTTGCGAATTTTCGCATGTGCCATCGAATTCAATCTTTGCAATATATTCACATTTGTCCCTTTGAGCGTCGCGATTGTGCATTCGCGCCCGTCCATCACAATCAGTCCGTAGCTTTCCTTTATCTCGAACATTCCCTCAAGCGGCTCAAGGAAAAACCGTGAATCGCACCTATAAATTTGCACTTTGACTGGCTCCGGTGGGAAAATGCTAAATAACTCAATATCCGTTTTCGCCGGATTTTCAGAAACATTGCCGCAGAAAATCGCAAGCCCGCTTTCCGGAGCGCAATTTCCATAACTCTTTAGATGATGAACAATTCTCTCTAATGCATCAGTGACATTTTTTCTCGTGCTTTTTGATTTGATGTTTGATGCCTGACCTGCCTCTTCTTTCAATTTGTTTGAGGTAAGATGAATCGGAGCGCCGGATGGTATGTATACTGAGATAAGCTCTGTCCCCGAGCCCTTCAAGCTTCTTAGATGGTGCACCTGTTTTTTGAGCACATAAAGTGCTTTTGTGCGGTCAACATCTTCTCCTTTTTTTATGTCCATTTTTCTACCTTATACACACTAAGGGTTTAGCCGCTTTTAATACATTCTCAGTGCAAGAATTCTACTCTACCTGTCTCCATCGAATAATAAGCGCCTACAATTTTGAGCTTCCCTTCTTCCTGTAGTTTTGCAATCATTTTGCTCTTTTTAGGGATAGCTTTCACGGTTTCAAGAACATTGCATTTAATGCACTTATCCACATCGAAATTATTCTTCTGTGCACTCGGAGCAATACTATTCACAATATTTTTTATGTGCCCTTCTTCGCTTTTTCCCTTTGTCTTGCATGTCGCGGCAACTGCTCCGCAACCTTGGTGCCCAAGTACAACTAGTAATGGGGTGTGCAGATGTTCACATCCATACTCAAGGGAACCAAGCGTTATATCGTCATCTGCAAGGTTTCCAGCGTTTTTTACAGTAAATATCTCGCCCAAATCGGTGTCAAATATGAAGTTTGCAACTATCCTTGAATCCGCGCATCCAAGAACTGTGGCCCATGGCTGTTGCCCTGCAAGAAGCTCCCTTCTCCTTCTTTCAAAATCCACGTCCTTTCTCATGTTCTTTACAAATCTCTCGTTTCCTTCCCTTAATTTCTGCATCGCTTCATCCGCATTCATCAAAAACACCTAACATCTTTTTTATGCTAAGAATAAAAAGCAAGTCTTAAGCGGGTATCTCCCACATCATTTTATCTTCAAGACCCAAGTCATACATTTCCTGCTTTGAAAACATATCCTCGTTCGTCAGGTAAAAGTCCTTTCTTGTCATATTCTTGAATTCCCCAAGCGTTGTTTTTTCCGGAGGGATTATTGTCAGCTGACCTGTATAGAAATTTTCCATATGCGCAAGGAGTTTTATCTTGCCATCAAATCCTTCTTCGATAATCCACTGTTCATATTTTGAAAGCATAATTCTTACTGCTTCCTCAATGATAAGATTGTTTATCTGCGATTTGCTAAAGAGCGTGGCATATTTATCTCCGTAATGTTCATGAAGTTTTGAATAAACATTTTTCGCGGCGGGCATGTAAATAAGTTCTGTATTTGAGTTTTGGGCAAGCACCCCAATTGTTTCCTGTGTGCCCCTTCTTATCACTGCTCTCATCTTTTCTCTATTATCTACAAACACTTCAAACAAGAATTGTACCAATTCTCTCTTTTCATTCGGATGGTGATTTATCACTCCGTTAGCCCTGTCTTTGAGATATGCATCCAACTCATTCACATACTCTTTTGGAATATAATCCTTGAGCACATTGAGCTGGGTCACAGGTCCGCTTCCACTGCTTACCTGCCTCATCAAATTCCCAAAAAATTGCATACTCCGCTTGTATTCGGAATATGTTGAGTCAGCCTCATCTTTATATGCGTCCTTTAACACATTCCCGAGCATTTCAAACATGTTGTGCACATAGTGCGAACCGGTCATAAATCCGCAACCATAATGGGGTCTGAATATAATATATTCTAGGATTGCTTGCGCAAGCTCTTCATCAATTTTCGCAATTTTGGATGTTGCCTTTTCATCTCTCTTTTCTACGAGCTCTTTAACAAGATTTACGAATTCCTTCTTTGTGAGAAAGCCTGCCAAAACCTTCACATCGCCTTTCTGGCGCGAATCATCGCACACACATTCTCTTGCATTGTCTTTTATTTCCCTAATAAGTTTTATGTCCTTCCAATTTTTCTCATACCACAATGTATTCTCAATTCTATCAATCATTATCGCATATCTCCAAATTTTGCACGCTCTCTTATACCATCCGTCTTCGCTACCGTCCGCATTTTTTTTGCGCATTTCTTTTTTCGTATATTCCTCAAGGTCTTTCCACGGATGATAATTCTCATCATTTTGCGGCTCTCTTATTTTTTCCAAAAGCCCGCCGGGTTTGCTTGCAATTCCGATTATCTCGTGAAGCTCGGCATCATTTGTGGAAAGCAAGTTGTTAAGTTTTATCAGACTGCCATTTTCATCCGTAGTTTTTGCCCAGTCGGCAAATCTCACCGGCTTTTTGGCGCTCCCATCCAAATTGTTACTCTCGCTGACCACCATGAGTCTGCCTGTCTTTTCGCAAAAAACCACGCACAACATTCTGTACTTTGTAGTTCCCCCATGTGCAGTATTGCTGATTTTGAGATGGTTATCCCTGTCAATATTTCCAACAATTCCTGCTAAATGTTTCTTGAAACTTGCCCTGTGACTGGTCGCCCTGTTTTTTGCGGCTTGGAAATCTCCGTTTTCACCCTTTGCGCATTCGCCAAACATAATATATGGCGCCTGAGGCAAATTCGCATGTTGCGCATGCTCAAGAAGATACAATGCATCTGCAATTTCATTTGAAACTTCAAGCCCGCTGTTTTCGTTGCATGAAATTGCCGGATTATTTGCGCACTGAATTTCCCTGTATTCTTTTGGCGTGGCTATCTTTCCAAAAGTTCCACCCAGGCTCTTTTTTCCCTCAATAATGTCCTTGTCTCCGCCCAAAAGGGTTGTCCAATCCACTTCATCAGAGCCGAGAATTTCCTGTGCGCATGCCTGATCCACATTCATGCTTTTGTAATTTTTTATTTTGCTTGGATACTCCGCCCTATTAAGTTCAAAATATATTTCAACGTCGTTATACCCTGCTTTTCTTGCATCTCTGATATACTCTGCTAAAAGCTTTACTTTGGCAGTTCTGTCTTGTTCAAAAATTTCATAAGGAGAATTTAATTCATATTTTGCCGCAACCGCATCCATTATCGCCCGAATGCTCGCATTATTCTCTGTCAACGCAAGGGTTTTTGCAAGTGTTATTTCTTGCGAAGTGCCGTTTTTTTTGCCAAAAATTTCTTTTTCCCTAGGAATCTGCCCTTTCACATTCATCCAATCCCCTCTCACCTATTCTATCCAGTCAAGTATAATGTTATACTATAAGTTAATTTACGGTTTTTATATTTATAAGCCCTTCCTTAATGATTTATGGCGATAAACCCTTATAAACAGTTAATTTTTTCTTCCAGCCTGTCTTACTGCCTCAACGCACAAGGAAATCAGGCACACTGCCACAAAAAGTTCAATTGTAATCTGCTCAAATGAGCCTTCTTTCTTTACCTTTTTGTCTTTTACCTGCACGCTAATCGGCGGATTTGAAATTATTTTTTTTGCCTCAAGCATGGAATCTTCCATTGATGCGGAAAGCACAAGCACCGAATACGAGCTTGTAATACTCGAATTCTTTTCCCGCGCCTGCGCGACCCCATACATCCCCTGCGACTGGTATGCCCTGCCCCAAAGCGTGGCAAAATTTTGCTCAAGCAATTCATTTGTAATATTTAGCAAATACTCTTCATCCTGTTCCGCCTCATGATTCGCCGCCACCTGCACTCCCTGTGCGTACGCCGCATCATATATTGCTGCCGGATAATTCTTGGACTTTAACGATTCCTGCGAAATTTGCAAATGCCACTGCGCATCCTGACTTGGCACAAGCGATTTTTCAATCATTTGCCCTGCCTGTTTCACGCTTGCTTTTGCAATGCTTTCAAAATCGGATTCGTTTATCGGTTTGCCGCCAATCTCTACCGCCTGCGCCGCCATATACTTTGATGCCTGGCACCACGAGCGTGCATAATAAATTTCTCTCAACTGCAAATATTTTTCCTCTTGCGAGCCATATCCTTCCGAAGCATTTTGAATATCCCCGATTTTTTTGTTTGCCCATTCTTTTCTTGCGCGCGAGCCGGATACCCATTCAAAGTTTTTGTCGGTTGCGTCCACCACTTCAAGGCTTGCAATGCATTCTTTCGTTTTTTCTATCTCTAATTCCAAATCCAAATTCTGCGCAGGAGTGGATAAGAATGCGGCATCAATTTGTGATAAAAATGCGTTGTTTGCCGCAGTATAAGCATAGCCTTTTTGCGATATCTGCCCGTTAAGCTCGGCTTGTGTTCTAAAATGCTCTTTATATTCGGGTATTTCCCACCGCCCATTTGAATTTATCCTTGCAAGAAGCTCCTCATTTATTTCTTGTGAAACTTTTGCCAGCCTTCTATCATCATCATTCAGATTTCTTTGCACAAGATTGGACGGGATTTGTGTTTGTTCAAGCTTGAAATTCGGCGCAAATTTCTCGCCTTCCTTTGAGGTCGCTATTTTGTATGCTTCATCAAGGGTTTGCACTTCAAGCGCGCTAAAATCATTTTCCTGTCCAAGTTTTGAAAGCAAAATATTTTCGTATATCTGCTGTTTTGGTGTGATTAAAATTTTCTTGCCGTTTCTTGCGCTTGCCTGTGCCTTATCTATTATCCCCCCAACCGCGCCTGCTTGTGCATAATTATCAATTGCTCCCGTAATTACAATATCCTGGCGCAGGGTGGTATTTTCAATTGCCGACTTTGTTGCAATCGCCATCGCAAGCCCGGCGGAAGGTCCGTCAACGGACTGTGTCGGACCCATATCCAAAAAATTTATGTGCACGTCGCACTCTTTTTGTTTATAACCTGCGGATTCAAATGCAACTCCAATCGCAGTCTGTTCAGAAATCTGAGTGGATACTCCCACAAGCGGAGCGATGGATGTGAATACCGACCCGTTGCCCGGAGCCATTTTCACCATCACTCTCAAAAGCCCGCCTTCCTGCCCCGACACAACCGCCGGAACAAAAATAGTTCTTTCTGCCTGCGGGCAGACTTGCGCATACACTGCGGACATTGCAAAAAGCATCAAAAGAGCTAAGCTTAGTATCTTCGTGTTCATAAATTTTGATTTGCCGAATGTACATTTTTAATCTATGCCCAAATTCACGTCCATTCGCCTTTGCGACGAGCGCAAGCGCTGTGTTTTTTAATTTAATGTTCCCTTGTGCTTTGCGTCGTATTTATAAAATTGCAATCGCATCTAATATTCGACTTGTATGCTAAAAAAAATTCTTAACTTCTTTAGAAAACTCCTCTTCAGGCAAAAAAACGTCAAGCTTGGCTTTTATGGTAGCACAAACGTTGGCAAAACAACGTTGGCGAACCGAATGGCCGTTGATTTGGTGGGCGAGCCAGTCGGACAGGTATCTCCCGTGCCGCACGAGACTCGCGCAGTAATGAGCAAGGAGCGAGTTGAGCTAAAAACAGGTGGCTATTCGCTTGTAATGAATATTTTGGATATGCCCGGCATCGCCGTAAAAGTTGATTACCGCGACTTCATGGAATACGGGCTTGGAAAGAAAGAGGCGCAAGAGCGCGCCAAAGAGGCAACCCGAGGAATCGTGGAAGCGGTAAAATGGCTTGAAGATGTTGATGCCGCCCTCGTTGTAGTGGATTCCACCGAGGACCCATACAATCAAATAAACATCACATTGCTTGGCAATCTTGAAGCAAGAAATATTCCATTCCTAATAGTCGCAAACAAAATTGATTTGCCCGGCGCAAACACAAAACGCGTCCGTGAAGTTTTCCCAAGCTACCCAATCGTCGAAGTGTCCGCCGCAACCGGCGAAAACATGGAACTTTTGTACGATGAGCTTGCAATACATCTTCTCTAAACAATGGCTTAAAATTTCTTATTTTTGATAGCAGTTAGTTTTCTTTTTTCTCAACCACCCCTAATTTAATCTTTCATTATCAATAATGTCGTATGCACATTTGCCTTAAATGCGGACGTAGCGCGAAATCTGTTGAAGAAATAGAGGAAGGCTGCACCTGTGGCTCAAAAGTTTTTGTATTCAAGAGGGACGAGGTAGGTCCAACCCATCTAAAACCTCTTACCTGTCCAAACGCGCAAGAGCGAAATTTTGCACCCGAACCGAGTGAATCCGACTTTTCAAACGAGGAGAAAATCGGGGAAGTTGCAGACGAATTGCCTCCCGAAAAAAACGAAAGTGCTTCTTGCGAAAATGATGACTCTTTTGCACCATCCGGAGTTGCATCCGCAATCCTGTCCGACGAGCCTTTAGACGATGAGCCCGGGCACGATTATTGTGAAGTATGGCTTTCAAAAGGCGCCAAAATATCAAAAATCCGCGCGGAAGGCGAGAGCGTTGAGCAGGCAATTGAAAATATCCGTCAAGTTAGGCGCGGAATATTTGAAGTGGATTTGCTCGGATTAAAAGAAGGTCCGCTTGTGGTGCGCGACCAAGAAGGAGTGTATTATGTCCGCCTGCCATTTGCACATCCGGAACTGGGCAAAATCTAATTTTTTAAAAGAGAACTCTCACACGTCAAATAAAACCTGAATGTTGCATTCATCTTTTTTCTCTTCCAATTTCAACTCGTGAAAAGTGACCGCTTTAATATTGTCTTTTGGTCTTTTTTTCTCCCCAAAAATTGTCGCTTTTATTTTATTTGTTTTCTCTTCAAATTTTTCAATCTTTATTTTGCATGGCAAAATCTCGCGAATTTCCGCCTCCGCAAGAACGCTTGAGAGAAAATAAACAATGAGCTCTTTTTTGCTTTGGGCCTTTTCCTCTATTTCAAATTGCTCTTTCGGCTTTGCGCCATTTCCTCCTATCGCCTCAAGCATCGCCGCGCATGTTTGTTCCAATGCTTCCAAAAAATCCTTTCCTCTCGCCTGCACCATAATATCTGCGGTGTGCTCAACGAATTTGTAGCCCTTTTTCATGAATTAGGATTGCCTTGCTATATTAAAAAGATTAGAGGGAGAGGAGTAAGTCTATTTTGCGCCTGTCAAAGCCCATTACCCACTGCCCGCCGATATTTATCTGCGGCACGCCTGTTTGTCCTGTGCTTTCTGCCATATATCTTGCGGCAACCTGGTTATTTCCCACGTCAATATCCTCAAAGCTCACTCCATTTGCCTTGAGATAGTCTTTTGCCATATGACAATAGGGGCACGTTTGCGTGGAATAAACCTGCACTCTCACGCTGTTTTTTTCAGGAGTAATTCCCATTCGCATCTGCAACATCTTCATTGCCTTTATTCTCTCAATTTCAGGGTCGGTTTCAGACATTTTTCTCACCAGTTTTTTTAGTGTGTATATTAATATTAACCAAGTAAAGTTTTATAATACAAACATTTGAATTTGTGCGAATATTTATATCTTATGCCTCATTAGACGCATCGGGGGGATTTTGGGTGATTTGATGACCGACGCAAAAAATTCTTTTTCATTCACAATATTAAGCGTTTTCTCCCTCCCTTCCGGTCCTGTTATTGCGGCAAAAGTTGAAACCGGTCCAATCAAAGTCGGTCAGACTGCCCAAATATCCGGCAAGCAGGCAAAAATTACAAAAATAGAGCTCAACAACAAATCCGTTTTGCAAGCCAACGCCGGGCAAATGGTCGGCATTTCTATTGGCGGAGTGAAGGCAGACTCGCTAATTGCAGGTTCGCTTGTCAAAGGGGCATGAGTTGATTTTTATGAATGAAATAGTCAAAGGGCATATTGACATCAACACTGTGGTCGGCAATTCTGTTTTCATAGAACACAAAGGAAAAAAAATTCTTCTCAAACCCGATTCAGAGCTTGAAATGAAAGAACTCAGCGCGAACCGCCCTCAAATAGACGATGGCGACATAATTTCAACCGGTTCAAGGTGTCTCATTTCCATAAACAGCACCGGTTACAACGACAAATCCGAGAAATATATGAATTCGTCAATGCTCATGATTCTGCCAAACAGCAAAGTTCGCATCCGTACAAAAAATTACGAGGAAAAAATCGGCAGGAATAATATTCGTTCAAACGTGATAGTGAAAATAGAGCTTATGCAAGGGCTTTTTGGCGTGAACACTACCGAGGAGCTTGAAACTCCAAACACATTATTCGAGCATGGGAAAACCCCAAACCATCTTCTCAACGGCAACGAAACCGGCTATATGCTAATAGACGTCCTGTCTTCAAGCGAGACGCATATTCATCACATGACATTTGATGACAAGGCAGGTCTTTTTGTTGTCTGCAAACAAAGCGGCGCAAAATTTGAAGCCGCAAAAAAAATAACTGGCGCGGGAAAAAACTTTCAAAAGGAAGTAATCGTTTCCGGCGGTGCAATCTATTGCATCCCTCTCACAAAATTTGAAGGAAGAAGTGCAACCCTTCGCTCGTACACGTTCACACTTTTGAATCCGAATGTGC
>Ga0265297_10009709_pt1 | contig 12311 bp, 17 predicted proteins | sample Munlanlwell13791_FD_192502 | JGI IMG/M metagenome (GOLD analysis project Ga0265297, IMG submission 192502) | Leachate microbial communities from a municipal landfill in Southern Ontario, Canada - Leachate well 137-91 | ecosystem: Engineered > Solid waste > Landfill > Unclassified | place...
CCCTCCCCCCACTTCACTAAGTAACTCTCAGCACGTACTCCTTACGCACTTTTCCCTATACGCTTATCTTGTCCCCGAGCGAAGGCACAACGACTTCGTAGCTCCTTTCCAGGCTTTCCTGCAGGGATTTCAGCGCATCTGGCTCCCCATGGATTAGCACAACCTTCTTCAGCCCCTTTATCCCCTTCACAAACTGGATAAGTTCGCTCTTCCCCGAGTGCCCGGAAATCCTTATCTCGCGCACCTTCATTTTGATTTTGACCATCTTGCGGTCTATCTCCACTTCCTTTTCCCCCTCGAGGATTTTCCTGCCCCGCGTACCCTCTGCCTGGTAGCCCATGAATATTATCTTGTTCTTCGGGTCAGGCGCCATGCGCGTCACATATCCCAAAGCCGGCCCTCCGGTTAGCATCCCGGAGGTGCTCACTATTATTGACGGCTCCTCGAAAACGTCGTCCTTGTCCTTCCTGCGCGCGGTGCGGAACCACGGGCTCTTGAACGGGTCGTCATCGCTCATGAGTATCCTGTTTTTTATCTCATCCTTCGCGTACCCGAGGTTCTGGCGGGTGATCTTCATCCCGGTCCCGATCATGCCCTCCACATAGATTTTGGTTTCAGGCAATGCGCCGGACTTCATGTAGGATTCAAGAAGGAGCAGGATCTCCTGCCCCCTTCCAACCGCGAAAGAGGGAATCAGCACGTGCCCGCCCTCCTTCAGCGTCTCCTTTATCTCGTGCACCAGTTTTTTCATCGTCTCCTTCACGGAAGGCAGTTCCTCGTTCCCGTAGGTGCTTTCCATTATGAGTGTGTCGCAGTGGATGTTCCTTTCGCATCCGTCCAAAAGTTTCGTTCCGCGCACGGAGATGTCCCCGCTGTAAAGCAGTTTCTTGTCTCCTTCCACCATCACCATCGCGCTGCCGAGTATGTGCCCCGCGTTGATGAGCCTCACCCTGTACCCATGCCCGGTGTGGAACTCCTGGTTGAACTCGTGGAGGCGGAAATTGTTCATGGCGCGGTCCACATCCTTCTGCGTGAAGGCGTCCTCGCCCCTCTTCACGCCCTTCCCCAGGCGCGCATAGTCCGCAAGCAATACGGAGATAAGGTCGCGCGTCGGCTTCGTCGCGTGCACCTGGGGCTTCAGCCCGTCCCTGAAGATGTGCGGCAGGTATCCCGAGTGGTCAAGGTGCGCGTGCGTCACCACCACGTCGTGGATGTGCGGCATCATGTTGTCCGGGATAACCGGGTATTCGGTCTGCTCGCCCAATTTGACGCCGCAATCAAGTACGATGTATTTCCCCTTCTCGTGCACGAGGAAGCAGTTCCTTCCCACCTCCCTCGCGCCCCCGTAAGCGTAAACTTCCATGCATGCCCTTCGCAAGAAATGTATATAAATACGAACAGCGAAATTATTCTTATGCCAAGGGGAGAAGATGCGCTGAAGATGAGGCCGGTTCCCGTAAGGGAGCTGGAGGGGGAAAAGGAGCGCATAATGACATCCGTTCCGGTGAAGGTGGAGAACGCCCGGCCCCTTTCGGACCGGGAGGAAAGCTCCCTCCTGGACAGGTACAGGCCGATGTTCCAGACGCTCTCAGGCTCTTCTGGGGGGAGCGTGATACCTCAGACGAACGAGCAGCTCATGGTGCCGTTCGGAATACTTGCCGGTTCCATGGCGCAGAATGAAAACATCCCCCGGGAAGTGGCGGGGGGCCTCGCCGCCCGGCTAATCAAGGAGGTATATCCCTCGTTCCGGCCTGCGCAGTGACCCCCGCAGAACGAAAGCTATTTAAATATCAAAAGCGCGAGTATTAGTGGTGTAACATATGGTTGAAGCTGAAGCACGCAGATATGCAAGGACAATTGAGGGCGTTGATGGCAGGAACTACGAAATCACTGCCGCGGGGATAGACATAAGCCGCATGAACAACGACCAGCTTTTTGAATTCGTCCGCGCCCAGGCGGGCAGCAGGAGATGCACCGTCGAGCTCGTGAGGGACGACGGGAGCAGGTATACCTACAAATCCACTGATTTCCTCAAGAACGAGCTCTTCCAGGTGCACATAGGCGGGCTCAGAGGCCAGGAAAGGAGATTCGGCGACGAGACCATCGCGGCGGCGAGGCCGCCCGAGGAGGTCCTCGCGTCCAGGCCGAGGAGGATGGACGTGCGCGAGGGCGAGCCGACGCTCGCTTTCGGCTGCGAAATAAACGGCGTTCATTACACCGTCCAGTGGAACGGCAACACCGTGCCGGCGGACAGGAGGGAGTTCATGGCCCACACCACGGACATCGCGAGGGTCACGGATGAGAACGGGAGGGTCATGAATATAGATTCATTCGTGGCGCGCGCCCGCGATTCCAACCGCTTCAGGGTAACCGAGGCTTAGGGATGAACAGCGGCAGGGAGCCGCGCAGGGAGGACGAGCGGAAGGATAAGAAGGCAAGGAAGCCGGCGAAAACCGGAAGCCACAAATTCCGCAACGCCATCGCAGGCGCGGCAATCCCCATCATTATTTCTTTTCCAATACAGTCAAACGCATCCAGCATAAACCAGCCTCATATCCCAAGGCCGGGGCAGAATTCAGCGCCGGTCAATAATCCGGGCAACCATCAAATCCCCGCAACGCCCGCGCTTAATTTTGACGGGGGCACGATGCGGCTCGAGAACTCTTCGGGAGGCCTCTCCCTAACTTATGAACGCGACGGGGAGAGGAATTCGATAGCGCTCCAAACGCTGCCCCAGGAGGAGACCGGCAGGATGCTCACCCCCCAATATGGCGAGGAGAGGACCGCGGTTGTTTACGAGAATTATGTCATGTTCACGCTTGGCGCGATGGACCTTGCGCAGGGAAGGACCACGCTCCCGGGCAACGATTTCCTGAACTGCTTTTTTGTCAGCATCCCGGCGCCGCCCCTATCATCCTCCTTCACCGGGGACGCGCTCTTCCTTTTCCACGGGGACGGCGAGGTGACTGTCGTGAAGCCGGAGAGCAACACCGCGCACCTCAGCAGCATCTCTGGCCTGGACAACGTTTCGGAGAAAAGCGCGGCGGTCCGCGCAATGGGAATGTATTTTCTGGTGCAGGCCGGCTCCGTTCCGGTAATCGCGCTCTCGCAGGATTTGTCCAATTCGCAGCTTTTTGATTACACCACCGTAGAGCTGGGCGAACTACTGAGGATAGAACGGAGGGCGTCCGGCTTCTCCGCATTTTTTTCCACTCCGGACGGCACGGAAATAGAGTTGGAGGTCTCCATAGGCACGCGCGGGGATTTGGATTCCGTGCGCGTTGTTGCGAGATAAATGCGCCCCCGCGCTTCAAAAAGCTTATAAATAGAAGAAGAGTAAATTAGTAGGTGAAACTATGGTTGCTCCGATGAGGCAAAGAGAGGAAAATGCTGAAGTCCAGAGGGCGCTTAACGACGGCCTGTCCGTTTATGGGCCGATCCAGGTCGCTGGATACGGAAGCGTGAGCATAGCGGTTAATACTAATGCGATGCCCGAGAGCGCGCTCATAAGGAGGGACGACTTCCTCGAGTTCGTGAACGAGAACAGGAACAACCCGGACATGGTCAGGTTCCTCAGGTCGGACATCAGCCACATGTACAGGCAGGATTCCGTCAGGGACATAATCGCAAAGAGCATAGTCGAGACGCAGAGCAGGCCGCAGACCTTCACCGAGGAGGCCCAGAGGGCCGAGACGCAGCTTGCAGGCGTCGTGGAGACCGAGGCTCCCGCGTCCAGGGCGACGAAGCCGTCGCCGGCCGCGCCAGCGCCGGTCCAGCTCGCGACCGTTGAGGAATACGACAGGACAGCGGCAACCACTCCGCCTCCGGCACAGCCGGCGGGACCGCGGGTAGCTCCCATTGGCACGCAGAGGGCTTCTACTGAAACCCCGGTGCTGCCACGGTATGAGGATGCAACCAGCGTTGAAAGATCCGAAATTTCCGGGAGATCCCCCGGAGGCACCGCGGCAAGGGCTGAACAGTCCCCGACCCAGCAATCCGACGCCCTAAACATGATGGCGGATGCGCTTGAGGACGGCACCGGAATAAAATTCGGAGCCACACGCCAGGGAGAAACTTTCTACGTTGCCGTGGACCCCTCAAAACTTAGCGAGGACGAGGCCAGGCTTATCGCGCGCAGGATGAGGAACGGCACAATCACGGATGCGAACGGATTCGCAGTCCTTCTCAGGTTTGCGCGTGGAGGAGCGGTAACTTTCTCCGACCAGGAAAACAACCCTCTTTCCGCGGCGGATGTACGCGACAGGCTCCAATAAGCATTTTTTCTAATTTTTCTTTTTATTCCGCTCCCGCAGCGGTGACGCTGCCCGCGTTTCCCTCCTCGCCCACAATAAGCAGAACTATTCCCTCCCCGGAGGAAATCAGGACGTCCCTCCCGCTGCCTGAAACCGAAACATCCGCACCCAAAGGAAAAGGGAGCCTCACAGGGACCATATTCATGGCCCCGAGCCCATAAGATGAGGAAGAGATGGCGTAAACGGTGCTGCTCTCCCTCTCAATCAAAAACGCCAGGCTTCCCGCCCCGTAAAGGATGTAATCCCCGGAAGGCTCAAGAAGCGCATCAATGTAAGAGGCGCCGTTCCTGTCCGTCGCCACCATGCTCATCCTTCCGGTCCTGGAAAGCAGAAGAAGGTATTCTCCGCCCGCGTCCCTCACCATCGTGGAAGATGAAAGATTCTCGCCGCGGAATTCCTCCGGAAGGCTGTCGCCCACGCACCTCATTCCCCGCTGCAGGACGCCATCTATGACTACCCCGGTGTCGTTCCTCGCGGCGGCCCCGTACCCGAGCACGATGAGGAATTTGTTCTCCGTGATTATCACGCTTCGTTCCTCCCCGATAAACACCTTCCTTACCTCACCCGCGCCGCTGTCCGTGATGAAGCTGAAACTGACAGGTTCTCCGTCCTTGGTGTTGTATTCCATGCTGTACCTGTTAGCATCCCCGCTGACCGCGAAAGAAAGGCTCACGGTCGCGGAAACCCCGTTCTCCTCGGCCTGGAACCCGCCCCCGCTACGGTTCGGCCTTTGGGACTGCGGCTTGTCCTCATCCTTTTTCGGAGTATGGGACGAGGGGCCTTGGCGCTCAACGTCCGGAGGGGCAGAAGCAGGAAGCGCCCTCGATACGGACGGGGCCAGCAATGATGCGGCAAGGGCAACGGCGGCAGCCTTCCGCGTGCCGTGCACGTGCTTTTCCGCCTTGTGCTCAGAGGGCTTCTGTGCCATGGCAATATTACGGAGCCGGGTAATTAATAGGTTTCGGGCGAATGAAAAAGTATTTAAGCAGGTTTATCGGCATTATATACGGTGAAAACATGCCGTCACTTGGGGAAGTCACTGAAAAATACAATGCAGCCGTTGACAATTTCAAGAACAAGTTCGACCAGAACGCAGTTACCCAGCTGAACGTGGCTGGATTGGGGATAGTTTATGTGGGGACCACTGATGCGGCAACCATGCAGGCCCAGAATGCCGGCAGGGGCCAGGACACAGCATCTTACCAGCGCGGCCTCGGCTCCGTGGTAAGGGAATGGTCCGATAACAGGTGGCAGACAAGCGAGGGCGAGCCCGCGGTGGAGGTCCGCATCGCAAACCCGAGGACCGGCGAGCTCAGGCTCGTCACCGACCCCGCCGAATTGACGCGCGTCGCTGATGCGCTGGACAGGAACGCGGGGGTCAATGCCCCGACTCCTTTTGAGAGGGAGGGCGGCACGACAAGGCTGGCGGGTTACCAGGAATCTTCAACGCGGCAGAGCGCAAGGAGTGAGGCGCCACAGAGCGCCGAAGTTGCCCCGGCGACGCAGGAAAGGGAGCTTCCGGCCGGATGGGCGGACCTTAGGAACATAAGGAATGCCAACGGAGAGGGCCTTTCCGCGAATTACATAAACATGAATGCATTTGGCCCCGAGCAGACGAGCTTCATAGAAACATGCATCAGCAGGCAGACTATAACAAACAGTGATTTCGAGAAGCTTCTGGACATGCTTAACGACAGGGCGGTGCAGTTCCCGCAGATCATAAGCAATGCAAGGCCGGCCGAGCGTGCTGACGCGATAATCAGCGTTGGGAACATAGAAGTTGAATAAGTACCTTTTTTCCTATTTTTTGCTTTTCAAAGCCATGAGCGGAAGCAAGGCACATTTCAGCCTTGAGGGATTTTTTGACAAATCCAGCTCCAGCAATTCCATTACCTTTTCCTTATCCATCTTCTCTATTTCCCCGACTTTCTTTCCCTTAAGGTAATCCAGAAGAAGCGAAGCGGAAGCGATGCTTATTGCGCATCCCTCGCCCGTAAAGGAGGCATCCCTCACCTTTCCATCCTTTATTTTCAAGAATACCTTTACCTTGTCCCCGCAGATGGGGTTCGCGCCCTCGGCAACCACGTCCGCATCCTTCATCTCCCCGCGGTTCGGGGGATTTTTCCATATATGCACGATTCTCTCGTATTCAATGCTCAAGCAAATACCCGTTTCACTTTCTTTATGCCGTCAACCAGCCGGTCCACCTCTTCTTTTGTGTTGTACAAATAGAAGCTCGCCCGCGCGGAACTCTCCAGGCCCAACCTATCATGCAAAGGCTGCGCGCAGTGGTGCCCGCTCCTTATCTCAACTCCGTCCTCATCCAAAATTGTCGCAACATCATGCGCATGCACGCCGGGGACGTTGAACGCAACCAATCCCGTCCGTTTGCGCGCATCTTTCGGCCCGTAAATGGTTACCTCATCCTTCAGTTTCCCGAGCGCATAGGAGAGCAGTTCAATCTCGTGCTTCCGTATATCTTCCATTCCAATCCTGTTCAGATAATCAATCGCCGCCCCAAGCCCAATCGCCCCTTCTATGTTAGGGGTTCCCGCCTCGAATTTATACGGAAGGTTATTCCACTTGGAACTTTCCTTCTTCACCTCAATGATCATGTCCCCCCCGTAAAGGAATGGCTCCATCTTCTCCAGGAGCTCTTTTTTTCCATACAAGACTCCGATTCCCGTGGGCGCAAGCATCTTGTGCCCGGTGAACGCAAAAAAATCGCACCCCATCCTCTTCACATCAATGGGCATGTGGGGTATGCTCTGCGAGCCGTCTATGACGGAAATTCCCCCTCCGTCCCGCGCAACCTTGCAGATCTTCTGCGCATCGTTTATCGTCCCCAAAACATTGGAAGCGTGCACAAGGGAAACTATGTCCGAACCCGAGGCGTCCTCCAGCCCCGCCAATTCCCCCTCCGCATCCACGTCCAAAAATTCCAGCTTCGCCTTTTTCTTTTGCGCAAGAACCTGCCAGGGCACGAAATTGGAGTGGTGCTCCGCGATGGAGATTGTGATGCGGCTCGTATGGGACATGTTCTTCATCCCGTAGGAATACATCACAAGGTTCAGGGCTTCGGAGGCGTTCTTCACGAATATGATTTCATCTTCGGAAGCGTTTATGAATTCCGCCACCTTTCTCCGCGCATCCTCGTAAGCGACGGTGGATTCCTCGCTCAATTTATGGACCCCCCGGTGCACATTCGCATTATACTCCGAATAATAGCGCACAATGGAATCTATCACCTGGCGCGGCTTCTGGCTGGTCGCCCCGTTGTCCAGGTATGCAATCTTTTTTCCATTCACCATCCTTTCCAGGATTGGGAAATCCCCCCTTATTTTTTCAACATCCATTCAAATCGCCGTGTACCCTTCCTTTTCTATTGTCTTCACGAGCGCAGGCCCGTCAGTCTTCACTATTCTCCCATCCTTCATTATGAGCACGAAATCCGGCTTCACATGTTTCAGGATGCGGCTGTAGTGCGTAACTATGAGGAAAGTGCGCTCCCCGTTCCGCATCTTGTTTATCGCCTTTGCCACGGCCTTCAGCGCATCCACATCCAAGCCGGAATCAATCTCGTCCAGCAGCACAAGCTTTGGCTGCAGGATTTCCATCTGCACTATCTCCGCCTTCTTCTTTTCCCCCCCGGAGAATCCCACATTCAACTCCCGTCCGTCCGCCTTAAGCCCGAGCTTTTCGCCCGCATCCCTAACCTTGTTTTTCACGAGCGCCCAGTTCCTTATCTCCTCCTTCTTGTCCGAGGATTTTGATGCCTTCCTCATCAGCCCCTCCAATTCAACCCCCTCGATCTCCTCCGGGTTCTGGAAGCTCAGGAACATCCCCCGGCGCGCCCGTTCGTCGGCAGAAAGGGAAGATATGTCCTTTCCATCCATAACCATTTTCCCTTTTGAAATGTAATCCGGGTTCCCCATAAGCGCATTGCAGAGGGAGCTCTTTCCGCTCCCGTTCGGGCCCATTATCGCGTAAACATTGCCTTTCTCCAGCGAGAAAGATATTCCATTCACTATCTCCTTCCCGGCAACGGACACATGCAAATCCTCCACTTTCAGCATCATCACAATACCTTTTCCTCCAAAGAAATCGGGCAGAAATCTCTTACCCCTTTCATCTTCCTTATATATGAGATTATTCCGTCCACCACTCCTGCGGCGCCGACCATCTCCACCCCTATCGCGTACGGCCCCGTAGTCTGGTAAACCGCTGTCACGGTTGGCAGTTTCTTCAACGAGTCCAGCAGCCCCATGTAATCCTTCCTGCCGGCATTCAGCACCACCAGCGCATGCTTCCAGCCGATCATCTTCTCGTTCAGCAGCACCGTGCTCCCTATGATTATGCCCTTTGCCTTGAGCTTCTCTATCCTCTTCTGCGCCGCGGGCTGGCTCATCCCCAGCTCCTTTGCGATTTTTGAGAGGGGCATCCGCGAATCCTTCAGCAGCATATGCAGTATCCTCAAGTCCGATTGGTCCATCATTGTTTATTTTATTAACCATAATGGTTTAAAAATATAACCTAATCAAATTTAGTGCATGGAGCTCAGCGAGGATGTTGTCCGGCGCATCTCCTCTTCGAAAAAGGAGCCGGAATGGATGCTGCGGAGACGGCTGGAAGCTTATGGAAAATTCCAGGAGTTTCCCATACAAAAGTTCGGCCCCGACCTCTCAGCCCTTAGGCTAAACGAGGTGGAATGGTATTCGGAAGGCACGGGGAAGAAGAAGAGCTGGGACGACGTGAGCCCGGAGATAAGGGCGAAATTCGAAAAGCTGGGCGTTCCGGAAGCCGAGCGCAAGTTTTTGGCGGGTTTGGAGGCCCAGCTGGAGAGCGAGGCAGTCTATGGAAATTTGAAGAAGGAATGGGAAAGCAGGGGCGTAATATTCACAAATATGGACGAGGCGTTGCAGAAGCATCCGGAACTGGTGAGAAAATACCTGGGAAAGGCGATTCCGCCCACGGACAACAGGTTTGCGGCGCTCACGGACGCCGTGTGGAGCGGAGGCTCGTTTTTGTTCGTGCCGAAGGGCGTAAAACTGGAAGCACCGTTGCACGCGTATTTCATGATTTCCAAGGAGGGAATCGGGCAGTTTGAGCGCACGGTTATAATCTCGGAGGAGGGAAGCTCGGTCCATTACATAGAAGGGTGCTCAGCCCCTTTGTTCCCAAGAAGCAACCTCCACACCGGCGTCGTGGAAATATTCGCGGAGAAAGGGGCGCACGTCCGCTACACCACTTTGCAAAACTGGTCCCATAATGTATACAATCTGGTGACGCAGAGGGGAATTGCAAAGGAGAATGCGACAATAGAATGGGTGGACGGGAACATGGGCTCGCTCACCACCATGAAGTATCCCACGGTAATCCTTGCGGGGGAAGGCGCGAAGGGAAGCGTCCTCTCAATCTCCGTGGCTTCAGGAAAGCAGAACCAGGATTCCGGGGGAAGAGTGGTGCATCTCGCCCCGAACACTAATTCAACCATAATCTCCAAATCCGTAAGCTCAAAAGGCGGAATCGCGACCTTCCGCGCATCCATAGACATACGGCCCGAGGCAAAGAACTCCAATTCCTTCGTGAAATGCCAGGGCCTGATGCTGGATTTGGAATCGAAAAACAACTCTATTCCTAAATTCCTTGTCGGAAACGGCGACTCTTTCGTCTCCCACGAGGCGAGCGCGGGAAGATTGAGCGAAAAGAAGCTGTTTTACCTGATGAGCCGCGGGCTCTCAAGAAAAGATGCGGAAGAGCTATTGGTAGTTGGTTTCCTTGAATCCTTCCTGAAAGAGCTCCCGTTCGAGTATGCGGTGGAATTCAACCGGCTGATAGGGATTGAGATAGAAGGGCAGGCAGTATGATTATTGGAATGCCTTCACTTCCCAGATGAATTTTCCCCGGGTGGGGACCGCCTCCACGCTCACCCGAATCTTATATCCGTTGGATTTGATGAACTCCCCGAGCTTCTGCAGTCTCGCGTTGTCTATCTCGTCGGTGTTCACCCATGAGCAGGACTTCTTGGTAAAGATGCAGTTGGCAAGCGGTTCACAGTCTGTCTGGGATATTCCCAACCCCTTCAGCTGCTCCCTTAGTTCGAATTCGCTCGCCATGGGGCATCTTTTATGGAATAATGCTTAAAATATGTGGGGTGGCAACGGAGGCAGACAGCCAACGGCATCCGGCAAGCGGCAAACAGCAGAAGGAACCCATGCGGCCCCCCGTTGCTCGCTTTTAAAAACCTTTCTCACGTAAATATGTTCTACCTGTTTTAAGTCTCCGAGAGGAGGCGAGCTTCCGCATGGGGGCGAAAGGTGTTTAGCATGAAAAGAGGTCCTGAAAACAAGAAGCTTCTTGAGCTCATAGTCGAGCTCAAAAAAGCCAACAAGGGAATATGGAGGAAGGCCGCGGACGAGCTTTCAAAGCCGACGCGCAGGAGGCCCGAGGTAAACGTCAGCAAGATAGAAAGGTATGCTAAGGACGGCTCGGTTATCCTCGTGCCAGGCAAGGTGCTCGGCTCCGGCTTCATCACCAAGAAGGTGACGGTGGCGGCGTTCAACTTCAGCGGAACCGCGAAGTCGAACATCGCGAAGAGCGGGGGGAAGGCGATACAGATTTCCCAGCTCCTGAGCGAGAACCCGCAGGGCAAGGATGTGCTCATCCTCATATAGGCGATGCTCATGATGGTCATTGACGCAGAAAACGCAAGGATCGGAAGAATTTCCACGTACGTGGCGAAGGCGCTCCTGAAAGGGGACGAGGTCCACGTGATAAACGCGGAGAAGGCGGTGATTTCCGGCAGCCCGAAGGACGTGCTCGCAAAGTACCAGGAGAGGAGGTCCTACCAGTACAAGGGGAACCCGGACAAGTCCCCGAAGTGGCCGAAGACCCCCAACCTCTTCGTGCGCAGGCTCATAAGGGGCATGTTGCCGAGGAAGAAGGCGAGGGGGAGGGACGCCTATAAGAGATTGAGGGTTTACGCCGGCAGGCCCGAAACGGTGAAGGGCGAGCCGACGAAGATAAAGGGCGCGGACATAGGCGAGCTTTGCAAGTACATGCGCATAAGCGAGCTGTGCAAGCTGCTCGGACACGTGGATTGATGTTTATGGCAGACGAAAAGAAGGAAAAACCAAAGGAAAGGAAGGCGAAGCCGAAGGAGGAGGCTAAGCCCGAGGCACAAGCCCCTAAGCCAGCTGAGAAGCCCGCTCAGGCGCCAAAGCCAGCGCACGCGGAGGCCCCGAAGCACGAGGCCAAATCCGCGGAGGCAAAGGCAGAAGCAAAGCCGAAGAAGGCGAGGGCGAAGAAGAAGGGCGCGCGCGTAGAATTGGCCAGGGGAAAGAGGAAGACCAGCGTGGCCAGGGCCGCAGTGAAGGAGGGCCACGGCCGCATACGCGTCAACAGCATGCTCACAAGCGCAATGCCGAACAGGTTCCTGCGCGAGATGATTGAGGAGCCGCTCAGGCTCGCAGGCCCGGAAGGCAACGGCGTGGACGTGGAGGTAAAGGTCCACGGCGGGGGCGAGTCCGGGCAGGCGCAGGCCTCCAGGACCGCGATTGCGAGGGCACTCTCCCAGTATTTCGGGGAGAACCTGAAGAAGTCGTACGAGGAGGCGGACAAGTACCTGCTCGACGAGGACCCGAGAAGGGTGGAACCAAAGAAATACAAGGGAAGGAAGGCGAGGGCAAGGTTCCAGAAATCCTATAGGTGAACGGATGGAATTTCCTGTAAGATGCTTCACGTGCGGCGCGGTCATCGGGCACCTTTACGAAGACTACAAGAAGGCGCTCGAGACCAAGCAGCCGGGCGAGGCCCTTGACCAGCTTGGGATCGAAAGGTACTGCTGCAGGAGGATGTTCGTGGGCCACGTTGACGGCATGGACATACTGAAGAAATACAAAAGGCTATGAATGAGCACGGGGTCGTGAGGTAACCTGGCATCCTGCGAGCTTGGGGTGCTCGTTATCTGGGTTCAAATCCCGGCGACCCCAACATGGT
>Ga0265297_10009710_pt1 | contig 12310 bp, 8 predicted proteins | sample Munlanlwell13791_FD_192502 | JGI IMG/M metagenome (GOLD analysis project Ga0265297, IMG submission 192502) | Leachate microbial communities from a municipal landfill in Southern Ontario, Canada - Leachate well 137-91 | ecosystem: Engineered > Solid waste > Landfill > Unclassified | place...
CGTCACATCCACTTTGTCACCGTCCGGCGTGATGAGATTGAGCATAACGGAATTCTCCACTATCCCCTCTATGCTGCTGTCGATTTTTTTATCCTGAAATCTTATGCGGTAGGGTATATCAAGCACGGCCTCCGCCGCCTCGACTCCGTCCAGATGGCTGATGAGGCTGACATTGGAAGCTGCACTCCTGCCCTGCAGATGGATCATGGCATCATATTTCTGGACCGTGCCGTACTGGCGTGAAAACATCTGATCGACTGCGTCAACGAATGACATAGCCACCAGCACAAGGACTATTGCAGAGGCGATGCCCGAGGCCATAAACAGGCTGCGTCTGATATTGCGGAAAACGTTACGTACGGGCATCCTGATAAAGTAAGGGAAGGGCCGCAGCAGGAAGGCCAGCGCCTTCATGAGATACCTGTTGCCGACACTCGGCGCCGGAGGGCGCATGGCTTCGGCCGGTTGTATATTGATAGTGGACCACGCCGGCAGCAAACCCGCCAGCAGAGGTATCAGCATACCCGCTGCTATGCCCCCGCCGATGGCGCCCCAGTGCACTTCGGTTAAAATAATGGGTATGTTAAGAGCGCTCACATACATTTCGGTCAGGGCGCCGGCCCATAGATGGCCTGCGATGACGCCGGCCAGCGTGCCAGCCGTTCCCACCATCAGGGCAAAGCCAAGATAGTGCAGCATGATAGTTCCACGCGAATAACCCATGGCGCTCATCAGCCCTATTTGAATACGCTGCGATTCGATAAGCCGGTTGAGCAACACATAAATGGTCAATGAGGCCATGGTCAGGAAAAGCATGGGGAACAGAAAGGCCAGCATGGCGAATGATTCCATATCCTGCCTGAGCAGCTGCACGACCGGCAGGTTTTTCCTCTCGGTTATATAAGCGGTACGTATTCCACGGACGATATCGATGCGCCGGTTTTCCAGCACCACCGGGTCGTCTTTGGAAGTTGTCCGCTTGATATAATTGCGCTCCAGTATGGTCCGTATCTGGTCCAGTATTGCCTTGCTGTCCATGTCGGGGTCTATAGCAAGCGTTATCTCATTGACCGTGCCTTCCATATCGAATAGCTTTTCCGCCTCGCGCAGCGGCATGAAAACAACCCCGAAGGTGCGTGGCGTGACCATGGGCTCCTGGGCGCTTTTCACCACCCAAATAAATTCCGGGCTCATTACGATGCCGCGGATGAGGTAACTGGATTTCACTCCTTCGTTTTCCAGCGTCAACCGGTCGCCGGGTTTCAAGTTATAGTAATCGGCGAAATGCCTTTCGACCAGGATTTCGCGGCCATAAGACCTGCTGAAATAATTGCCAACTTCGATCTCCACCCTGTTTACCACCGGCATTTTATTCTCAGGCAAAGAGATCACTCTGCCGCTAACTTTCTCCCCACTTTCGCCTCCCATATCGATGAACAGGTCTCTGACTATGCGACCGTTGGCCTCCACGCCCGCTATTTCGTTCATATCTTTGACCGCGTTGCGGCCGATGCCGTCGACGGATATCCAGTAATCGGCCATGTTGAGACGGTCATAGAAGGCGTTGTAAGACATGTTGAGGTTAAGGTAGGCCTCATAGCAGGTTATAAATACGGAAACGCCCAGGAATATGACGAAGGCTACTGCGCCGTACTGAATTTTACCTTTCCAGATGTCCCTGAGTAACTTGAGCTGTATACGTGGAATTTTCACCATTCCAGCCTGTCCGGATCGAGCGGTTGCTCATTACGGATGACCTCTGTAATGCGTCCGTCCCGCATTCTGATAAGCCTGTCGGCAATCGCGCCTACCGGAGCGTTGTGAGTAACGACAATAATGGTTTTATGGCTGGACTCGTTCAGGGTGCGCAGCAGCTTGAAAATGCGCTTGCCAGTCTCATAATCAAGGCTGCCCGTAGGTTCATCGCAGAGTATTACAGGAGGATCGGTCGCCAGTGCGCGTGCAACAGCCACGCGCTGATTTTCTCCTCCTGAAAGCTCGCTGGGGAAATGCTCGGTGCGTTGGCCCAATCCAACCTCTTTAAGCAGATCCTTAGCCGGTGTCGGGTTCTTTGCCAGTTCGGCCGCGAATTCTACATTTTCCCTCGCATTGAGCGTGGGAATGAGGTTAAAAAACTGAAATATGAACCCTATCTGGTGACGCCTGTATTCCGTCAGTTGAGCGCGGCTCATTTTAGATATATTGATCCCGTTGACTTCCACCAGTCCCGAGGTGGGTATATCCAGCCCGCCGATTAAATTAAGCAAGGTCGTTTTCCCGGACCCGCTAGGCCCCAGCAGGACAATAAACTCACCGGGAAAGACCTCCATGGATACCTCATTCAGGGCAACGACCTTGGTACGGCCCATATCATAGATTTTTGAGACCTTATCCAACTTTACACTGGGATTCATATAAACCTGCTGCGAAAAACTCGGGTAGACTCATCGGGCAACCGTGATCGTATTCAATCCCGCAACGCATGTAAATACATGATCACCAGAATTTAATACTTATGTGTACTTTAGCGCCTGCCCTTTAAGGTGTCAACAAGAATCTCTATCGGCTGGCATCACATCATTACACTGCCGCTGATACGGCGGTGCAGTTAGGTTGTTAAAATAAGCGCCGGGATTTCCATAGATGAAGTCATCTGCAGTGTCCTTGTATTCCCTGCTGTTCGGACGGAGCACCGGTAGTATAATGTGAGGGTCGGGCAATCAGCCTGACAGCACAGGAATAGCTTTCATGCGCAGTACCCCCATGAGGCCTGGAAAATTTACCTATTCGCCCCACGCGCCTGTCGAGAGGACAAAAATCACTTTTAGCTTGATCAGGCGTGTCTTCGGCTATGCCCGCCCCTACCTCTGGTTGCTGCTGGGGCTATTGTTCATCACGCTGGCTTCCACCGGCGTTTCCCTGCTGACGCCCCTGATCCTGCGCCAGTTGATCGACCAGACTCTGCCGGCACGGGATCTGCAGCAACTCATCTGGTTAGCACTGGGCCTGCTGGCAATTCCGCTGTTAAACGGCGGACTGCATGTATGGCAAAGGCAGATCAACGCCCGGGTAGGCGAAGGCATAGTCTACGATTTGCGGTCAGCGCTGTTCTCGCACCTGCAGCGGATGTCGCTGAGCTTTTTCACACATACCAAAATCGGAGAGTTGATGAGCCGTCTGAATAATGATGTGGTGGGCGCGCAGAATGCCATCAGCAACACATTCATCAACTTCATCATCAGCCTGATCCAGGCGATGCTGGTGCTGGCCGTGATGTTTACACTGGAATGGCGGCTTACACTGATCAGCATCGTCGTGGTACCGCTTTTCCTGATCGCGGCGCGTAACCTGGGCAGCCGGTTGCAGGATATCGCCCGTTTACAGCTGAACCTGATAGCCAGGATGAATGCCGTGATGAACGAGCTGCTCAACATCAGCGGCTCTCTGCTGGTCAAGCTTTTCGGGCGTACGGCTGAGGAGGATAAACGTTTCCGGGAGCGTGCGAAGGATGTCCGCGATATCGGTGTGCGCCGGGCGGTTACAGGCACATTGTTCTTCGTGAGCGTAGGGTTGCTGAGTTCAGTCGGCGTCGCACTCGTATACGGCATAGGCGGCTTCCTGGTCATCCAGCAGGAGCTGACCATCGGCACCATCGTAGCTCTCTGCGCATACCTGGGCAGCCTTTACAGCTCTCTGCAGGGTCTGACCAACGCACCCGTTGATTTTGCCACCTCTATGGTCAGCTTTGAGCGCGTATTTGAAGTGCTTGACCTGCCGCTGGAGATAAAAGAGAAGCCCGATGCCCGAGTTCTGAAGAATATCCGCGGCGTGCTGGAGTTTGAGGATGTGGGTTTCCGCTATAAAGCGGACGACACGGGGCTTCTGAAGGACGTACAGCGCTTCGGGCAGATTCAGGATGTCCGTGCCGTGCTGTCGGGCGACGCTTCCGATAAAGTGGTGAGCGCTGAAAACGGCAACGAAGAGCAGAGTGAATCAACGCTCTCGCAGGCACGGGAGCAAACGCTGGAACATATATCATTCCGGGCTGATCCCGGCCACCTTGTGGCGCTGGTCGGGCAGAGCGGGGCGGGTAAAACGACGCTGACTTATCTCATCCCCCGCCTGTACGACCCTGATCAGGGGCATATTTTGATTGACGGTTATGACCTGAGAGACGTGACACTTGCGTCGCTGGCAACGCAAATCGGCATGGTCACGCAGGAAACCTATTTGTTCCACGATACCGTTCGCATTAACCTGCTTTATGCCAGGCCGGATGCTACGCAGCAGGAGCTGGAAGCCGCGGCACGGGCAGCCAACATCCACGATTTCATTATGGAGCTGCCGGACCGCTATGAGACGATCGTCGGCGAACGCGGTTACCGCTTCAGCGGCGGCGAGAAACAGCGGCTGGCGCTGGCACGTGTGATTTTGAAAGATCCGCGTATCCTGGTGCTTGACGAAGCGACCAGCTCGCTCGACAGCGAGTCGGAAGCGCTGATACAGGAAGCGCTCAAGCGCGTAATGGTCGACCGTACAAGTATCGTTATCGCCCACCGCTTGAGCACCATACTATCGGCCGATTTGATACTGGTGATGGACCGCGGACGGATTGTTGAGCGCGGCACGCACACAGATCTGCTGGAGAAAGAAGGATTGTATGCCCGCCTGTATCAAACCCAATTCAGGACCAGGCAGGGTGAAAAAGCCGAATAATGAAACAGCACAGGCCGGCATAGCCGGGAACCATGATCCGGTTATTCGCGGGATTGTTCGTAGCCCGCGTTCCCCTTTCCGGGGGAATGGCATTCGTCACGCTGCGGTGCTAAGATAGTCTTAACGGTGCCGTATATGAAAAAGACGGTCGCGTACTGGAATATATACGATTCTGAGAGCAAGGCATTGATACAGAAAGAGAAAGCCATGACCCATGATCCCATGCCGACCGCGGGGGTACTGATCATCGGCATACCGGGTAAATATCACGCCATTGTGAGACATTTCAATTTCAAGGGCATCAGGGACAACCTGCCCTGCTACGACGTTTACGTATGAAACAGCAATTTATCGTCACCGGCGGCAAAGGCGGGGGGCTGAAGCTGATCAGCTGGATACTGGCTTACATGGTCTGGATATTCATCTTTCTCATCCCCGTTATAGGCATCATCCTGATAGTCGCGTACCTGTCGAAAAACAGGGCGCTGACTCAGGGCACGGTGGTGATAGACAGGACGGAGTCCCAGCACAGGAAGCTTAATTCGGGCCGTTGAGGCGAGGTTTAATGCCCTCCAGTATGAAATCGCAGATCATACCGGCGATTTCGTGCGGTGTGAGCCTGCCGCCGGGGGAATACCAGAATACGGTGCGCATAATCAGGCTGGCGATCATCAGAACGGCAAAGCGGGAGTCGATGTCTGAGGCAAAAACGCCCGTCTTTTTCCCATCCTCAACAATGGCGAAGAGTACTTCACTGTAATAGTCGCGCAGGCCGACGATCCTCTTCCTGTGAACGGGAGAGAGGTGCCTGATCTCCGAATCGTACATCATTTTGTAGCGCCTGCCGACGACCAGCATACGCTCCACGTGTATTTCGATGACTTTCCTTAATCGCTCAACAGGGCCGCCCTGGCTGTCGGCGACAACAGGTTCCAGCAATTCCAAAAAACTCTCCAGCTCCTCCTGCATCGCCTCGTACAGCAACTGCTCCTTGCTGCGGAAGTAGTTGTAAAGGTTGGCGGCTTCAAATCCGCAGGCCTCGGCGATGTCCCGCAGGCTCGTCCCCATATAGCCGTTCTCCCAGAACAGATCGATGGCGACCGAGATGATGGCAGCCTTGTTGGCCGCCTTGTTGGCGGACCTGCTGCCCGGTTTGTAGCCGGAACCTGCGCGTTTGACCATGGCAAGTTAATGTACATTAACCGTTTATCATTGTCAATAACCTCTTGACAGCCGTGCTATAATCGAAACATTGGATTAACAACTGTTAATTGAAATAGCCAAAGCTTATAAAAACGAGGGAGGTTGTACAATGGCAGATCACTATGACGCTAAGCCCTGGCTCAAGTTCTACGACAAGCATATTCCGTCCAATATTACCTATCCCGAAAAGTCCTACTGGGAGATAGCCAGGGAGGCCTTTACCAGGTTCCCCGACCGGGCGGCGCTGCACTACATGGGGCATACATTCACCTTCAGGCAGATGGACAACCTGTCCAGCCGCTTCGCCACCTACCTGGTCAAGAACGGCATAAAGAAAGGCGATATCGTGGGCATCAACCTGCCCAATCTGCCCGCCTACTACATCGCCATGCTGGGCATTCAGAAGGCCGGCTGCATACTGAGCGGCGTCAGCCCCCTGCTTACCACGGATGAACTGAGAAACCAGTTGAAGGACTCGGGGGCCAAAGTACTGGTGACGCTGGACGCCCTGATATCGCGCTGGAAGCCGGCGGTGAGCGGCACCGGCGTAAAGTACGTGATCGCCACCAGCATCGGTGACTACCTGCCGCCGCTGAAAGCGAAGCTGGGTAAAATGCTGAAAAAGTTCCCCACCGCCGAGCTGGAGCCGATCGAAGGTGTCACGGTAATACCTTTCATGCAGGTCATGCGCAAAACGCCCGCCGACAACGTCGATGTCAAGGTCGGCCCGGACGATATTTTCGCCATCCAGTACACCGGTGGGACCACGGGCCTGCCCAAGGGTGCCGAGATAACCCAGCGCAACTTCGTGTCTCAGGTGACCCAGTTCACCACCTGGGTGGATATGTCCATGGGCGGCGAGGTCGGACAGACGGCCTTTCCGCTCTTCCACATAGCCGGCCTGATGGTAAGCATGTCCCTTTTCTCCAAAGCCGTGCCGCAGATCGCCATCCCCAACCCACGCGACCAGAAAATGATCATATCCACCTTCAAGAAATACCGGCCCGACATCATCGGCAACGTGCCGACCGTTTACCTGGAGCTGATGAAGCTGCCCGAGTTCCGTGCGCTGGACTTCTCCAAGCTGAAGTATTTCGCCAGCGCCGCGGCGCCCTTCCCACCCGAATATATCAAGGAGTTCGAGAGGATCGTGGGCGGCGCCCAGCTGATCGAGGTCTACGGCCTGACCGAGACCATGATCATCACCGCAGTCCCGCGCAACGGACAGAAGAAGCCGGGATCGGCCGGAGTGCCCTTCCCCGACACAGAGATCAAGATCGTCGACCCGGCCACAGGCGCGGTGCTACCCTTCGACGAGCCGGGCGAGCTGATCGTCAGGGGCCCGCAGGTTTTCTCACGGGGCTACCTCAAAAAGCCGGAGGAGACCGCCAACGCGGTACGCGAAGGGTGGTTCCACACCGGCGATATAGCGCGCATGGATAGCGAGGGCTACGTCTTCATCGTCGACCGTCTGAAGGATATGGTCAACGTGTCCGGTTACAAGGTCTTCACACGGGAACTGGATGACGTGATAATGGAGCACCCCGATGTCTTCATGGGCGCAAGCGTGGGCGTCCCGGACCCGGACAGGCCGGGCAACGAGATGGTCGCCACCGCTATAGTGCTGAAGCCCGGCATCGAAAAAACCGATGAGGAAAGGAAACGCATCATCGAATACCTGCGCGGGAAGGTTGCGCCCTATAAGGTGCCCAGAAAGCTGGAGTTCATGGACCAGCTTCCCACCAGCGCCGTAGGCAAGGTGCTCAAACGCGAACTGCGCACCGCGTTAAACCCTAGGGCAAAATAAGCGCTGCGAAAAAGCGCTGAACGATCAGTCTGAGCTTTTTATACAGCTGCGGCAATGGTCTGCAGCGGTGCCGTCGAATGCATGCACGCCTGAAGCTAACGGCATCCCGCACCGGGCGGCAAACTATGTGAATACTTAATACTCAACCGGAGGAAAAAATTGAAGGATTTCGAAGTCATCGTCATCGGCGCGGGGCTGGGCGGCATATCAGCGGCGGCATCGCTGGCCAGGGCCGGCAAAAAAGTGCTGCTGCTGGAGAAGCACAACGTGCCGGGCGGCTACGCCACATCTTTTTTACGCGGCCGCTACGAGTTCGAGGTCGCACTGCACGGACTGTCGGGGCTGGGGGACGCAGATAACCAGGGGCCCATACTGAAGATGCTCACAGCCAGCGGTGTGGCGCCCAAGGTCGATTTCCTGCGCATACCCGACGTGTTCAGGGGGTATTACCCCGACTTCGAGCTGACGCTACCCATCGGCCGTGAAAAGCATGAGGATGCGCTGTGCCGCCAGTTTCCCGCGGAGAGGGAAGGCATCAGGAAATACATGGACATCCTGTTCGAGTTCGCCGACCAGGCGCTGAAGGCCAACCGCATCGGCATGAAGGCGGTAATGCAGGACCCCGCCCCCTTCTCCACACTGATGGCATATTACGGCAAGTCGCTGTCCCAGGTGATCGATCCCCTGATCAAAGACGAGAAGCTGAGAGCGGTGCTGGGGCAGACCTGGGGGTATTACGCCCTGCCCCCCTCGAAATTATCCTTCCTGGTATATACGCTGGGTATGGCCTCTTACATCAGGTTCGGCATGGCCCATATCAGGGGGACATCACAGGCTATGTCGCAGGCATTCATCGATGCCATCGAGGAGAACGGCGGGAAGGTGTGGCTGAACAGCGGCGTCAAACGGATACTGACCTCCCACGGACGCGTGAGCGGGGTCCTGGCCGACGACGGCACGGAGCTGTCGACGCGGTATATCGTCTGCAACGCCAATCCGCTTACGGCGGCGCTGCAGCTGCTGGGGCGGGACAAAGTGCCGGGCTGGTATATCAACCGTCTGGGCGCCTGGTCCAGAGGGGCGTCGACCTTCAACATCTACCTGGGTGTTGATTGCGACTCGCGCAAGCTGGGGCTGGAAGCGCATGAAAATTTCGTTAACCGGTCATATGACCTTGAGAAGCAATATGCCGACATGAGGAGCTCGGTCGATTACGAGCCGGACGGCATAGCTATTACAGCCTACAGCCTGGGCGATCCGACGGTGGCGCCCGCCGGCGCCTCCTCCATCGTCCTCACTTCCATCGCATATGCCGACCCCTGGCTGAAGCTGAGGCCGGACGAGTATCAGGCGGTCAAGAACAGGCTGGCGGCCAGGATGATAAGGACCGCCGAGCGGGCGGCGCCGGGACTGGGCAAACATATCGAGGCCATTGAAGTGGCCACGCCGCTGACCAACATACGCTATACCGGCAACCCGGGCGGCAGCATCGTGGGCTTCGACGAGAACTATCAGGGCACGGGCAGCGACCATCTACCGCAGCGCGGACCGGTGGAAGGGCTGTATTTCGCCGGCGCCTGGGTTAATCTCGGTGGAGGCTTCGAGCCCTGCATCGCTTCGGGCGTGCTGGCCGCGCGCCAGGTTATTAAAGATATGGAGAAGGGAGGCTGGGAGGCCGCGGATATTGAGAAGGTCAAGGCAACGGTTGAGAAGCAGACCCCGGGCATCCACGAGCTGCGCAGTCCGCTGACCGGACAGGCCAGGGCTGTCGGCGCGGTGCATCCGGGACGCCTCTCGCTGAAAGTGAAGGAGATAATCGATGAGACGGCCAGCGCCAGGACGCTGCGCATGGTCTCGAGCAACGGTAAACTCCCCCTTTTCAGGGCAGGTCAATACATCAATCTTTTCGTCAGGGTGGGGAAAGTTCTGACCTCGCGGCCTTACAGCATCTCGTCCGTGCCGGGCAAGCCGTATTTCGACCTCACGGTACGCAGCGTAGAGAGAGGGTTCGTCTCGGACTACCTGCTGAAGAAAGCCAGGGCGGGAGACGGGTTCGAATCCACCGGCCCTTCGGGCAGCTTCTATCATGAGCCTCTGATGGACTCCAGCGACCTGGTCTTCCTGGCGGGCGGCAGCGGCATCACGCCCTTCATGTCCATCATCCGGCAGGCAGCGTCCAAAAAACTGCCGCTCAGGATACACCTGCTCTACGGCAGCCGCAGGCCAAGCGACATCATCTTTAAAAAAGAGCTCGACCGCCTCGCGGCGCGCAATCCCAATATTAAAGTCGACTACGTTATCAGCGAACCGCCCTCTAACTGGAAAGGATTGAAGGGCTTTCTGGATAAAAAGGCGATCTCCGGCCTGGTGGGATCTCTCAAAGAAAAGACGTTCTATATCTGCGGGCCGGCGCCCATGTACGCGCTGTGCGAGCCTGCGCTTCTCGAGCTGGGGGTGCCGCTGCGCCGCATACACCGGGAGGTCTACGGCCCGCTGCCCTGCGTGGCGGACGAAAAAGGCTGGCCCAAAAATGTCGGCCTGGATACCGAGTACTCGGTCTTCGAAGAGGGGAGCGGCCGTAAAATCAGTGCCAGGGCCGGCGAGCCGCTGATGGCCGCGCTGGAAAGGACGGGCGTCGTGATACCTGCGGTGTGCAGGTCGGGCGAGTGCGCGGCCTGCCGCACCAGGCTGATCTCGGGCAGGGTGTTCATACCGGAGCGTGTGCATCGCAGGCTGTGCGATATCAAAAGCGGGTACATACACCCCTGCATGACCTACCCGCTGAGCGACCTGCGCATCAGGCTACGCTGAGGCGCTTTATTTGCGGGTGCAGTCCAGGAATTTGGTGTCCCAGGCTGAGCCGATAAATAGCCTGCCCTTATAGCTCGCCGCGCAGGTGGAGCCGGACATGTCCTCGCCCGTGCTGAGGAACACTTCCTGCACTTCGAATTTGTCATTGGGCAGCGGTTTGATCATCAGCACCTGTGAGGGGGCAAATTTAGCAGCGTCTCTGCGGTTCATATCGTAGCTTAACAGCTTGGGGATGCAGCCCGCCCAGATGTTGCCGTCGCTGTCACTGTTGATGTTATCGACGCCCGTATCCAGGTTAAGGTCTTTGACCATAGTCAGGGCACCGCTCTCAATATCGCGGTCGTACACGCGAATCAATTTGCCGACGGTCGAGGTAACGTACACCCTTTTTCCGTCCCCGCTCATGGCAAATCCGTTGGCGCAGGCGATGTTGCCCGCCACCTTCTGAAACTCCTTGCCGTCGTAGTAAGCAACGTTGGATATAGGCAGCTGCAGGTACAGCTCCAGCTGCTTGCCCAGGCGGTCGGTGGCGCCTGAATCGTTGGAGAAATAGAACTGCCTTGGTCCCACGCCCAGTATGTCGTTGGGGGTTGATATCAGGGGATCGCTGAAGGTTTCCAGATGTTTGAGTTTCCCATCCTGGTACTGGAAAAGCTCGACGGTGCTGCCGGCCTTGGTGTCTGCCAGAGGCCTGTCGCTGGCCATGTTGATCACAAACAGCAGAGTCTGGCCGGAAGGCGATTTGTACAGGCTGATGCCGTGCGGATGCAGGGACTTATCGAAGTCCTGCGTCAGGTTGACCAGCGCAGGCTTTTCCGCGCTGAGAGAATATCCATAGATGGCGCCCTGCTGCTCGTTGCCCTTCATGGCCGCCCTTCTGTCGGATGACGAGATATAAGCAATGTCATTCTCAACATCGATCTCTACGTCTTCAGGGCCGGGACACGGCACCTGCACGACAGTGTAATCCGCATGCGGCTGCATCGATTTGAACTCACCTGCAAACCAGAGTGTCCTGACAGCGAACGCGATCAGCAGGACGATGATGACACCGATGATGATTCCGATTACGAGCAATACCTTCTTAAGCATGTCTGCCTCCCTTTAACCTCGTTATGATCCCATGGTAATTGCACCCGGACACCCGGCAAAACCCTTCACAACCGTATCTAAACCTATTATTATTATGACATTATAATGATAATAATAATGCCCTGTCAACATATATGAAGAAGAGAATTTATTTTAGACTAAAAAGAAGGGGCAGCCTGCAGGCTGCCCCTTACCGGTTAAAATGGTCCGAGTTTACTTGTTTTTACCCTTTCCCTTTCCGTTTCCATTCCCATTGCCGTTACCCTGATCGTTAGCATCGTCTCCGGCAGCGGAACTGTTTGTGCCGCCCATTTGGGAATTGGGATTAAACGGCTTCTGCAGGCCGGGTGCATGGTCGATGCCCTTTCCGGGCACTCCCCTGCTTTTAAGTATGCCGGCTTTGGTCAGTATGTCCTCAATCCAGGTAGCAAGCGAGACCGAGACCTCTGCGCTGGTTGCCGTCACCTGTGTTCCCGCAGACGAGGTTGCCGTAGCGGTGGCGCCGTTGACCAGCGGGCCGGGCAGGTCTGAGCTCAACACGGTATAAACTCTGGATGCCGTAAGCGAAGAACCGGAATCGAGTGCAGTTGTGCTGAGGCTCACAGCGCCCAGCCTGGAGTCTGTCAGTGTAATATTGTCAACTGCAGCCTGTTCGCTATTGGTGATGGTATAGCTGTAGGT
>Ga0265297_10009711_pt1 | contig 12310 bp, 13 predicted proteins | sample Munlanlwell13791_FD_192502 | JGI IMG/M metagenome (GOLD analysis project Ga0265297, IMG submission 192502) | Leachate microbial communities from a municipal landfill in Southern Ontario, Canada - Leachate well 137-91 | ecosystem: Engineered > Solid waste > Landfill > Unclassified | place...
ATCGTTGCCGTATAATTCAGCCATTTCAAACTTTTGCTGCCTGGCTTCATCTTCGGTGTGCCCTGCGAAAAATTTACCGCTCTCCGATTTGTAAATAAACATTTTCTGTAGACCATTCCCAGAGTCTTCATAACTAAACCTGCTCTTACTAACGTTCATTGTTACCGGCTCAGAAGTACATTCACCGTTTTCAAGGCCCTCCCAACTATGCCGCCTTGCCCAATCCGCCATTTTATCCACTTTAGACAATTGCCCCGGACTCATTTGATCAATTTTTGCGTCAACCTTCTTGGCATTTTCCGGGTTTACTCCATAAAGTTTCGCCCTCAATGCCGCCTTTTTTTCTTCGACTTTTTCAGCCTTGAGAACATCATCCAACGCATTTTTTTCCGATTCAGACACAACTTGCGTTTCGTTGCCAAGGGCTGGTGGCGTTGTATCTATGTTTTTAGCTGTTGCTTCCGTATTTTCAGTTTTATTTTCCGGATTGAACATAGAATTATATTAATTTATATTTTTTATTTATAAATATTTTTTTCAGCAATAATACATTAACACAAAGAGCGCCTATCCAATTGTTTGGCCTGATTCTTTAAAGAATAACTATTGCGCAAAAAATGTCAATCGGGTGATTTCCCATAAAGTTTCTTCTCAAAAACCGGCGGTAAGTAGTCTGCCGGTTTTTTATTAGATTTTTCCGTATTACATTTGTCAGATTTTTTTCAGGAATAATCCCCAAACCATATTTTCTCCCTCTTTTTCCGATCCGATAACGGAAAATCCGTGGTATTCGTGGAATTCAGTGGAAGCCTTATTCGCAACCGGCTTTTGCAGGATTTCGGCAACTATCGCTTCATACGCCTTTTCCCGCGCCGCGGACGCCAGAACCTTCATCAGTTTGCTTCCGCACCGGTCAAAACCCGGCTTGCGGGCGATATGGCGGAGGTAAAGAATTCTGTTTTTATTGAATTCGCAGACAACATTTTTAAAAATTTCAATCGTATTCCGCCATTCAGGATTCAACTTTTTCCATTTTTCCAGGTTGTAAGCCAAAGCATAGCCGCAAACATCCGCATTGTCCCTTGCGACGAAAATAATGTTATCATTCTTGTCATTGACCATTCCCGCCAATTCGCCTTCGCCTAAGGCATGGATCAAAAACCCGCGCTTACCCAACCTTTCCAATTCCTCAGCTCTGTTTTGCTCCAGCGAAATTAAATTCACCCTTTGCACCTCCAATATCCCCGGAATATCATCCAAGCTTGCTGGGATGGTTTCAATATTATGAGTTTCCATGACTGTCCATATTTTAAGCCAATCTAAGCTGATATTTGAGTTTTGAATTTGCCTTCATAAATGGCCTTGCCTTCGCAATATTCAAAGATAAACTGGCAAATCTTTGTTCCCGGGAAAATCGTGAGCGGGGTCGGACTCAAGTTCGCGATTTCCAGCACTTCGCGGTTGTTGATGCCGGGCTGCATGAACGGCGACGAGATATGCACCATCAGCCCCAGGCGCGCAAAGCGGCTGCGTCCTTCCAGCCAGCCGGCAATGTGCGGCGCCAAACGGACATTCTCCGCGGTCACGCCCAGCACCGCTTCACCCGGCCGCATCGTGTAGCCGTTTTTATCCAGCTCGATCAACTTGGTCAGATCATTGAAATCGGCATCATTATCCACCGGATAGGCGCTGGGCTTTGGCACAAAAATCCTCAAACTGGATCCCAAAGCCATATCATACGACGCCGGGCCAAGATTGGCGACATCAAACGGCGAAATCCCGATATTACCCCTTTTAATTTCCTCCAAAATAACGTCTCGGGTAAGAATCATATTTTTTATTGATATTATCTGGATTATAAATCGCTTTTACAAAAATTACTATTCAAAAAAATACCGCAGGCTATCGCTAAATTGAAAATCAAGCATTTTTAAAAGGTATAAATTGTGCGGGTATCGTGAACAACATTAGAACCATTAAAGGCAAAATAGATTTGTTTATAATCCGGACTTAAAATTTATTGCGCAGAGTAAGTAAAATTGTCAAGATTAAACCTCGGCAATTTCCTTGGCAATATCTTCTCAAAATTTGTAAAATAAAATTGCCTCAACAGATTGTCTGTAATTTTGGCAACATTCTTAAACCAAATTGCTTTAAAGCCCCTATTTTTAAGCCCCTATACTGATCCGATCGAAAAGCATTACGTATAGAAGACTGCCTTCTACTGAAATGGTATCACCTTCAATCTTTGTTTTCATTGTGCACGCATCGAAATCAGCATTTAAACCCCGGATGGATAACTTGCCGCTAAGAACCTCCAAATACCCATTATTTACAAAGCGACTAACCTCACCTGCGATTTCAATTTGAAGCCCGTTCTCTTCGATACTTTGTGCGCAAACGCAAATCCGCTCAGAAACAACGCCATTTGCGCTTGCAACCTTCATCCCGATTGGCGCAACTATTTTTACCGCTCCTGAAGCAAATAACCGCTCCTCAATGCTTACCTTCTTACCGGTAATAAATTGGTTCCAAAACTGTGCATGTCTGTTTTTGCGCCGCATTAAATATAGGTAACGCAAAACCAGAATCAGGATAAATACGATTAACAATATCCATGCCAAATTCATCGCAACACCTCACTTTAAACTTGTTACGCGTAAAAACGTACGAACAGTAACATATTTCTATGTTATTGTCTAATTAATTTCGGCTACAAAAAAGTCTTCCCGGTCGTTTAATCCAACGAATAATGATTTTAAAACTTGTGCTTGTCAAATATATATGGATTCAATAATTGCTAAAAATGCCTGAACTGATTGATTAAATTAAATGTTTTTTGATAAACGCGCGTCCAGAGCCGGATTTAAGGTATTTTTCGAGTTCGAAGGCTTTGTATCTGTCGGGGAAGGCAATATACGAAATCAACTCAATTGGCAATCTTGGTTTTGTTGCTTGCACATAACCGCGATTATGGCGTTCCAATCTTTCTTCAATGTTCTCAGTACAGCCAATATACAAATCTCCATCAACGCATTTTAGAATGTATACGTAATGCATTGTATTTAAAATATAAATAACTCCTATTAGCGGGCTTTGCCCGCCGTAGCCCGGCATAGTTTTATGCAAGGAGGGTGAAACCCGCCGTCGCATAAAGCTATGGCGGGCGAAGGCGGGGGCGCCTGGATTCGAACCAGAGACAAAGATTTTGGAGATCTTTATGATACCACTTCACCACGCCCCCATTATTACCGCCAGGTAATAATTACTTTTTCCATATAACAAATGGTCTTGGTTTGCCAAGTTGTGTGCTTTTCAAAATTTCCAATTGCCAATAACCAATTTCCAATAAATTTTCAATGGATCAATTTTCAAAAAAATCATCTCCTTTGAAATTGGAAATTTGAAATTGGACATTTTATTTCTTCGTTTCCTTGTGCTTCGTGTGCTTGCGCTCGGTCTTGCAAAATTTGGACAACTCCAACTTGCCCTCCATCGTTTTCGATTTGTGGGCGAAATAGTTGATTTTTTTGCAGGCCGCGCATTGCAGCTTTACGAAAGGCTTCTTTTTTGATGCCATAGCATTTCATTCAATCACTTCATCACTAAATCACTTTATCACTAATCCTAATTGAATTTTGTGATCTGGTGATCGCGTGGTTTTTGTGACCATGTGATTCTTGAGCCCGAGAGTGGAGTCGGACCACCGACCTACTCCTTACCATGGAGTTGCTCTGCCTCTGAGCTACCCGGGCAAAAATTTGTAATCAAATTTTTTCCAAACTACAAATTACACACACAAATTACAAGTATTCTGCTATCTGATTACAAATTACGCATACAAAATACAAATTTGTAATTCGCGTGAGCAGTTAGTATTTTGGGAGTTTTTGCTCCGCAAAAACTGTGGGCTGGAAGGGATTTGCACCCCTGAAGGCGTAAGCCACCGCGTTTACAGCGCGGTCCATTTGACTGCTTTGGTACCAACCCGCGGCAAATTTTTTTCAAAATTTGCAATAATTAGTAATTAGTACTTTGTGATTTGCGAAAAGGAAGAGGCTATATGTTCCAAAAGCAAAATTTCCCGCTCCAAACTACTGCGCCCATCCGTAGCTATAGCGAAGGAGGGCAAATTACACACACTAATTACAAACATCCGCCTTCCTTTTTCAACACGAATACAGTATAGCGTTTTTCGATAAAAAAACAAGGTTAAAATCAAATTATCGTTTTCCCGTGTTTTTCCCGCCAGGCGGCGATAATTTTGGGGTCGCCGCACATCAGTTCTTTGGGGACTTTCCAGCTGATTCCTTTTTTGGGGCAGTAAATTTCCGGGCGAGTATATTGCGCGCTTTCAAAAAAGCCTTCCTTGCTGCTCCGGTCTTTCAGAAACTCCGGCTTACCGATCACGCCCGGAATCAGCCGCGCCACTGCTTCGGCAATCACCATCGCCGGCAGTTCCCCGCCCATCAGGTCATAATCGCCGATGCTGACTTCCATCGTGGCGATATTTTTCGCCACGCGCTCGTCCACGCCTTCGTAGCGGCCGCAAACGAACACGATCTGCTTCATTTTAGCCAGCTTTTGCGCCATTTTCTGGTTGAATTGCTTCCCGCGCGGCGTGAGCATTATTATCGCCGCTCCGCCGGTTGGCGAATTTTTTAACGGCCTCAATTTCTTGCCAACCGCCTTTAATTTAACAACACTCTCGATGGCTTTGTGCCAGACATCAACCTTCATCACCATGCCAAACCCGCCGCCGTAAGGGCTGTCATCGACCGTATTATGCTTGTCCAGCGCAAAATCCCGCAAATTATGCGTCCGGACATCCAAAAGCCTTTTCTCCCGCGCCTTCTTGAACAAAGACTCCTCAAAATAAGGCTTAACAATATCGGGAAAGATGGTAATAAAATCAAAAATTAACATAAATTTAATTCTCAATTTTCAAACTTCAATTTTCAATGAATGTTCCAAATTGCAATGTTTCAAGCAAAATACGAATCGCGCATTCGTTTGTTTTATTGGAACATTGAAAATTCATTGAAAATTGAAAACTGGAGTTTGAAAATTATTTATCAAAAAAGAAAGCCCCTCGCTTTCGGCTCGGGGTTTTCTTTTGGTTTTCAAGCTAGAATTTCAGATCGTCGACTTCTTCAACGCCTTCTTCGGCTTTTTCCGCGACATGCGGAACTCGCCTCCCGCCTTCGGGCTCCTCGATCTTGAGGTTGACGCGCGCGTGGTTTTTGAGGCCGATGATGCGCACCAGATTCCTGATGGCCCGCGCCGTGCTGCCGCTGCGGCCGATGATCTGCCCCATGTCTTCGGCGTTCACTTTCAAGGTAAGAAGCACGCCCATTTCGTCAACCGTGCGATTAACGATAACGTCATCGGGATGATCAACTAATGATTTGATCAGAAATTCAAGAAATTCATGATCAACAGTTTTTTTCTCCATATTCATTCATTCAAAAAAAGTTAGTAGCTCGACCTTTCACACAATCATTTCTCGGGCCTGATTGGGCCCTATCGCTACCTTATGTATAAAGTATAACCAATGCCAATCGCTCGTGTCAATCCGGCGTTAAAACCAGGACTCTATTTTGCCGGTTCCGCTTTAGATGCGGTAGGAGCTGCGGCAGCGCCTTCAGCTTTTTTGGGCTGAGTATGCACCGCGATCTTTTTCCCTTTGATTATTTTTTCCGCAATCAAAATATTGTTCACGGTCGGCGACGGCTGGGCGCCCTTTGAAATCCAATATACGGCCCTATCCTTATTTAATTTCATTTGTTTGGAAACCCGGTTGATCGAACCGATTTCCTCGCGGAATTTCCCGGCCGCGGCCGAAACTCGCTTGTCAACCACCACGATCTTAAACATGGGCTGGTTGGTTTTACCAACGCGATGCAATCTTATTGTCAACATAGTTTATAGAATTTATTTACAGCGATTTATATTATACACACTTTTGCGATTTTTGCAACCGAAAACGTCAATTCCCAATTTTCAAACTTCAATTTTCAATGAATGTTCCAAATTGCAATGTTCAAACAAAATACAAATTTTGCATCCGTTTGTTTCATTGGAACATTTAAAATTTATTGGAAATTGAAAATTGATCATTGAAAATTGCGCGAAGCGCGTCAACTCCATCCCTTAGCTTTCAGCGCCAACTTGGCGGTCTCTTCTTCCGCTTCCTGTTTGGAATATCCGCCGCCCTTGGCGATCATCTGATCCCCAAGATAGACCCCGACCAGGAAAAACTTGGCATGATCCGGCCCTTGTTCTTCCAAAACCCGGTAGGTCGGCGTAACCTTGACTTTCTCCTGGGCGATTTCCTGAAAACGCGATTTGGAATCCCGGTAAAGCTCCTGCTGGATGATCACCGGCAGTTCAACCAGTAGATTCGATTTGATAAAATCGCGGCAAGCGTCATACCCCTGATCAAGATAAAGGCTGCCGATAAACGCTTCGAAAGTGTTCGCCAGAATATACTGGCGCGACTTCCCCTCCTCGCGCGATTCGCCCCGCGATAGAAGCAGGAAATCGCCGAACCCCAGCTTTGAAGCTGCCGATGATATCATTTTAGTATTCACCAGTGCCGCCCGCCAGCTGGTCAGCTTGCCCTCGGATTCGCCCGGATAACGGGCGTAAAGGAATTCCGTTGCCGCCAGCTCAAGCACCGCGTCTCCCAAAAATTCCAAACGCTCATTATTCCCCAGCGTCACCTGGGAGTTCTCGTTCAAGTATGAACGGTGGATGAATGCCTGCGTCAACAAATCCTTATTCGCGAAAACAATACCCAGCTTTTTTTCAAGCTCGCTAAATTCTTTCATCCGATAAATTGCAAAATGTAAAAATCAAAGATCAAAATGACAGTCTAAAAATTAAAAATATCTCTTCGACATTTTTCGATCTTACATTGTCATTTTCAATTTTGATCTTTAAATTTTAAATTTAAACAATATTATTCTCGCTGCTGCCATCCTCCCCGCAAGACGTTTCTTCGCCATTGTTATTTTTATCGTTTGCTTCGGCCAGTTCCGGATCCGCCGCCAGCATTTCTTTGTAAATCGTCCCCAAAACGCCGTTCACGAATTTACCCGAACTTTCGCCGCCGAAATTTTTCGCCAGTTCGATTGCCTCATTAATCGCAACCTTGGGCGGAACCGCTTTTTTATCCTCGTAAATCAGCTCGAACAAGCCCAATCTCAAAATATTCCGGTCAACTACGCTGATCTGGTCGATCGGCCATTGCGGCGCGGCCTTTTCGATTATTTTATCAATAATCGCCATTTTCCCGATCACTCCCGCCGTAAGTTCGCCCGCGAATCCCTTTTCCTCCAGCCCCGGCCCGAATTCATCCAAATTCCGCTGCAATATTTCCGCCAAATCACCCTTTTTACCGTAAAAATCCCATTCAAAAAGGGATTGCATTACGATTGACCGGGTAAGATGCCTAGATGCCATTTTAAAGAAATGTCAAAATCAGAATGTCAAAACGAAATTAAAAAACTACTTTGCCGCTTCTTTAGCGGCCTCATTCTTCGCGCCCGCCTCAACCTTAGCCATTTCCGCCTCTTTTGCGCGCCGCTGCCGGCGGTCTAATTTGGACAGAACATCCACAACTTCTTTGCCCTTGTAAAACCCGCATGCCGGGCAGACAATGTGGGATTTAACCGGTTTGCCGCATTTCGAGCAAACCAGCAGATTTGGTTTTTCAATAAAAATATGCATCCGGCGCTGGTTCCGGCTTCCTTTTGTATGTCTTTTCTTTGGTACGCCACCCATAGTAATTAGTTGATGAGTCTTGAGTTGATGAATTGTGAGCAAATTCAAAAAAACACCAAAACAACTCCAATTGATTATATAATGATATGTTATAGCACATTTCCAAAAAAATTCAAGCTTGCCGGCCACAAACCAATGGCGGCAAAACGGTTATTTGGCCGCCACCACCCCGCTGAATTTTTCCCGCGGATCGCCGCTGACGTTGGAATAATAAAGATAACTTGCCGCATCGTCCATATTTTCCAATCGCAAAGTTCTCGACTGGCCCGGCAATATCTCCCCGGAATTGATGCCCAACTCATCGATCACGAACGAATGCGGATTCACCCCGTTGTTGGTTATTTGCACCAAACGGGAACTGGATAACGCGATATCCAATTGCTTTTGAACATATCCGGCATCATCCATGGCCAATTTTATCGCCGTTTCGTTGGGGCTTTCGGCTCCTACCGGGAATAAAACCGCCGGCAGCGCCGAAAGCGAACAAGCCTCGACCGTTCCCTTGCAGGAACACGAATCCCGCACCGGCAAGGCGACCTTCGCAAGGCTCATTTGCGGCTTGTTGAAGATATTCGCGACCAGCAAAAGCCCGACAATATAAATTAGCGAGAAAATTGCGCAAAAAATCGCGGCGAATCCGACCAATTCGTCTTTGCCGATTTTTTTTGTTTTTAAATTCTTCATTTTTTTGGCCGCGCCAGGCGGCGGTTGTTATATGTTATTTTATTATAGCTTTCTTGGACAACGAGGCGCAAGGCCCAAAGCTTTTCCGGTGTTCGGGCAGCAATCCGAATTTGCCCAAAGCCCGCAGATGGTCGCCTGTCGGATATCCTTTGTGGCGGCAAAATCCGTATTCCGGATGTTTTCTGCCAAGATCGACCATCAAACGGTCGCGCGCCACCTTTGCAATAATGCTCGCGGCGGAGATTGAAAATACTTTCTGATCGCCTTTTATAATCGGCTCTTGCCCGCAATTAATATTTATTTTAAAGTTTCCGTCGATAAGGCAGAATGTTTTTGAACTGCGCAAAAGCGGTATTTTTGCGAGCAAATTTGAAACCGCGGCTTCCATCGCGCGCTTGGTCGCTTCAAGGATATTTATTTTGTCGATCATTTTCGGGCCAATCCGGCCAATACCCCAAACCAGGCCTTTGTGGCTGACCAGCAAACGATAAATTTCTTCCCGCGCCAAGGTGTTCAATTTTTTCGAGTCGGCGACATGCTCAAGTAAATATTCAAATTTAGCGTCGGCCGCGTCAAAATCAACGATCGCCACGGCGCCCGCGACGACCGGCCCGGCAAGAGGCCCGCGGCCGGCCTCATCAACGCCAACCACGATCTCGCGCCCGGATTTTTTACATTCGATTTCCCAAGCCAGCCGTATTTTTTTAAATGATTTTAAAGATTGTTCCAATCGGTTTAATTTACTATAATGTAATTATAATTAAATTTGATTTTTAACGCTAATCCGCGAATTCAGCCGAAAAAATCGATCTATGGAAGAATTTATCATTGCCGGGCAGCCGGTTTCCATCCTCAGTAAAATCGAGATCGACCGGGAAATAGATAAAGCTGCTCTTGACCGGAGAGAGGCTGATTTTAGAGGTAAAAACCTCAAGTTCCTGTCTCTGGCGGAAAAAAATCTCGATTACGGCATAAACTTGGAAAACAGCTGGATATCGGGAAATGTCTTTCTGGCTGACACTACTATTAACGGCAGCATCAACATGGCAAACGCCACCGTGGACGGATCGTTTTTTTTCGGCCGCGGCAAGCTGATGGGCGATTTAATGATGCAGAACGCCAAAATCGGGCAGACGCTCAATATGGTCGGCTTAAATTTCACCGGGTCGGTCAATTTCAGCCAAGCCAAGGTTTGCGGATTTATCAGTCTGGCGAAGGCGGTCATTCTCGGTGATGTTGATTTTAGGCGCGTCGAAGTCAGCGATTATCGCAAAGACGAACTGACGATAAAAGGCGACATTTTTTTGAAAAGCGCGCAGATAAACGGATTCCTCGATTTAAGCGAGGCAACCGCCAGCGGAATGGTTTGCTTGGAAAACGCCCTCATCCGCAGAAGCCTGCTGGCAAAGAATTTGCTTGTCCAAGATTCGCTGTCCCTCAAAAATTCCCTCTATAACAAGGATTATATTGATTTCAGCGGCATACCTTTGGAAAAAATATTGCAGTAACCTTAATTTACCGATAAAACGATCTTATGACCCCGATTAAATTCACCCACTTGCACGTCCACACTCATTACAGCCTGCTCGACGGCCTGGCCCAGATCGATCCGCTGCTTGACAAAGTCAAGGCTTTGGGAATGGATTCTTGCGCCATTACCGACCACGGAAATATGTACGGCGCGGTCGAATTCTATAAAAAAGCAAAAGCGCGCGGCATCAAACCGATCATCGGCTGCGAAGTCTATGTCGCCAATGAAGGCCGCGCCCAAAAACGGTCAGGGATCGACGATATCCGCTACCACTTGGTCTTGCTGGCGAAAAACGAATCCGGCTATCGCAACCTAGTCAAACTGGTCACCAAGGCCCATTTGGAAGGTTTTTATTACAAACCAAGGGTGGATGAGGAATTGCTGGCCGAATACGGCCGAGGGTTGGTCGCAATGTCGGCCTGCGTCCAAGGAAGGATACCCCGCTTGATCATTTCCAAAAAAATCGATGAAGCCGAAGCCACGGCGCGCCGCTATATGGAATATTTCGGAAAAGAGAATTTTTTCCTGGAGCTGCAAAACCACCCCAACATTCCCGAACAAAAAATCGCCAACGAAGGCCAGATCGAACTCGCCAAAAAACTCGGGTTGGAATTGGTCGCGACCAATGACATCCATTATTTGAATTCCGACGACATGGAGGCGCAGGACATCCTTATGCTCATCAATACCGGCGCTGACATCAACGATGAAAACCGCTTGACCATGAAAAACGAGGATTTTTCAATAAAAAAACCCCAACAAATGGCGGCCGAATTCAAGGATTTCCCCGAAGCAATCGCCAACACCCAAAAAGTGGTCGAATTGTGCAATTTCGAGTTTGAACTCAAAAAAACCAAATTGCCCCGCTATAATCCGCCGGCAGGCATAACGAACGAAGAATACTTGCGCCAGCTTTGCGCCAAAGGCCTGGAATTCAGATATGGGCAGAATCCGTCGAAGGAAGTATTGGAACGGTTCGAATTTGAATTCGGCGTCATCAAACAACTCGGCTTTATCGAATATTTTTTGATCGTCCAGGATTTCGTCAATTGGGCCAAAAACAACCGCATCGTGGTGGGTCCCGGCCGCGGATCGGCAGCGGGATCGTTGGTGTCCTACCTGTTAAATATTACCGAAATTGACCCCCTTAAATATGGGCTTCTGTTTGAAAGGTTTTTAAATCCCGGCCGCTCGGCGGTATCGCTGCCGGATATCGATATGGATTTCGCTGACCGGCGCCGGCCGGAAGTAATCGAATACGTGGGACAAAAGTATGGCAAAGACCATGTGGCGCAAATTATAACCTTCGGAACCATGGCCGCGCGCGCGGTCGTGCGCGATGTCGGCCGCGTGCTGCAATACCCCTACAGCTATTGTGACAAACTGGCCAAAATGATCCCGGTCGGAATGGATCTTAAAGAAGCGCTCGAGAAAGCCGACGACCTTAAAATGCTGGTGTCAGGCGATGAAAAAGCCCGGCATTTGATGGGATTTGCCAAGAAACTGGAAGGTTGCGCCCGGCACGCGTCGACACACGCGTGCGGCGTGGTTATCTCTCCGATTGCCCTTGACGAAATTGTTCCGGTCCAGCATCCAACCGCTGACGACAACGGCTTGGTATCCCAGTACGAATTGCACGCAATTGAAGATATGGGGCTTTTGAAAATGGATTTTTTGGGGCTGAAAAACTTGACCATCATCGAAGATACTTTATCGAGAATATACATCATCCACAAGGAAAATCTTGACTTGAAAACAATACCCATGGACGACCGCGATACCTACGCGCTGATGCAGCGCGGCGACACCGTAGGCGTATTTCAATTGGAAAGCGCGGGCATGCAGCGTTATTTAAAACAGCTCAAGCCGACCCAATTTGAAGATATCATCGCCATGGTCGCCCTTTACCGCCCGGGGCCGATGCAGTTCATTCCGCAATTCATCGAGGGCAAAAACGGCTTGACGGTGCCGGCCTATTTGCATCCCAAATTGGAGCCGATTCTCGGCCCGACTTACGGCATCATCCTTTACCAGGAACAAACGATGAGGATCGCTCAAGAACTGGCGGGATTTTCAATGGCCGAAGCCGACAGCTTGCGCAAAGCCATTGGCAAAAAAATCAAGGAATTGATGATGGCCTCAAAGCAGAAATTCATCGACGGTTGCGTAAAAAACGGCATCGCCAAAAAGATCGGCCAGGAAATCTGGAGCTGGATCGAACCCTCGGCCGACTATTCGTTCAACAAGTCCCATGCCGCCTGCTACGCGATGGTGGCCTATCAAACCGCTTATCTGAAAGCCCATTAT
>Ga0265297_10009712_pt1 | contig 12309 bp, 10 predicted proteins | sample Munlanlwell13791_FD_192502 | JGI IMG/M metagenome (GOLD analysis project Ga0265297, IMG submission 192502) | Leachate microbial communities from a municipal landfill in Southern Ontario, Canada - Leachate well 137-91 | ecosystem: Engineered > Solid waste > Landfill > Unclassified | place...
AGGTCCATCGGCGCGCCGTGGTCGATCCAGTTGGCGAAGGTGGCCTTCCACTCCTTGAGCGACAGGCACCATTTCGGGTTGGAGGCCATCACCTCGCCGTTGCAGAGCGGGAAGCCGCACTCGGCCAGGGCCAGGTTGACCCGCTTGGCGAAGGGCAGGAGGGCCTCGCGCATGGCTTCGGCGTCGCCGTCTTCCTTGACGCAGAAGATGATGCCGTTGTCCTGGTCGGTGTTCAGGGTCTGTTCGAAGCGGCCCTCGGAACCGAGCGCCATCCAGCAGAACTCGATGTCCCTGACCGGGCTGTCCTTCAGTTCCAGCTCGATGATGCGTGAGGTCAGCAGGTCGTTCAGGGTCGAGATGATCTGGGTCAGCTGCTCGGCGGCGACGCCCTGGGCCATCATGTTGTGGGCCAGCTGGCGGATGTCCTTGGCCGAGCCGACCAGGGTCTCCAGCTTGTCGGCGTTGCGGATGGTGCCGCCGATCTGACGCAGCCCGACCCGTTGCAGGGAGAACAGGTCCTTCTCCGAGATCAGGCCCTTGAGCTGGCCGTTTTCCTCGACCAGGATGTGCCGGAAGCCGTGCTTGGCCATGACCAGGGCGGCCTCGTAGGCGAAGGCGTGGGGTGGCATGGTATAGGGATTGGCGGTCATGACGCCGGAAAGCGGCTGGTCCAGATTCACGCCGGGCAGGGCGACCCGCGACAGCACGTCGTGCAGGGTGAAGATGCCGGCCGGGTGGCGCGCGGCATCCACGGCGACCATGGAACCGATGCCGTTCTTGTTCATGATCTCCAGCACCTCGCGCAGCGAGGTGTCGGGTGTGCAGGTGATCGGCTCGCGCCGGATGATCGCCGAGAGCGGACTCGACATCGACTGCTGGTCGCTGGTCGACTTGGCGTACTGGGCCTGGATGATCTGCTTGGACTGCTCGAGCAGGTTGGCGATGCGGCGGGTGCAGAAATCATGGAAGGGCTCGCTGGCCTTGAGCAGTTCACGGAAATCGGTCGCCGCCAGCTCATAGCAGAAGGTGTCGGTGCCGGCGCGGTAGGTGCTGGTGACGCCGCGCTTCGACAGCAGGGCACCGAGCGGGAAGCACTCGCCTTCGTGCAGTTCCAGCCAGGCGGCGTTTTCCTGTGCCCGCACCACGTCCTGCTCGCCCAGGATGACGCCCTGCTTGATGATGTAGAAGGTGTCGACCGGCTGGTCAGATGGGGCCAGGACGACTTCGTCCTTGGCGTAGTAGCTCAGCTTCAGGTGCTCGATCATCCAGGCCAGGTGGTCGCGTTCCATCTGGTCGAAGGGCGCGAAGCGGGTCAGTTGATCGATCGTGGCGGCGAGCAGGGCGTAGGGTGTGGTCATGGGGATTAATTGTCGATGCGGGCGGACGAGCGGGGTTTTCAGGATAATCGCTTTGCCCCATGCTAAGAAGGCCGACTTACAGCATCCTTACTCCGATATATTGAGCCCCTCCTATGCGCATCCTGATCGTGGAAGACGACGAAGTCCTGGCCGACAGCCTGATCCGGGCCATGGTGGCGGTCGGCTATGCCACCGACCACGCGGCCGACGGCGAGCAGGCATTGGCCATGTTGCTGGACGGCTGCTACGACCTGGCGATCCTCGACCTTAACCTGCCGCGCATGGACGGCCTGACCATCCTGAAACAGGTACGTGCCGCGAAAAGGAGCCTGCCGGTGATCCTGCTGACCGCACGCGATACGGTCCATGACCGGGTGCTCGGGCTCGACCTGGGCGCCGACGACTACCTGACCAAGCCGTTTTCCCTGGCCGAGCTGGAGGCCAGGGTGCGCGCCTTGCTGCGTCGGGGCCAGGGTGGTGGTGCGGCCGTTCTGGCCTGCGGCAGCCTGGAGTTCGACAGCGTCGGCCGCCGGGTCACCCTGGCCGGCGAGCCGGTGGAACTGTCGGCCAGGGAACTGGCCGTGCTGGAGACCCTGCTGTTCCGCCAGGGCAAGGTGGTCAGCAAGGAACAGCTGATCGAGAGCCTGTGTGCCTGGGGCGACGAGGTGACCACCAACGCCATCGAGGTCTACATGCACCGGCTGCGCAAGAAGCTGGAGCCGGGCGGGGTCGACATCCGGACTGTGCGCGGGCTCGGCTACCTGCTGGACAAGGCATGAGCGGGCTCCGCCACCCTGACCTTCCCGCACGAACAGGTGGTGAGGAAACTTTGCTGGCGCGACGTCCCGTCCCGGTCAACGAAGAGGAGGACATCCTCTCTCTGCGCCATCACTTGGTGAACTGGCTGTTCACGCCGCTTTACCTGTTGCTTCTGTTCTCCACCGTGACCGGCTACATTGCGGCACTGAAACTGTCCAACCAACCCTACGACCTGGTACTGACCGAGCGGGCGCGCCTGATTGCGAGCCGGTTCGACCTGATCTCCGAAGACACCACGCCGAGCCACGACGATCTGCTGCCGGACGCCGCCGGGCACATGACCTTCACCCTGTTCGACGCCAACGTCACTCCGCTGCTGGGCAATGCCACCCTGCCGCGGCCGCGTCCGCTCGACCTGTCTGCCGAGGGCCCCAGGCTGCGCAGCACCTCCATCGGCGGCGAGAAGGTGCGCCTGCTCACGCTGCGCTTCCGTACCACCCGGCGCACGCCCGGCAGCGAGTACGTCCTGGTCATGGCGGAGCCGGTCAAGGACCGGCTCTACCTCGGCCGCAGCATCCTGGGCAACATCGTCATTCCCCAGTTCATCTTCATTCTGATCGCCGGTTTCGCGGTCTGGATCGGCCTCAAGCGCGGCTTCGAGCCGCTGGAAAACCTGCGCCGGGCGGTCTCGCAACGGCGCGGCGACGACCTCAGTCCGCTCGACGAGGCGATGGCACCGGGCGAGGTACGGCCGCTGATCCACGAGGTGAACGCCCTGATCGAACGGCTCAAGGCCATGATGGAGCAGCAGAAACGCTTCGTCGCCAATGCCGCCCACCAGTTGCGCACGCCCTTCGCCGGCCTGCGTGCCCAGGCCGAGCTGGCCCGGCGCGAAGAGGGGCCGCCGGCGATAAAGGTCGCCCTGGAGGGTATCTGCGAGGGCGCCGGACGCTGCAGCCGCCTGGTCAACCAGTTGCTCACCCTGGCCCGAAACGAGCCGGAGGCGCGCCTCGAGGAGGCCATGACCGAGCTGGACCTCGACCGCATCGCCCAGGAGACCGCGATGGACTGGGTGCCGGAGGCGGTGCAGAAGGACATCGACCTCGGCTTCGAGGGAGCCGGCATGGAACTGCCCATGCGCGGCTACGAAGGAGCCCTGCGCGATCTGATCGGCAACCTGCTCGACAACGCCATCCGCTACACCCCGCCGGGCGGCCGGGTCACCCTGCGCACCGGCCCCGGGCCGTGGCTGCGGGTGGAAGACGACGGCCCCGGCATCCTGCCCGAGGAGCGCGAGAAGGTGTTCGACCGCTTCTACCGGGTGGCCGGCTCCGGCCAGCCGGGCAGCGGCCTGGGTCTGGCCATCGTGCACGAGGTGGCCCAGCGCCATCGCGCCCGCATCGTCGTCGAAAGCGGCGAGGGCGGCCGGGGCACGGCCTTCCTGGTGCGCTTCGGCTGAAAGGCGTGCAGAAACAGAAAGGCCCCCGCGAGTTGCCTCGCGGGGGCCTTTTTTCAGCTGGCTGAAGGCGGACTTAGAAGTCCATGCCGCCCATGCCGCCCATGCCACCCATGCCGGGGTTCATGTCGGGCGCGCCGCCCTTCTTGTCCTCGGGCAGGTCGGTGACCATGCAGTCGGTGGTGAGCATCAGGCCGGCCACGGAGGCGGCGTTCTGGAGTGCGGTGCGGGTGACCTTGGTCGGGTCCAGCACGCCCATCTCCATCATGTCGCCGTATTCGCCGTTGCTGGCGTTGTAGCCCATGTTGCCCTTGCCGCCGAGCACCTTGTTGACCACCACGGACGGCTCTTCGCCGCAGTTGTAGACGATCTGGCGCAGGGGCTCTTCGATCGCGCGCAGGACGATCTTGATGCCGGCGTCCTGCTCGGGGTTGGCACCCTTGAGCTTGGCGATCTTGGAACGGGCACGCAGCAGGGCGACGCCGCCGCAGGGGACGATGCCTTCTTCAACGGCGGCACGGGTGGCGTGCAGGGCGTCCTCGACGCGGGCCTTCTTTTCCTTCATCTCGACTTCGGTCGCGGCACCGACCTTGATCACTGCCACGCCGCCGGCCAGCTTGGCCTTGCGTTCCTGCAGCTTTTCCTTGTCGTAGTCGGAGGTGACGGTCTCGACCTGCTTGTTGATCTGGCCGATGCGGTCCTTGATCGCGCTGGCTTCGCCGGCGCCGTCGATGATGATGGTGTTGTCCTTGCCGACTTCGATCCGCTTGGCGCGGCCGAGGTCCTGCAGGGTGGCCTTTTCCAGGGACAGGCCGACTTCCTCGGCGATCACGGTGCCGCCGGTCAGGATGGCCATGTCTTCCAGCATCGCCTTGCGACGATCGCCGAAGCCGGGGGCCTTGACCGCGGCGACCTTGAGGATGCCGCGGATGGTGTTGACCACCAGGGTGGCCAGGGCCTCGCCTTCGAGGTCCTCGGCGATGATCAGCAGGGGCTTGCCGGCCTTGGCGACCTGTTCCAGCACCGGCAGCAGATCGCGGATGTTGGAGATCTTCTTGTCGTGCAGCAGTACGAACGGCTCTTCCAGCACAGCCATCTGCTTCTCGGCGTTGTTGATGAAGTAGGGGCTGAGGTAGCCGCGGTCGAACTGCATGCCTTCGACCACGTCGAGCTCGTTCTCCAGGCCGGAGCCGTCCTCGACGGTGATGACGCCTTCCTTGCCGACCTTGTCCATGGCGCTGGCGATGATGTCGCCGATGCTGGAGTCGGAGTTGGCAGAGATGGAGCCGACCTGGGCGATTTCCTTGCTGGTGGTGCAGGGCTTGGAGATGGCCTTCAGTTCATCGGTCAGGGCGATCACGGCCTTGTCGATGCCGCGCTTCAGGTCCATCGGGTTCATGCCGGCGGCGACGAACTTCATGCCTTCGGCCAGGATGGATTGCGCCAGCACGGTGGCGGTGGTGGTGCCGTCACCGGCAACGTCGGAGGTCTTGGAGGCGACTTCCTTGACCATCTGGGCGCCCATGTTCTCGAACTTGTCCTTCAGTTCGATTTCCTTGGCGACGGAAACGCCGTCCTTGGTCACGGTGGGGGCGCCGAAGGCGCGATCGAGCACCACGTTGCGACCCTTGGGGCCGAGGGTCACTTTAACGGCGTTGGCCAGGATGTTGACGCCGGCCACCATGCGGTGACGGGCGGAATCGCCGAAACGTACGTCTTTAGCTGCCATTGTTCGTTACTCCTATATTTCTTGAACGTCATTCCCGCACGGGCGGGAATCCAGGGTATTGGGGTGTATTTTTAGTTCCGGCTCACATTTGCCCAGGGCAAATACGACCCTTCACTGAAAGTAATTCGCGCCGGGCGAAAATTACTTTTCGACGACGCCCATGACGTCTTCTTCGCGCATGACGAGGAGTTCCTCGCCGTCGACCTTGACCGACTGGCCGGCATACTTGCCGAACAGGACGCGGTCGCCGACCTTCAGGTCCATGGCGATCAGCTTGCCGCTGTCGTCGCGCTTGCCGGGGCCGACGGCGATGATTTCACCCTGGTCGGGCTTCTCGGTGGCGGTGTCGGGGATAACGATCCCGGAAGCCGTCTTGCGCTCTTCTTCCATGCGCTTGACGATGACGCGGTCATGCAAAGGGCGGATCTTCATAGATTCCTCCTAAAACTGTATCTGGTTTCTGAAAGCTCAAAAGGATGGGTTGTTAGCACTCTCATCCGTCGAGTGCCAGATGATATGGACGCCATCATCGTATTTCAAGGGGGGCGGCCGGGGATTTGCTGTCGTTTGCCAAATAAACCGGGAGTTTTGCCATTAAATCTGCTGGCGCGGCACAGGCACCTTCACTTGCAGGGGGTATCGGCTCCGGGCAGCCACCCAAGAATCCCGGCCAATGGCCAGGAGCTCTGACCGCGGCCAGGGCCTATTACGTATGGCCTCGACCGCTAGATCCGGGTACCGCCACGCCGGTTCTTGACCCGGGCGAGCAGTTGCTTGCAGTCCACCCGGACGATGTGCCGGCGCGAGAGCAGGTTCTTGCGGGCGAACAGTTCCAGGGCCTCGTTGTTTTCGGTGAGGGTGTGGATGTGCAGGCTGCGCATGTCGGACATGATGTACAGGCTGCGCACCTCCGGTTGCCGGGCGAGGTCTTCGGCGACGGTCTCGATGCCCTGTGGGTCCACCTCGACGTCGAAGAAGGCGGAGACGGTGGTGCCGATCTTCTCGGGATTGACGATGACGGTGAATTTCTCGATCACGCCGTCTTCCATCATCCGTTGCGCCCGGTCCCGGGCATGCACCCGGGAAATACCCAGTTCGCGCGCGATATCGGCGAAGCTCTTGCGGCCATCGTCGATCAGCATGGCCAGTATCTTCTGGTCGAGGTCGTTCATCGATACGTCCTTATGGCATGGGTTAGGTCAGCACATTCCAGAGCATGCGTAGCGAGATCGCCAGGACCAGTATGCCGAATATGCGCTTAAGGTTCCTGACCGGCAGATTGTGCGCCAGGCGCACCCCCAGCGGGGCCACCAGGATGGAACTGGCGGCGATCGCCGCCAGTGCCGGCAGGGAGATATAGCCCAGGCTGTTGGGCGGCAACGCGGCGTGACCCCAGCCGGAGACGACGAAGCCGATGGCGCCGAACAGGGCGATGGGAAAGCCGAGGGCGGTGGAGATGGCGATGGCCCGCTTCAGTTCCAGATTGCAGGCATGCAGGAAGGGCACGGTGATGTTGCCGCCGCCAATGCCCAGCAGTGCCGACAGCGAGCCGATGCCCAGGCCGGTTCCCCACAGGCCGGCCCGGCCGGGCAGGCGCCAGTGTGCGGCGGGTTTCCAGTCGAGCAGGAACTGGGTGCCGACCAGGAACAGGAACACGGCAAAGAAGGTCTTCAGCGTCTCGGCCGGGATGAAGCCGGCCAGATAGCCGCTGATGAAGCCGCCCAACAGGGTGGCCGGCGCCAGCAGACGCACCACGCCCCAGTCGATCGCGCCGCGCTTCTGCTGGGCCCGGATGGCGGACAAGGAGGTAAAGACGATGGCGGCGAGCGAGGTGCCGATGGCCAGGTGGGGAATGATCTCGCCCGGCATGCCCTGGTGCTGGAAGATCCAGATCAGGGCGGGGACGACCACGACGCCGCCGCCGATGCCCAGCATGCCGGCCAGTATCCCGGCCAGCAGGCCGAGGGCGAGAAATGAGGCGATATCCAGCACTTTGAATTCCTTGTTTGGTTGGTTCAGGCGCCGGCCGCGGCCCCGTCGCTGCGCGGATCGGAGGCCGCCTCGAGGGTCCCGTCCGGCAGCACGCGGATGGCGCCGGCATGCCCCATCATCTGCGCGTAGGCCTCCACCCGTTCCACCTGGTGGCCGCGCCGTGCCAGCTCCGCGAATACCTCAGGGGCGAAGCGGTCTTCCAGTTTCAGGGTGTCGGAACTTTGCCCCCAGGTGCGCCCGAGCAGCCAGCGCGGGCTGTCGAGCACTTCGGCCAGCGGCAGCCGATAGTCCAGGGCGCGGGTGGCCACCGCGCACTGGGTCTGCGGCTGGCCGTCGCCGCCCATGGTGCCGTAGACCAGCCGGGGCCGGCCGTCCTCCAGGTACATGGCCGGGTTGAGGGTATGGAAGGGGCGTTTGCCCGGCTTCAGCACGTTGGCGTGGCGGGGATCGAGGGAGAACGATGAGCCCCGGTTCTGCCAGAGGATGCCGGTGTCGCCGGCGACGATGCCGCTGCCATACTCGTGATAGATACTCTGGATGGCGCTCACGGCGCGGCCTTCGGCGTCCATGACCCCGAACCAGACCGTGTCGGCCGGTCCCACGCCGCGGCCCCAGGGCGCTGCCCGGTCCATGTCGATGTCGGCGGCGAGGGCGTCGAGACGGCCGGGGGCAAGCAGTTCGGCGACCGGGACGGCGACATGGTCCGGGTCGGCCACATGGCGGTCGCGCAGCCGGAAGGCCTGCTTGGTGGCTTCGACCGCGAGGTGGACGTAATCGGCCGAGAGGTGGCCGTATTGCGCCAGGTTGAAGCGGTCGAGCTGGGCCAGGATGAGCAGGGAGGCCAGCCCCTGGGTGGGGGGCGGCATGTTGGCGGCGAGACCGTTGCGATAGGGCACCGTGATGGGCACCACCTCCCGGCAGCGGAAGCGCTCCAGGTCCTCGGCGGCGAGCAGGCTGCCGGCCTCGGCCAGGCCACGGGCGACACGGCGCCCCAGTTCGCCCCGGTAGAACCCGTCGGCGCCGTCGCGCTGCAGCAGGCGCAGGGATACGGCGAGCTGCGGCTGGCGGAACTCGGCGCCGGCCTCGGGAGGCGTCCCGCCGGGGGCGTAGAGGTCGGCGAGTTCGGCATAGGCGCCCAGCTCCGACCACTTCTGCGCCAGGAAACCGCCCTGGCCGGCGCTGCATGGAAAGCCGTGTTCGGCATGGCTATGAGCGGGTTCGAGCAGGTCCGCCCAGGGCAGCCGGCCACCCCAGCGTCCGCGGCTGAGCGCGTGGGCGGTCCCCCATACCGAGACCAGGCCGGCCACGGTGTTCGCGGCATGGGGGCCGCGGCTGGGGATGGCGGCGAGGCCGAGATCGGCATAGCGGGCCGGGTCGTAGCGGCTGCCGGCCGGACCGGCGCCATCCAGTCCGGTGAGGCGGCCGTCTGCGTCGCTGAGCAGCCAGAAGCCGTCGCCGCCCAGGCTGTTCATGTGCGGATACACCACGCATAGGGTGCTGCCGACCGCCAGGGCGGCCTCGATGGCGTTGCCGCCGGCCTCGAGCACCGCCTTGCCGGCCGCCGTGGCCAGGTGGTGGGGCGAGGTGACCACCCCGCCGGCGGAGCTGGCGTAGCGGGTCATTGCGCCACCTGCAGCGGGAAGTGGCAGGCCGCCTGGCGGCCGGCATGCTCGGTCAGTACCGGGTCGCTCGCGCGGCAGGCCTCGCGCACCTCAGGGCAACGACCGGCGAAGCGGCAGCCCCGGGGCAGGTTGACCGGGCTGGGTATCTCACCCTTGAGTGGTGCGGTGAGCGGCGCGCCGAACTTCGGGAAGGCCTGCATCAAGCCACGGGTATAGGGGTGCGCGGGCTGGTTCAGGATGGCCTCGGTGGGGCCTTGTTCGACGATGCGTCCCAGATAGAGCACGGCGATCCGGTCGCACAGGTAGCTTGCCACGCCCAGGTCGTGGGTGATGAACACCAGGGTGATGCCGGATTCCGCGCACAGATCGCGCAGCAGGTTGAGCACCTGGGCCTGGATCGAGACATCCAGGCCGGCCACCGACTCGTCGGCCATGATCACCCTCGGCTCGGACGCCAGCGCCCGGGCGATGGCCACCCGGCGGATCTGGCCGCCGGAAAGTTCGTTCGGGAAGCGCTCCCCCATCTCCGCCGACAGCCCGACCCGTTCAAGCAGTTCCAGCACCCGTCCGTAGACCTGCTCCTCGGGACACAACCGGTGCAGGCGGATGGGCTCGGCCAAGATGTCGGCGATGCGCAGGCGGGGGTTCATGGAGCCGCGCGCGTTCTGGTAGATGAAGGCCACCTCGCGGGCGAAGCGTTTGCGCTCCTCCGGGCTGAGCTGGCCCATGTCGCGCTGGCCGTACAGGACCCGGCCGTCGGTGGCGGGTTCGAGGCCGAGCAGCAGGCGGATCAGGGTGGATTTGCCGGAGCCGCTTTCGCCGACCAGGGCGAGGGTGTCGCCGCGGTGCAGTTCCAGGCGCACGCCGTCGAGGGCCTTGAGCCGGCCGCGCGGCTTGCCGAACCATCCGGTCCGGCCCAGTTCATAGCTGCGCTCGACGTCGAGCAGGGAGAATACGGGTTCGCTTTTCATGTTTTTCAATCCGGAAACCAGCAGGCGACGTGGCGGCCTTCGCGCCATTCGACGGTGGGGCGCTGTTGGCTGCACACCGGCTGCGCCTTGGGACAGCGCGGCGCGAACCGGCAGCCATCCGGCATCGCGGACAGGGGCGGGACCTGGCCCGGGATGGGTTGCAGCGCACGGGAGCCGAGTTCCACCACGCAGGACTTGAGGCCCTGAGTGTAGGGATGCAGCGGCTGGGCCAGCACCTTGTCGCTGGGACCTTCCTCGACGATCTGGCCGGCGTACATCACCGCGATGCGATCACAGACCTGGGCGCCCAGGGCGAGATCGTGGAGGACGAAGATCGCGCTGGAATTCAGGGCCCGCACCCGCTCCAGGATCAGTTCCATGATCTGGGCCTGGATGGTCACGTCGAGCGCGCTGGTGGGCTCGTCGGCAAGGAGCAGCTCGGGGTTGCAGGCCAGGGCGATGGCGATCATGACCCGCTGCTGCATGCCGCCCGACAGTTCGTGCGGATAGGCGTTCAGGCGCAGGCGTGGCTCGGGGATGCCGACGCTCTGCATCAGTTCGACGGCGCGGTCGGTGCGGTCCCATTTGGACAGCCCGAGGTGGCGTTTGAGCGGTTCGGCAATGTGCTCGCCCACGGTGAAACAGGGATTGAGCGCCGCGCTGGCGTCCTGGAAGATCAGGCCGATCTTGTTGCCGCGCAGGCGGCGGAACTCTGCCTCGGGCAGGCGGGTGAGTTCGCTGCCGCGGAAGCTCAGGCTGCCTTCGATCGCCACCTCGGGCGCCCGCAGCAGGCCGATGACGGCCATGGCCAGGGTGGACTTGCCGGCCCCGGATTCGCCGATCAGGCCCAGGCTCTCGCCCGGCTGGAGGGTGAGGTTGACCCCGTCCAGGACGGCGGCCTTGCCCCGGCGTAGGGTGAAGTCGCGCACCTCCAGCAGGGCCGGTTCTGGCAGTTCTTGTCGGATGACCGCGTTCATTTCGGTTCAGTCTCGTTGTGTTTGCGGGTCGAAGGCGTCGCGCAGGCCGTCGCCGACCAGGTTCAGGGCCACCAGCAGGATCGCCAGGGCCAGGCCGGGCACGCCGGAGATCCAGGGCGCCATGGTGATGAAGCCGCGCCCCTCGGCGATCATCAGGCCCCAGTCCGGGGTCGGCGGCACCACGCCGATGCCCAGGAAGGACAGGCCCGATTCGAGCAGGATGGCGATGCTCACGCGCATGCCGCCCTGGACCAGGATGGGCGACACCACGTTGGGCAGGACATGGCGCCAGATCACCTGCGCGGTCGGCACGCCCATCAGGCGTGCGGCCTCGATGTAGGGCTGGCTCTTGACCTGGAGCACGTCCGAGCGGGTCATGCGGGCGAACGGGCCGACGAAGGACAGGGCCAGGGCGTAGACCAGGTTCTCGGTGCCGAGGCCGAGCACGGCCATGAAGGCCATGGCCAGGATCAGCTCCGGGAAGGCCAGCAGGCCGTCGGTGAGGCGCATCAGCAGCCACTCGGTGCGGCCGCCGATGAGGCCGGCGGCGAGGCCGATGGCGACGCCGACCACCAGGCCCAGGGCGACCGAGGCGAAGCCGATGATCAGGGCCAGGCGGGCGCCGTAGAGCAGTCGCGAGTAGAGGTCCTGGCCGAATGAATCGGTGCCCAGCCAGTGCTCGGCGCTGGGACCCTGCATGGCCGCCATGAGGTCCTGGGCGGTCGGGTCGTGGCTGGCCAGCCAGGGCGCCAGCAGGGCGGCGACCACATAGAGGGCGAGGATGGCGAGGCCGACCAGGGCGGTGCGCTGCCGGGCGATCGGTTCGATGAAGCGTCGGCGCCAGCCGGCCGTCGTCGTCGGGTTGAAGGTTTCAGCGGGCATGTTCAGCGTCTCCGCAGCCGGGGGTCGAGGAACTGGTAGGTCTGGTCCACCGCCAGGTTGACGGCCACGAACAGCAGGCCGGTGATCATGATCCCGGCCTGGACCACGATGTACTCGCGGTTGAGCACGGCCGTGGTGACCATCATGCCGAGGCCGGGCAGGGCGAACACCACCTCGGTCATCACCGCGCCGCGCAGCATGCCGCCCAGTTGCAGGCCGATCACCGTGACCAGGGGCATCAGCACGTTGCGCATGCCGTGCACCCAGACCACGCGCCAGGCCGGCTCGCCGCGCGCCTTGGCGGCCAGGATGTAGGGCTGGCCGAGCACTTCCAGCAGGCTGGAGCGGGTGATGCGGGCGATCAGGCCGACATACCAGGCGCCCAGGGTGATGGCGGGCAGGACCAGGTGCCACAGGCCCTGCCAGAAATCCTCCCAGGGCGCGACGAAGCCGAGGGTCGGAAACCAGCCCAGGCCGACCCCGAACACCCAGATCAGGATGATGCCGAGATAGAAGCTCGGAAAGGCGTTGCCGCCGATGGCCAGGGCCGTCGCGGCGACGTC
>Ga0265297_10009713_pt1 | contig 12308 bp, 15 predicted proteins | sample Munlanlwell13791_FD_192502 | JGI IMG/M metagenome (GOLD analysis project Ga0265297, IMG submission 192502) | Leachate microbial communities from a municipal landfill in Southern Ontario, Canada - Leachate well 137-91 | ecosystem: Engineered > Solid waste > Landfill > Unclassified | place...
TCGGATTCAAACAAGCCGCTCAATAAATTCGCCTCTGCGCGCATGGAGGCGCCCATCAAAACCATAAAGCCGACTATCAAGCACCATGCGAGCCTTAACATTTTATTCGCGCCTCGTTTAACGGACATCTTTCACCTTGATTTTGTAGTGACCGGGGATAAATATGTTGCCGCCGGTCATCTGTCCTGTTGAACTGCTGGAAACGATTTGATTCTTAAATCTGAACAAGCCTAAATTTCTCTCCGGGCTAAACCGCGTGACGTCGACTTTAACATCCGCGTCATTTGGATCAAGTGCCAGCATCATCGGAAACGGCCATAAGAAGAAACAAATATCCTCATTCCAAATATTGGGCGGCGGGATCCAGATCCATATATTAATTATGGGAATAAAAATCCAATTTCCGCAAAACAGCACCATGTCCTCATCCGTGGGCATTATCGGCCAGGGCTGATAGTCGCCCCAGCAAAGTGGAGAAGCGAGCATGATGAACGCGGTTATATCGAGCATATTCGTTGCTTTATCCACGCCCCAATCTTTCAGAAAATCATACATCTCTCCGCTTGTTATCTTTTCGAATATATCGAAACGCATCCAGATGCTCAATAACTGCTGGCCTATGGCCGCGGGAAATTCTATCAAGCCAAAATAGAGGCCACAGCCAGAGCCCCAGCAATCAAATAAAATGCAACCTAAGAGCGGATTTGCTGCTGACCACTTAAACGATGTAATTAACGGAGAAACAAAGAGCGGCCACGGCGTCAAAGCCCCATCGGACTTCTTGATGTGTACAGTCAGGCTCTCTCCGCCTATTCCTAAAGGCCCTCCAACGCGTTGTTGTTGTTTCGTGGTCAAGTTATATGAATACGGATTCCAGCTATAGGTCCTGCTTAAATCGGTCTCTCCTGCATCCTGATAAATAGTGTTGGTCCATTGCAGCACTTTTAAATAACGGCTCATGCCTGACTGCCTCGCCTCAAAGCTGCCGTCCGGCTCACGATGCCGACGCTGAGGCTCATCAACCGGCGCATTGCTGAATGCCGAAAAAAGCGCCGAACCGCCTGCCTGCTGCATGCCTTTATAGCCGCTCACACACAAACCCTGGAAAGCCTCGATAGTACTGTGCGCGTGTTGCCGATATTCCATAAAGCGGCCCGAAACGGAACCGAGATCATGATAAAGCGGCGTTGCAAATTCCGCAGTAATTATCCCGAACCATATCATCAACTGGAAATTCATCCACGCCATTTCATTGGCCGTTGTTGCCAGCTGTGTACCCGCGGCCATTGCGCCTGAATCAGCTGCGTTCATTGTGCCCACTTTATGCAGATTCACCTGGCTTGTATTGACAAAGGCCATGACCGCGATGAGCATAAAAATAATTACGATAACCAGAAAAGGAAACATCTGCCCCCGCTGATTGTTTGTGCCTTTGATTTTTCTTATCATCCCTTTTTTCATCGTGATCTCGGTTCTGTTCTCCGCGGCTTTTTTACGGCACCAGCGTTAACGGCCGATTGCCCGGATCATCCCACCGCCCGAAACAGCCTTCATCAATACTGCGCACAGCACTCTCGCGCGACCCCTGATACGCGTCAAAACGAAAATTCATCGAAGAAGTCGCCCAGTACCATAATCGCACCGTCGCCATCACAATTAAAAATGTTAACGTGATCGCCATGCCGACTTCCAGTGCTGACTGCCCTTTTTTGTGCTGAGCGCTTGTCTTCATTAATTCGGTGTCTCCCATGTCCGGTCCTGGGTAATTGTCTGCTCCACATTCACCGTCATGTCCTTACTGATGGGCATGGCAAATAACATATCCGGGTCTTCCAAAATCATTTTTATGATATCGGTTGTGTCCGGGCCGATATATCTCGTATTGGCTGCCACAACAGTATTGCCCTGCTCGCGATACGTAGAGCGATCTTCTTCTTCCTGCGTCTGATAGGTGCTTTCATAGGTTGTCGTCGTATTCTGTGTTTGGTCGCGATACGGCACCGGCTCCCAGGAAAAAACAACTTTGCCGGGTTTCAATTTCCCGTTGAGCATATCCATCATTCCATCCACGCCGGAACGCGGCAGCTTATCGTTTGAAGACCGCATCGTTAACATGAGCCCCGGATAGAAAAATGGAAGCGGGGTAAGCGGCTCATTGTTCGGACCGATAACATAATGCCGGTTTTCCGGTTGCATCGTTAACGAAGTCACCATAAACCAATCATCCGGATCCACCTCCGGCATAAACAACGCCCCCTGGTTTTCGCAGGTAACCGAGGCGCCCGCGCCCACTGTTGTCGAATCCTGCGGCGCCGGCCCGCTAAAAACATTGGGCGGGAAAACATGTTTCTGCACATTGATATTTGCTGCCGCATACTGCATATCAAAAGGACCCCACCCGGCATGGCGCGACTTTGCAACCTTGCACGCCTCGCGGAACGCAAACATTTCCGCGGACTGCTGGGCATTAAAAATTATCGCATAGCGCATAAGGGCGGCAAAAATTACCAGCATGATGGTGCCGAACAACGCCAATTCGGTTGTCGCTTGGGCTTTTGCAGAGCGCATCTTCACATAAAACTCCCGTGCCATATCTGCTTTAATAATTTTTAATATATAAAATAATACCGTCATCATAATCGCCCCGTTAAAAAATAACCTCAACGACATCCGGATGAACTTCCTGGTTTCCGGTCCGGTTTGACACGTCATAGACAATATTCTGGCTGTATTCGCCTTCTTCATAAAAACTTTCCGTGCGGCTCGATGTGCGCGTGGTAAAATTTGATTCCGTGGTATTCGGGTTATACAAAACACCGTCGCTGATTTGATTCGCCGTTTCCCTTATTTTTCCCTGCAAGCCGCGTTTTAAATACACCTGCATGGCAAGGAGGGCCAGGACCACCACCGCGATAAACATCGCATACTCGATGATGCTCTGGCCCTCGCTTCTGTATTCTTTATTGTATATGGTGTATCGTTTCACTATCATTCCTCTTGCCATTTCCGTTCGTTTATGTTTGGTAATAAAGTAATAATAAAAATCGAACGGAACGTTGCGCACTCTTTACCGCCATGTCAACGCTTCGTAGTTACCGATCGTCTCATTACCAGTGCGTGTGGTGCTTTGGTTCTGATACTCTGTCGTTGTCGACCACGCATCGGCTGTCTCACGTACGCGCGCCGAAGTAGTCGTCGTGTAATTATACGCTGCTGATCCGGCATCGAACTGCTCACCGATCTGGTCACCTGCATCACGGCCCCTGCCCTGCACTGCGCGACTGATATAGCCCTGAATGCCGATGAGCGCTAAGATCACGACCACAATGAGTATTGCGTACTCAAGTGTGCTCTGACCTTTTTTTGTTCTTAAGAATCGCATCTAATTCACCCCCTTAAATAATTTGATAAGGTTGTTAGTTTTCATAATCCGTGTAGTTACCTGCTGTCATATTTCCTGTTCTTGACATTACTTCGCTCGTCAGCTCTCGTGCTACGCCGCCGCCCGTGGTCATCCTCTCAGTCTCTGCTGAATCCTGTGTCGTGGTCGTATCTGAATCCATGTAGTAAGGTTCATACTGAGCCGTGCTGAACACCTGCTGCCCGCCCTCGCCTGTTACTGACATGTTCAGAGAATGATCAACTGCGTCTTTCACGCGACCCTGCATTCCTCGACGGACATACACCTGCATCGCGATTGCTGCTGCAACGATAACGCCGATCAGAATTGCATATTCTGCCGTATTCTGACCTCTTTTATTTAACATTCGAAACATTGTGTTTCACCCCCTTTAAAAGTGTTGTGAGTTTTTTGTTTGCCTTACTCTTCCGGATCCAATTGCCCATAACCGATCTTGTTCGCAAAGAAATCGCCGCTCGCATCGATTCTTCCGCCCGCCTGGTTGTATGTCTTGTTCACCGCAGGTTTAATTCCCTGCGTGGCCGCAAAGATGATGGCCGCTGCAATTGCGGTGAATACAATAACATACTCTACGGTACTTTGACCGCGTCTGTTCTTGGTTCGCTTCATTCTCTTCACCTCCTCTCCTTTAAGATTTTGTATAACAAAAATAAAATAATGAAAATATTTCTTCATCAGAAGAAAATCCCCAAAAGTCCCGATTGCATCCGACCCCTCAAGCTTTCAAAAATATCCTTTACCGCATTATAAAAAGGCCCATTGAAACGAAACGCAACAATTAAGATCACCGCCACCGACACAAACAACATGCAATACTCGGTAACGCTTTGGCCGTTATGGTTGCCGCGTATCACCCTGGATTTCATTATTATCGTGTTTGTAAATAAATTTATCATCATGCCCTTATCCTTGATATTCGGCTGCAAACCTGTCGATACGATGCGTCTCGGTGCTCAGGTATGTCTGGTTGGTGCTGCGCGTAATGACATCGCCGTCAAATTGTTCTGTTGTATTGGCCTCGACAATGCTCACGCGGCTCAAATTGGTGCACTCCTCTGAAAATTGGTCGCCTATCGAATCGGTAGAAGAACGCGCCTTGCCCTGGATTGCCCGCTGCAGCCATCCCTGCAACAAAACAAATGTCACCACCATGACCACAAAAAAAACGCTGTATTCAATTATCGCCTGGCCTTTTTTATTTCCGAATATACTCTTATTAATAAGTGTCACTGATTATCTCCGTGCTCGCTACCGTACCGTTAGAATTGGTAATCGTCTGCATGGAACCGCCGCGATACATCCTCGCATCGCTTGTCGAGTCATGATTTGTTTGCGTCGTATGAAATGCGTACAACGGTTCATACTGTGTCGCGTTGACGCTAAAATTATTGCTGGGATAACCAAGTTTTTCTTTTGCGTGGAGCGGAAAGTCCGCCGCGTCTTTAAGGCGCCCTGTGATGCCTCTTTTTATATAGGCGTTCATACCGATAAAAACTAAAGCGATGACGCCGAGAAAAATTGCGTACTCCGCCACGCTCTGGGCCCTGTTTTTCTTTATGTTTTTTATTCTGTAATACATTATCGTCCCCTGTTAATGAATCGGTATGCTTCTGATGGAATCCGCGGTGCGATTATAGAGATCACCGACTGCGCTGCGAAATGGCGCTCCCGGAGACAACATCATAAGCACGGCAATTGCCACCACCGTTACAAACAAAATAAGATACTCTACGATTGCCTGTGCGTTGCGTGTGGATAAATTTTTTGTTGTTTTTTTCATCGTGCCACCATTAAAAAAATATCACGCCTCACCATGGAATCGCGACCGATAAAATAGGTTCGCTGACCTCTGAATCGATCTGCTTTAAGCGACCCTGCACGGCGCGATTGATATACGTATACATTGCCACAATTGCCGATGCCACCACCACGAGTAAAATTGCGTACTCGACTATACTTTGCCCGGATTTTCTCAGTGTCATCTTCATATTAAAACCACCTCACCGAAACAGGTTGGTTTACTTCCGATTCAATCTGTTTAAACCGCCCTTTAACCGTTCGGCTCAAATAAACGCTCATAACAACGATCACCGAAGCTAAAACAAAAAACAAAATTGCATATTCAAGAACGCTTTGTCCAGATTGTTTCTTTTTGAGCTTCATAAATTAAAACCAGCTTGCGAACGGGTTAACAAACATTCTCGTTGTCACCGTTCTGGTTTGTGTTGGACTTGTACCGCTCTTATACTCTTCGGTCCCAAATGTACGCCCCATTTCTGACTGCATCCTACCCATAAGCGCAGAGCGAAAATATCCCCCCATCATAATCCCGAGTAATGCCAGAGCAACGATAACGAGTAAAGCAGTATATTCAATTACTGCCTGTCCGTTTTTCTCTTGTATCCTATTATATATTTTAAAAGTTTTCATAGTAATAATTCTATTAGAAGCTAATGGATCCAACATGCAAATTCGTCAAATCAACCACACCACGGAAAATACTGCCATTCTGGAGCAGGGGCCAAAAAACCAATAAGGTTGCTGCGGCAATTACAATTAAAATTAAAGAGTATTCCAAGACTGATTGCCCAGAAGATGTTTTTAAAGACTTTTTAAATCTAATTATTAAGTTATGAATTTTTAATTTTTCTTTCATTGTTTTGGGGTTTTATGCAATAAAAAAAGCCGAATTACCGATCCCGATTTTTTCTTTCGGATTTCGGCAGCTCGGCTATACGATATATTGTACCCGTGGCTTTGCGCACCCATAATTTTTTGGGATTGCCTTTTCGTTTCCGATCCTTTTGCAATTTAAATATATCATATGGACCAGTCATTGTCAAGGTCAATTATATATTATATAGAAAGCGCTTTCTCAAGCCAATTTTAGCTCTCCTTTACGTGAAAATACATTATTTTATTGCCGTCTTGAATGCTTAAATTATTCAATTTCTGACAAATAGTTTCAAAAATTTCTTTTTTGCTTAACTTATTGTTATAACTTAGTTTATGTACTATTATACCGTCACCATAAGAAACTTCTGCTTGCTGGCGAAGCACAATTTCTTTTATCTTTAAGTAATCCCAATGCGCACTTTCAAATGGTAAAATTTCATATTGGAAGAATTTTGCAATAATTTCGCTTAATCTTTTAACTGTTGACTGGAATGACTTGTCAGCCTCCCCTGTCATACTTTCTTTCGAAAACCAATCAAAGAATGTTTCTCGACGTTGGTTTTGTTTCTCTAAATTTGAGAAAAAAGCATATTTCTGTTCAGCCTCAATCCAATTATATAACTTATCTATTTTCATATATTTATGTATATTTTCTTTCTTGATATTGCTCAATATAACCATCTTCACAACACCGGAAGGTGAAGACCTAAATAAAATTCCAGTCAATATAACTCTTTGTAGAGTAACAGGTTGTATAAATACTATCTCTTCGACTTGATAATACAAATTTACATTTAGTTGGGGGACAATAAACCGTTCTGTCGCAACCTTTCTTTCAAACTCATATATGTCGCGTATTTGCCATGGCCAAACACCTGCAAGAAAAAAGTGCTTTTTTGCTTCGTAAACAAATTTACGCTCAATAATCTCATTGTTCGTACCGACGATATCAATGGTATTCAGCTTTCGCATACCATCATCTGAATTAAATCCGCAAATCAAATTAAAGAATTCCTGAGAATCTAAATTGGTGTCAGGAATTGAGAAGATCAAAAATGGTTCATTTTTTGTAGTAAAATAACTTATGTAAGTACTTGAATTATAATATGTTACATTTAAATCGACTGATCTGTTAGATTCTTTTCTTATTGCGATTTTCTGCCCGTCTACCAAAAATCCACTTTGGTCAGAAAGAGAAAACCGATAACCAGAAATTGGTTTAAAATAATTTTTCAATTCAATAGTCATCCTCTCAAGAAAAAGTTGAGAATTCCCCAGCATTTCTGCAACAATTTTATAAGTCGATTTATTAGGCCGTTTACCAATAAGAGACCAAAGTTCAATATTTCTGTAAATATATGATATATCGTCATTTACATTAAATAGACTGTAATATAAAATAAAATTTCTAATTATTAGCTCAACATCTATTAAGTTTAATTTTGAACGTTTTGGCATAATTTCTAACAGAACTTTGGCAGCAATTGAAGAGATCCCGAGATAAATATCAATAGCCTTAAATAAGAAAGAGCCACCATGTTCCAAAGGTTTTTCAATACTTACAGCACGCTTTGGCCGTCTTCCAACTGCACTACTTAGACCCTCTTTTTTTAATACATTATTTACAGAAGATTTTGATATTTTTAGCTTAAATTTCTCACTTGCTTCTTTTGCTATTTCTCTACAACTTAATTCAATAGAAAGCTTCTTTCTTTTAAGAATATATGATTCAATTTCAGGAAGTAGTTTATAAATATAACCCATTTTTAGTTTGGACGATTATATATTGTTAATTATTATATATCAATATATTGCTACTATATTAATATCAGGCTGGACAAATAATATCTATAAAATCATCTAATTTTGTGTTAGTTATATTCAACTTACCGCTTGGTAGTTCAATTGCTATTCTTCCATTCATTAATGACTCAAAAGATCTCCAAGATTTTAAAGAATTCGCAATCTTAATAACCTTCATGTTTTTATCCAGGAAAATCACATCTATAGAAAATTTCATAAAGAATGTGTGTATTGAATTGCAGGGCTTAATAATGAGCCCTTCCCCTTCAGCCAAGCCAGCACTACCAAGAAGCCCTCTCATCCTAGTCCATGGATTATTCGCTATTTTTGCTCTTTCTGCCAATACAACATTTTTTGTCTTATTAACTATTTTTGCTGTTTGCATTTTTTGCTCCCAATTTATAGTTCAGTTTGGACATTAATTATTTTAGCATGCGCTTAAACTAAGTCAATGTTTTTTAAAACAGATGCTTGTGTCTCGTTGCTTTGTTGCTCTTTTTCTTGCATTCCCTCAATCTGTCCAAACCATTGCTCGCAGCTCTTAGACACAATCTAATTCATGATTAGAATGTAAAATTTTCATTGGCTTATCCGCATCTCTTTTTACTTGCCCAGCGACTTCTTTTTTCTTGCCACTCCCAATAAGGCCCGGACTTTGTGAAAATAACACGACACAAATTACACCATTGCCGCAACAAAGCTCAAGCCTGCAAACTCATGGTACCGCCTTCAATTCGGCCTTCAAACTGTGCGGCATCTTGCTGATCGACTGCCATAAAGAAAACAATACTTTTATAAGCATTAACCAAGAGTTTGAACGCGCAAAACAAAACTCTTAAAGCGAACGGGGATGAGAAAGGGGCAAAGATCGTTTTATAGGCCAGTTTACTATGTGCGTCGCTGGAAAGATTTTAATTATAAATTGATGGGTGTTTAAAAGTAACCCTCATGACACAGCAAGGCAATACGACAAATCCGGCCTTAGTACAGTACCGTAACTAATATCATATTTTCCCCTAAACTGGAAAAAATCAGCAATATTTTTGAAGCGCGAATTCACTAGTCAGAAAATATGACCACTGATTTATCTTTTCTGGTATATTTTCATTGATTGTTTGCGCTATCCACAACCCATTATTCATACCTGCAGGGTCATCAAAAAACCTTATTAAACATCGTTTATTGCAACGGGATATTTCTGTGCAGCTTTTCTTTCTTGGGTTTTTGACTTGAGGCCATGCTTGTTTGCGGCAGGCAAAGCTTATTGCAAAAATATGCCTGGCTTAAGAAACTACCTAAAAAGAAGTCTCTTTTTTGAAGCAGAAAAAGCGTATCTTATTATTTGATGGGCGGCGGCGATAACGGCAGAAATTTTCAAAAAAAGGCAACGGCTGTTAGGGGATCTTCTCCATCAAGACCGCCGCCCTTATTAATCTGGCTGGAAAATATCGCGAGGAAGGTCGAGCCCCATTGTAGTGAGCTCATCATAAAAGGTAGGAATCGTGCCGGTTGCCTGAAATTCTCCAATGACTTTATTCCTATTTTCCTTATCTATTCCCGTTTGACGAAAAAGAAAGATATCGTGCAACTCAATGTGAGTTTCATCAAGCATGCCGGCGATTTCAGTAATCTGGATAATTTTTCTTGTTCCGTCGGAAAGCCGGGCGGTATGAACCACAACATCGACTGCCGAGGCAATCATTTCGCGAATCGCACGCACGGGCAGCTCTACGCCGCTCATAAGAATCATTGAATCAAGCCGCGATAAAACATCCTGTGTGGAATTGGCGTGGACAGTCGTCATCGAACCATCATGGCCTGTATTCATTGCCTGCAGCATATCGAGCACTTCGCTGCCGCGGCACTCACCAACGATAATCCTGTCGGGTCGCATTCTTAAGGTATTCTTGAATAAATCTCGAATAGTGATAGCGCCCTTACCTTCAATATTGGATGGCCGTGACTCAAGGCGTACCCAATGTTCCTGGCCCAATTTCAATTCTGCAGCATCTTCGATGGTAACAATGCGTTCGTAGCTGGGAATAAAAGCTGAGAGCACATTAAGAAAGGTTGTTTTTCCCGAACCCGTTCCTCCCGAAACAATCAAATTTTTTCGCGCCACAACACAGGCGAGCAAGAAATCCGCCATTGCTTTATTCAAACTGCCGAAACGATTCAATATATCCTCTATCGTGTAGTGCTCTCTGGTAAACTTTCGAATAGTAAGCGTCGGGCCGCCCAATGCCAAAGGAGGGATGATCGCGTTAACACGCGAACCGTCCGGCAGACGCGCATCCACCATAGGTACCGATTCATCAACGCGCCTGCCTAAAGGCGCAATAATACGTTCGATGACGATGCGCACCTGATCATTGGAAATAAACTTTTTGGTGGTAAGTTCAATACGACCATTGCGCTCTATATATACCTGATCTTTATTATTGACCATGATATCGGTTATCTCGTCATCTTTGAGCAAATCTTCAAGAGGGCCTAATGCGAGGGCCTCATCACAAATTTCTCGTACCAACCTCTCGCGAACCTCGTAGGAAGAAAGAAATGTCCCTGTTTCCTCCGCCAACAGGTTGGTGACTATTTTCTCAGCTTTTAAACGCAACTCTTGCGCCTTTTGAGGATTAGTAATAATCTCTATATCAAGCCGTTTTAAGTCGAGCTCCTCAATAAGGCGCTGGTAGACGCGCCGTTTTAATTTTATTACCTCATCTTCTTCGCGGATAACATCAACCTTACGCATGGCCTCGGTAAGGCCAACCTTATCCCAAAAAGTCCCTGCGCCGGGAGCTCCACCCTTGGCTTGCGAACGCAGCTCTTTTAACTGCTGATGTTCGATATAAAGGTCTTTTGTCTTTGTTAAAATATTTGCCATTTTCTTTACTGCCTGGCTCACGCGGCAACTTGGATTATCGACAACAACAGGCACGCCTCTGTTTAATGCCAATCCCACTGCGCGGCCTTCGCTGGGCACAAAAGAAAGGATCTCATAGGGCAGCGCGAGTTTAATCTCATGAAGCGATAATGCGGAGCGGCTTTCGGAACGGTTGAGCACCAGCTTAACCATCTTGAGCGGAAAACGCAGCGACTGCATAACATCCAAGCCCCACCGCGTCTCATACACAGAAAGGATATCCGGGGTTACGATAAAAAGTATAAGGTTGGAATGGTTAAACGCCGTGATGAGCGCATCGGTGAATGCTTTTCCTCCGTCGAGAATAACAAAATCGTATTCAGCGAGCAGCATATTTAAAATCGCGTCCAAGCGCTCTATAGTAATATGCGCTGCCTGCTTAGGGCGGGCGATGGCGGGCAAGAAATCGATACCCGCATTGGGGGCAAGGGTAATGTAATTCTTGATGTTGCTTTCTTGTTTTATGTTGTCGACGATTGCCGCGATATCGAACATTGAGTATTGCGGCGTCACATCAATCATACGCGACGCATCCTGGGCTGCCTGCAAATCAAGATCTATCAAAATGGTACGCTTGCCTTCCTGAGCAAGGGCAACGGCCAAATTAACGCTTATAAAAGTTTTCCCCACACCGCCCTTGGTGCTAAAAAGCGAAATAAGACTTCCTTCCATCGTAGTAACCCCTTCTATATTGTTTAGACTCTGTCGCCTAAGTTATAGACAATCGGCATATCAATCCAGAGCTCATCCAATTTCAGCTCCGAAGGAAAAGAAGGAAAAGGTGAAAGTTTCTTGACCGTGAGTTCGGCAAGTTCGTCAAGTGCCGCATTGCCCGAAGAATGCATGATAACCACCCCAAGCAGCCTGCCGCTCGATTGCAGGTGAAGGCTTAACTTTACCGTGCCGCGGATGTTCTTTTCCCGGAATTCCGCCGGATAAGAAATGTTTGAATGAATAATGTTTTGCACCAATTGCGAATAGGATTGTATTACTTTATCTTTCTCAGAAAACGTTTCGGGCCGCCTTTGCGTCGCCGTGCCAGAAGACGATACGGCGCCCGCTGCGTTTCTCGATGAACCCACCGCCGGCAGGGACCGCACTTGTTGCTTGCGTAGAATTGTCGGCGTAAGCGTAATGACAACTTCTGTATCGCGCTGCTGCACGTCACGATTTCTAAACAAAGCACCCAAAAAGGGAATTTTTTCAAAACCCGGCACCGCATCACGGTTGTCGTTTCTGAGAGACTTGATCAGGCCGGCAAGAAAAATAGTCTGCCCGTCCATAATAGTCAATTCCGTTTCCGCTAAGCGCTTGGTAAACCCCGGCGTCTCCCCCACCCCTGTAATACTCAATGCGTTCGAAGTGTCGACTTCGGTAATCTCGGTACTCAGGCCCAAAACAATTTCATTGTCGTCTTTAATAGTTGGCTTTATTAATAATATAATGCCGTACTCCTTCATTTCTATCGACGCTGAGACAGTC
>Ga0265297_10009714_pt1 | contig 12307 bp, 11 predicted proteins | sample Munlanlwell13791_FD_192502 | JGI IMG/M metagenome (GOLD analysis project Ga0265297, IMG submission 192502) | Leachate microbial communities from a municipal landfill in Southern Ontario, Canada - Leachate well 137-91 | ecosystem: Engineered > Solid waste > Landfill > Unclassified | place...
TCGGCGCAGCCCTTGCGGTCGCAGGGTTTATCAGCCTGGCGGTCAACCGCCGCTGGTTCTTCGAACGCCTCCCCAACGTCATAAAATAGCCGCCAGCAGGCACTTTACACGGCCCGGGCAGGATGCTAGAGAGGCCCATTGCCTAAGAAAGACTTAGCGTTCTTTTAAAATAATATACTCCGAAGTAGCTCAGTTGGTCAGAGCAGCTGACTGTCGAAAAGGCAGCCTCCGTCGGAAACGGCGGAGTGAACAGCGGGTGAATTCAGGGAACCCTTCATCGAATGAATTCGATATGGCGATCCTGAGCCAAGTCCACCGATTTCAAAGGCGGTGGGAAGGTGCAGAGACTAGGGAGTGACGAAAGAATAATCTCCCATAAGCGCCCGCCACCTAATTCCTTTACAGGATATGGTGAAGAGATAGTCCACGCCGATTGGAAACAATCGGAGCGCGTGTAATCAGCGGGTCGCCGGTTCGAGTCCGGCCTTCGGAGCAAAAAGAATGGGGCACTTTTTTGGGTGCCCCATTCTTTTTGCTTTGGATTGCCGTGACGAGAACTGCAGCCCGTAGGGCTGCTCGTTCCGACCGAGACCGGGCACCCGCAGCGCGGGTGGGCGAGGAAGTACCCGGAGCGCGGCAGCGCGGAGGGTGGAGTCCGGCCCTCTGTTTCTAATGTGATCGTTTACGCAGGGGCGAGTCCGGCCTTCGGAGCAAAATAGTGACCTCATGAATTCAGGCCGGGGCTTCACCTGTACAACGTCTGAGGGCTGGAAAAGACCCACGCACTGGGATCGGCGTTGTAATCGTCGCAGTCGGCATACGAGAGTTTCTCGATCTTGAGCGTCTCATCCTCGACCTTCAGTAAAAATATGACATTGACGCCCCAGTCATACTGAAACGAATCATAACAATAAATGAGGCCGTCGTTTGTCACATCGGCAAAGTCGCGGTTGATCCTGCCGGAGCCCGACTTCGCAAAATTGTAAGTCGTTGCAGTGCTGTTAGGAAGAGTTTCGGACCCGACGTTGATCATCTGTCTGGTGTCGGACGCAAATTCATCATCGATAAGAGCGGCGCTTGCGGCATTCTCCATCATGTCTGTTGTTGAATCGGGATACCAGTATCCCTTGGCCGCTCCGACAACATCAAAGGCGAGGTTGCCGCAGTGCGGGCTGCCTTCGGTCTTGGCCTCAAAACCTGTGATCTCATCGTATCGGCCAATCATCCCATCGAGCGTCGTAAAGACAGAATTGTTTGAATCGTAGTAATTCAGAAAACATTGTTTATAGACCCAGTCGAAACCATCGTCGGCGACGCCGCGTTCAGGGCTTATGAGATCGAGAGGTGTCGCGAGCTTGTCATAGATTCCAACATCAATTGCGGTATTGCCTGGCCGATTACCGAATGTGCCGAGGAGATCGCCGGCATTGACTGCGATCGACACCTGTTTCGAGCACTTATGGGAACTCGCTGCCGGTGCATCTTCGCAATCATCGTCGGTGAATGCCCCCAGGGCCACCAAAATCTCGGCGCTGAGACCCTTGACGTGATTGAAATATGCTTTGACATCTTTGCAGGGGCCGTACTCGATCGAGTAATCTTCTTCGCCGCTATCTATCACGCCGTTTTCATTGTAATCATAATCCGAATTAAAAAATCGGATGATCTTTGTAATGGTCACATTTCCCGGTGCATAGAAGTTAGTCGTCGTGTCGTCATCTTTGACGTAAAAATACATATGCCCGGACGGCAACACATGCCCGCCCCAAGGATTGGTTGACCCGAGCGGAGCGACGTACCGAAAATTGGTCCCGGCTTCGTCGAGAGAAACTGGCGATACCGAAAAATAAGGCGTTGCAACGCTGCTGCAATCCGCAAGCAAATCTTGGGTGGTTGTGGCGCCTGTTTCATCGCCGCTGTCATCTGTTTCACCACCGCTATCATCAGTGCCGCTGCTCGTGCTGGTGGATCCGCCGCAGCATATAAGTAACAACGAGATTACGGTTACGACAACAAAGGGTTTCCACTTAGCGTATCTCATAGCCCCCTCCAATGAATTCGATTGCGTGTGAATACACCAAAGCAGCAAGACTTTTGAATACGAATACTTGTAGTATACAATATTTTGGATGCGATAATCCAAGCTATTGTAACAACGGCTGGGAAAACAGGGGCTAAAGCCCTGTGAATCATATTTTTTCTTTATCGCCAGGAAATTTTCCGCTATCGATATGCCCGTGGAATACCTGGTGATCGGAATCGCTTCTCTTGTGGTCGCATCGCTCACCCTCTTCTCGGGCTTCGGGCTCGGCACGCTGCTCATGCCGGTGTTCGCCCTGTTCTTCCCGGTCGAGATCGCAATCGCGGCGACCGCGCTAGTGCACGCTTCCAACAACGCGCTCAAACTCCCGCTCTTCGCAAGGGGCGCGAACTGGCGCGTGGTCGTGCGCTTCGGCGTCCCGGCGCTCGTCGCGGCCTTCTTCGGCGCGTGGCTCCTCACCTCCATCTCCGGCATGGAGCCGATATACGAGTACGATCTCCTGGGCAGGCACGCCGCCGTCACACCGGTGAAGCTCGTGATCGCCCTCCTCATCCTGATCTTCTCGATGCTCGATCTCATGCCGCGCTTCGCGAAGCTCTCGTTCCATGAAAATCTCCTCCCGCTAGGCGGTGTTCTCTCAGGCTTCTTCGGCGGCCTCTCCGGCCACCAGGGCGCCCTGCGATCCGCATTTCTCATAAAGGCAGGGCTCACCGCGCAGGCCTTCGTCGCCACGGCTGCGGTGGTCGGTTTCATGGTGGATGCGGTGAGGCTCGGGGTCTACGGCGCGGGCTTTGCCAATGCCGGCCTCTACGACTCGGCGGGCGCAAAGGTCTGGGGGCTGGTGATCACGGGGATGCTCTGCGCATTCGCAGGCACCCTCATCGGCAGGGGCCTGCTAAAGAAGATAACCCTGAGGTTCGTGCAACTGGTTACCGGCACCATGCTCATCCTCATGGCGCTCCTGCTGGGCTCAGGCCTGGTATAACGCCTCAGCCCCTCTTCAGTTTTTTGTATTTGATGCGGTGGACCTCTTTTGCGGCGTCGCCAAGACGGCGGATGCGGTCCGCTTCGTATTCGGCGAAGTTCCCTTCGAACCAGACCGCCTGCGAATCGCCTTCAAAGGCCAGGATATGCGTGGCGATGCGGTCCAGGAACCAGCGGTCGTGGCTTATGATGACCGCGCAGCCGGCGAAATTTTCCAGCGCCACTTCCAGCGCGCGGAGAGTGTTCACGTCGAGGTCGTTGGTCGGCTCGTCCAGGAGCAGGACGTTGCCCGCGTCCTTGAGCGTCATGGCCAGATGCACACGGTTCCTCTCGCCGCCGGACAGGAGTTTGATCTTCTTCTGCTGGTCAGTGCCTGAAAAATTGAACCTGGCGACGTAGGCGCGGGAATTCACCTCGCGGTTGCCCAGGGACACGGTCTCCGCGCCGCCGGATATGCATTCCCAAACCGTGCGCTCGTCGTCCGGGGCAAAACGGTCCTGCTTCACATAACCCAGCTTCACCGTGTCGCCGATTTTAAATGCACCACTGTCCGGCTTCTCGAGCCCCATGATCATCTTGAAGAGCGTCGTCTTGCCCGCGCCGTTGGGGCCGATGACGCCCACGATGCCGCCCTGGGGCAGCGAGAAGTTCATATTCTCAAAGAGGAGATTGTCGCCGTAGGCCTTTGAAAGATTCTCCGCCTCTATGACGGAGGTGCCCAGGCGCGGCCCGGGCGCGATATAAATCTCGATGTCCTCGTCCAGCCTCGCCGGGTCCTGCTTCAGGAGGTTTTCGTAATTCGTGATGCGGGCCTTGCTCTTGGCGCGGCGGGCGGAAGGCGATTGGCGGATCCATTCCAATTCGCGATCCAGGGTCCGGAGGCGTTTTTGGTCCGCGCGCTCTTCGCGGGCCAGGCGCTCCTCTTTCTGCTCCAGCCATGAGGAATAGTTTCCCTTCCACGGGATCCCGTAGCCGCGATCGAGCTCCAGTATCCATCCCGCCACGTTGTCCAGAAAATATCTGTCATGGGTGACTGCGATGACCGTGCCTTTATAGTCCCTCAGATGTCGCTCCAGCCACAAGACCGTCTCCGCGTCCAGATGGTTGGTCGGCTCGTCGAGCAGGAGGATGTCCGGCTCCTTTAGAAGCAATCTGCACAGGGCGACGCGGCGCTTCTCTCCGCCGGAGAGCGTCTCTATCAGCGCATCGTCCTGCGGACAGCGCAGTGCGTCCATGGCGAGCGCGAGGCGATTGTCCAGGTTCCACGCGTCGGCGTGATCGAGCCTCTCCTGCACCTTGGCCTGGCGCTCGAGCAGCTTTGCCATCTCCTCGTCGGACATCGGGTTTGCGAACGAATTGTTGATCTCGTCGAACTCCTTGAGCATGTCGACGATCTCCTGGACCCCTTCGGAGACTGCCTCCTTCACCGTCTTCTTGGGATCGAGGAGCGGCTCCTGCTCCAGGAGGCCTACGCTGTAATCCTTGGCAAAATGGACTTCGCCGCTGTAGCCGTCGTCGAAACCCGCGATGATCTTGAGGAGCGAACTCTTGCCCGAACCGTTCGCCCCCAGCACCCCGATCTTCGCGCCGTAATAAAAACCCAAAGAAATCTCCTTCAGGACCTGTTTCTTGGGCGGATGCACCCTGCTCACCCGGTGCATCGAAAAGATCACTTTTTGCGGTTCATTGTCCCGGTCTGCCATATGCCCGTCTTCTTGGATAAGCCGCAGGACAAAGTCAAGTGTATCGAATTATCGCTGGCATCCGGACAAAATTGTGTTATGTCGCGACCCCTGATCATGAAAGTCACAAGACGACACCTCGAGAATCTTTACAGCGCCCTCAACCGCCGCGAGTTCGTCTCGCCCGATCCGCTTCAGTTCCTCTACGAATACGACGATCCCTTCGACCGCGAGGTCGTGGGGCTCATCGCCAGCTCGCTCGCTTACGGCAGGGTAGCGCAGATCCTGAACAGCGTTCGAAAGATACTGGACAACATGGAAGAGCCCAGGCGCTTTGTGATCGATTCGACGCCGGGAAAATTGAACAAGATATTTTCGGATTTCAAACACCGCTTCACGACCGGCGACGATATGGCGTCCATGTTGACCGGCGTGCAGCGCGCGATAAAAAAACACGGCTCGTTGGGCAAATGTTTCGCCTCACATACAAAAAAATCGGATCAAAACGCGATGCCCGCGCTCGCCGGTTTTGTGTCGGAGCTCGGAGCGGGCACGAGCCTCCTGCCGTGCCCCGACAAGAAGAGCGCGTGCAAGCGGCTCAACATGTACCTGCGCTGGATGGTGAGAAGGGACGACGTCGATCCGGGCGGCTGGAAGGGGATCTCTCCTGCGAAGCTCATAGTTCCGCTGGACACGCACATGTATCGGATCTCGAAGAAGCTCGGGTTCACGAACCGCAAGGCGCCCAACTACACGACGGCCATCGAGATCACCCAGGCCTTCAAAAAGTTCTCGCCCGACGACCCGGTCCGCTACGACTTCGCCCTCACCCGCCTGGGCATAAGAAACGACCTCGACACCCTGGACCTCCTCGATTGGGCTTGACAACCCATTGATATCATTAGCCTAAATACCTTAATAAAAAATCGCGCGAGCAAGCAACTTTCGGGTCGATCCTGCCGATAATAAGTATGCAGGCGCGTGTGTGCGCCCTGGAGCCTTTTATGTCCATAGACAGGATAAAATTCCAGTCGCTCATAAACCCGATCTCGGGCAACGCCCCTGAAGAGGTATTCGTATATCCGATGAGCAGCGGTATCGAGGCTGCGGACAGTTTTGTCGTGGAAAACGAGTCCGGTTCGCTCGAGGCCCTGCTGGAGGGCAAAGGCCGCAACGCCTCTTCGGCGGCAGAGGTCCCGATGCCCGGGATCAGCCGCTTCAAGAACTCCTGAACAGAGATCAGCCTTTTCTGAAGTTTACGACAAACTCCGCAAGGGTGCGCACCATCACGCCGGTAGCGCCCTTAGGCCACAGCGGCAGGCCCTCATCCGTCCATGCGCTCGCCGCAATGTCGAGGTGAGCGAACGCTAGGTCGCCCACGAACTCCTTTAAGAATATCGCTCCCATGATCGTCTGGGCCTTGCTCTTCCCGCTGTTGTTGAGATCGGCTATGCCCGAGGTGTAACCCTTCTTGTATTCGTCCACCATGGGCAGCTGCCAAATGCGTTCGCCGGTCGCCTCGGCGCCCTTCTTCACCTTCTCCACGAGCTTATGGTCGGTCCCAAGGATTATCGTGTAGAGTTCGCCGCAGCAGTAGGCCGCTCCTCCGGTGAGAGTCGAGAGCTCGACTATGACGTCCGGCTTCTTATCCGCGGCAAAGGAGAGGGCGTCGGCCAACACGAGCCTCCCTTCTGCGTCGGTGCTTATGATTTCGACGGTCTTTCCGTTTCTCGCCTTGATTATGTCTCCCGGCTTTATGGCGCGGCCGTCCGGCATGTTCTCCGCAGCCGGGATATACGCGTTCACCTCGACCGCGGGCTTCAGCTGCGCGATCGCCTGCATGGCGGCGATGACGCTCGCAGCTCCGGCCATGTCGCTCTTCATGACGTCCATGCCGCGCGCGGGCTTGATGGAGATCCCGCCTGAGTCGAACGTGATCCCCTTGCCCACGAGCGCTATCTTTCCGTGCGCGCGCCCCCTGGGTTTGTACGACATGATTATGAAGGCCGGCGGCTCGGCCGATCCCCTCGACACCGCCAAGAGTCCGCCCATGCGCTGCTTCTGTATGGCCGCCCTGCCGAGCGACTTGAAGCCCATCTTGTATTTCGCGGCCACCTTTCTCGCCGCCGCAGCGATCCGCGTCGGGGTCGCGTCCTGGCCGGGCGTGTTCGTGAGGTCGCGCGCAGCGTTCTGCGCCTCGGCTAGAATCTTCGCCCGATCCACTGCGGCCTTGACCGGCGCGGCGTCTCCCTCGTAGAGGAAATGGAGCTCCGAGAGCGGCGCGGGCCTCTCCTCTCCGTCGGTCTTGTAGGCCTCGAACGCATAGCTGCCTAGAATGGCGCCCTCCGCTATGGCGCGCGCCCTATCCGCGGCGTGCAGGTCGTCGACCGAGCCGCGTTCGAGCACCAGCGCTGCGGAGTCGGCCTTGACCACGCGCGCCGCCTTTGAAATCGCGGCGCCGGCCTCCCTCAGGATATCGAGGGTCAGGTCCTTGCGCCGGCCCATGCCGACGAGCAATATGAATTTCGCCGGTATCTTGCCTGCCGTGAAGAGCATGCGGTGCGTGCCGCGCTCTCCCTTGAATTTTTCATCCGCGATCTGTTTCGAGACGCTGCCCGCCATCGCCTTGTCCAGCGCGATGCCTCCGTCCACATGCTTGATGAGGGCGTGCCTCGCACCCTCGTCCTCCTTCGCCCTCTCGAAGAGCCCTATGGAAATTATGTCCGCCTTGAAAGATTCAGGCGTCTGTCTGCTCACGGTGAGCTTCATTTTTATCTCCTTTGAGCCGGACATCTTATACGCCCGGATCAATTGGTCAATGATCCCTTGTAGAAACAAGGCGTTTCATATACATATATATTGATGTCCGAGTCATTCGACCAATCCTTGAGACGGGCCATGGAGGCCCTGGGCCGCATCGTCGAGCACCTCATCGGTAGCGCCAAGAAGGCCAGCGTCCACGTCGGCACCCGCGCCGGCGTCCAGCCCGTGCTCTCCATCGAAAGCCAGCTCTCGTACGAGAGGATAAAAGAGCTCATCGATCTCTCGATAAAAAAGATGGTCGAACCTGCGCTGCCGGACCTCCAGGGGAAGACGGCGCTGGACATAGGAGAGGGGCCGGTGTTTTACGCATCGAGGCTGCTCGGCGCCAGGGCGCAATGCGCCGTGAGCTTCGACATAAGGGGCGCTGCTTCGGAATTGCAGGGCGACGCCTCGCGGGGATACATCGTGCAGGGCAAACCCGCGAAGCTCCCGTTCCCCGCCGAACGCTTCGGCTACATAATGGCCAGGCTTGCCTCGATGTCGCAGGGCGACGTGGCGCGCGCGATCGCGGAGATGGGCAGGGTCATGACGCCGGGAAGCCAGGCCGTGCTCGTGGATTTCCATCCCTTCGGGCTCTTCGCCAAAAAGGGTTCGAGCAGGATAAAATCAGCGGAGTCGAATCTGCACAGGTTTGAAGACTACTACGCGACCATGAGAAAGGCCGGACTTCGCATCGTTGATCTGAGAGAGATATTCATAGACGAACAGACGCGCGGCTTCTTCAAGGAAGAGGAGATCAGCGTGTACCGCTCGCTCAAGGGCACGCCGCTCTTGGCATTCTTCTTTCTCTACAGGCCGAAGGCGAAGAAATAGGACGGAGTCACCATGAAATTCGACGACAGGCTCGCTGAACTCTACATCGAATTGCAGGAGCCTCCCTCGGAAAAAGGGAGCGCCCAGGCAGTCACGCAGATCGGCAAGCTGCTCTACATAGCGCAGGCGCTTCCATATTCCTCGGGCCGCTTCCATCACCAGGGCCGCGTGGGCATCGAGGTGAAACTCGATGCGGCCAAGCTCGCGGCGAGGATGGCCGCCGTGATGGCGATCTCATACGCCAGGCATGCGCTGGGTGGTTCGCTCTCCAAGATCAAGAGGGTCGTCCAGCTCAACGGTTTCGTGGCATGCGGGGCCGACTTCAAGGATCACGAAAAGGTCCTAGACGGGGCGAGCGACCTCTTCGGCGATATCTTCGGAGTCGACGGAAAACACGCGAGGACCGCCATCGGCGCAGCGAGCCTGCCGCAGAACGCATGCGTCTGCCTCTCCGTGGTGTTTGAATTGAAGTGACTTGGGATAATTATTCCGAAGGATTCACGTACATCATCGCGGAAGCGGTCGCGGATTTCAGCCATGAGTCGGATGCGTTATCGAACGTAGCTCCGAGCGTCACCTCATCTCCCTCTGCGATCTCGGTCTTGAGATCCACGAACGGATTGTCCGACAGCTCCAGGAGTTTGTGACTCTCGTCCAGCGTGGCCTCGGACCTCCAGAACGGGACCACCCCGCCGCCGGTCGAGAGTTCTATCGAGGCGCCGAAATCAGAGAGCGCGCCGCTGACCATGATCACGCGCGAAGGGCTGTCCATCCTGTAGGATACCGTGCGCTCCGCAAACGCGCCCGGCTCGATATCCACGGTCTCATGCCCGCACGGCTCGAACTCCACGAGCATGGGCTTCACGTCCGAGAGGCTTGAGAATTCGTTCATGGGCCGCGCTACGAGGGTGATCTCGAAGTAGACCCCTGAATAACTCTGCTCAGTCGGGTTCTCAAGAACGACGGAGATCTCGAGCGGATCCGTGGACAGGACCGGATAGCCGTAGCCCTGCGGCAGCTCGACCTTCGTGAGAAGCGCCGTGGCGATGAAGGCCGGGTTGCCTGCGCCGGAATTCCCGCACATGGAATTCTCCTCATGCAGGTTCGAGACTATGGCCTGCCTCAAGAGCCCTGACGGGAGCTCCGAACCTGCGGCGTCCACGACCTTGGGCTCGAAGGCAGTCACCCAGATGTCCTCGTCGGACTGGAAGCGCATGGCGAGGGGACCCTCCTCCATCTCGGCCCCTGCCGGCAGATCGACCGGGCCCACGTGGAAGATGAACCTCTTCTGCCAGGCTTCCTCGGCGAGCTCATCATCCACATCAGGCTCGTTGAGGCCCACCATTACGTCGCCGTCAGGGGATATGAAGACAGGGGCGTCGGTGCCTTTGCAGCCGGCCTGCATGAGCAAGGCTGCCGTCATCGTGAATGCGATAAAAAACGTGATTTTATTGATGAATTTGGCTTTCATAGCCCGCGAATCTAAGGATATCGGCCGCTGATGCCAATATGCATGGCGTCAAAGGCCTGTAACGCGACGGATCAAAAAAATCGCCCTTCCCCCTTGACTGTGGATAACTAGACATTATATGGTCCGCAACCCGCAGCGTTAGCACTCCATTGGTGCGAGTGCCAACCGCGGAAAAGATCGAAAATTCAGCTACTAACAAAGGAGGAAGTGATATGAGCACAAAGATCAGACCGCTGCACGACCGCATCCTCGTCAAGCGTCTCACCAACGAGGAGAAGACAAAAGGGGGGATCATCATCCCTGACACTGCCAAGGAAAAGCCGCAGGAAGGCGAGATCATCGCCGTGGGCAACGGCAAGATCCTCGAGAACGGCCAGAAGCTGAACCTCGACGTGAAGATCGGCGACAAGATCCTCTTCACGAAATACGCGGGCAACGAGATCAAGATCGACGGCGTGGAGTACACGATCATGCGCGAAGACGACATCCTGGGGATCGTCAACGCATAAACCATAACAACAAACAGCCACCAAGGAGGATACAATGTCAGCAAAGGAACTGCTCTTCAGTCAGGACGCCCGCGATAAGATCCTGCGCGGCGTGAATGCGCTGGCCGACGCGGTGAAGGTCACGCTGGGCCCCAAGGGCCGCAACGTGGTCCTGGACAAATCGTTCGGCAGCCCGGTGATCACCAAGGATGGAGTCACGGTCGCCAAGGAGATCGAGCTCTCGGACAAGTTCGAAAACATGGGCGCGCAGATGGTGAAGGAAGTCGCAGCCAAGACCTCCGACATCGCGGGCGACGGAACCACCACCGCCACGGTGCTGGCGCAGTACATCTATCATGAGGGCGCGAAGCTCGTCGCGGCAGGCCACAACCCGATGGCGCTCAAGCGCGGCATCGACAAGGCGGTCGAGTACACAATCGACCAGCTCAAGAAGAATTCGAAGCCGACGAAGGACCAGAAAGAGATAGCCCAGGTAGGAACGATCTCGGCCAACAACGACGAGACCATCGGCAACATCATCGCCGAGGCGATGAGCAAGGTCGGCAAGGAAGGCGTGATAACGGTTGAAGAGGCAAAGGGCATGGAGACCACGCTCGACGTCGTGGAGGGCATGCAGTTCGACCGCGGCTACCTCTCACCCTATTTCGTCACGGATCCTGAGAGGATGGAAGTGGTCCTCGAGAACCCGCTCATCCTCATCAACGAGAAGAAGGTCTCCAGTATGAAGGACCTCCTCCCGGTGCTCGAGCAGGTCGCGAAGATCGGCCGTCCGCTGCTCATCATCGCCGAGGACGTGGAGGGCGAAGCCCTGGCCACGCTGGTCGTCAACAAGCTGCGCGGCACCCTGCAGGTCGCTGCGGTCAAGGCGCCGGGATTCGGCGACCGCCGCAAGGCCATGCTCGAGGACATCTCGACCCTGACCGGAGGCAAGTTCATCGCCGAGGAGCTGGGCTTCAAGCTCGAGAGCATGACCACCAAGGATTTGGGCCAGGCCAAGCGCATCACCATCGACAAGGAAAACACCACGATCGTCGACGGCGCAGGCTCCAAGGAAGCGATAGAGGGCCGCATCAAGCAGATCCGCGCGCAGATCGAAGAGACAACCTCTGACTACGACCGCGAGAAACTCCAGGAGAGGCTCGCGAAGCTCGTCGGCGGAGTGGCCGTGATCAACGTCGGAGCGGCCACCGAGACCGAGATGAAGGAGAAGAAGGCCCGCGTCGAGGACGCGCTCCATGCGACGCGCGCCGCGGTTGAGGAAGGCATCGTGGCCGGCGGCGGCGTGGCCCTCATCAGAGCGACCTCAGGCCTCGACAGCCTCAAGGCCAAGCTCACGGAAGAGGAGTGGGAGGGCGTGCAGATCGTCCGCCGCGCCGCAGAGTATCCCTGCCGCTGGATCGCTCAGAACGCTGGGTGGGAAGGCGCCGTGGTCGTCAACCACGTGAAGTCCGCGAAGGGCAACGAGGGCTTCAACGCCCAGAATTGCAACTACGAGGATCTCATGGGCACGGGCATCATCGACCCCACGAAGGTCGTGCGCTCCGCGCTCCAGAACGCCGCCTCGGTCGCAGGCCTCATGATCACCACAGAGGCGATGGTCACCGAGAAGCCGAAGGAAGAGAAGGCCATGCCCCAGATGCCGCACGGCGGCGGCATGGGAGACATGTACTAGCAGCTGAATAAGGCTCATCAGCCAAAGAGGTGGTCCCGAGAGGGGCCACCTCTTTTTTATGATGCTGATTTATGATGCTGAAGTTTTATTGACCCCAAGAAAATCAACGTGTTATAATGCACCAACTTTTTGGGGGAATCATCTTGCGCACTGCCTCGCTTTTTTCTGCAAACAAATCGATCAGATCGGCGATATTTGCCGTCGGATTCGCTGTCGTGCTCCTGGCCTCGTTTTCGGCCCATGCGCTGAGCTTCTCCAGCCACGGCTACTACAGGCTCAGGGTCGTGGGGGTAGACAACCTGGACCTCCAGG
>Ga0265297_10009715_pt1 | contig 12305 bp, 18 predicted proteins | sample Munlanlwell13791_FD_192502 | JGI IMG/M metagenome (GOLD analysis project Ga0265297, IMG submission 192502) | Leachate microbial communities from a municipal landfill in Southern Ontario, Canada - Leachate well 137-91 | ecosystem: Engineered > Solid waste > Landfill > Unclassified | place...
CTTTCGCTAATACCCGCGGTCCTCGCTGGCTCCGTCCACCCTTTCCGTTTAGCCCTGCCAGGCAAACCTGGTCTGACAACCGTCACTCGTTCCATAGGAGGGCGCGCCACGCTAGATGGCTGATGCCCGTCCTGGATACGTCGTAACTGTTGTGCGACCCTGGTCAACTGTGCCTGACAGGGCTAAATTCACTGAAATGGAACGGTGCCGAGGAAATTCCTCATGGGAATGTCTCCCGTGTTTCCGGTTGCGGTTTCTGGCTCCCCCACGAGTCCGCTTTAAGGACCACCACTTGTGGGGCACCGACAGCAGTTAATCAAAACTGCTTCGGTTGCGGAACATCCGCTTCCGTCGCATTGGCACTCTCCCTTCCGATTTAGCTTACGAGACGCGGCCCGGCTATTGGGCGCGCCTCTAGCTTCGGACACCTTTTAGCCCCGCACGTCGTCCGCGTTTTTGCGCTACGCGCTTAACGATGCACGGGTTTGGGGACTGTCAGTCGTTGGCGGCGTGTTGTTTCGCACGCCAGTATTCGTCGGCCGCGGCTCTCAGCCGCTTAACCGTCGAGTCCGACTTCTTGTTGAGTCGAGCCCCGGCCGCGCCGGCAAGGACATTGAGGCCGTCCTGCCGATCCTTTCGGATCTGCTGGAGCTCCGGCTTGGACAACAGGCGCCCGCTGGCCTTGTGCGTCCCCGATCCGTCGGCTTCGATGGAAAAATCGTGGAGGGGGCACGACTGCATACGCCCCTTCTCGTCCCTCGCGCCCAACGGCACGAGTTCCATCGCGACCGCGACCGGCTTGGGGCGATGCCCCTTGCGCGTTTTCGTCTTGGTCACGAGGTTGCGGACTTTCGGGGCCTTCTGCTGCTTTTGGTTGCCCTTGCTGTTCTCGTTCTTTCGCATTATTCCTTTTCCCTTTCTTCTTCAGTTGGATTGTCAATCTGCGCGCTTCCGATTGGGCTTATTCCCAACTTTCAGCGTAATATAACAGTGTAGCATATCCGCAAAATTTTGTCAAGGGGTTTATCCACTTATTATGTTAGATAATTACATATTTTATCTAAATTTAAATAAAATAAAATACTAATAAATCAGTAAAAATCAAGAAAAACAGCGGCTAATCGGCTCTAAACAATGAAACAATCGGTTGCTTATTCTATACTTATCCACACCCCCACTTAATCCTTTACATTTAGCTGTTTTTTGGTTATTATAACTAAACAAACTAAATTTCCGGAGGTATTGATTATTTTTTGGATTATTTTCTTAATTCCTTACTTTATTACTTTATTACCTTATTTCTTTATTACTTTCTTATCTTTATGCCAAATTTACAAAAATTAGTAAATTTACTCAAAAAAACCGGTGATAAGGCGATTATTATGGATGAAACCGGCGAGCCGGGCTATGTCATTATGACCGTAGCCGACTACGAAGAGTTAATTTTAGGCAAATCCGGCGTTTCCGGCTTGACAGAAGACGAACTTTTAGATAAAATAAATCATGATATCGCAATTTGGAAGGATAATCAGGAATTGCGGGAGTTATCAGTCGATCAGTACAATTTTGCCAAAGACCTCGGTGATTATCCCAATGACGGCAATTTGTCTAATTTAAACGATAATCAAGCCGGACGACCGGCTAATATCGCTGATGAAGACCGCTATTATTTTGAGCCGGTTCAGGGTTAGGCCTGACGGGGATTAACTGTGGAAAACAGCAGTTAAAATAATACTTCGATAATACCCCTTGCTTTTTATGTATTTTGTGATATAATGGGTTAATCACTTAAGGGTTAAGAAATTAAGAAAGTAAAAAAATAAAGTAAAAAAATAAAATAATTAATATTTTGAGTTCTGGGTAAAACCTTGTCAACAATCCGCCTTTGGCGGGGCGCAGGGGAACTCAATCAGAAGGAATAAAACCATGGCAGAACAATTCCAACGCACCAAGCCGCACGTCAATGTCGGCACAATCGGCCACGTTGATCACGGCAAGACCACCCTGACAGCCGCTATTTTAGCGACTTTGAGCGCTCGTGGCTTTACCGCCCAGCATAAGTCCGTCGATCAGATCGATGCCGCTCCGGAAGAAAAAGCCCGCGGTATCACTATTGCCACCGCTCACGTTGAGTACGAAACCGAAAAAAGGCACTATGCCCACGTTGATTGCCCGGGCCATGCCGATTACATTAAGAACATGATCACCGGCGCCGCCCAGATGGATGCCGCTATTTTAGTGGTCGCCGCGACTGACGGACCGATGCCTCAAACCCGCGAACACATCTTGCTAGCCAATCAGGTCGGCGTGCCTCAGATTGTTGTTTTCATCAACAAAGTCGATCAGGCCGATCCGGAAATGCTGGAACTGGTCGAAGGAGAAATCCGCGAATTATTGACTAAATATGAATACCCGGGCGAGACCGTCCCGATTATCAAGGGTTCGGCTTTGAAGGCCTTGCAAGATCCTAAGGGCACTGACTCCGATTGCATCATGGAATTAATGAACGCCTTGGATACTTACGTGCCGGAGCCGCAGCGCGCCACCGATCAGCCGTTCTTGATGCCGATCGAGGATGTTTTCTCCATTGAAGGACGCGGCACTGTCGTCACCGGCAGAATCGAGCGCGGCATCATCAAATTGAACGAGGAAGTCGAGCTCGTCGGCTTGCGGCCGACCGCTAAGACGGTTGTCACCGGCATTGAAATGTTCAACAAGAACTTGGATGAAGGCCGGGCTGGCGATAACGCCGGTATCTTAGTCCGGGGCATCAAGAAGGAAGAAGTGGAACGCGGCCAAGTGTTGTGCAAACCGGGTTCGATTACTCCTCATTCCGAGTTTGAAGCCGAGGTTTATATCTTGAGCAAAGAAGAAGGTGGACGCCATAAGCCGTTTTTCAAGGGCTACAAGCCGCAATTTTATGTCCGCACCACTGATGTTACCGGCGAAATCGAATTGCCGGAGGGCTCAGAGATGGTTATGCCCGGCGATACTGTCAATTTAAAGATCAAATTGGGCAAGACCGTGGCGATGGAAGAAAAGATGAAATTCGCCATCCGCGAAGGCGGCCATACTGTCGGCGCCGGCGTTGTCACTAAGATCATAAAATAGATTTAATCGATATTCTGTCATCCTGAGCGAATAACCGCCAGGTTATGAGCCGATGGATCATTAAGTAATTACATATTCAGTATAACTTGTAATCTATGATAATATCAGAACGAGGTTGCTAAGTTTCATTATACTCAGCGGAGGCAAGCGCGAGTTTGCCTCTGCCAGAGTGGAATGGAATTATTGAATTATGAATCATGAATTATGAATTGTGGTTTTCAATGCTTCGTTAAGATCGGGCATTAACCGTGATTCATAATTCATGATTCTGAATTCATCCTTGTTCCCGTCATTGCGTCTATCAAATCATAATTTTTAATCGTTAGACGGTAAGACACAAAGAATTTATGGCAACCAAAACAGCAGCCGCAGAAGGTAAATCGCATCAGCGCATTCGGATCAAGCTGAAAGCGTACGATCACAAAATCATCGACAACTCGGCCAGGAAGATCATTGATTCCTGCCATCGTTTCGGCGTTAATGTCATCGGACCAGTGCCCTTGCCGACGGAAAAACGAAAATACACCGTCAACAAGTCAACTTTTGTCCACAAGAACGCCCGCGACCAATTCGAGATGAGAACGCACAAGCGGCTGATTGACATTATCGATCCGACGGCGCAAGTCGTCGACGCTTTAATGGGGTTGTCTTTGCCGGCCGGTGTCAACATTGAAATTAAGATGTAGTTTAAGATTAGTTCAATATAAATTAGGGGAATTTAAAAAAATGGAGAAAGCTCCTGCGATACTAGCAGCTTATTAAGGAAAACCTCCGTTGATTATAGATTGCCCCAGAGGATTACGTATTCATCTTCCCACAACTTGATCGCATCGAAGCCCGCCAATGGTTTGGCGCGGCGTCGTGTTATCCAAGCTCGGATCATGAAGACGGATCGGAGTTTTTTTATTTTAACCAGTCAACAATATAGATATGAAGTTTATTTTAGGCAAAAAATTAGAAATGACTCAGATTTTCCAAGCGGATGGCGCCGTTATTCCGGTGACCGCTGTTTTGGCGACCCCGAATGTCATCACCCAGATCAAATCAGCCGAGGGCAAAGACGGCTATGATGCGGTGCAAGTCGGTTTCGGCGCTGTAAAGAAAAATGGCAAATCCCTAGCCGGCCATCTTAAGGATTTGGCTGCTGTTAAAACAATCAAAGAATTCCGTGTCGCTAAAGAAGACACTGCCGCCCTTAAGCGCGGTGATGAATTGACGGTGTCGGTTTTTGCCGACGGCGATGAAGTCAAAGTAACCGGCACTTCCAAGGGCAAGGGCTTTCAGGGCGTGGTCAAACGTCATGGTTTCCACGGCGCACCTAAGTCCCACGGCCATAAGGATCAGGAAAGAATGCCTGGTTCGATCGGCGCGGGCGGCGTGCAGAGGGTCTTCAAAGGCAAACGGATGGCCGGCCAAATGGGCGACGAGCAAGTGACGGTTTCCGGCTTGTCGATAATCAAGATCGATGCTGAAAAAAATATTCTGTATGTCAAAGGTGCGGTGCCGGGAGCCAGAAACGGCCTAGTGATGATCTACGGTCCGGGTGTGATGGAGATTAAGTCAGAAACTGCTGTTGAACCGATTATTGAAGAAACTGAAGTTAAGGAAGAAAAAAATGAAGCTCCAGTTGAAACCCCGATTGCAACTCCGATTGAGGAAGTTAAGGCAGAGGAGAAAGTTGAGGAGGTTAAAGAATAAACATAAATTTTTAATGTGTTGTGTCATCCCGACCGAAGCGGAGGGATCCCTTGCATTCATCTTAATAATGTAAGTATTAATTCAAGGGATTCCTCCACTCGTCATTAGACTCGGTCGGAATGACAACTGTAACTAGAAAATTATAAAAAGTTATGAAATATCCAGTTTACAATAATAATGGCGAGCAGGTTAAGGACATTGAGTTGTCCGGCCGGCTGTTCGGCGTCAAGCCGAGAGCCGAAGTCGTCCATCAGGTGGTTTTGGCCCAAGAAGCCAACTCCCGCCAGGTTTTGGCTCATACCAAAACCCGCGGCGAAGTCAGAGGCGGCGGCAAAAAGCCGTGGAAGCAGAAAGGCACCGGCCGCGCCCGACATGGCTCGACTCGTTCGCCGATCTGGGTCGGCGGCGGCATCACTTTCGGTCCGCGGAGCGACCGCAACTTCACTCAGAAGGTCAACAAGAAACAGAAACAGCTGGCTTTGGCGATGTGCTTGTCCGATAAGGTTGCCAATAATTCTTTGGTGATTCTGGACGGCTTGGCCAATACTTCCGGCAAGACGAAGGATTTGAGTTTGTGGCTGAAGGGTCTGAAGGGCAAGCTGGCCGGACTTAAAGACAGCAAAAAAGTCCTATTAGTGATGGCCGTGCCGGATGCCAAACTGACTAAGGCGGCCGCTAATCTGGCCAACATTAAGACCATTTCCGCCAAGAGCTTGAATTGCGTGGATATTTTGAAAGCCGATGCTTTGATTGCCGGCGCGGCAGCTATTGAGGCGGCGGAAAATCATTTTAAAAAAGTTAATGAAAAGAAATCTGAAGCCGGCGAGACGGCCAAAGCAAAGAAGGTTGCCAAGAAGACAATTAAGAAAGTTAAAAATCAGTAATTAAATTAATATGGGATTGTTTGATAAAAAAATAAAAAAGGCCGCTGCGGTTGCCGATGAACCGGTTAAGCCGATTGCTGAAGTCAAAGCGGTTAAAACCGCTAAGGCGTCCAAAGCTGATCAATCGGCTCCGGCCGAGGTTAAGGCCAAAGCCGCGCCGCTGGCTGTCAAGAATGGCAGTGTTTATGGCGTTTTGATTTCGCCCTTGGTCACCGAAAAGACAGCCAAGGAAGAGCAGTTCGGCAAATACGCTTTTATTGTCGCGGCTGATGCGACTAAAGTAGCGATTTCCAAAGCGGTATTGGCTCGCTATGGCGTCGAGCCGGTCAAGATCAATGTCATTAATCGCTTGGGCAAATATAAGAGATTTGGCCGGAATTGGGGCCAGCGCAAGGATTGGCGCAAGGCCGTGGTCACTCTGCCCAAAGGCAAATCGATCAATGTTTACGAAGCAGGGAAATAATAATAATTGAAATATCAAATTTCCAATTTCCAATGTCAAATTGAATGCAAAAATAAAAATAGCTAATTAAAAATGGAAATTTAAAAATTAGATTTTTTATTGGAAATTGGATATTGGAAATTTGATATTATAACATTATGTCCATCAAGATATACAAACCAACGACTCCGGGCCGGCGCCAAACCTCAGTTTTGGAAAGCCGGGACGTCACCGCCAAGGCCTCGAAGAAGGGCTTGATTAAGAGCGGCAAGAATATGGCCGGCCGCAATGCCCAGGGCAAGATTTCCGTCCGCCATCAAGGCGGCGGCGCCAGAAAAAAATTGCGCCTCGTTGATTTTTGGCGCAATAAATTCGATGTTCCGGCTGTCGTGGCCGCCATTGAGTATGATCCGGGCCGCAACGGCCGCATCGCTTTGGTCAATTACGCCGATGGCGAGAAGAAATACATTTTAGCGCCGAATGATCTTAAAGTCGGTGATAAAGTGATGAGTTCCAAGAATAAGATTGAGTTCAAAATCGGCAATGCCATGCCCTTGGTCCATATTCCGGCCGGCATGACCGTCCATAATATCGAGCTGAATCCGGGACGCGGCGGCCAATTGGCGAGAGGTGCCGGCAATGGCGTCGCTTTGATGGGTTTTGACCGCGGCCAGGCCCAGCTCAAGCTGCCTTCCGGCGAAATCCGCCAAGTGGATGAGAATTGCTTGGCGACGATCGGCGTCGTTTCCAATCCCGATTTCAAGAATATCCGTTGGGGCAAGGCGGGTCGAATGCGACATCGCGGCATCCGTCCGACCGTCCGAGGCAAAGTGATGAACCCGGTTGATCATCCGCACGGCGGCGGCGAAGGCCACAATCCGATCGGCATGAAGCATCCGAAAACGCCTTGGGGCAAGAATGCTTTCGGCGTTAAGACCAGGAAGAAGGGCCAGGCGAGCGATCGTTTCATCGTCACCAGGCGGCCGAAGAAAAAGAAGAGGAAATAGGAATAAAATTTTTAATGATTAATTTTTAAATAATGTCCTAATGCTCTAATGTTTAAAAATTAAGAAATTAGAAAATTATTTATAAAATTAAAAATTGGAAATTATAAAATTGATTAAAATATGTCAAGAAGTTTAAAAAAGGGACCTTATGTCGATGCGCGGCTGTTGGAAAAGATCCAGAAACAGCCCAAGGGTTCCAAAGCCGTGATCAAGACCTGGTCCAGAAACAGCAGCATCACTCCGGAAATGGTCGGTTTGACTTTCGGCGTGCATAACGGCAAAGAGCATCTGCCGGTGTTTATCGTAGAGAATATGGTCGGCCATAAGCTGGGAGAATTCTCGCCGACCCGCAAGTTTTATCGCCATGGCGGCAAGATGCAGAAATCCATCGAATCAGCTGAGAAAAAATAAAAATATTATATGCAGGTTATCGCTCGAGCAAAATACGTCAGGATGTCGCCGCGCAAGGTTCGTTTGGTGGCCGGCTTGATCCGGGGGTTAGAGGTTGAGAAAGCCAAATGGCAGCTGTCTTTCAATAAGAAGATCGCCTCTTTGCCGTTGGCGAAGATTCTGGAAACTGCCGTGGCCAATGCCGTGGAGAATTTCGATTTGGATAAGGGCAACCTGAAGATCAAAGCCGTGACAGTCAACGAGGGGCCGGCCTTAAAGCGCTGGATGCCTCGAGCGCAGGGCCGAGCTACGCCGCTGAGAAAGATGACTTGCCATGTCGAACTGATTCTGGAAGAAATCGTGGCGAGCGGCAAGAAGAAACAGGCCAAAAAAGTCGATGACAGCGATATCATCAAAGTCGGCAGCGCTGAATTCGATGAGCTTAAGGATATCAACAAGAAAGCCGAGGCCTCCGATAATAAGGCCAAGGGCGCGGCCAGCAAGAAGGGTTTTGCCAGCCGGGTCTTAAACAGAAAAACAGGCAGCAAGTAATAATATAATAATCAAGATACAAGATACAATAATCAAGGTATAATAACTACAAAGATATAATTTGAAAATTGATTATTGATTATTGGAAAATTAATTAATACTATGGGTCAAAAAGTCAACGCTAAAGCTTTCAGATTGAAAATCAATAAAACTTGGGATGCCAAGTGGTTTACCGAGCTTGATTTTGCCGAATATCTGATGCAGGACATGAAAATCAAGAAATACATCAGGAAGAAATTCAAGAACTTGGGGATCTCTTCGGTGGAAATCGAACGTTCCGCCGGCAGTGTGACGATCAATTTGAACGCTGCTCGTCCCGGTTTGATTATCGGCCGCGGCGGTTCCGGAGCGGAGGATCTGAAGAATGAAATCAAGGAAAAATTCCTGAAAGACGCTTTCTCCCGTAAGCGGGCCATCAAGACGATCAACATCAATATCATCGAAGTGGCTAATCCCAATCTTGATTCCGCCGTTCTGATTCAGGGCATGGCCACTGATATCGAGAAGCGCATCCCGTTCCGCCGCGTCGTCAAACAGACAATGGGCCGGGCCGAGAAAGCCGGCGCCAAAGGCATTAAAGTCATAATTTCCGGACGCCTGGACGGCGCGGAAATCGCCCGGCGCGAATTATTTCTCTACGGCAAAGTGCCCTTACATACCTTGCGCGCCGATATCGATTATGCCCGGGGCATCGCTCAAACCATTTACGGTACGATCGGCATCAAGGTCTGGCTCTATCGCGGCGATATTTTCGAGCAGAAAGAAAACATTAAAGAATAATATCAAATTACCAATTTCCAATTTCCAATTAAAATTAAATATCTATTCTCGAAAAAAATTATTATTTGATATTAGAAATTAGACATTTGAAATTTCATCTATATATATGTTGATGCCTAAAAAATTAAAACATAGGAAACCGCATCGTCCCGATGTCCGGCGCAAAGGCGCCGCCACCAAGGGCAATTATTTGAGTTTCGGCAGTTACGGCCTCAAGGCGATGACCGGCGGCTGGGTAACGGCCCAGCAACTCGAGTCCTCCAGACGCGTGATCGCCAAGTATGTCAGGCGCGGCGGCAAGACCTGGATCCGCATTTTCCCCCATGTCGCCATCACTAACAAGGGGTCGCAAACGACCATGGGCGGCGGCAAAGGCGCTCCCGAGTATTATGTGGCGGTCGTGCGTCCGGGAACGATCATTTTTGAAATCGACGGCATTGCGATTGATCAAGCCAAGGAAGCGATGGAATTGGCGGCTTATAAGCTGCCGATCAAAGCAAAATTTATAAAGAAATAATGAAATATAGAAATAAGGAAATAATGATATCAAATCTTTATTACTTTATTACCCCATTACCTTATTATCATCCAATATGAATATCAAGGAATTACAACTTAAAGAAATCCCCGAATTGAGGCAATTGGCGGTCGAGGCCGGCAAGCAGCTGGATGAGTTGGGCTTCAAGTCGCATCAGGGCCAGCTTAAGGGCATCCGTGAAATCCGCGCCGTCAAAAAAGACCGGGCTCGGCTTTTAACGGTCATCAGCCAGAAGAGCAAATAAAACCAATCATATGGAAAAGAAATTAAGAAAATTCACAGGCACGGTTGTTTCCGATAAGATGCAGAAGACCATCGTCGTCAGCGTCGAGTCCTTCAAAGTCCATCCGAAATTGAAGAAACGTTATCGCGTCAACGATAAATATAAAGTCCACGACGAAAAGGGGCAGTTCAAGATCGGCGATTCGGTTGATTTTGTAGAATGCCGCCCCTTGTCGAAAGATAAGCGCTGGAGAGTAATTTACTAATCATATGATCCAATTAAGAAGCATAGTTAAAGCAGCGGACAATACGGGAGCGAAACGGCTCGCGGTCTTTAATATCGCCGGCGGTTATCGCAAACGCTATGCCGGAATCGGCGATATTGTCACTATGTCGGTCAAGGAAGCCGTGCCTCATTCCCAGGTTAAGAAAGGCGATGTGGTCAAAGGCGTAGTCGTCCGGACAGTCAAGGAAACCAGACGCAGCGACGGCTCTTACATCCGTTTTGACGATAATGCCGTTGTTCTGATCGATGCTAAGAAAGAAATGCGCGGCACTCGTATTTTTGGGCCGATCGCCAGGGAATTGAGGAATCTGGGTTATCAGAAAATAGTTTCCTTGGCGCCGGAAGTGCTTTAATAAATGAATTATTGTTTACCGCTGACCGCTAACCGAAACTTCGGTAGCCAGTAATCGGTTGACGGTTATCAGAAAAAATATGAAAATAAGAACAGGAGACAAAGTAACAATGCTGGCCGGCAAGAATAAGGGCAAGAGCGGCAAGGTCTTACAGGTGATGGCCAAAGAAAACAAAGTGGTCATCGAGGGTTTGAATTTGCTGATTAAGCATCAGAAAGCCAGGAAAAGCGGCGAGAAAGGCCAACGCATCCAGTTCCCGGCGGCGGTCCCGGTTTCCAAAACAGCGCTGGTCTGCCCGAAATGCGGCCAGGCCGCTCGAGTCGGTTTTAAGCTTGATGGCAAAACCAAATCCAGAATGTGCAAGAAGTGCCGGGAAATCATTTAAATAACCAAGATACAATAATCAAAAATACAATTGGAAGTTGATGATTGGTTATTGGAAATTAATTAACATATGGAATCACGATTGCATAAAAAATACATCAAAGAGGTCGTACCGGCTTTAAGGGAAAAATTCGGCTATAAGAATATTATGTCAGTGCCGAAAATCCTTAAGGTCACTCTTAACGTCGGCATCAATTCCCGCAATACCGATAGCGGCTTGTTGGATAATGTTGAAAATAATCTGCGGCGCATCACCGGCCAAAAGCCGGTCCGCACCAAGTCGCGCGCGGCCATTTCCGCCTTCAAAGTCAAAGAGAATATGGTGGTCGGCGTAGTTGTTACTATGCGCGGCCGGAAAATGTACGATTTTTTGGATAAGCTGGTCAATGTGTCTTTGCCTCGCATCCGCGATTTCCGCGGCATCTCTGCCAAGAATATCGACAAGCAGGGCAGTTTGTCGCTCGGATTCAAGGAGCATATCGTTTTTCCGGAAATCCGTTCAGACGAGGTTGAACGCATCCACGGGTTGCAGGTTAATATTACGACTAATGCCAAAAGCCAAAAAATCGGCGAAGAAATGTTCCGACTGTTGGGCTTTCCGATCCAAAATAAAGATAAATAAAATAATAACCAAGATCCAAGATACAATAACCAAAAAATAACCGATAAGCAAGATAATAATTTTAATTTGTAATTTGTTTCTTGGTTATTGGAACTTAATTAATACTATGGCAACTGAAGCACAAATCGCTAAATCAAAAAGAAAGCCGAAATTTTCCAGCCGGAAAGTCAACCGTTGTTGGCGTTGCGGCCGGCGGCACGGCTATATGCGGGATTTCAAATTATGCCGCATTTGTTTCCGTGAATTGGCCACCGGCGGACAGATCCCGGGCATTACTAAATCATCTTGGTAAGCAATTATTTTATAATTCATACTTATGACAGATCCAATAGCAGACATGCTGACTAGAATCAGAAATGGCGCCCAAGCCAAAAAAGAGAAGGTTTTTTTGCCTTTTTCCAAACTTAAATTGGAATTGGCGAAAATCCTCAAACGCGAGGGCTATATTTCTGATATCATAGAAATCAAACCGGGCGCCGAAGGTTACAAATTCGGCGGCCTTGAAGTCGTTCTGAAATATGACGGCAAAGAGCCGGCGATTTCCGGCCTTAACCGCGTTTCCAAGTCCGGCCAGCGCCAGTATGTCAAAAAGGGAGAATTGCCGGTAGTAATCAATAATTACGGTTTAGCCGTCATCTCGACTTCCCAAGGATTGATGACTAGCAAACAGGCAAAAAAGCTGGGTCTAGGCGGCGAGGTCTTGTGCGAAGTGTATTAATGAACAGAATTTTTAATTTTATAATTATTAATTTTTAAATAATGTCTTAAGATCTTAATGTTTTAAAAATTAGTAAATTAGAAATTATTTAAAAATTATAAAATTAAAAATTGGAAATTAATTATTATATATGTCCAGAATCGGAAAAAATCCAATCATGATACCGAACGGCGTCGAAGTCAAATTGATCGACGACGTTATCGAAGTCAAAGGTCCCAAGGGCAGCTTGCAGGAAAAGCTCCACCCGCTGGTTAAGGTTGAATTGGCCGACGGCGTCATTCAAGTCAAAGTGAAGAACGAGCTGGAAAAGTCGCAACG
>Ga0265297_10009716_pt1 | contig 12305 bp, 13 predicted proteins | sample Munlanlwell13791_FD_192502 | JGI IMG/M metagenome (GOLD analysis project Ga0265297, IMG submission 192502) | Leachate microbial communities from a municipal landfill in Southern Ontario, Canada - Leachate well 137-91 | ecosystem: Engineered > Solid waste > Landfill > Unclassified | place...
AATACGCGCGCCTTGCGGCTTGCGTCTATGCGGCTTTTGACGACGCGGTAGCCTATCGAAAGCCCCGTCAACGCGCCGAGCTTGAGAAGCTCGTAAGCTTCCGCGCCCTTTTGCGTGCGAAGCGCAAGCCGCCCTTCGACAAGAAGGCCGTTGTCGTCCTCGCGGATGCCGTGCCAGATGCCTATCGGTTGCGTCGGGTCGTGCATCCATAATAAAGCGGGCGTGCGGCCTTGCGCGCGCCACTTCGCAAGCGTGCGCGCGAACGCGCCCGCTGCGACGATTTCGTTTTGTTGGTCACACACGCCGAACACGGAGGCGTAACCCGTAAAAATCCCGTCGCCGCCGAGTGTTTTGACCCGGAGGGGTAGGGACATGTGTTTGATGTCCATTATCGTTATCCGTTTGCTGTTTATAAATAAGATTTCAATCTGGACACCGGCTTTCGCCGGTGTGACGAAAAGGTTGTTTGTTATGGTTAAACGATCCGCGAAAGTAATTGGCTTGCTTCCGGCGGATGATACTATGGCGCCTCGAAAATTTCGGGGTGTTGAAAATGACCGATCCAATCAGTAATTATTTTAGCGGAAATATTTCCGACGTTAACATTGCGTGCCTTTCTCAAATCAATAATATAAAAAATATTCTGACGCACGTTACTGAAAAGCTGCGCCTCGATCCGGAAAACGACGTTGTCCTCGTCGGTTCTCAGGCCAGGTGGAACGATTTGCGTTTGCCTATCGTTCAATATTCCTTGAAAAACAAATCAACTTTGGTCGTTTCTCCCATCATTATTAATTTCAATCAGTATATTTTCGCGGTGTCCGTCAATAGCGTCGGGCTCTTGACCGTTCAGGATTTGGAAGCCATCGAGTTAAGGGCCTATATCGGAAGACCGCACGATTATGAAAATTTTCCCGAAGGCGGTGCTTTTAACCCATACCCGAAAAATCCGCAGAAATTTTCAACCCATATTGCTTCGGTCTCCCAACTCGAAAAATTTTTGAACCTGTTCAACAAAGCCAATCAGGCAAGACCGGCGCCGAAGAGAGCTGTCCGGAACGTTAAGAGAGAGCCCTGATTTCATCGTCGCCTGAGGCGGGGCCGTAGCCTGCCGCTTCGCGCTTTTCGTCGCGCGTCAGGAAGTCCGCCGATTGGATTTTGCTCCATTGCGACTGGCGTTTTTCCGTCAGCGCGCTGATCGCGTCCGCGTCGAAGTCGAGTTCTATCCCGCCGCCGAACATGGGGCAGAGCCAGTGATCAATGCCCGCGATGACGCGCGTGATTTGCGGCAATACCGTTTCTTCGTAAAACGCCAGGCGCGCTTGTTCCATGTTCGCATACGTTTGCGCGTCGGGAATGCCGATTAACTGCGCGGGCACGCCGAACGCCAGCGCAATATCCCGCGCCGCGTTGTTGCGTCCCGAAAGCCAGTCCATATCCTTCGGGCTTAGGCTCATTTCGCGCCATTCGAGGCCTCCTTCCAATATCAGCGGGCGTCCCGCGTTGCGGTCGCCTTGGTAAAGTTGCCCCATTTCGTCGCGCAGGCGCTGCAACTGGTCGTCCGTCAGAGAGGAGGGGCAGCCGTCTTTCGGCGCGTAAACAAGCGCGCCCGACGGCCTTGCTCCCTGATTAAGAAGCGCCTGATTCCATGCGCCCGACGCGTTGTGCTGGTCTATGGATTGCAAAGCCGCTTCCATCGGCGCGAGGCCGTACCAGTCGTCAAGCGGGTGATAGTGCTTGAGGTGCAAAATGTTCGATGCGCCGCTTAAGGGATCAACCGGCCACGTCGTCGTTTGGCCGCCCACCGTGTATTGATAACCCTGCGGCAGCCCCGTTGCGCCCGGGATAACCTTCATGCGGTCCGGTCGCAGCGCGTAAAGTTCGACCGGCGCGGATATATCCGTCGGGCGGATGGCTTCGATGTACGCGTTGCCGAATACTTCCAGGTTTGCGTAGATATTTTCAAGAAACGCGATGCCGTCCTGCATCGGGTTCGGATGCGCCAGAAGGTCGAGCAGGGGGTGCTTTGCCAGTTCATTGCCTTTGCCGTCGTACAAAAGCCACGGCACGGCCGCCGCCGCCGTCGCGATCTGCATGACGCAGCGATACGCGATGACGTTTTTGCGGAAGCCTTCTTCGGCAAGGCTTGTCATGCGGCGCGGAGTCCATTGCGGTTGGCCGACGTGGCTCCATGCGATCATGGGGCCTGCGGCGCTTGTCTTGACTTGCGGCGGACGCACAAAACGCGTCACGAGACTTGAGAGACTCATGCTGTGTTGCCTTTCTTGCAGTGAGGGGGCGGAAATTATTAAATTGCGTTAAACTTGTTTTTGGCGATATGCAGTCTTTTCCTGCGGTTAGGGGAATCTAAAAAATCTCGGCGACATGAACCTGTTTTTAAACTCGATTCAGTAAAATATTGTTACGCAGGGAAGAGATCTCACATGTTACGCAGGGAAGAGATCGCTGAGAACATCCTTTACGATGGCTGGGTCAACGCCTTCGATCCTGAAGTCATGGCCAAATGCAAAAGCGACGTCATCGGAAGAGACACTGTCTTCACCGGGTTCGAGGGCAATCCTGCATTGCGCGATATTGCGTTGTGCTTCTTCCTTTCTAATCAAATTGGTATAAGGAAAAAATTCCTGAATACCGTCCTGATCGAGGACGAACCCAGTATTTTTAGAATGTTTACCGAAGAGCAAATTCTATCCGAGCCGAGGATAACGGGTAACCGCGTTTATGTTTCCGAGTACACCGTTATATCCGATCCGGATTTGCATCTTAAATATATCGTCGAGCATTCTCCGCCCACCTCGACTTACTATTATTTCAGCGACAGGGGCATCAACTGCCCCATCCAGCCGCGGCTTACTTAGAGCATTCTGATCCTCGGTTCGCCGCGGGAAACCTCGCTGAGTTCGGTCAGTGCCCACACGAGCGCGTCAACGCGGTCGGGCGAGCCGTCCTGTTTGCCGTGAGCCGTAAATTTGCACATCTGATCCTCAAGGAGCCCCAGATTGCCGACGTGGCGCACGCGTTTCTGTTCGTAAAGCGCCGCGATGGGCAACGCGCGGTCAACCTTGTTGCGCATGGCGCGGACGGGCTTGAAGAGCACTTGCGGCGCTTTCTGGCGCAAGAGGCGTTCGACAAGCTCGCCGCCCGCGTTGACTTCGCCCACGATCATCTGCGCCCGCATGTCGTTATAGAGCATGATCGCGCGCTCTGCCCACGCGTCGGGCGCGTAACGTCCCGACCAGTCGGCCAGCACATAGAGAAGCCCATCAACCCCGCGCGCAGCTGCGACAATTCCGGTTTCGTCGGAAGAAGCGTTGTGCGACATCGCGGGGTCAATGGCCACGATCAGGCGGCGCAGTTCGGGCACGGACTGGACGCGTAAGGCGTCTATTTCCTCGCGCTTCCATAAAGCGTCTTCCGTGTCCTGCAGGAGTTCGGCGTCCAGTTCCTGGCGTCCGAGCCTCGTGCCGCCGTAGCGTTCGGTCAATTGCCGCAACACGTGCGGCGATAAATTGTCGGCGTTTTCGATCGTGCGGCCTTTTGTCAGGTGCACGTCGGCGTCTTTGCGTTTAAAAAGTTCTCGCAGCATGTCCGTATTCCTTGGCGTTGTTGTGACGACCACGCGGGGGTTGTCGCCCAGGCGCAGTCCGAACATCATTTGGTCGAACGCGTCGCGGCCGTCCCACGCGCCGAGTTCGTCGCACCACACTCTGTGGTGTTGCGGGCCCCGGAGCCTTTCGGGCTCGTCCGCCGAAAAAAGTTTGATGCGGCTTCCGTTGACGAGCCATATCTCGCCCATCGAACGGTTCCATTTCTCGACAAAGGTCGGCGGAAGAGCCCGCAAGATCCCGCTTTCGCCTTCCACGCAGGTGTCGCGCGCGTCCGCGTACGTCGGCGCTATAATCGCCGCGCGCACGTTTTCGTTCCACATGACGTAAGAGGCGAGGTCTTCGGCTCCGGTTCTGGTCTTACCCCAGCCTCTCCCGGCCATAACCAACCAGATCCGCCAGTTTCCCTTGGGGGTCAATTGTTCCGGCCTTGCATGCTTCAACCACTGCATTCCTGAGACAAAGGAGGTCAGCTTTGGCGTCGGCAAATTGCATAAGGAGATCTCGGGCAGCGGCAATAGCCGTATCACGTTCTTTAAGCGCTCGTTTTTGCTCTTCATCGTCTTCTTTCGACGGCGCTATGCGGTCGAGCAATATCTGCGCCGCCCGCACGCGCGTGCTTTCGCTTTCGCCGGCTTCCATAACGAGGTGCAACGCCTCGATGGCTTTGTCGGCCAGTGAGTTTTCTGTTTCAGTCATTTTTTGGGATTTTTGATTTTGGGCGCTTCCTTCTTCGCCGAGGCTTCGGAAGGACACACTGCGCCGTAGGTGTGTCAATATCCCATATAAAATGCAGTGTCAAGGGAAAAATCGCTGTATATCAAAAAAATTGTGAAAAGTCCCTTAACCATATTTGGCGACCCACGGCTTTGACAAGCGTGAAAGGGGCGGCTAGGCTGATTCTTAATCAACGATCTCGTTGATTCGTCGCGCAATTAGGATGATTGCGTTTCTTGTGCCCAGGATGGGGTATACCTCTCAGTCAGAGGCCATCCCATGATTGATTCCATCGGCAGCTCTTCTACCCTTCCGCTTTCCCGACAGTCCAACGCGCTCGTGCAGACGGGAAGATTGCGCGACTCAAGCATTTTGACCGCCGTTCAGCAAGCGCCACAGCGCGTGTCGAATGCCGTCGAACCCGTGAAGGTTTTTGCCGTTACGCAAACGTCGAACGGCACCGCGCCTTCGCAAGCCAAATTGCCGCGCGGCAGTTTGGTGGATGTTTGGGCGTGAGAATTTTTATCAATAGATAGTCGCGTTTTGCGGCAACCAACAACCCCGCCCCTAACCCCTCCCGCAAGGGGAGGGGAATTTATAGTTCGACACAGGCGGCGAAGTAAAATAAAAAAATCAAGAAATGCGAATTAGGGGCCGTCGGGCGTTTGGGGTTTGTTGAGCGCGCGCTCGATTTTGCGCAGGACGTGAAGCGTCGTTTCATGTTGCCGGTTCGAAACTTCCTGAGCGGCCAGATTGTAAAACCTCTTTGTTTCGAAAGCGCCTAAGAAAGTGCCAACTGTGGTTACAATGGCGCTCGCTCTCGTTAAATCCGGTCCAGATGTGGCAGAGCCATTTATTAAAAGAGCAAAATCTATAATTGCAAAAGCAGCGACCAACCCTGTACCAAGTGCAAAAACACGGGCGGCGCGAAGAGTGTCTTTTTCAATAAAATGACTCTGATATATAGACTCTGCGTATTTTGTATCTAGAGGGTCTATCTCATCCGGCATGTTAGACGCTGACATTATATTTTCTCCAAAAGGGCAGTTTTAATGTGTCGGGCATTATAGCAGACGTTCAAGAAAGTAATTAATACAGAATGCTTTCATTGTTATATCGTATTGAAAAAACAAGATAAACAGATTTTCTAGGATTAACGGCTGATTTCATTCATTGGCGTAGGCGGCGGATGGCGGGGCGGCTTCTCAGGCCAAATTGCCGTGCGGCAGTTTGGTGGATTTGTGGGCGTAGAAAGAAAAAAAAGAAACCAAATGGGATGCCCGCCTTCGCGGGCATGACGGTGATTGTATTTTTGTGGTGTGCCTCCTCACACGCAAGCAGCGGAGGGGGAAAAGAAGGAAGAGACCAAATGGGATGCCCGCCTTCGCGGGCATGACGGTGGTTGTTTTTTGTGGTGTGCCTCCTCACACGCAAGCGGCGGAGAGGAAAAAGAAGGAAGAGACCAAATGGGATGCCCGCCTTCGCGGGCATGAAGGTGGTTGTTTTTTGTGGTGTGCCTCCTCACACGCAAGCGGCGGAGAGGGAAAAGAAGGAAGAAACCAAAAGGGATTCCGGATAAATTTGCCGCCTTGCGACAAATTTTGTGGGATGACAATAATAGGAATGACGGGAACGAAATTTATTCTTCGACGCAGGCCGCCACGGCGTAGCCGCATTGGTCGTAATCGTTGAGAAACGTCGTGCCTGTGGGGCCGAGATAGTGGATGGCTTTAACCGCACCGCTTTTCATCACGACGTTGACCGTGCAAAACTTTTTCTGATGCGAACGGTCTTTGTGCGAGTAGTAGCTGGTTACTTTAAGCGTGTCGTCAGGCGTCGTCGAATAACCGTCCGTCGAATGATACGACCAGACCTCGGTCGCGCCTTCGGCCATTTTCTTTTTCGGGATGCCCATGCAGGTCAGCACGTCTTCTTTCGCCATGCCGATCATGCGCGTTTTGGCTTTTGCCGCGATGTCGTCGCGATGAAACGTGCCGCCGACGCATCCTGTGAGCAGGGCAGCGGCTGACATAACGGCAATAAGGCTGAGAAAACGGCGGAAGGACATGACGGCCTATTCTTGCGGGTTTACGTATGTATGTAAAGAGGGTGTTGTTATTGCGGAAATCCCCCCTCCCTGCGCGTTGTTACTACTGATGAGCTTGTGGCAAACGCACTTTCGCGCCCCGCGAGGGGGAGGAAGAAGAGATTTACCGTCCTGCAAGGGGAAGGGAAGAGGCGGGGGGTGACGCGTTGATATTGTACCAGGCGACGAGTTTTTCGAGCCCGTTTTGCAGAGCCGGGAGGTCGCGCGGTTCGGGCGGCGCGTCGTAGCAGACCGTCGAGATGACCGCTTGCCCCGAATGCGCGCCGAGTTCGCGCACCGCCGCGCGCCAGCGGGTATAGGCTTCTTCTTCCTTATCGGAACGTTCGTGCTCGACACGGAAAAAATCGCGCGCGCTGGCTATGCCGGAATAACTGCTTGTCGTGCGCGAAGCGATGGCGGCGGCGTGGTAGTCGGCTTTGAATTTCATGCCTGCTTCGATCTGAAGCGCGGTCAGCAGCAATTTGAGGCCAAGGATGTCGAGGACGTGCTCTTCGGTCGCGCGCGCGGCCAATACCCCGGCGCGGTCGGTCAATTCGTACGTGCAGCCGGAATGCTGCCAGCGCTCGGGCGTTCCGTGGTCGCCTCCGTAGCAAAGGGAGCCGAGTTTTTTGTTTGCGGATGCCGCGCGGCGGCGGGAATGGCGGATGGATGACATGAAAATTCTCCTTTTTTGAAAATCTTCTTCAAAATATCAAAAAGCGATATATCCCAATGGAAAATATGTGTCAAGGAAGATTCCCAATGAAAAGCGATAAAGCTGTGGAAAAAGAGATTATGTCGCTGAAAATTTGAGGGAAAATTCAAAATGCGGGGGGAAGGGCGTGGGAAAGGGGGGAGGGGAAAAGAAAAGAAACAAATGGGATCCCGGCTCGCGCCGCGCGTCAACGCGCGGCTTGGCCGGGATGACAAGGGTTTTTGGGGCAAGCGCGCTTTTGTGTGCGGTGTGATGGGGATATTTGTGGCGACAGTAGGGATAACGACGAAAAGATTCATATTTATGCGTCGCGCGGACGCGCTCCGCTGGATCCCGGCTTTCGCGGGAATGACTCCAAAAGAAAAGGCGGGGATGACACAAAAAAAAGAAAACAAATGGGATTCCGGATAAAATCGCATTTTGCATATTTGCAAAAAGCGATTTTTCCGGAATGACGAAGAGAGGGAAGGCGCGGCTTCTAAAATAACGATGGGATTTGTGGCGAATAATGACCCCTCACCAGCATAAACTAAGGGCTTGCTTTGCAAGCCCTTAGTTTTTGCAACCTCTCCCGCAAGGGGAGAGGAAAAGAAGGAATATCTTTGCCGACTTGTCCTTCTTACCCAAAAGGCGAAGGAGGAGAGGGAGACTTAGCTTGAAAGGCGAAGGCGAGCCGCAAGGGGAGGGGGGATACGCAGACGTATGGGTGCAGGAAAAGAGATAATTATTTGTGGTTGCGTTTGGCGTCTTTTAAAACATGGATTTGTTTGAGGCAGGCAGCGCGGTTGGCCTTGAAGTCGCCCGCTACCCACCATTGCTCTATCGCTTGAAGCATTTCGCCGACTTCGCGCCCTTCGGGAACGCCGAGCTTGATGACGTCTTCGCCCCTGATCGGAAAAGACGGGACTTTCCACGACGCGATAAGAGGCAGGATTTCGGCAATTCTTCCGCCGTTTAAAAACGCCGCGATGCGGCAGTTGTCGGCGCCGTACCGGTATATCAGGGCGCGGACTTCCGCCGGAGCGAATTTTTCATGCAAAATTTTGGGTAGCCCCGCGAGCGCGCATAAAATTTCCGTATCGTGGTTGGAAAGCTTCAGGCGGCGCGCGACGGCGTAAGAAATATTTTCGTCCTGCGGCAGAATCGCCGAAAAACGCGCCAAAGGAGGCTGCTGCGCGCCGAACTTGTTTTCGTTTTCAATAAGTTTTTCAAGGCGCGCGACGTCCGTTCCTTCGGCCAAAAAATAAGGGAGAACGCCGCTTTCGATCATGAGGCGCAGGGCAGGGAGCGGGTTTTCGGATCCTAAAAGCTTGATAAATTCGCGCGCAATGCGCTCGACGGAAAGATTGGGAACAAGCGCGGCCAGATCGCGGCAGGCGTCAAGCGCGGATTTGTCCGCCGCTTCTTTGCCGAAGTACGCAAAAAAGCGGAAATAACGCAAAATCCTGAGCACGTCTTCGCGGATGCGCTCTTTCGCGTCGCCGATAAAGCGCACGCGTCCCGCCGCCGCGTCTTCAATGCCACCGTAATAATCGTACACTGTTCCTTTTGAATCAACGTAAAGCGCGTTCATCGTAAAATCGCGGCGCGCGGCGTCTTCTTTCCAGTCGTCCGTGAAGACGACTTTGGCGTGGCGGCCGTCGGTTTCGACATCGCGCCGCAGGGTCGTTATTTCATACCCTGTATGATCGAGGATTGCCGTAATCGTGCCGTGGTCAATGCCCGTGGGCTCGGACCGGATTCCGGCAAGGGCGAGCATTTCCGTCGCTTTGTCCGGCGGCAGGGTCGTGGCGAGGTCAACGTCGCCGACCTTGCGGCCAAGGATGACATCGCGCACCGCGCCGCCGACCACGCGCGCTTCTCCATGCAAGGCCGAGAGAAGCCTTTGCACGTTGGGGGTCAGGATTTTGGTCTGCCGGTCGTTGTCGAGAATCATGACGTTTTGCCACCTCACCCGCCTTCGCCACGCTGTGGCTTGGGCGCCCTCTTCCCCGCAAGCGGCGGAGAGGGAAAAACAAGTCAATCCGTTTGTTGAAACAGGCTATAGCAGGATTGATAATTCCGAAAGAGCAGTTTTGCGCCGTGCTGCGGAAAAGGCAAGGGTTGAGGAAGGGGCGCGAGGGGAGGGAAAAGAAGAAAACAAATGGGATCCCGCATAAATTCGCCTTATGGGCGAATTTTGCGGGATGACGATGGTTTTTTTTGGAAAAAGCGAGTCGAAAACGGTGGAGAGGGAAAATTAGAGGAAAGAGAAGATGGATTCCCGACAGCCGCTATGCGGCTTCGGGGATGACGAGGGGAAGGAAAGCGTGCGGAGTAGCCGGAATGACGGAAAAAGTGTCAAACGCAAATCCCGTTTGCACTCCCCCCTCCCTGACCCTCCCCGCGAGGGGGAGGGAAAAAGAAGAAAACGTGCCCGCGAGGGGGAGGAAAAAACGCGGGTTTTGGAATGACGGTGTTTGTTATGACAACAGATGACCTCATTTTTTTTGCAAAACGTAAAATGCCGGAGCCGGGCTGCAAAAAAAGATCATGCTTTTAAGGGCAGGTACCGCAAGGCGCTGTCAACGCGGAGCAGCGGTCGCGTCAGCGGAAAATCGAGGGCTTCTTTGGCTATCAGGAGAATGCTGTCGGCCTCCCAGTAAGTCTCGATGGTGTTGTGCCCCGTTCTGTCCGTCGATTTGTCCCGCGTTTCCTTGATGAGCGTTCTTGCGCGCTCGGACAGCCGTTCGGGTTCGTTTTCAGCAAGCCATAAAAACGGCTCTAACGCCGACGAAATCGTCAGAACCCGATGTTTCGCGACATAGACATCCTCGATGCCCGAATTGATCCAGGCGAGGTTGCTTTCGTATTCGGGAATCTTTTGAAGGCTATAGGGCAAAGAGACCTTGCACGCAGGAGCGTCGGGATAGGCTTTTGCCGCGCTGAGCGCCTTGTTTTTTTCTTTCGTGTTGCAGAGCCTGTTGAGAGCCTTTCTTGCCAGAGCCGTCGTTCTGCCGCTGAGGCGGCGTTTATCCGCTCCGTCGGCAATTTGTTCGATGCGGTTGCGAAAGTCCGGCGAGCGAACCAACAGATCGAGGCGGGCGTTCGCGATCCCGCAAAGCGCCGGATTGAGCGATTGATAAATATCGTTCTTATATGTGTGTAGAAAGTTTTTCTCGGAAGAGATTTTGTCGGAAAGACGCAAGATGCTTCGGACGAGCGCGGATGACGGGAGTTGGGGATAGCTTTGCGCTTTTTTCGGAAAAAGGCTGAAAAAATTGATCACGGCGATGGCATTGCCGCGCGTGGCTTCGAAACGCGCCACTTTGAAGGCATCGAGGATTTCTTTGGGGGTCAGTTCGGAGAGGATCATGATTTTTCTCCTGAAACAACGTCGGGAAAAGAAAGTCACTTACGCACTCTCGTATGCAGGCGTTTTACACCTTTTTTGCGGGGAAGCGAAGGGAAAAGGGCGAGAGGAAAAGCGATAGGAAAACGAAGGGGATCCCGCGCGCCGGAACGACGATAAAGGAAAATTTAAGAAGGATATTCTAGGCCTTCGAAATATCAGGCAAGCGTCGCAGCGCGTTGTTGATCTTATGCATAGGCCTTGTGTTCGGAAACTCTGCGGATTGCTTGGCGACAACGAGGATCGTGTCGGCTTCATAGTAGAGCCCGAGCAAAATACAGCCTTCTCTGTTCATGGCTTTGTCCCGGATCGCTTTAATGTGGAGTTTAGCCTTGTCGGATAACAGGACGGGATCGTTTTCGGCAATATCAAGGAAAGGCTTTAGTGCTTCGGAGATTTCATGATAACGCGAATTCTCGTCAGAGTCGTTTTTGACGGAGGCGTTGATGCGGGCAAGCCTGGTTTCATATTCCGGAATTTTTTCATAAGTATAATAGGGGGCGCGTGGGTAAGCCTTGGGCGGGAAAGTCGTATATTCGACGGGTTTATTGATGGCGTGAATCGCCAGCTCTACCGTTTTGATGCCGATGCGGCGGGTTTCATTGCCAAGCCCAATCATTTCGAGGCGGCGGCGAAAATCCGCGTCTTGGGCCAGAAGATCGGGGCGGCCTGCCGCAATCCCGCAAAGAGCCGGGTGTATGGCCTGAAAAATATTTCCTTCATATGAGGTGAGGAAGTTTTCTCTGGATGAAATCTTGTCGGACAGGCGCATAATGTTCTTGATGAGAGCGGGAGAGGAGAGCCCCGGATACATTCGGGCTTTATTCGAAAAGAGATCGAGAAAAATCATCGCAGCGGCGGTGTGGCCTCGCGTGGCTTCGTAGCTTGCCGCCTCGAAAGCATCAACAATGTCTTCGGCTGATATTTCTTTGAGGATCATGGTGTTCTCCTGAGAAATAATGCTCGGATAATATATGCAGCAGAGAATATATATCTGATATTTTTATACTTCTTTTTCAGGGAGGTGAAGAAAAAAGGGAACGTGGTTAATATTTTGCTTTTAATCTCTTGAGGGCGGCGTTAACAGTTTTACCGGCGCTTGGAATTCGCCTTGCTGGAACGCCTAGGCGGCTTCGCCTTTTCGACACATTAGCCACTCGGAAATTTTCCGGCCGCAGGCTATGGATGGGGCCTCGATAGATTTGTAAGTGCCCCAAGCCACCAAAAATGCGGCAGGAATGGCGGTCATGAATATCGAAAGAGCCGGTGACAATCCTTTTAGATTGGCCAGACCCAAACTCGCCGCAACGATGCCTACCAGATAAAGCACGGGGCAATGGAATAAATAGAGACTGTAGGAAATTTTGCCCAGCAGCCGAAGCGGCGAATGACTTAAAAATTTTTCAAGCGTTCCCCGGGTGACTCCGTACAAGAGCAGCGCGGCTCCTGCCGTCAGGAGCAGGATGCTAAGATGGGGCGCCGGGGCGAGAAGCCTTTCAAACATAAAAACCGGAAAGGCCAACAGGCAAAAACGCGCGCGAAGAAAGTTTTTTTCCCGATAGAGAGCCAGAACCAAACCGGCCTGAAAACACACAAGATAAAGAGCCCCCAAGAGCGGTAGTTCAAGCGGGCCTGTAGGATTTCTCGGATACATGAAAAAGGTGACGAGAGCCAATCCTCCCAGCAACCATAGACTGATCCTTCTGTTCCAGTATGTGCACAGCGCCACGCTTGCCGGAATAAACGCGGAGCCGACAACCTCGGTATACA
>Ga0265297_10009717_pt1 | contig 12304 bp, 16 predicted proteins | sample Munlanlwell13791_FD_192502 | JGI IMG/M metagenome (GOLD analysis project Ga0265297, IMG submission 192502) | Leachate microbial communities from a municipal landfill in Southern Ontario, Canada - Leachate well 137-91 | ecosystem: Engineered > Solid waste > Landfill > Unclassified | place...
GTACCACCTTTCCACGTCATAGTTGTCAAAAAATACAGATAGGAGGTGTAATATGGGTTCCTTAGCTGTACCTGTTTTGGTACTCAACAACAACTGGGTTCCAATCCGTGTCACAACGGCAATGGACGCACTTCGCAAAATGTTCGAAGGAAAAGCGAAGGCAATTGTAGTTGATGACTACAGCCAGTACGACTTTGATTCCTGGGCAGAACTCAAAGTCGTTAAGGACAACCCATACATTGTTACAGCACGATCCGAGATCAAGATCCCAGAGGTCATCCTCCTGAAGAAATACGGAAAGATGCCTGAGAGAAAGGTTGTCTGCTCTAGGGCCAACATCTTCAGAAGGGATAAGTACACCTGTCAGTACTGTGGGAAACAGGCAACTGGCGAAGAATTGACCATCGACCACGTATTACCTCGTTCTCGTGGTGGAACGACCGAGTGGACCAATTGCGTGGTTGCTTGTATCGGGTGCAATCGGAAGAAGGCAAATAAGCTTCCTTCTGAAGTTGGGATGAAGCTTAGGAATAAGCCTTTCAAGCCGAATTGGAGCCCAAGGTTGGTTCTTCAGAAGGTGAAAAATACTCCTGAAGCTTGGGAGAAGTTTGTTTCTGATGCGTACTGGAACACCGAATTGAAATAATTCGGTGAGGGGATGAAGGCAAACAGTGAGCCGCTGATCTGCAAAATCAGTCTTAGTGAGTGCGACTCTCACCATCCCCTCCAATTATTCTTTTAATCGTAATGATCAAATATATAGTAAGATGAGCATGTTAAATTTCAAAGACATCGACAAAGTAATTTATAAAATAGGACAGTGTATAGATTATCAATCATTATACGCCCTGGAAGAATCATTTAACAAAGTAGGATTAACAATCCAAACTACATCAAATAAAAGAATGATCCTTTGTAAATTAAGGGAAGGTCGTCCTGTGACAGAAGAAGTTATTTCTGATTATATTTTTATAGGAAGTTTAAATGATCCGATGAAAGAATTATCAGATAGAGCATCAGAAAAGATTTGTGACTTTGTTAGAACTAATGCTGGACCAGCTGGAAAGATTGAGGACATTGCGAGGGTGTGGAGAAATGGATTACGAATGTATGAGTCTACGATCTCAATCGTCAATGAGGATATAACTAAGATAGCTGGAGAACTTATTAATGAATAGAGGACATTCTGTATTCGCCCCAAGAGTACCAATTCCAAGAATTTCACCACATGCCCCATTAACAGTAAATGATTATTTCTTGTTTGCATTATTTGCTAGATTAGCATTAAGTAATAATGATACTATTGAATTTGAGACAAAATATAACCCAGCTACAAATACCATTGAATTAATTATTGATGATAAAGCAAAACCTTTCTTTGATCAATTAACTGGTATGCAGAGAGGTCCAAATTTTAAGATGTTTATAGATTGGTTAATTGGTAGTCGTACATTGAAGACAGATGCTGTCCCAGATCCTAATTTTATTCCGTCATCAGCAATTGCTATTTGGTTTGGTGCTACACAATCGACAATAGACGAAAGATTGGTTATAACTCTTCCAGATACCGATGCTTCGGTAATTGGATATAATTTAAAGGTAAATGAACAATTAGCAGGAAGTCTTTCTGTTTATCTTACTTGGATGTTTATTTGTGGGAATAATACTTCGTTTTCAATTAGAACTTCAGCTCAAATAAATGACGAAATGGGTAATCCACCGGTAACTTATTCTGAAGATAATAATATTTCAACTTTTAATCTTGTTCCAGGTGATATTAGAGAATCATTGTTGATGAATTTTGATATTACTGCTGATAATATTGTAAATTTCTTAATAAATAGGAATTATGCTGGTAGTCCTGATCCACAAACGGAAGGAATTGGTGTATTAGGATTACGATTTAAGTTGAATTAAAATATAAAATGTATGGCAAAAGTGGCCTACACCTATAAGGGGTGTATAGAACATTATTCTGACCTACCATTAGTAGGTAATGTGTTTGGTGATTATTATTATATAAAGGAAACTGGTTTACAATATTATTGGTCAATTGTTGCTCCAGTTGGAGCAATAACTAATTGGTTAATCCTAAATAAGGATACTCTTGCAAGTGGTGGACTTACAGGGCCAACAGGATCCCCCTCAACTGGTCCAACTGGTCCAGCTATAACTGGTCCAACTGGTCCAGCTTCTTTAATAACTGGTCCAACTGGTGTTACAGGACCTATTCCATATGGTCAAATATTCTGGGCAGATGACACACCATCGATTGGTGGTTATAAAACTTTCTCCAGAACACCGCCAACAGCAGGTACAGTTTCAGTTTCACAAACAGTTAAAGAGTCTGATGGAGAAGTAGAATTAGCCAGTTTTATTACTCCAACAATGGAAATGTTATTTTTGCCTTTAGGCCCAAGAACATTTACCGTTTGGTTATCAGTTGATGATCCAAATGATATATCAACTTGTAAAATAAGAGTCTTTAAACGAACAACGGGTGGTGTTGAGACACCAGTATTTGATACAGTTACACCAGCAATAGTAGAATTAGTTGCTACTGCGTTATATGCGACAGTAATTATACCAGAAATTAGTATTAGTTATACAGATAGAATGCTCTGTCGATTTTATGCTCAGACTACATCACATGCTAATAAGACCATCACATTGTATTATCAAGATGGCACGCAAACAAATATTCAAACTCCTGTTGCTCTATATGGTTCTCAAGGTCCAACTGGTGTTACGCATTATCACCAGATGGGAATTTAAAAACTGGAATTTATGAAATCGAGAATCTGGATACTGGCTCCGTCGTTGGCATCAATCAGATGGGCGAATTACGTGTAGCAGAACATATCAGACTTGTTGGTGCATATTTTGGTGGTGATATTGTTGATCCAAATTTCTGGGTAGTTACACCGACGACCGGTGGTACTGCGACACAAACACTTGGCGCTATAACGTTGAACACTGGTGCAGGGCCAGCAGGTGGAGTCCTTGTTCAAAGTGCACGAATTTCAAGATATGTTAGTGGAGTACCTAATTACTTTCGAGCAGTAGTTCGCGTACCAGCACTTGCTGGAGTGGGTGCTTGTGTAAGAAGATGGGGGGCATTCGACGCTAACAATGGACTATTTTTCTCAACAGATGGCACTACGCTTAGTTTAACATGCCGCAAAGCAACAAGTGATGTCAATACTGTCGCATCAGGAACTTTTAATGGCAATAATGGCCTTTCCTATACTTTGGATACCAACGCACACTTATATGAAATATATTACGAGAATCGTAGTGCCTACTTCTATATCGATGGATCTTATATTCATAAATTTAGTGGTCCTGCAGCTACGTTGGTTGGGACTATGCATCTAAAGATTGGATTTGAAGCTCAAAATGCAGCCCTGGTCACTGATTTGAACACATTGGTAGTTAGAGTTGCTTCTATAAACAGAATGGGACCTGCATTATCGCGTCCTGCTTGGAAGTATCAGGCTGGTGCGTTGGCTGCAACAGTACTAAAATATAGTCCTGGCACTCTTCATCGAGTAGCAATCAATAAGGCTACCGGAACTTCGATTACATTATATGATTCGATAAATACCGGTGCTCCAGCTAATCCGATTTGTGTTATTGACCCAACCAAAGCTGTTGGTGCATTGGAATATAGTCTTGATTTCTATAATGGGTTGCTCATCGTGGCTGTAGGTGCTGTGGATTGCACAGTAGTATACGAGTAGGGTGAAGAATGGCGACAACGCCTAGTGCTTTTAAGGTTGCTGGTAGTCCTGGTCCTCAGGGTATCCAGGGTCCTACTGGCACACCAAGTCTTATTACTGGGCCAACTGGATCATTTGGAACTGGTCCAACTGGTCCCGCCGTAACAGGTGCCGCTAGCACAATCACTGGACCAACTGGGAGAACAGGCCCAACTGGTCCTTCCATAACTGGTGCTACTGGTGCTGCTTCCTTAATAACTGGACCCACAGGCGCAAGCTTAACTGGTCCAACAGGCACTGCCTCTGAAACCACTGGTCCCACTGGTGTTGGCCCCACAGGGGCAGACTCGATCATTACAGGGCCAACAGGAGCATCTCAAACTGGCCCCACGGGCACAGAAATTACTGGACCAACAGGAACTGGGACAACTGGCCCAACTGGCGCTAACTCCATCATCACAGGACCAACTGGCCCAATTGGACGCGAATTATTAACATCCGCACGAACATATTATGTAGCCACAACAGGAGATGACAGTAATGATGGTCTAACCGCAGGAACACCTTTCCTAACAATCCAAAAAGGCGTGGATACTACTTGTTCTATAGACATAAATGGTTTCCCAGTAACTATACAAGTTGCCGATGGGACGTATACTGATACCACGACATTAAAGGCAGTTGTTGGGTGGAGAAACAACGGAGATAGTCCTCTAACTGTTCAGGGTAATGCAGCAACTCCTACAAATGTTATAATTTCGACTACTTCCGCGAGTTGTTTTGCGTCTGCCGCGTTTAGTAACAGTATTTGGATTATTAAAGATATGCAATTGAAGACAACTACGTCAGGAAATTGCATAACTATGGGCACTTCAAGTTATATATTTTTTAGTGGGATAGACTTTGGGGCCTGCGCCGGTTCGCACATACTTGGAAATATCACAGCTCGTTGTGAGGCATCTGGTAATTATACTATTTCTGGAAACGCCACCAATCATTATAGCTCAACAGGATACGGAGGTAGTATAGCGGTAAATTCTAAAACCGTTACCGTAACAGCCGATGTTACCTTTACAACTTTTGCATTATTCAACGTAGGTGGTTATATTGCATCTGTTGGTTCTACATTCTCATTGGGGGCGTTTACGGTTACTGCAAAAAGGTATGCTGGAACTAATAATGCTATAACCAACACCTCTGGCGGTGGTCCAAATTACTTCCCAGGAAATGTCGCAGGAACTGTTGCATCAGGAGCAATCTACTTATGAGCGATTCCAAGAAGACGAGGTACTAAAACAACGAATCTCTGACCTTGCTGGTTAGTTCTGGTTGATAATTTCATGAAAAAATCATCTTGGTAGTAAATAAGTTAAGATGAAGAAGTGAACCGCAGGGAGTACCTGCCAAGTATACTTCTTCAAAGACGCCGAAAATCAAGGCGTCCAGCGAAAGGAGTACAAGTCATGGATAGTCCCTCCGTAGGAAATTCCTCGAATCTCGTGAATCTCAAAGAAAGGGTTGAAAGAGCAGCCAGGGTAATGTATATCCCTGTTGAGACTCTCTGGCTATATCTTGGCCACCTTGGGATAGAGCGAGACCACGAGGATGGTCTCGCCCTCCTTGAAGCAGACACTACGCAAGAAGGCGATGCCAGGCGTATTATGGTTGAGGAAGGAGTTGAAAAGGTTGGTATTGCAAGGTTCAAGGCTGGTTGGGCAGTTCTAAAAGGAAAGACTGAAGCTGCCAAAACTACTGATACTGGTTCTCAGATTCTGTCATTTCTGAAGACCGCAGAACATATGTCAGACAAGGAGCTTATTGAACAATATGGTCCTGAATGTACCAGTAATATTTGTGAAGAGTTGAAGCGACGATCGAATGATCGTTCCTTTGTTATTTTCCTGGATAATGATGGGAAAGTTGATGTTGATAATTCTTTGAAGTTGTTGAGGACAGCCAGACGTCAAGAAATCTCATCTACGTTTTCGATAAATGGTAAAACTGTTGTGAAGACTTACAGGATTGGTGAGTTCCCAATGTTGTTCCTTGAGGAATGCCCATTCCATTCTGATACTATTCTGGTGAATGGATATTGTGAACAATGTAGGGGTAATTGGGAAGATGTTGCGCCTGATACTCGTGTTATGGCTCGTGTTGCCCTTGATACAGGTCACTTGAAGATTAATAATTTTACATTTAGTGATTTTGGCAAATTAATTGATGACTTAGGTCATGCGAACTTGACAAAGATTACTGAATCTCCTGGATTCAAACAGGAGTACGAAGATCTGAAGCAAGAAAATCGGTTGCCGGTACTTCGCCGGAAACTGTCCAATGATAACAATAAAACTGGACAGGTATACGTTCAAAGGAGGAGTTATTGATGAAGAAAGACTGTAGTAGGTGCAAGTCTCTCAGGGAAAAGATCAAAACCCTGGAAGATGAGATAGAACGAAGAAACAGAGCTTGCACGCATCCTGTCAGATTTGAAAATGGGAAATGTGTCCTGTGTGGACATGTTAGTGCCTACCACCATTGGAAAGAAAAGGGAGTTTGGCCGAAGGAAGAAGCGAGGAAGAGAAAAGGTTCCTTCTGTTTTAATGGGGAGGAATGCCGTGACTAGGGTTGTCCATTGTAAGAAAGAGAAATACGACATTTACATTGGACGACCATCCAAATGGGGAAATCCTTTCTCAATAGGCAAGGATGGTACGAGAGAGGAAGTAATTCAGAAGTACAAGGAATGGATCAGCCAACAACCGGAATTGTTGGCTGATCTACCTTCCTTAAAAGGAAAAGTGCTTGGATGCTGGTGCAAGCCACAAGCTTGTCATGGCGACATCCTTGCCAAACTCACAGAGGAGATTTCACATGCCAATTAACGTAACTACCCATTACGACCGCCGAAAAGTAGCAAAAGAATCCGAAGGACATCTGATGATTTCAATAAAAGCAGAAGATAAGAACCACAAACGGACACCAGTCTGTACAGTCCTATGTCTTGATACCTCAGGATCAATGAATGAGTTCTCAGGTGGACAAGCGAAGATCGAAATCCTAAAGAACACCTGTAGGAAAATTATCGAGAATCTAACAGAAGATGACCAGATTGCAATTATTGGATTTGCAACTGGTTCACGTGTTATCTTGGAAAGAAGGAAAGTCCTGAATAAAGCGGAACTCTTTGATACAATAAATCGCCTAATAGCAACAGGAAATACCAACATGAGTTCTGGAATCCTGGAAAGCATCCATCAAGTAGACGAAGGGTTCAAGGGCGTAAAGCGACTAATGGTTTTGACAGATGGTCAAGCCAATACCGGTATTTCTGATACGCCTGGTCTGGTCAAGATGTGTAAAGAAAGAGATTCTTCCTGTAGTATCTCAACATTTGGATTTGGTCTGAGTGCCAATCAAGACCTTCTGAAGAAAGTATCAGATGAATGTGGTGGTAATTATTACTACATCCCAGATGGTAATGATGTTGGTGTTGTCTTCGCTCGTGAACTTGGTGGTATAACGTCCTGTATGGCTCAAAATATTACTCTTGAAATTACACCTGGAAAGAATGAGGTTTTGGAACTCTTGAATGAATTCAGAAATGAGAAAACCGACAAGAAGTTTACTATTTTTGTTGACGATATTTATGCTGGTGAGACGAAGCATATTCTAGTCCGCATGAAAGTGGTCGATGAGAGGGTTGCGAAGGTTCATTTGAGCTTCGATCATTTGAAGAAATCGAAGAGAATTACTGATGATTATGATATTAAGGTTGATATCGTTAAGGCAGAGGATGCTGATAAGGATCCAATTTTGTTGGTTCAGGAGCAGGTTGCCATTTTGAAGGCTGCGAAGGCTCAGCTTCAGGCTGTTGTTTATGCAAATGCTGGGAATTTCACTTTGGCTCAGTCTGTTCTCCGTGGGGCTTCTGAGGGTCTAAAGTGGTGTATCGGCGAGGGTTCTTCTTATTGTTCTTCTGCTGATAGTGCTTTGCAGGGTTCTATGGCGATGTTTTCTTCTAGTAATTACACGCCAGATTTTGCAAATGTTGTTCATAATTCTGCCAGTAATGCTACGAAGATGCGTGGTGGTGCTGTTTCTTATTCTTGTTGTCGTGGTGTAGGTGGTGATGCTGGTTCGGTTGGTCTTCAGGGGTTTGTTGGTCTTTCTGATGTGTATACTACTGATGCTGCAAAGGATATGGAGGCGAATTTTGATGATAAAAAGAAGGCGAAGAAAAAGAAGGATGGGAAGAAGTGAGGTACTTGACAAGTTTGTTTGTGTGTGGTAAAATCAAAGATAGATAGGAAGGAATAAAGGAAAAAGTCATGGGTCCTTTACCAGTCAGGCGATTATTGAAATCCAGCTCACAAGTGAGCGATAGTATGCTGCAATCGCAGCGGCATATTAAGCTTGAAGAGCCAAAACCTGACTCGTGAAGCCACCCCAAAAGTTAAAGGGAATCCTGAAAGGGGTGGCAGAGAGATCTGACCACCCCTTTCGCGTTTTTAGGGCATTGTGAGAAGAAGGAGAATAAGGTCCCCATAGTTCAAGAGACAGAGCACAACCCTGCGGAGGTTGAGATCCAGGTGCGAATCCTGGTGGGGGTACCATGGGGTCCATAGCACAAGAGATAGTGCGCTACTTTCCTAAAGTAGTGATCCAGGTGCAAATCCTGGTGGACCTGCCAGTTTGATGGAACAGCAAGATGGTGATGCCTTCGTTCTGGAGGCTTGCGTACTTGCTGCGCTCTTTGACATCTGAAGATGACCAAGGTATAATACCTTTGGGTGGTGCCCATGGTGTAGTGGTAACCCGCTTGCCTGTGGCGCAAGAATCACGAGTTCAATTCTCGTTGGGCACCCCATATTTCTTGATTTCTGTGTTCCGCTCATCTAATGGTTAGGATAACAGACTTTCGATCTGTTGATACGGGTTCGAGTCCCGTGCGGAACACCATTTTGGTGGGAAGCGTTTACGCTCAAAGTCTGGACCTTTGGTGCCGCCCCATGCCCTCGTAGTGTAACAGAAGCATACTAGTCTTCGGAACTAGCGGTGTGGGTGCGAATCCTGCCGAGGGCGCTTTGAATCAGAATTATGGTTCGAAGCAAAGATAGGATATGAAAAAAGAATGTAGTATTTGCAATGAAATTAAGAACATTGATGAATTCCCATGGAAGATTAAGAAAGATGGAAAGAAATCATCATACTGCAAATCTTGCCAGAGAAAAATGAGTAGACGACATTATAAAAATAATAAATCAGATTATATTGACAAAATGCGTAATGTAACATTTCAAAATAGAGTAAGAATTTATCAATATCTTTTAACTCACCCGTGCATTAAATGTGGAGAGAATAATCCTTTATTCCTTGATTTCGATCATAGGGATAAATCAAATAAGAGAAGAGAAGTATACGTTTTAGCTAGATATGGTTGGAATATAGTGAAAAAAGAAATTGAAAAATGTGATGTTCTTTGTGTAAAATGTCACAGATTAAAAACATCAGCCGAAAATAATTGGTATTTAAAAATTAAGACTTTCTTAATTAATAATCCAGATTTTGTTTAACGTTTTAACCCACCAGATGATTGTCGATTTAGTGCGTGATCCATCTTTGTTTGGTGGGCAATAGAGTGTTTGCCATGGTTTGGGTGGTCCACCCAGTTTTTTGGTTTCTGTAATTATATTTAATGCTTCATTAAAATTCATGTGATACTCCTTTAAAGAAATTTGCCCTGGTAGCCCAATAGCAGGAGGCACATGCCTCAGGCGCATGGCAGTGTGGGTGCAATTCCCACCCAGGGTACCATTTGGCTCGTAGTTCAATGGTAGAACGAGAGGCTTTGGACCTCTAGACGCAGGATCGATACCTGCCGAGCCAACCATTACCATAATTTATATTCTGGTAATGGGACAGTTTTCCCAGCTAATTGATGATGACAATCATCAAAGAATCGGATCATACCATCTGTTACCCAAGAATGACATCTTCTATCAGGTTGTGATTGATTACAAAGTAACGATGGCGTGAAGCTTGGTTTTTCAAGGTTACCATTGAATGTCCAGGGAGGAACAGTGAAAGCATGGCTATACTCACATCCTGGACACCAGAACCAGTATTGTATTCCACCTTCGAATTTGTGTTCTTTTACTTTTGCCATAAAAATATTTTTACGCCCATAACTCAACGGTAGAGTAACAGACTTTTAATCTGTAAATGAGGGTTCGATTCCCTCTGGGCGTACCAATTGCCTCATAGGCTAAGAGTAGACCATTCGGCTCTGAACCGGATACTGGTGGTGCAAGTCCACCTGAGGCAACCATACTATCATCATCCTATATAACATTATTTCTATCATTTAATCAGAATTATTTCTGTGGACGCGTAGCCCAATAGCAGGAGGCACTTGCCCGAGGCGCAAGGCAGTGTGGGTGCAACTCCCACCGCGTCTACCAATTTTCTATAATCCTCTGATCATACCTAGAAAGACGATTACCTATTACATCAGAATGTTTAACCCTCTTCGGTTGTAGGTGAACTACGTCAGATTTCTGGTAAACAATTACATCAGAAATCATAGATCTATGACACTTCCACCATAACAATTCACAGCATAATATACCAATATTTTCTTTTCTCTCCATTAATTTTCCAAGTGCATCTTTGAATTCATTAGTCTTCATGAAAAACGAATAATCATATAATCCTCTACTTGTCCAAGTTGGTTTAGAGCCTTCGAAAAGTGGATAATTTTGGATTTTCTTTGCAATGGTTTGTTTTGGGAACTTTCCTTTTAGGTATGAGGTTAGATCTACGTCATATTGTTTCATTTCTTCTAGCAAAGGTGAATGTCTTTTGTCCCATCCTCCCAAACCTGGCTCCCATTCATATTTCTTTCCGTTTTTTGGAAGCCATTGTTGCATTTCTTCTTGCCGGTATTGTGGCCAGTGGCTTGTTGGGTGTGATCTGACGTCCAATACTACATCAATTTCTTTTATTAGTTCTAAGAACTTTGGAATTTCTAGTGTTGAGTGTCCGATTGAGTAGATCATTCTTTTTCTTTTCTTTTGGTTTTTGGGCAATAAATCCATAAGCATTTCATACCGTTTAATGCACATTCACCAGAACAATTATGTTTGCAATCTTCACCGGTTGTTTTATAGAATTCATCTTGGATTTTTGAAAATTGATTTTCTTTGTCCGGTGTTTTCATAGATAGTTTTTATCTCGCGAAATCTGATCTTGGAAATGGGGTCGAGGCCGAAGAAGCCGAGGCGCTACCCTGTCACGGTAGAGAAAGCGGGTGCGAGTCCCGTCGATCCCGCCATAAATAAAATAAAGGAGACACACAATGGAGAAAGTTCACGTTTTCGGCGATAACAAACAATGGGCTATCTCAGTCGATGATGGTTGTTTGAGATTTCATCCAGATTTTAAAGGTGACTCTCAGAAGACCACCAGTTGGATTTGGAAAGAGGCTTTTGAAGAAGTTGTGAAGTTGGGCGGTTTTAAAGCGACGATTGAGAAGATTAGAACTGGCGCGTAGTGTAGTGGTCTGCACAGGACGCTGATAACGTCCGAGTGGAGGTCCAATTCCTCCCGCGCCAACCATTTTGAAGGAACTGGGAAGATGCCGGTTCAACTCCGGCTGGGTCGCGAACCATAGCTCAACGGCAGAGCAACCAGGTAATGAGCGTATAGTTCAACGGTAGAACGCCAACCTGACGCGTTGGTAATCTAGGTCCAACTCCTAGTACGCTCACCATTTTCGGCGTGTAGTCTAGTGGGAGAACACCAGCAACATGAGCTGGAGGATGAGGTTCGATTCCTCACGCGCCGACCAATTACCATCTAGAACCGAGATGTTTCCCATGCTTGTGAACAATACTAAAAATGTTGGATAATGGATACTTTAAAATAGGCTATTTTTTAGTTGAATACAACAGAAATCTCCTTTTGTGTAAACAGCATATACTTTTTTGATTTTCTTTGGTGTACTACTGGTGTGGAAGATGATTTCTACTTTCATAGATTTAAATACGCCCTCGTAGCCCAAGAGCAGGAGGCGATGGTTTTAAGAACCATGCAGTGTGGGTGCAACCCCCACCGAGGGTACCAAGCTGCCGGTAGCCGCCATTTTGAGCGGTGATCCGGGGATATCCCATAGTGTAATGGACAGCACACCGGCCTTGATAGCCGGAGATATGGGTTCGAATCCCATTGGGCGAGATATTTTACCTCCATAACTCAACGGTAGAGTAGCTGACTCTTAATCAGCAAATGAGGGTCCGATTCCCTCTGGAGGTACCAATATTGGAACACGAACCAGACAAGCGTGCTGGCGCTGCCTTGAAAGCAGTTGGCACTTTTCGGGTGTGGGGTGCAAGTCCTCCGTGTTCCGCCATTTTGGACGTGTAGCCCAATAGCAGGAGGCACTAAGCTCAAACCTTAGGCAGTGTGGGTGCAACTCCCTCCACGTCCACCAAGCTGCCAGCAAGGAGTCCCCTTTTAGGGACCACCTTCGCTGGGGATGGTCCCATAGCTCAGTGGTAGAGCGGCGGATAATGAATCTGATG
>Ga0265297_10009718_pt1 | contig 12303 bp, 9 predicted proteins | sample Munlanlwell13791_FD_192502 | JGI IMG/M metagenome (GOLD analysis project Ga0265297, IMG submission 192502) | Leachate microbial communities from a municipal landfill in Southern Ontario, Canada - Leachate well 137-91 | ecosystem: Engineered > Solid waste > Landfill > Unclassified | place...
TGCTATGACCGGATGGCGCGTGGGGTTTGCCTGCGGCCCGAAAGATATTATCGCGGGGATGACCAAGATCCATCAATATACGATTATGTGCGTGCCTATAACCAGCCAGATGGCTGCGGCAGAGGCTCTGGTAAGCGGTAAAAAATCAGTTGAAGAGATGAAGCGTGAATACCGCCGCCGCCGCGAATTTGTGGTAGGCGAACTTAATCAAATGGGGCTAACTTGTGATAAGCCCGCGGGGGCCTTTTACGTATTTCCATCAATAAAGAAAACGGGGTTGAGCTCTTTACAATTCTCGCAAAAATTACTTAAAGAGGAGAAGGTTGCCGTTGTCCCGGGGACGGCCTTTGGCCAATGCGGCGAAGGCTATATCAGGATTTCTTACGCTTCTAGCCAGGAGAGCTTGAAGGAAGCGCTGCGCAGGATGCAGCGTTTTGTAAACTAAGAGTTAAGGATGCCGAAAAAGAAAACAGGGAATTACGAAGTTTATACCAAACAGATTGAGGTGTTAGCCAAGGTTGCTAACCTGATTAACTCCGGGATGTACCTGGAGGAATTGCTGCGTTTAATAGTCCAGGTCACCGCTGAAATAATGAATTCCAAGATATCCTCGTTAATGCTGCTTGATCCGGATAAGAAAGAACTGGTGGTTAAGGCAACGCAGTCTATTTCCGAGGCCTATAATAAGAAACCCAATATCCGCCTGGGCGAAGGTATTGCCGGCATTGTCGCTAAAGAGAATAAACCACTCTGCGTTTTGGATATCAATGAGGATAAGCGCTATTTAAACAGGGATATCGCGAAGAAAGAAAAGCTCTGTTCACTGGCCTGCGTGCCACTAGCGGTAAAAGGAAGAGTAATCGGAGTTTTGAATTGCTATACTTCCAGAAAACACGTATTTTCTAAACACGAGTTAGGCCTTCTTAGCGCGTTAGCGAATCAAGCGGCAATCGCGATTGAGAATGCCGAGCTGGATCTAAGGGCGCGTTCTGCCGAAGAGGCTTTAACTACCCGTAAGCTGGTTGAGCGGGCAAAGGATATTTTGTCGCAGGAAGCGAATATCCTTCCGTCAGAGGCATACAGGCTGATACAGAAGCAGAGCATGGATTCGCGTAAGTCCATGCGCGAGGTTGCCGAGGCGATCATCCTGGCCAGGGATATAAGAGGTAAAAAAGCCAGCGCGCAGTAAGATAAAACTTGACAAGTTTAAATAATATGGTATATTTTAAGTAGTCAAAGCACAAAGTCTGTGCTTTGAGGGAAAAGCAAAGAGGCGTTCTCAAAAAAGAACGCTTTTTTTATTTTCCGGATAACGGCGTCCTTTTTGGCATAGTTTGCTCAAAAGGGACTTTTTTATTTCAAGAACAATTGCGTTCTTCCATCCCCGGTTGGGGGAGGAGAACGCTTTTTTTGTTTGTTAAAGACGTATAAGAGGTAGTTATTATGGAAAACGTTTCTTATGAAGAACAGATAAACGCCTTAACCAAGATAAGTAAGGCCATAGCATCCGATATATATCTGGAGGACATCCTTAAACTGATAGTCTCCGTTACCGCGGAGATGTTGGGTTTTAATACCTGTTCATTAATGCTGGTAGACGTTAAGAAAAATAAACTTGTAATCCGGGCTTCGCAGAGTATCAGCGAAGAATACAATAAAAAGCCTCCTTTAGGCATAGGGGAAGGGATTGCCGGAAGGGCAGTTAAGGAAAACAGGCACATAGCGGTTAAAGATGTTACTAATGAAAAGGAATATAAACATAAAGATATCGCTAAAAAAGAAGGGCTGTGTTCACTTTTATGCGTTCCTCTGGCAGTAAAAGGAAAAGTCATTGGCGTAATCAATTGCTATACTTCTAAACCGCACGACTTTTCCAAGACTGAGATTAATATAATGGTTTCAATAGCCAATCAGGCAGCCGTAGCTATTGAAAACGCAGAACTTATAGTAAAAAGTAAAGCAATTCAGGAAGAGTTGGAAATCCGCAAACGGATAGAGCGGGCTAAGGGTATCCTCATGGAAGAGGAAAACCTGACGGAGGAAGAAGCGTATTTGAAGATCCGCAGGTACAGCATGGATAGCCGTAAAACAATGCGTGAGGTTGCTGAGGCGATTATTTTAGCTTCGGATATGCGTAAGATAACCGACATCAAGAAACCTCACGCCAACAAAGCCAAAGGAGGCTAAAAATGAATCTGTTAAGGCCGAATGCAAACGATGCGACAGGGACGTTTAACCGTTCAAAAAACGTGGTGCCGGGTTCGGGTATTTGTTCCAGGTGCGTTGACGGCTGTAAAGGAAACTGCGAAATTTTTAAGGCATCATTCAGGGGCCGGGAAGTAATTTATCCGGGGCCTTTTGGCGAGATTACCGCCGGAGGAGATAAAAATTATCCTTTAGATTATTCTCATCTTAATATTCAAGGTTATGCCTTGGGCGCTAAGGGCCTGCCCCAGGAAGAAGAAGGCAACCCCGATAATACAAAATTTCCCGATGTGAATACTGAAACTGAGTATGGTTGGGATTCCAAAGTAAAGATGCGCGTTCCTGTTTTTACCGGAGCTTTGGGCTCAACCGAAATTGCCCGTAAAAACTGGGAGCATTTTGCCGTAGGAGCCGCTATTTCAGGTATTACGCTTGTCTGTGGCGAGAATGTTTGCGGTATTGATCCGGGGTTAGAGCTTGATAATAAAGGTAAAATCAAGAAATCTCCGGATATGGACCGGCGCATAGAAATTTACAAAAAATTCCATGAGGGTTATGGGGAGATACTGGTGCAGATGAATGTTGAGGATACCCGTTTGGGAGTAGCCGAGTATGTAAGAAAAAAACATAATCTAGAGACTATAGAATTAAAGTGGGGCCAGGGCGCTAAATGTATCGGCGGAGAGATAAAAGTAAAAACCTTAGAAAGAGCGCTTGAACTTAAGAAGCGCGGCTACATTGTTACTCCCGATCCTGCTTTGGAAGCAATTCAAAAGGCTTTTAAAGACGGCGCGATTAAAGAATTTGAACGCCACTCCCGTTTGGGTTTTGTTTCGGAAGAGGCGTTTTTAAGCGAAGTAAAACGCTTAAGGGACATTGGTTTTAAGCGCGTTACCTTAAAAACCGGAGCTTATTCTATGCGGGAATTGGCTATGGCGATTAAATATTGCGCGCTGGCGCATATTGACTTACTTACCATAGATGGCGCTCCCGGAGGCACAGGGATGAGCCCCTGGAGAATGATGGAAGAATGGGGAATACCCACTTTTTATCTGGAGGCGCTTACCTATGAGTTTTGCCAGAAATTAACCAAAAAAGGCATGCGTGTCCCGGATATCGCCATCGCCGGAGGCTTCTCCAGCGAAGACCATATTTTTAAGGTAATCGCTATGGGTTCGCCGTATGTCAAAGCAGTATGCATGGGAAGAGCGCTGATGATCCCGGGTATGGTTGGTAATAATATCTCTAAATGGATCAAGGAAAAGAATCTTCCGGTTACCGTATCAGAATTTGGCAAGACAGAAAAAGAGATTTTTGTTTGTTACGAGGAGCTGGCTGAGAAATACGGCAAAAATATGAAAGATATAACGCTCGGAGCCATAGGTGTTTATTCTTTTGCCCAGAAGCTTAAAGTCGGCTTGCAGCAGTTGATGGCCGGCAGTAGGAATTTCAGGTTAAGCTCGGTTTCCCGTCAAGACCTTATGTCTTTGACTGAAGAAGCGGCTAAAGTTTCCAAAATACCTTATGTCATGGACGCTTATCGTAAAGAGGCGGAAGCGATTCTGTAGGAGGTAGCCATGGGAAAAAAAGGGTTATGTAATACCTGCGGGAACGAGGAGGGCTGTGTTTTACCTCAAAGGTTTCCTGTTTGGCAATGCGAAGAATTCAATAATTGCGTAGTAGTTATTGAAGAAAAGCAAGACAAGGCAATAAAGCCTAAAAGAGGGTCAAGATAGACCAGGAGTATTTGTAGCAGGATTTTAAACCATTAAGACATGGGCGTCTTTTTAATTCCTATGAAGGATATAAAAGACGCCCTTTTGTTTTCCTAAGAAGGCGCGTCAAACGAAAGGAAAGAATGTTACGAAAACTGAAATCTGCGATATTAGGAAGCATGGTGTTGGCGTTTGTTTGTTTTACCGGAGCATTTGCTACGCCTTCAACTCTTATTTGGGCGCCATCTACAGATGTGAAGCCGTTTGGGATATTCCATCTGGACGCGGATAATTACACACCGGTAAAAAGCAGGGACCATAATGGCAATAAACTGTTCGTTTTGCAGGATTATGGATTAATGGTGGGTTTGTTGCCTGATAATCCGCAGGAAAATCCACTGGGAAAGATCTGGTCTCCTTTAGGTAAGGTTATGGCTGAGACAGGTTTTGACTATAAGAAAGGGCTTGGGTCAACCCTGGACAAGTGGCCGGTGTATTTTCATTTCAAGCTCGGCGTCCCTGAGGGTGCGTATTTCAAGCAGATGCCGGCGGTTGCCATCGGCGCCTACGATATGGGTTATAAGCATAATTATACCAATAATAATGTTTGGTATTTAAGGGGGGCAAAAACTATTTCAGCCGGGAAGTTGAACTTAGGCAGGCTCTCAGCCGGCTATTTTAACGGCAACGCCAAGTTGTTGCGCGATAAGAACAGTGAACGCGATAATGCCGGAGTAATGCTTGCCTGGGAGAGGGTTATGACGGAGATTAGCGACAGGCTCTGGCTGTGCGTGGATTACCAGGGCACCCAGTCATCATATGGGGCGTTAAACTATGGTTTTTCCTGGAAGCTTACGAATAACATCTCTGCGTTAATAGGGTACGATGTTTATAATAATCCGAACTTGAAGAATACTGTGACATTTCAACTAGACGTTGATTTCTAAAATAGAAAGAGGTTAAAAATGATTAATTCAGGAGATACAGCGTGGATTTTAATGTCATCAGCTCTAGTATTGCTGATGACGCCTGCTTTAGCGTTCTTTTACGGCGGTATGGTCAGGCGCAAGAATGTCTTAAGCGTTCTGATGCAGTGTTTTATTATTATGTGCGTTTTAAGCCTCCACTGGGTATTGATTGGCTATAGCATATCTTTTGCACCTGGTAAAGGATTTTGGGGAGGCCTGCAGTGGTTTGGATTAAACGGAGTAGGCTTGGAACCATATGCGGATTACGCCGGGACTATTCCACATCAGGCGTTTATGATCTTCCAGGCAATGTTTGCTATCATCACTCCGGCATTGATTATCGGCGCTTTTGCCGAAAGGATGAAGTTCTCAGCATTCCTGGTTTTTACACTTTTGTGGGCGACTTTTGTGTACGGCCCGCTCTGCCACTGGATTTGGGGTATAGGCGGATGGTTGAGGAATTTTGGCGCTCTGGATTTTGCCGGAGGCACAGTCGTGCATATTAACGCCGGGATCGCGGCATTGGTTACGGCATTAATATTAGGCAAGAGGTCCAACCTGGATAAGAATATTCCTTCTCCGCACAATATGCCTTTTGTGGTTTTAGGCACGGGTTTATTATGGTTTGGCTGGTTTGGATTTAACGCCGGAAGCGCTTTAGCCGCTAATGGTTTGGCGGTCAATGCTTTTGTAGTGACCAATACTGCCGCCGCAGCCGCGGGCTTAAGCTGGGCGTTTATTGAGTGGATACGTAATGGCAAGCCGACGGTATTTGGAGTTTGTTCAGGAGCGGTAGCCGGCTTGGTTGCGATTACGCCTGCCGCAGGATTTGTGAGCGTGGTCCCGGCGGTGATTATCGGATTATTGGTGAGCGCGTTCTGTTTTATCGCTGTTACCATTATTAAGCCTAAATTCGGATATGACGATTCTCTTGACGCCTTTGGCGTGCACTGTATAGGAGGTATCTGGGGCGCTTTAGCCACAGGTTTATTCGCTTCTAAGGCAGTGAATGCCGCCGGCGCAGATGGGTTGTTTTTTGGCAACCCTAAACAATTTTTAGTGCAGCTTCTTGCGGTTGGCGTAACAATCGTTTACACGGCGGTATCTACTTTTGTTATTTATAAACTGGTAGATTTATTCATTGGTATCCGCGTGAGTGGAAAAGAAGAAGCGATGGGGTTGGATCTTACCCAGCATCGCGAGAGGGCATATACGGTCTTAGAATAAAAAAAGGGGGAAAGATGAAGTTAATTATAGCGATAATTCAGCCGTACAGGCTGGAAGAGGTAAAAGAAGAATTGTATAAGCAGGAGATTAACCTGATAACGGTAAGCGAAGTTCTGGGGCATGGACGCCAGAAAGGCGTTACGGAAGTTTACCGCGGGCATAAAGAAACGGGGAACCTGTTGAGAAAAGTCCGGCTGGAAATTGCCGTAAATGATAATTTCGTTGAACCGACGATTAAGGCTATTGTAAAAGGGGCGAAAACCGGTGAAACAGGAGACGGTAAGATATTTGTTTTGGATTTAAAAGAATGCGTGCGTATCCGCACCGAAGAGCGCGGTTCAGCCGCTATCGGATAGGCCAAGAGTAAATATTATTATTATTTTTTTGGAGGATTGTGTTATAATACACTATCAATAAGCCATGGAGGAAGAAATGAGCATAAGGCAAGAAGTGTTATTTAAGATTAAGAGCATAGAATTAGATAAGATCAAAACTCCTAAAAAAGTATCTTCTTATTTCGCCGATAATACCTTTGGTATGGAGACGATGCGCAGGCACATCTCTCAAGGGACATTCAAGGCCTTTAAGACCTGGATGTCCGAAGGTAAAACCATAACCTTAGAGCAGGCCAATGAAATTGCCAATGCCATGAAAAACTGGGCAATTGCTAAAGGAGCCAGTTACTATACGCACTGGTTCCAACCGATGACCGGCCTTACCGCGGAGAAACACGATAGTTTTATTTCCATTACCGGCCCGGGAAAGGTAATTGAAAAATTCTCCGGCAATAAATTAATCCAGGGTGAACCGGATGCCTCCAGTTTTCCTTCGGGAGGAATCCGCGCTACCTTTGAAGCCCGCGGCTATACTGCCTGGGATCCGTCAAGCCCGGCATTTATCATTGAAAGCAAGCTCGGTAAGACCCTTTGTATCCCGAGTATCTTTATCTCTTATCACGGTGAAGCTCTGGATAAAAAACTGCCGCTTTTACGTTCAGATGAAGCATTAAATAAGTCGGCGTTAGGGTTATTAAGGCTTTTTGGCCGTAAAGATGTTAAGAAAGTATTTTCTACCTGCGGCCCGGAGCAGGAATATTTTTTGATTGATAAACATTATTATGACCTGCGCCAGGATTTAGTGATGGCAGGCAGGACTCTGATCGGCGCGCCTTCGCCTAAGGGACAGCAACTGGAAGACCAGTATTTCGGGACGATTAAGGAGAGGGTAGTTAATTTTATGTTTGAGGTTGCCGAAGAGGCGTATAAGCTGGGTATTCCCTTGATGACCCGGCACAATGAAGTTGCCCCGCATCAGTATGAATTTGCCCCTATCTTTGAAGAGTCAAACTTGGCCGCAGACCATAACCAGCTTTTAATGGAGTTAATGAAGAAAATCGCCCTTAGGCATGATATGGTATGCCTGTTGCATGAGAAGCCGTTTGCCGGCATAAACGGAAGCGGTAAACACTTAAATTGGTCTTTGGCCGATGATAAGGGAAACAATTTACTAAACCCCGGCCGAACCCCGGAAGATAATTTACAATTCCTGGCGCTACTGGCTGCGGTGTTGCGCGCGGTATATTTACATGGCGATCTTTTGCGCGCATCCGTTGCTATGGCCGGTAACGAACACCGCTTGGGCGCAAATGAGGCTCCGCCGGCAATTATCAGCGTATTCCTGGGCCAGCAGTTAACTGAAATACTAAATATGATTGAAAAAGGCGTAAAGTCCAAGGTTTCTAAGAGTGACATTATTGACTTAGGAATCGGCCGCCTGCCGAAATTCAATAAAGATACGACCGATAGGAACCGCACTTCGCCTTTTGCCTTTACGGGTGCTAAGTTTGAGTTCCGCGCAGTCGGTTCATCTCAGAATATCTCCACACCCATCGCGGTAGTTAATACTATTATTGCCGAAAGCCTGGATTATGTCGCGGAAAAAATAAAGAAAGCTGCAAGCGGCAAAGATTTTAATACCGCGGTCCTTAAGGTTATCTCTGAGATAGCCAAGGAGACCAAGGATATCCGCTTTGAAGGAAATAATTACGCAGGAGAGTGGATTAAAGAAGCAAAGAAGCGTTCGCTTCCTAATGTGGCGGCAACTTATGAAGCGCTTGAGGCCTTGACTGAAAAGAAGAATATAGCGCTCTTTGAAAGATACAAAGTATTCTCAAAAGAAGAACTCGTTGCCCGTTACCATATCTGGATTCATATGTATAACCTTACCCTTGAGATTGAGGCAAATACATTAAAAGAAATGGTCAATGCCTCGGTAGTTCCGGCAGGCTATAAATATGAAAAGTTATTGGCGCGCACTTTACATGAATTGGTAGCCTTGAAAAAAACAGCAGGCCTGGCGCTTAACGCAGGCGCGTTAAGAGATAAAAAGGAACACCTTGCCGAGATAGTCTCAAAGATTTACTATGTTAGGCGGAATACCTTAGAGATGGGTAAGCTTTTGGAGAGAGCTAAAAGCTTAAGCGATGAAAAGCGCGCTCAGGTTTATTTCAAGGAACTCCGGCCCTTAATGGAGCATATCAGAAAACATGTGGATCAGCTTGAGTGCGTGGTTTCTGATGATGCCTGGGACTTGCCCAAGTATCGTGAGATGTTGTTTATAAAATAGCTATAGGAAGAAGCAAAAGCACGTTGTAGTGCTTTAGGTTTATTAAAACCGGAACAGAGACGTTCATTAAAACCAGGGAAAAGCCTGGTTTATAAGTGAACGTCTCTTTTTTTGTATATTACGCTGATTAAACTTTAGGCAGAATATGATAACAATATTGGTTACTGATGACCAACTGAAGGCGAGGGAAACGATGTTTGGCGGAAAGAAGGGTATATTGTACAAGTCTATTATAGAGTCGGTTGAAAAACCGTTACTGGAGCAGGCTCTGGAGCGTACCGGCGGTAACCAGCTTAAAGCCGCGCGAATCCTCGGCCTGAACCGTAATACCCTTCGCGCAAAAATAAAAAGATTAGAGATCAAGGTAGAAAAATGGAAAACAATATAATCAGGGATAATCATTTACCTCGCGCGCAAGGGCTTTACGACCCGCGTTTTGAACATGATTCCTGTGGAGTGGGCTTTATCTGTAATGTCAAAGGCGTAAAATCCCATGATATTGTCTCAAGCGGATTAGAGATACTTAAACGGCTTGCGCATCGCGGAGCTACCGGAGCTGACCCTAAGACAGGCGATGGCGCGGGTATCCTGATCCAAATGCCGCATGAATTTATGGCTAAAGTTTCTAAAGAGAACAATTTTATCTTGCCGCCAAAAGGAAGGTATGGGGTTGGTTTGGTTTTTCTGCCTAGGATCGAATCCGAGCGTAAATTTTGTAAAGACGCTTTTGCTAAAATCATTAAACAGGAAAAAGAAGAGTTGCTTGGATGGAGGAACGTTTCGGTTGATGACGCGGATATCGGTAAGGCCGCTCAGGGAACCGAGCCGGCAATTGAGCAGGTTTTTGTGGGCTCTAAATTAGAAGGGCTTAAGCTTGAGAGGAAGCTTTATTTGATCCGTAAGCAGGTTGAGAATATTGTCCGTTCTTCCGGCTTGAAACAAAAATCTTTCTTTTATGTTACCAATCTATCCAGCCGCACGCTTTCTTATAAAGGCCTGCTTATGCCTGAGCAGGTGGAGAGATTTTTCCCGGATCTGCTGGACAAAGATATAAAGAGCTGTTTGGCGTTAATACATTCGCGTTACTCCACAAATACTTTTCCAACCTGGGATCTATCTCAGCCGTTTAGATTCTTAGCGCATAACGGAGAGATCAATACTTTGCGCGGAAATATAAACTGGATGAGAGCCCGGGAGGGTTTGCTTAAGAGCAAAGAACTCGGGAGCCTGAAAAAAATATTCCCGATAATCGTTCCGGGCGGAAGTGATTCCGCTACTATTGATAATGTCTTTGAGCTGCTCTATCTATCCGGAAGGCCCCTGGCGCATTCAATGATGATGCTTATTCCCGGAGCCTGGGAAGAGAATAAACTGCTTGATGAAAAGATCAAAGGGTTTTACAGGTTTCATGCTTGTTTCATGGAGCCTTGGGATGGGCCTGCCGCGATGGCTTTTACTGATGGAGCAAAGATCGGAGCGCTCCTGGACAGGAACGGCTTGCGTCCCGCGCGTTACCTTGTGACCAAAAATGATTTAGTGGTTATGGCTTCGGAAGTCGGTGTTTTGGATATAAAGCCGTCGGATATTGTTTATTCCGGAAGGCTTGAGCCGGGCAAGATGCTGTTTATTGATACCGAGGCGGGCAAGATTATCGACGATGCCCAGGTTAAGAAAGAAATAGCTTCAGCCAGGCCCTACGCGAAATGGGTGAGTGAAAATATTCTGGATTTTGATTCTATTCCTAAGGCCAAAACAAAAGAGACTAAAGAAGATTTGTTCGCCCTGTTTGATTCCTTTGGATTTACCCGCGAAGATTTTAAGGCTGTTATTAAACCTATGGCTCAGGATGCCCAGGAACCTGTCGGTTCTATGGGTAATGATACGCCGCACGCGGTGCTTTCTTCCAAGCCGCAGGTATTATTCAGTTATTTCAAACAACTTTTCGCGCAGGTCACGAATCCGGCGATAGACCCTATCCGCGAAGAGCTGGTTATGAGTTTGCATACTTACCTTGGCCCGGAGAAGAATATACTTGATGAGACAGCAGGCCATAGCCATAAATTATTTATTAGAAATCCCATACTCAGCGATGAAGAGCTGGAAAGGATACGTAGAATTAAAAAGAACGGATTTAAGGCCAAGACCGTATCTATTCTATTTGAGGTTAAGAAGGAAGATTCTCTTAAAAATGCCATTGAGCGGGTACGTAAAGAGACAGCCGGGGCTATTAAGGACGGCTATACTTTTGTTATTTTGTCTGACCGGGGAGTGAATAAAAGATACGCGGCTATTCCCAGCCTTTTGGCTGTAGCGGCTACGCATCACTATCTTGTGCGTAAAGCTTTACGCACGCAGATCAGCCTTATTTTAGAGAGCGCTGAACCCCGCGAGGTGCATCATTTTGGCCTATTGTTTGGTTACGGCGTGGATTGCGTTAATCCTTATTTAGCATATAAAGCGGTTGAGAAATTGGTTGATGATAAAGAGCTGACAATAGATAAAGAAACCGCCCTGAAACATTATGTTTTGGCGATCAAGAAGGGGATCTTAAAGATCATTTCTAAGATGGGGATTTCTACTTTACAGAGTTATCGCGGCGCTCATATATTTGAAGCAGTAGGTATTAATGACGGGTTAATCAACGAATATTTTAATGGCACTCCCTCCAGGCTTGGGGGAGTAAGCCTTGATATCATTGCCGAAGAAACGCTTATGCGCCATAGGGAGGCGTTTGGCCAGGAACAAGGCGAAAATAATATTTTGCCGAGCGGAGGTTTGTACCAGTGGAAACGCGACGGGGAATTTCATCTCTGGAACCCGGAGAGTATTTCCGCGTTACAGGACGCGACGCGCAATAATGACGCTAAGCGTTACGCTGAATTCGCGCAGTTAATTAATGACCAGTCTAAACAGCCAACTACCATAAGAAGCCTTTTAAAGTTTAAAAAAGTTACTCCCGTACCGCTTGAAGAAGTGGAGCCGGTTGAAGAAATTGTTAAGCGTTTTGCTACGGGCGCTATGAGTTTTGGTTCGATTTCCCGGGCTACGCATGAAACTATCGCGGTCGCCATGAACCGTTTAGGCGGAAAATCCAATACTGGCGAAGGAGGGGAAGACCCCGCGCGCTTTACAAGATTACCGAATGGGGATTCTAAGAGGAGCGCCATAAAACAGGTTGCCTCCGGCCGTTTCGGCGTAACTACTAATTACCTGGTTAACGCTGATGAGATTCAGATCAAGATTTCCCAGGGAGCTAAACCCGGAGAAGGAGGGCAATTACCCGGGCATAAAGTAAGCGTAACAATAGCCAAGACCCGTTACACGACACCCGGAGTTACTTTGATTTCTCCTCCTCCGCATCACGATATTTATTCCATTGAAGACCTGGCTCAACTCATCTTTGATTTAAAAAATACTAATCCCGGAGCGCGTATCAGCGTAAAACTGGTCTCTGAAATCGGCGTAGGGACGATCGCCGCGGGTGTTGCCAAGGGCCACGCGGATATGATCTTAATTTCGGGAGGAGACGGAGGCACGGGAGCCTCGCCTTTAAGTTCAATCAG
>Ga0265297_10009719_pt1 | contig 12303 bp, 9 predicted proteins | sample Munlanlwell13791_FD_192502 | JGI IMG/M metagenome (GOLD analysis project Ga0265297, IMG submission 192502) | Leachate microbial communities from a municipal landfill in Southern Ontario, Canada - Leachate well 137-91 | ecosystem: Engineered > Solid waste > Landfill > Unclassified | place...
AATTTGCCGGCGAAATAGTTCTGCCAGGTGCGTCGGGGCGGTGTGCCCGGCGCCGGCGGCACCGGCGCGAACTGCGGCGAGGTCTCATGCGCCTCGCTCGGGTCGGCCTTGTAGATGCGCACCCGGACGTCGTACCAGGCGGCCTGGCCGGTCACCGGGTCGGAGTTGGAGACGTGCGCGCCGGCCTCGTTGGGCGGCAGTTCCTCGGAGATCAGGTGGTTGAGCAGGAAGCCCTGCTTCGATTCGTTCGCCTTGGGATCGAGGTTCCAGGCCCCGGCCGCCTTGCCGATGGCGTTCCAGGTCCATACCGTGCCCGGCTCCACCGCCTCGGTCAGGCGCGCCATGCAGCGCACCTTGCCCCATTGCGACTCGACCCAGATCCAGTCGTTGTCGCTGATGCCGGCGGCGGCGGCGGTCTTCGGGTTCACATACAGGTAGTTGTAGGTGTGTATCTGGCGCAGCCAGGCGTTCTGGCTGTCCCAGGAGTGGTACATGGCCATCGGCCGCTGGGTCACCGCGTTGAGCGGGTACAGGTGCTTGTCGGACAGGCTGGCCTCGAGCGGCTCGTAATAGAACGGCAGCGGGTCGAAGTAGGTCTCGATGCGCTTCTTCAGATGCTCGGGCGGGCGCCGGCCGCTGCCCTTGCCCTGGGCGGCCAGGCGGAATTTCTGCAGCACCTCGGAATAGATGTGGATGTTGATCGGCTCGGCGTGCCGGGTCATGCCGTGGGCCTGGGCCCATTGCAGGTAGCCCTGGTTCCAGTTGCGCATGTACTGGTAGGACTTGGGCAGGTGGTAATGGAAGACGCAGTTGTTCTTCTCGTACATCTGCCACTGGTTCGGGTTCGGCTCGCCCTTCATGGACTTCTCGCCGCCCTTGCCGCGCCAGCCGGCCAGGAAGCCGATGCCGGAGCCGGGGGCGGTCTCGAAGTTGACGATGAAGTCGGGGTAGTCGCGGTACTTGCGCTTGCCTTCCTTGTCGACGAAGGCGGGCAGGTTCAGGCGCGTGCCCAGCTCGATCAGGACCTCCTGGAAGGGCTTGCACTCGCCGGTCGGCGGCACCACCGGGATGCGCACCGAGTCCACCGGGCCGTCGAACTCGGAGATCGGCCGGTCCAGCATGGACATGACGTCATGCCGCTCCAGATAGGTGGTGTCCGGCAGGACCAGGTCGGCGAAGGCGGTCATCTCGGACTGGAAGGCGTCGGCGACCACGATGAAGGGGATCTTGTAGCTGCCGTCCTCCTCCTTGTCGTTGAGCATCTGGCGCACCTCGACCGCGTTCATGGTCGAGTTCCACGACATGTTCGCCATGAAGATCAGCAGGGTGTCGATCTTGTACGGGTCGCCGCGCCAGGCATTGGTGATGACGTTGTGCATCAGGCCGTGCACCGAGAGCGGGTATTCCCAGGAGAAGGCCTTGTCGATCCGCACCGGGTTGCCCTGGTCGTCGACGAAAAGGTCGTCCGGATCGGCCGGCCAGCCCAGGGGCATGCCGTTGAGCGGGGTATCCGGCTGCACGCCCTCCGGCCCCTTGGGGGTCTTGGGACACGGGGGAATCGGGCGCGGGAACGGCGCCTTGTGGCGGAAGCCGCCCGGCCGGTCGATGGTGCCCAGGATGGACATCAGGATGCCCAGGGCGCGGATCGAGTGGAAGCCGTTCGAGTGGGCCGCCATGCCGCGCATGGCGTGGAAGGCGACCGGGTTGCCGGTGACGGTCTGGTGCTCGTTGTCCCAGACGTCGGTCCAGGCGATCGGCAGCTCGATCTTCTGGTCGCGCGCGGTAACGCCCATCTCGTGGGCCAGCCGCACGATGGTCTCGACCGGGATGCCGGTGATGCCGGCGGCCCACTCGGGGGTGTACTGGGCGACCCGCTCCTTGAGCAGCTCGAACGAAGTCTTCACCGGGGTGCCGTCGGGCAGGGTGAACTCGCCCAGCAGATAGGGATCGACGCCCGGGGTCATGGTCGACACCGGCCGGTTCATGTCGCGGTCCCACCAAAGCTTGTTCTGGGGATCGAAGCAGCCCTCCTCCGGCGGCACCTCGAAGCGCACGAACATGCCGTACTCGGGACTGCGCGGGTCCATGTTGACCAGCTCGGCGGCGTTGGAGTACTGGACCAGGAAGTCGCGGTCGTACAGGCCCTGCTTGATGATCTCGTGGATCAGGGCCAGGATCAGGGCGCCGTCGGTGCCCGGCTTGATCGGCACCCACTCGTCGGCGATGGCCGAGTAGCCGGTGCGTACCGGGTTGACCGAGATGAAGCGGCCGCCGTTGCGCTTGAAGTTGGCCAGGGCGATCTTCATCGGGTTGGAGTGGTGGTCCTCGGCGGTGCCGATCATCACGAACAGCTTGGCGCGGTCGAGGTCGGGGCCGCCGAACTCCCAGAACGAGCCGCCGATGGTGTAGATCAGGCCGGCCGCCATGTTGACCGAGCAGAAGCCGCCGTGGGCGGCGTAGTTGGGCGTGCCGAACTGGCGCGCGAACAGGCCGGTCAGGGCCTGCATCTGGTCACGGCCGGTGAACAGGGCGAACTTCTTGGGGTCGGTGGTGCGGATCTTGGCCAGGCGCTCTTCCAGGATGGCGAAGGCCTCCTCCCAGGAGATCGGCTCGAACTCTCCGGTGCCGCGCTCGGCACCGGGTTTGCGGCGCAAGGGCTGGGTCAGGCGGGCGGGCGAATACTGCTTCATGATGCCGCTGGAACCCTTGGCGCAGAGGACGCCCTGATTCAGCGGATGGTCGGGGTTGCCCTCGATGAAGCGCACCTCGCCGTTCTTCAGGTGCACCTTGATGCCGCAGCGGCAGGCGCACATGTAACAGGTGGTGGTGCGGACTTCCTCGTGCAGGGCCTGGCTATCGGTCATGGTATGAGCGGGTATTGAGTCCGGACAGGCAGCGGCGAATGCCGCCCCGAAAGGGACAAGCAAATTAACAATCGCTTATTTTCTCATTTACCCGCCGGCATTGAAACCCGCGGCCGGCGCCGGACGTAAAATCGGCGCATTGAAACCAAGCGACCCGCCATGGCACACGACCGACTCCGCCCGGATTCCATGACCCAACGCATCGGCGCCAGCCAATGGCGGGCCGCGCTCAAGCTGTTCCCCTATGTCTGGCAATACAAGCGCCGCGTGCTGATGGCCTTCGGCCTGCTGTTCGCCGCCAAGCTGGCCAACGTAACGGTGCCGCTGATGCTGAAGGAGATCGTCGACCATCTGCAGGAGCCGACCATCGCCCTGGCCCTGCCCATGCTGTTCATCGTCCTCTACGGCATTCTGCGCTTCGGCAACACCGGCCTGACCGAACTGCGCGACGCCCTGTTCGCCCGGGTGCTGCAGCGGGCCATGCGCGGCGTCATCTTCGACGTCTTCAAGCACCTGCACGCCCAGTCCCTGCGCTTCCACCTGGAGCGCCGCACCGGCGCGCTGGTCGCCGATATCGAACGGGGCGCCCGCTCGACCCGCTTCCTGATCAATTTCAGCCTGTTCAACATCGCGCCCACCTTGCTGGAAATCCTGATGGTGGCGGGCATCCTGTTCGTCAAGTACGACCCCTGGTTCGGCGGCATCACCCTGATGGCGCTGGTCGTCTACATCGTCTTTACCGTCGGGGTGACCAACTGGCGTTTGAAGTTCCGCCGCGCCATGAACGAGACCGACGCGGCGGCGAACGCCCGCGCCATCGACAGCCTGCTCAACTACGAGACGGTGAAGTATTTCAACAATGAGACCTTCGAATCCGACCGTCTGAACCGTGAGCTGCGCCAGGCCGAGGAGGCCGCGGTGCGCAGCGAGATCTCCCTGGCCTGGCTCAACGCTGGTCAGGCCTTCATCATCGCCATCGGGGTCACCGCCATGATGGGCCTGGCCGCCAAGGGCGTGGCGAACAAGAGCATGACCATTGGCGACCTGGTCCTGGTCAACGCCTACCTGCTGCAGCTGTTCATCCCGCTCAACTTCCTCGGCACCGTGTACCGGGAGATCCGCAACGCCCTGACCGACATGGAAAAGATCTTCGGCCTGCTGGCCCAGCCGTCCGAGGTTCAGGACAGCCCGAATGCCCGCCCGCTCCAGGTGGATCGCGCCGAGGTCCGCTTCGAGGCGGTCGATTTCGCCTACGATGCGCGCCGTTCCATCCTGCACTCTATCGACTTCGTCATCCCGGCCGGGCGCAAGGTCGCCGTGGTCGGCCCGAGCGGGGCCGGCAAGTCGACCCTGGCCCGTCTGCTGTTCCGCTTCTTCGATGTCAGCGGCGGCCGCATCCTGATCGACGGCCAGGACATCCGGCTGGCGACCCAGGACTCGGTGCGAGCAGCCATCGGCATCGTCCCGCAGGACACCGTGCTGTTCAACGACAGCCTGTACCACAACATCGAGTACGGCCGCCCCGGCGCCAGCCGCGAGGAAGTACTGGAGGCCGCCCGGGCCGCCCACCTGGACCGCTTCATCGAGGGCCTGCCGGACGGCTACGACACCCTGGTCGGAGAACGCGGCCTGAAACTTTCCGGCGGCGAGAAGCAGCGGGTGGCAATCGCCCGGACGATCCTGAAGAACCCGCCGATCATGGTCTTCGACGAGGCCACCTCGTCGCTCGACTCCGGCACCGAGCAGGCCATCCAGGAGGAATTGACCCAGATCGCGCGCAACCGCACCACCCTGGTCATCGCCCACCGGCTGTCCACCGTGGTCGACGCCGACGAGATCCTGGTGCTAGCGGGCGGCCGGATCATCGAACGCGGCAGTCATGGCGAACTGATGATCCAGGATGGGCACTATGCCGAGATGTGGCGCCTGCAACTGCGGGAGGAACAGAAGTTTCCGGCTTAGCCGGATAGCGCAGAAATGACAAAGGCCGTCGAAAGACGGCCTTTGTGGTGTTGGTGGGAGGTGGGGGATTCGAACCCACGACCAATTGGTTAAAAGCCAACTGCTCTACCAACTGAGCTAACCTCCCGTTTGGAGGGGGCGGATTATTTCAAACATCTGCCCCCCCAGTCAACCTATCAATAGGTCACGGTCTTGCGCGAGCGGGGTCTATTGGCGGCCGGCTCGCTCTTGCTCTTGCTACGGTTCACGGTCGGCTTGCTGTAGGAGACCGGCTGCACCAGCGAGGCAGCCGTTTCAGCGCCAACCGGGGCATTGGCTACATCAGTGTTTTTTTTTGAGCCCCAGTTATCCATGAAGGCCAACACCTTGCTGATCTTCACTTGGCCGGGGATAAACATGACGATCTCGCCATTGGGATCGTACAGGTAGGAAGTGGGATAGAAATCCACCGGGCCAACCTGGCGAAACGGGCTGTCCGGATTGCGGCGAGTGCCGCCGGCGACAACCGACTGGAAATCCATGCCGTGACTCTTGACCGCTTCGCGGACCACATTTTCATCCGGGCCGTAATCGAGACCGATGCCGATCACCACGAAATCCTTGCGCTTGTTCATGTCGTTCAGGGCGGGCACTTCGACCCAGCACAACGGGCACCAAGGCGCCCAGAAGTTCACCAACACCCACTTACCCTTGTAATCGGACAACTGTATGGGCTTGCCACTGATATCCGTGAACTGGAAGTTGATGGCCTTGGTGGATTCCTCGGCATAACCTGCGGATGACAGCGAGAAGGCCAGACCGGCCAGCAACAGCAACAGCGTTTTACGCATTACGATCCTTTCTTGCCTTCTCTACAGGATTACCCTACTACCTATCTAAAGAATAGTATCAGGCCTCGCGCATCAGTAGATAGTATTGCACCTTCATCGTGACCGCCGCCCCGGCAATGATGCCGAACAGGACCACGAAAGACCCTAATGCCAGAGTAGACACACCGGTCACGCCTTGGCCTATGGTGCAGCCCATGGCGGTGACGCCGCCATAGCCCATCAGGGCCGCGCCAATGATGTGGCGGAACATGTCCTGCGGGGAATTGAAATATTCCCAGCGGAAGGTACGGTTGAATACCGAATACAGGAGCGAACCAATCACCACGCCGAACACGCAGGCAATGCCAAATGTGACATGTTTGTCGTTCCAGTAGGCCCAGAGGTCCATGGTGTAGCCCAGGGGACCGACGAAGGTCATCGATTCGGCCAATTTGGAATCGGTGCCGACGTAGGCCATCTCCATGAATTCGTTCTCGGCCAGGCCGATCTTGCCGGTGACATACCAACCGCCGACAACCACCAGGCCGACCACGAGACCCGCCGTGATGTTGTCCGGATTGCCGCGGAATTCCTTGTTGGCGAAGACGAATATCAGGATGGCCAGGGCCAGGACGCCCGCCACCATCATGTGCGCCTGGGGGTCGCCATGCTGGAACAGACTGGGCAGGGTCTGCATGTGTTCAAACCGGATAGTGAACATATCCAGGCGCAACACCTTGTCGGTGAAGACGCGGAAGACCCCGTTCATGCTGACCAGCGCGGAATAGCCGAGGAACAGGAACACCACCACCGACTTGAGGTTGCCGCCGCCCAGGCGCACCAGGGTACGCTGGCCGCAACCGCCGGCCAGGGTCATGCCGACGCCGAAGCTCAGACCGCCGACCAGCGCCGCCAACCAATGGAAGGTTTCCCGGGTGTAATAGGTCTTGCTGATGTCGAGATCACCGAGATAGACCAGGATGCCGGTGCCCAGGATAGCCACGGCGATCGCCAGCAGCCAGGCGCGCATACGGCCCCACTCATCCATGTTCACGACATCAGAAACGGCCCCCATGGTGCAGAAACTGGTCTTGTTGGCGACATAGCCAAACACCAGCGCCAAGGCGAATCCCAGCCAGGCCACCAACTGTGCCGTGTTCTCGGCTCCTTCCATCTCTGTCTCCTATTTTCGAGTATGTAGTATTTGTTACAGTCGCGGGATTATAGGTTGAATCAGTGGCCTGGCAATCCTTGCCGATACCGGGTGGCATCCGGGATGCCGGACTCAATGAAGCCCTGCCGGCGGAAGCGGCAGGAATCGCAGACGCCGCACGCCCGGCCCTCTGCGTCGGCCTGATAGCAGGACACCGTGAGGGAATAATCGACCCCGAGCCGGCTGCCGAGCCGGATGATGTCGGCCTTGCTGAGGTCGATCAGCGGCGCCCTGATGACCACCGGGCGGCCTTCCACGCCGCGCTTGGTGGCCAGGTTGGCCACCTGCTCGAAGGCCTTGATGAATTCCGGCCGGCAATCGGGGTAACCGGAATAATCGACGGCGTTAACCCCGAGGAAGATGGCATCGGCCTCAAGCACCTCGGCCCAGCCGAGCGCGAGCGACAGCATGACGGTATTGCGGGCCGGCACATAGGTCACCGGGATGCCCTCGCTCGGTGCCGTTGGCACGGCGAGATCGCGGTCGGTCAGTGCCGAACCGCCGAACTGGCCCATGTCCAGATGCACCACGCGATGCCCGGCGGCCCCCAGTTGCAGAGCCACCGCTTGTGCCGCCGCCAATTCGGAACTATGGCGCTGACCGTAATCCACGCTCAGGGCATAACAGTCGAAACCCTCCTGCCTGGCTACCGCCAGGGTCGTCGCGGAATCGAGGCCGCCCGACAGCAGCACCACCGCCCGCGGCTTGCCCGAGTCCGCCTTCATCTGCCTTGCTCCTCGCCCCATAGCAATTTATGCAACTGTATCTGCATGCGCACCGGCAAACCATCGCGCAATATCCACTCGGCCAGATCGCGCGCGGCCAGCCGGCCATGGACCGGGGAGAACAGGACCTCGCAACGCTCGGCAATCCGGTATTGCGCCTGTATCCCGGCGGCCCAGCGGTAATCCGCCTCGTCCAGCAGGACGAACTTCACCTCGTCCCGCTCGCCGAGCAGGTCGAGATTGGCCCACAGGTTACGTTCGACCTCGCCCGAACCCGGCGTCTTGACGTCGACGATACGTGACACCCGCGCGTCGACCTGGCCGACATCGAGCGCGCCACTGGTCTCCAGGGCAACGTCGTAACCCGCGTCGCAAAGCGCGGACAACAGTGCCTGGCAGGCCCTCTGGGCCAGCGGCTCGCCGCCGGTGACGCAGACATGGCGGGTCGGATAGGCGGCCACGGCGCTAACGATCTCGGCCAGGTCCAGCCAACGGCCACCCTGGAAGGCATGCGTGGTATCGCAATAACCGCAGCGCAACGGGCAACCGGTCAGGCGCACGAACACGGTCGGCAACCCCATGCGCCGGCCCTCCCCTTGCAGGGAGAAAAATATCTCGCTGATACGCAGACGGGGATCGGACACTTACCTGAACAGCGTCAGTATCTTCTTCGCCAATTCGGCGGACCGGGTGGCCGGATACTTGACGCTGACCTCTTCCAGCAGACGCCGGGCCTCTTCGGTCTGGCCCAGTTGGATATGGGCGCGCGCCATGTTGACCATGGCATCCGGCACCTTGGCATGCTGCGGATAATCCCTCAACAGGCGCTGTTGGGTGGCGACTGCGCTCCTGTGATCGCCTCGGGCGAAATAGGTCAAAGCCAGCCAGTAACAGGCATTACCCGCCAGCGAGCTGCTCGGATACTTGTCCATGAAGGCGTTGAAGGCGTTGATCGAGCCGGCATAATCGGCGGCCTTGAACAGGTTCAGGCCGGCCTCGTAGGCGCGTGTTTCCGCTTCCGGGTCCACTGGCGGCGGCGGGGCCGGGACCTCGACTGCATGCGCCGCCACCGCGACGACGGGGGTGGGGACGGGAGCGGCGACAGGCCGGCTGGCCTGGGCGCGGATCTCCTTTAGACGCTCGTCGAAATCGGCCAGCACTTCCTTCTGGCGCGTGTCCGCCAATTGCTGGCGATGCGCCAGTTCATCCTGCGCCCCGCGCAATCTGGCGACTTCGGACTTGATGGCTTCGACCTGATTGAGCAGGCTCAGCAAGCCTTGGTTTTTAGCCTGGTCTTCCAGTTTATCCAGTCGCGCGGACAGGCTGTCCAGCGTCACCAGCGGGCGCAGAGGCGCCTCCGCGGCCGGCGACGGATCGGCAACCGCCACGGAGGCCAGCGCCAACAGCGCGAAGCCGAATATCCTGCGCAAGGCCGTCATTCACCCAGATAGTGGATCTCGGCACGCCGGTTCTGTTTCCAGGCCGTCTCATCATGGCCCTCCGAAACCGGCTTTTCCTCGCCCAGGCTGACTGTTTCCACCTGATCGCTCTTCACCCCCATCAGGGTCAGCGCCTGTTTCACGCTCTCGGCGCGGCGCTGGCCCAAGGCCAGGTTGTAATCGCGGCTGCCGCGTTCGTCGGTGTGTCCCTGCAGGATGATCCGGGCGGCCGAATTGCCCTTCAGGAATCCGGCATGGCCTTCGATCAGGCCGCGGAACTCCTCACGAATGGCATCGCTGTCGAAATCGAAATAGATGATCCGTTTCGAGAGCGGATTATTGGGATCCTTCAGCATGGCCGCCTGTTCCGGCGACACGCCGACCACCGAGGAGCGGCCCGATTGAGTGCCCTGCAGGTTCGCTGCCATCTCGCGGCCGTCGCCGCTGCCTACGGCCGGCAGTGCCGCCGTCTCCACGCCCTGGCTGCTCGCGCCTGTCGCCCCCTGGGCCGCAGACCCGGTGGTCGCGGCGCCGCGTTCCTCGATCGGGACATCGGAAGTGCCGGTCAACTCCTTCAAATCCGCGCAGCCTCCCAGGAACAGCACGGCCAGCACCAAACACACGCGTTGAATCTTGTTCATGGCTTCCCCCTGAATCAGGTTGTTCGAGAACCGGGGCGGCCGGCTCGGAAAATATGAGAAATCTGCATTATTGGCGTCTTCATCGCTGCACCGTCATGGCGCCCAGGCCGGCTCACGCAGGTCGCCCGGTATGGTCAGCCGCTGCTTGACCCTGCCATCCACGCTCACCGTAGCCAGCACGCCCCTGCCATTGACCATCGTGGCGTAAAGAATATTCCGGCTGTTGGGGGCAAAGCTGGGCGACTCGTCGAATTGGGTATTGGTCAGCACCTGGGTCTGGCCGTTCTCGAGGTCCAGAACGGCGACATGGAAGCTGCCCCCGTCACGGCGGACATAGGCCAGGTATTTGCCATCCGGCGAGATGGCCGGCGAGACGTTGTAGGCACCCTCGAAGGTCATCCGATTGGCCTCGCCGCCTTCAACCGGCATACGGTAGATCTGCGGGCTGCCGCCACGGTCGGAAGTGAAATAGAGCCACTTGCCGTCCGGGCTGAAGGCCGGCTCGGTCTCCAGCGCGCCCCCCTTGCTGAGCCGCCGGGCATCCCCGCCATCGGCGCTGATCAGGTAGAGCTGGGCAATGTCATCCTTCGACAGCGAGATGGCCAGCTTACTGCCGTCCGGCGACCAGGCCGGCGAATAGTTGGAACCGCGGAAATTGGCCACCGCCTTGCGCCGGCCGTCGGTCAGGCTTTGCACGTAGACGACCGGCTTTTTATGCTCGAACGAGACATAGGCCAGCTTGGCGCCGTTGGGCGACCAGACCGGCGAGATGATCGGCTCCGGCGAACGCACCACCGTGAAGGCATTGACGCCATCGGAGTCGGCCACCTGCAACTCATAGCGACCGTTGTGCTTCAGGATATAGGCGACCCTGCCGCTGAAATTGCCGGGTTCTCCGATCAGCTTTTCATGCACCAGATCGGCGATCTTGTGCGCGATGGCCCGATTCAGGGTGGCCGGCACCAGATAGCTGAAGCCGGCCAGCTGGGTCTTGCGCACCACGTCGTAGAGCCGGAAGCGGATGTCCAGCCGGCCATCGGCCGCCTTGCTGACCTGACCGACTACCAGGGCATCGGCACCGCGGGCGCGCCACTGGGCATGATCGACGGCCTGCGCCTCGCCCGGCTTGCCCAGGCCGTTGCTGTCGACCAGCTTGAACAGGCCGCTGCGACTCAGATCGGCCCGGATGATCTCGGCCGGATCATCACCCGACGCGCCCGCCGGCAGAAAGGGTGCAATCACCAGCGGAATACGGTTGGCGGCGGCGCCGACGATCTCGATGGTCATGCCGGCCTGGGCATGACCGGGCAGCACGGCAGCCAAAAACGCACACGCGGTGGCCAACAATCGGAAGAAATAGGACATGTATGAATCGCCTGCCATTTGAGCCCGCATATTATCACCCCATCCGTTTCCGCCCTACCCTGGCAGTTACGGCGTTCAATGGGACTTTGTCAGTCAGGCCGGAATTTAAGTTCCAGGCCGTCACGGAATGCCGCCGCCGCGTCCCGATCGGGTGGCAGGGGCAGGGGCGAAGCCTTGAGGATGGCGCTCTCGACCGCCCGGTCGTAGGCAGGCTGGCCGCTCGACTTGACCAGAGTGGCGCGCGTCACCTCGCCGTTCGGCAGCAAATCGACCCGGTAGACCGCCTCCGGCTTGCCATTCAGGGTGGGCGGGTTGATCAACAGGCCCTTGATCTTCAACTGGATGCGGCCCTTGTATTCGTCCACCGCCTTGAGCCGGGCGGACACCGCCGCCTGCTGCTGGATTGCCTGGGTCTCGGCGGCCAGTTCGTCGTCCATCGCCGCGGCCAGCTGTTCCTCCATCGCCTTGCGGGCCTTTTCCTGGGCCTGACGCTTCACCTCCGCGGCCTTGCGCGCCTCCTCGCGCCTGACCTGCAATTGTCTTTCTTCCTGCACCATACGTTCCTGTTCTGCGCGCTGCATTTCCTCCTCCAGCTTGCGGCGGCGCTCGGCGTCCTGGCGTTTCCGGTCCTCTTCCAGGCGCTGTTTCTTCAACTCGTCCTGGTGTTTCTTCTCTTCTTCCGCCTGACGCTTCTTCTCGGCCGCCTTTTTCTCCTTCAGCGCAATGTCGGCCTTTCTTTCCGGCGGCGCGGCTTTCGGCAGATCCGCAGGCTTGGGCGGTGGCGGCTTCACCGGCAACGGCTTGACCGGCTCGGGCGCTGGCGCCGGCTCGGGTGGCAACGGTGCCGGCGGCGCTGGCGCGGTCGGCAGGGCATTCCAGAGGTCGGCATAGACGGGCACATGCGGCAGCGTCTTCCAGGACACCCCGAACACCAGGGCCAGGAAGAAGAACAGGTGCACCAGCAGGGCCAGGCCGCCGGCAGACAACTGGTCGCGCGCCACCGCCCGGTTCACGGCTCGGCGGGCTTCACCAGCAGGCCGACGCGCGCCACACCCAGGCGCTGCAGGGTATCCATCACCCGCATGACCGATTCGTAACGCACCGACTTGTCGGCCGAGATCACCACCGGCCGGTCGGGGTGGTCCTTTTGCAGCTTGCGCACGGTACTGCTCAGGGCGACCTCGGAGATGGCCTCGCCCTCGCCGGCGTCGGCGCGGTCGCGGATCAGCAGGGAGCCGTCGGCACGGATCATCACCTCCAGCGGGGCCTCCGGCGCCTGGCTGCT
>Ga0265297_10009720_pt1 | contig 12301 bp, 20 predicted proteins | sample Munlanlwell13791_FD_192502 | JGI IMG/M metagenome (GOLD analysis project Ga0265297, IMG submission 192502) | Leachate microbial communities from a municipal landfill in Southern Ontario, Canada - Leachate well 137-91 | ecosystem: Engineered > Solid waste > Landfill > Unclassified | place...
TCCATATTCACAGAAGTTTAAAAAAATGCGATTACTCATATTCAGCTTCCTCTTGGAGCAATCTTTCAGCGTCTTGCTCCAATTCTTTTATATCATAATTAAAATGTTTCTCACAGAAAGAAAACTCTATTCCCTTTGCTTCAATGCTTTTTGCAATACAAAAATTACATAGTGGGGCTTGACAAACCCAACAATCATCAAGCCACATATTCTTTCTAATATCTTTTTTCTTGCAAAAAGGATTTTTACATTCTACTTCCGCATTCATAATAACACAATGAGGGCAGAGAGGTTTCGGTTTAAGTTTGCTTCCTCTTTCACAATAAGCAAACGACTTTCCGCAATCTGAACATTTTAATTTTGTCATTTTAGTTGAACACCTCGTTGGAGCATTTTTTTAAATTTGGACGAAGTCTGTGAATATTGGGGTGATGAGAAGTCGCGCATTTATTCATTTTGCACCTCCGAATTTAAAAGTTCCGACGATAAAGGAGGTGCGCATTTGCGCGATTTGGGTGTAGGCGTAGCCGAAACCTTATCACCCATATTAAACGATGAAATCTTTGATTTCACTTGAGTTCACCCCCCTTCTGATTAGTTTCTCCAAACCCTTCAAGTTTCTCTTTATCTTGTTCTTCTCTCTCAATTATTGAATTGAATAAGTCTATGTCAATTAATTCTTCAACATTCTTTTTAACTAAGGTGTGTAAAACTTTCGGATTTAGTGCATCAACTTCCCAAGATGTTTTTCCATATTGTTCAAAATACCATTTTGCTCTTGGGTCTGTAATTTTTGCTGGATTTGGTGGGGGACTATATTTTTTAATTTGTTCCATTGTTAAACCAATTTGTCTAACCTCTGGATTAACCCCAAATTCTTCTAATCTTTCTCTTATGTCTCTAATCATATCAAGTCCAGAAGGGTCGTGGTCTCCAAGATATAAGATATGTGTTTCTTTTCCAGCATCTTCTTGTCTCTTTAATCTTTTATAAGCATCGTGCATTGCTGAACAAGAACTATATCCCCGATTAACCATAAGATTGATATGATAGTGAGAGGTAATCCTTTTTAGAACTCCACTTAAAGCATCTTTCTCCACCCACAACTCAATATAAACATCTTGCCCTTCTTGACGATTTAGACGATATTGATTTATTGTATCTCTGATTGCATCTTCAATATCTTCAACCCAATAAGGTAAAAATGGAACTCTTATTCTGTCTTCAATCGCTTCCCAATCAACGACTCCTGCCATTCTTCCTTTAACAAGAAGTGTGCTTAATTTTGCATATTCAGTTTGTTTATTTGGAATTATATCTCTGGAAACTAACTGATAGTAAAGCTGTCTCAAAGTTAAAGTATATCCTTCTTCTGCATATTCTTCTATAATCTCATTTATGACTTTAAGTTGTTCTTGATTCTGCTTATTCAATTTCAATTTTTCTCTAAATTTTTCTTTTACCATTTTGTTAAGTTGCTCCCTGCTTGGAAGAAGGGGGGTGAATTTCGTTTAATTAAGGATTTAGAGATGTTTTCCTGAAAGGAAAATATGGATGGAGCAACTTGTTGCGTAATCTCTAAATCTATATTATCAGACCCGTAGGGCAAATGATTTATCATTTGAGTTCGGACACCTCCCGTTTAGTTGAACAAGATTTTAGTAAGTAGATTAAAACATCATCAAATGTTTTGAAGTCTTTGTCTATCTTTAGTTTTGAAAGTTTCTTCCAAATTGTTCTGTCTATTGTTAAACCTATTTTTCCTTCTTGTGCCATTATTCTTCCATCCTCCAATAACCATAAACACATCTTGTTCCTTCTCTTGAACAATCATAAGTATCATAAATTATTCCATCTTTAACACAAGTAAGATGTCTTGAAAGATTACAAATTATTGTTCCTTTTGGTAGTTCATCTGATTTTAAATGAACTTTACAACCAGTTCCAATTCCCATACAAGCAGTCCAAGAAAATCCCCAATGTTCCATTAATGCTTTGACAGTTCTATTATTTACTCCATTCCTTGAACCAGACTTTTTATTTTTCTCATAGAATCCTATAAAATTATTTACTCTATCATAAATCTCTTTGTAATCTTTCCCAGTAGCATTACAGATGGCTCTAACTACACAATCTCTTGCGGAACTTTTGTATCCTGCTTCTGCTCTTCCTCCATCTGAATAAATATATTTTGTTGTCATTTTTTCACACCAATCTAAAATCAACCTTCTTTATATACTTTGTGGTAATTCAGTATATAGGTCTTTACCTGTTTTAAGTTGAACAAGTCCAGCGAGGGAGGTGTCCGAATTTCTGATAATATAACATTTAACGAACAAAACTTCGTATAAACTTCCATTTTGGCTTGTTTTATTCATTTTTTTTTAACCTCTTAATTAATTTTTCTTCTTTATAAGACATATAAATTAAAAATAAACAAGAGATAATTAGTAAACCAAATCCAAAATACATTACTAAATCCCCTATCGAATAAACCATATTATTAATTTTTATTCTGTCTGATAAATAAGGATATTTTATTTCTGAATCATTATTATAATTAAAATGTTCTCTATCTTCAATACAATAAGTGCATTTAACAGGCATTTTTCCATCGTTAGAATTTATTACTCTGATATTCATTAAAGAACCAGATAAAACTACTAAAATACATATTAAAAAAAACATAAGGAAATAAATCTTTTTTTTATTTATTAAATATAAATTTTCTAAATCTTCTCTTGGAATATTCTTAATGTTTAGTTTCATTTCTCCTTATAAATTCCTTTTTAATTTCTGATTCTAAATCGTATAATTCTAAAACTCCGAGTTCTTTTATAAATTTCTTAATTTTTTTGTAAGTAAGTTTCATCGCTCTTGCTCTATAATATTTTTTATAGTTAATAAAGATTTTAATCTATTTATTTCAATATCTTGTGCAATAATTTTTTCCTTTTGCGTATTATTTTCTATTATTAACTTATTCAAATATTTTTCCATTCTCAAGAAATTAGAATATTTCATTAATTTTTCTTTTGAATTTATCTTTTGTTTTTTCTTCTTTAATTCTATATATTTGTATAATTTCTTCTTTGGTTTTTTATAATGTATCACATATGAAGGAATACCTAATTTTTCTGCTTCTTTAATCCACTTAATTTGTTCGTGTCTCAATGAATCTTTTTCCGATTTTATTTCAAAAAATATTATCTCTTTTTTGTATAAATTAAATTTAATTATATCTGGACATCCAACCTTCCATAATAAATCAAGTATATCTTTTTCTTTATTATCATGGTAATCTTCTAATTTTGAAAAGAATTCTTTTATAATCGTTTTATTTCCATTAGAGATTAGACTCTTTAATTGAGAACAAATATAGATTAAAGAATTAGGATATATTTTACTTAAATCTTCTTTTGCAAATTCTTCTATTCTTTCTACTTTTTTTTCGCTAAAATTTCTTAAATCTTGAAGTTCAATTATTTTTATATTTACTTCCTCTTCAATCATTATAACCTCTATTCTTCTTATGTAATTTAGATTTTTTATGAACTTTCAAATTTGATTCTGTATGCTTTTTAGAATTACCAGTAACAATAATACCACACTCACATTTTACTACATTATCACTAATCCATTTATCCATAGGAAGTATAAGCCGTTGCCCTTTATAAATATTGTTATTCACATGACTTTGTATAAAAATCTTGTCTATAATTAATTAATTCCTTGTAGAATTATTGTATTCCCCAATATTTTTTAAACCTTCTCCAAACTTTTCTGAATGTAAATAATCCAATTATTACAAAAATAAAGACAATTATTCCAGAGATTATGAAGAACCAAATTGCGTGTTCACTAATAAATTCCCAAGTTAATATAAACCCAGAAATTACAAATAAAAATAATGCTAATCCTCCAATCCATTTAAGTATTTTCTTTTTTGAATTTTTCATATTTTTTCCCCTTTTTCTATTAAAGGCATCTCAACATTCCCTCTTTGCTTCTTTATATGAATCATATATTTTTATACCTTTTTTTTCTAATTGTTCTGCTTTTCTATCTGTTATTCTTTTTGGGACTAAATGCTTGAATTTACCATAACCACTTTCTTTTAATTCGTATTTCATATATTTTTTAGTATTCTCTTATTTATATATTTATCTTTTTTGAATTTTTATTCAGAAAAGTTTTGTCCAGAAAGGAAATATTAGGAAGAATAAAAACAAGATAGATTGAAGAATAAACCAGACAAAAAATGCAATCCATCCATTTAAATTTCTTAAACTTAACATAGAATGACTTAATCTAACACCAGAAGAAGTTCTTGATTTTCTTGTTCCTGCTATAATTAAATAAATTATTAATGGAAACAACCATATTATAATTTCTACAATTAAAACAGGAAATGATTGTGTTACAGCAGTTATTTCTTCGTAAGTTAACATAATTAATTTAAGGAATAGTTATTTAAAAATTTATTCATCTAACTCTAAATCATCAATAAAATCTTGTAACATTTTTTTAAAAAAAAGGTATAAAAAAATTAGAAAAAAAGATTATCTTATCTTTTCTTTTTTCTTGCTTTTGTTTTCTTTTTTGCCATTTTTTCCTCCAATATTACGCAGTTGGTTTCTTTGTGAAAAGCATTAATATTGCAAATATTCCTGCTAATCCACCTGCAATAGCACCAGTTAATCCTAAGAAGTTTGTTAACCACATTGGTGCATATTCTCTTATAGATTGAATTATAAGGAAACTATTAACTATTAAAATTGTTCCTAACATAAATGATACCCAAACAACTATATCACTAAAAGTTATTTTTTTCCAACCTTTATTTTTTATATATCCTAAAACTCCTGCTTCGCTGAAAATAAAAACTCCAAAAAGTATTCCTAATCCTGCACTTGTCCATTGTGTCCAATCAGATTTTCCTAATGAAGAAAAAATGTAACCTAAAGAAATTAAGAAAATAAATCCTGATAGAGTCCACTTAGTTCCTTTCTCCATTTTAAAAATATTTTTTTCTGCCATTTTAATTCCACTTCCACCAGATTCTATTTAAATATCCCCAGAATAAATATTGCCATAACATAGTGAATAATAATAACAAACCACCTACTGCATACATTTGTTTTGAATTAATTAACCAATAAGCAAATGCTACGAAAACGAAAGAAGTTAAACCAGAAACAATACTACTTGCTAATCCTTTTAATGCTACAATTATACTTCCTTTTGAAAATAATCTCGCTTTCATAAATTATTAATAATATCAAAGTATTTAAATGTTTTTATTTTTTGAATTTTTGTTCAATTTTTCAAAATTAAATTATCTATTTCTTTACTCTTATTTTTTCCTTTTAATTTTTCTAAAGATTCATAACTCACACTTACAAGTATCTTTTTCTTTTCATAAGGCAAATGCCCGTGTTCGTCGTAAAACTCTAACGCTTTTACGCATCTTTCAATCATTTCTTTGTCTACTTTCTTGAACATCTTCTTAATTTCCTCTCAATTATATTTATATCTCCTTCTCCTGTTTTTGCGAGATTTATTATCGTGTTTGTCAACATTTTTTCATTTATGTTTATCCCTTCTTCTGCAAATTCAGATAATATAATAGTTGTAGCAGTTCTTTTATTTCCGTCAATAAATGTGTGATCGGAAGTCATTGAACGAACTAAATAAGCAAGTTTTCTATAAAAGTTTTTTTCTTCATTCGCTTTCTCTATTGCATAATCTAAAGAATCATTTGCTCTTGGTTTTCCACCATAAACAGCATTTGTTCTTATTATTTGCCCTCTTGTAACTTTATCCATTATAGATATACAATAGTGATATTTATAAATCTATCTAAAATTTTCCAAAATTAAATTATTTTGTTATTTGTGGACTTTCTCTTCTTCTAAAGATTAATGCTAAAACAATTATCAATAAGAATACTATTGCTCCACCGATTGTAAAATAAACCCATCCAGCAGTGTAACATCCAGCAGGTTCTCCTTCTAATAATCCAAATAATCCACCATCTGTTCCTTCGTGATATTCTTGCCAGAAGTAAGGGCAAGTTTTATCTTCGTTTTCTTCTACTTCTTCTTCACAATCTTCTGGACAGAAATTGAAGTTTTCGTTTTCTTGACAAATCCCATCTCCACAATATGAATTAACATTTGTAGATTCAGAAACTATTTTACCTGAACAAGTTTTTGAAACACAATTTACAGATGAAAACTGATCAACTCCACACGCTTCTAAATTAATTGAATAATCTTTAACAACTTGTCCTGCTTTCAAAGAAAAATATATTGTTTTACTATCTTCTACATCTACATTTGTCGCAGATGGACTTATACTTATTGAATATGATGATGCTTTTACAGAAATTAATCCTTTTCCTGATGCTTCATTTATTATCTCTGCAGATATCGAAGAACTATCTCCAACATTCAAATCAGGACATACTATTTCTCCTATCTTTGGTTCTGCTGTTTGTGGAGGTGTATAAACAAAACTATCAAAATAATCTTGATCTGCTGTTATTGTGAAAACCACAGAACCCATATTTTCCAAATTACCAACTACTTCATTTGTATTAAAAGAAGGTGTTCCATCAAATGAACTTGCAAATGTGCTATATTGTAAATCATTATTTGATACAAATTCACTAAGTGTTGATTCTTCCCATCCAAATATTACATTTTCAAGTAATGCTCTTAAATCACTATAATAGAAAAATCCATAATTTCCATCTTTTGCTTTATAGACAGCAACATTATCATAGTCAGGACAATCATATTTTCCAGTTAATGCACCCTGTGTTTCTACAACAACACTTCCTCTTCCATCTGAATCTGAAAATTGAACAGAATCAATTATTGTTCCATCCATAGTTCTTGATATTCCGTTTCCATCTACAATTTCTATATTCATAATTCTTTCTGGATTACTAAGAGTATAATAAGTGAAAGTAGATAATCCTAAATTATATTTTTCTTCTCTTTTTGTAACTTGATATTCACATTTATTTTCTTCTGGAGAAAATGTTAAAGATAAATATTGTTTTGGCGTAACTTCTGTTCCATTATCCATAGTATATTTATTTGGTTTATAACTGAAAGAAAAAATCTCGTCTGCTTTATTGGATGATGCTTGAACTACCCAAAAAACTTTTCCATTTTCAATATCTACATTAACATTAGAAACAGATAAAATACTTTGTCGTGGTAAATTATTTATTAAGAAATAACCCCCTAAAACAAATATAATTGAAAATAGTAAAATTACTCCAAATATGACTAAAATTTTTTTATTCTTTTTCATTTATTTTATTATCTCCAAATAATCTTTTGTGAAGTAAATATGTTTTCCATTTTCTAAATTTACACCAATATTTTTACTTCCAACAATTTCATTAACAAACCCTACTTTTTCCTTATAAAATCCTTTTTTTATTTTTACTTTCTGAAACATAAAATCTTCTTCATTTAATTTTCTTTTCATATCTCTTCTAATAATTACTTATTTATATATTTATCTTTTTTGAATTTTTGTTCAATTTTTTATAAATGAATTTGTAAAATAAAGAAAATAAATATCCAAAAATTGTCCAGAGCAAAAACATAGGCAAACTTATGATTCCTTTAAAGTTTAATAATTTATCACTATAGTCCCAGAAATTAAATCCCCATATCCCTATTGTGATTAATCCAGATATTAATTCTATAATTGTTATTGAAATTCCGTTTAATAATCCTCTCCACCTTAATTTAATTTTTAATTTGTCGTAGAGTTTTTCTATAAATAATAAAGTTATCCCAACTAATCCATAAATATAGATAAAATAAATTTTTAGTCCTGTTAAAAGAAAAATTCCGTTGTCGTATGCTCTTCCAGAACCACCTAAAAATCTTGAAGAAAATTCAATTAATGAACCCAAGAATGAGAATATTATAAATAATAAAATTACTTTTAGAATTATTTTTGTTGAATTTTTCATGTTCATTCTATGCTGTATTGTTGTTTTTTCTTTATCCTTTTCCTATTAAATAATTCTATTCCAACCAAAACTACTGTTATAAAAAATAATCCGATTAAAGTTATTATAAATAAATCTTCTTTTGAAGAGATTGCTATAGATAAAGATATAAATGCGTTGTTAATTACATGCCAAACATACCAAGGTATAAAATTTCCAAATAAGATAGTCAATAAACTTCCACCAATTCCGAAAATAACAGTTGCCCAGAAACTTGCATCAGAATTTCCATAAACGATTGTATGAAGAGAACCCCAGAAGAAACCCATTAAAATGCTTATTAAAAATCCCATTGCAAAGAATGCTGGATAGCCATATTGATTTCTTATTTTTTTTGCACAAATATATGCTGGAATTCCCATTAAAGTCATAAGGACAAATAATAATAATCCGTTTTCTGCGAATGCTGGAACTAAAGAGCCAAATGCTATTTCAGATATTAAAGTTACTTGCTGAAGTTGTAATTGTGGAACACCTGAAACAGATAATTGTGGGTTTCCTATCAAGAATAATCCATAAATACCAAATGCAATTATTGATACAACAAACATTCTTAAAGGATTCAAAGACCAACGCATAAAATTCTTTTTTGTATTAAAATATTCTCCAATTTTGTAAAGCATTCCGTATTTTTCTGGTGCGTAAATGTAATCCACAGATAATAACCTACCAAATGTATATAATTTAGGGGGATTTTTTGGATAAGGAGTTGTTACTGCATTTTCACCTTTTCTAAGTGTTAATGTGGAAGATATATTAAATAATACAATTCCAAGAGCAGTTACAATAAAACCAAGATAAGTTAAAAAAGAAGTTAGATATGCTCCAAATTCTAAACTTGAACCTGGAATAAAACTCCCTTCAAATCCTCTTAATGATAATCCTATTCCGATAGGGATTACAATTGAAGTAAAGATACCAACGAATACAAATAGAACTGATTCCATTAATTCTCCACGAATATATTTTAAATCTTTCATATCTTTTTTAGTATTCCTTTATTTAATTAACTTTCTTTTTTTGAATTTTTATTCAAAAAAGATAAATGGATAATGCAAATGTTAAAGTGAATATTGCTATCCCTATCCAAAAACCTTCTGCTTGTTTTTTTATCTTTGAAAAGATAAAGAATACTAAAAAGAATGATACAAAACTCAAAAACAAAGATAATACCCAAACAGGATATTCAAATTCTGTGAATGGGAAATAACTCCATTTATAAAAATATGCTAACCAAGTTATTCTCGCAGATACACTTAATTTAGAATATTTGCTATCTGAAGTTGCATAGATATTAAAATAATATTCATCTCCTATTGAAGAATCTGGTGGAGTTTTTAGTTTAAATGAACCATAAGATGGGTCTTGTGTGCTTGTTGATAAAGTAAATTCTGTTTGTTCAAATTCTACATAATCACAAATGCTAATATTTCTTGTATTTATTCTTTCTATACCTTCTTCAGAACAAAAAACATTTACAGTTACAGGTTCATTTATTTTGTTTACTAAAAGGAATTCTTTTTCTCTTGCTCTTATTGAATCTTTTGCTAATATTATATCTATATAATCTAAATAATTTGTTGTTAATATTGAAAATTCTGCTGTTTGATTTTTTCCTTCAGTTGTTCCTCCACTACCTCCTGTTGATGGAGAAGTTGTTTGGACATTAAATATCGTTGAAGTATAATTTGAATTTCCTGTTGAATCATTTGCAAATAAATGGAATGTATAAGTTGTTAAATCTGAAGAGACAAGGAATGTTCCGTTTGTATTTTCACAAGGAATTGTTGTGTTTACTATTTCTAAAGATGCTCCTCTCGTTACCCAATATCTACATTCATCTGATGAAACATCGTCTGAAATTAATACATTATAAGGAACTGTTAATGAGGAATATGTTCCGTTTGGAGTGTTTATTGATATTTCTGGTGATTCATCATCTACTCCAAATTTAAAGTTATTTAAAGCAAAATTATTTAATCCTGCTGAATCCATACACCAAACATTATATAAATAATAACCATTACTTGCTACATTTCTCACTACTGACATTGTTCCGTTGTTTGTAATTGGAGGAAAGAATGTGTAGAAAGGATTCCATTCTCCTGTGTAATTTGTGTAGATTGTGCAGATAGACATAGAATTTAAATCTGTTAATGTAAATGAAAAATTAACTGAATGAATTGTTGTCCAAGAGTTATCTGTTGGAGTTTGTAAATGTATTACTGGACCGAGAGAATAAACTCCAAATTCTACTGTTGTTGAGTTTGAATTATTTTTATTATCTATGCTCCATAAAGTTATATTGTAAATATCATCTCTTGGAACATCGAATGTTATTGAATCTGTTGGGTTTGTTAATGTTGTGTTTGCTATTACAATATCTCCTGTTGAATTTGTTACATAATATAAACTTCTGTTTATACCTATTCCGTCGTCGGTTATTGAATAATCAAAGGGTAAATAGTATTTACTTGAATAATAAATTGGTTCTGGTTCGTTTATTGTTATTTCTGGAGGAATTGCTATTGTTAATGTGCTATTTGTTGAAGTGTGTGGATTGTCTTGAGTGTCAAATATTGAAATAAACCAGTGGTAAATTTCATCTACTAATGTTACAACTGCACTAACTATTGTTGATGTTGGTGTTCCAATTATTGTTAATATTGTTTGATTTACTAAATCATTTGAAGAATTGTAAATATTTAATGTTGCGTTTTTTATTCCTAATCCTACTCCTGTTATATTTGCTGTGAAATTATTTGAGTAAGAAGTTGCATTTGCATTATCTTCTGGATTTGTTAAGTTAATATTTACACAGGGGAGAGTTATGTTTGTATCGGTTTCTGTATAATTAAATATTGTGTAGAATTGTGCTGTTGAACAGGGGGAAGTGTAACTTAAATTGTAAAATAAAATATAATTTGATTGAACATCTAAATAGTCAAAAGTTACATTGTAGTTTCCTATATTTATTTTTGAGTTTAATCCTTCAGAATGAATTACTGAATTATTAATTGTCTGTGCTTGAATCGTTGTTATTAAGAGAATACTAATTAATAAAAATACAAATTTAAGTTTTTTTTTTCTAACACCATTTTGTTATTCCTAATTCACAAAGAGATTGTTTCATATCATTTATTGTATTATTTTGTGAGTTAATTGTTTCTTTTAAATTTGAAATTTCATTATCTTTTTCTGATTTTAATTCTTTAATTGCTTCTACAAGCATTGGAGTTAATGCTCCGTAATCTACACCAGAAGCATATAATTTTTTAACTCCGTCGTCGTCAATAAACCAATTAGATTCATTTGATGAATTTTCAAATCCAACTATTTCTGGAACAACAATTCCTACATCTTCAGCAATAAATCCCATATCGTGCAAACCTCCGTGTTCTTCATTCCAATCATAATAAACACCTTCTAATTTCAAAACTTTATCAAGAGCATCATCAATTAAAGTTACATTATTTTTCCATCTTATAGATGAAGATGTTCCGTAATCTGTTCCTGTTCCTACTGCGTAGAAGTCATAATTAGAACCATTACTATAAACCCCATAATTACCCCTACCCTTAACACCATATGATCCGTCCCCATAAACCCCAACATCTGCATAACCTAATCTTCCTACTGATGCAGTATATCCAAACCAAAATCCAATACCCTCAACACCAGCATAAGATCCTTCTGCGTAGACACCAACATTACCACTCCTTACGCGAATAGCATCCATATGAGTGCTATTTACATAAATTCCGTATTTACCATAATTCGTATTTACTATATGTAATAAACTTGTTGGTGTTGTTGTTCCAATTCCTACATTATCCCCAGTGTTTGCAAGAAAAACATTTGTTGAACTTCTGTTCCAAACAGAAGAAGTTACTGGAAGTGTTGTTGAATTATAAAAAGAGAAAGGATTAGATGCTGGATAATAATAACTTCCTTGTTGTCCGTCTAATAAATCAGCATCTAAACTTGAACCTGCTCCATCATCAGAAGTTGCCCAATCTATATCTAAAATTGCATTATTGTTTAAGTCCAAATCTCCGTTCCAAGTTAATTGTCCTAAATAATCATTTCCTGTTACATTCAAATCTCCGACGACATTTAATGTATTTTGTGGTGTTGTTGTTCCAATTCCTACATTTCCATTGTGATAAATAGTCATAGCATCTACAAGAGAATTTGCGGTGTTAGTTACCTTAAAATTTAACCAATGTGCGTGATTTGTGGTAAAAGAATTTACAT
>Ga0265297_10009721_pt1 | contig 12301 bp, 9 predicted proteins | sample Munlanlwell13791_FD_192502 | JGI IMG/M metagenome (GOLD analysis project Ga0265297, IMG submission 192502) | Leachate microbial communities from a municipal landfill in Southern Ontario, Canada - Leachate well 137-91 | ecosystem: Engineered > Solid waste > Landfill > Unclassified | place...
CGGGCCGGTTGCTATCAACTCTGAAATCGGTTATAAATAATACAATGCGCCTGTAGCTCAGCTGGATAGAGCGACGGACTCCGGATCCGTAGGTCGCGCGTTCGAATCGCGCCAGGCGTATTTTTTATTTAATAAGGATTTAATAAGGGGAAGGAAAATGACCAGGGGAGCAGGAAGCCGGGTTAAGTCCAGTAGAAGCAATCTATTTTTCAGCCATTTTAGAAGTTTGGGTTCATTTCTTTGTTTCGCTTTCTTTTTGACTTCAATGGTAGTGGAGGTTGGGGCGGCTGAAACCCGGCCATCTATTACCTCAGAAAGACCGGCTGGTGCCTCTGGAGCCTTCTTTTCTCTTTCCCCCGGTAACCTGCCTGATCCGGACAAGCAGCCCCGGTTTTATCAGATCTTGCGGGTGGTTGATGGAGATACGCTCGAAGTTGAGTCAATCGGAGAAATCAGGCTAATTGGTGTTGACACCCCGGAGATTTATCACCCTCTCAAGCCCGTTCACTTTTTCGCTAAGGAAGCTTCTGATTTGGTGAAAGAGCTGGTGTCTGGCCTGTCGGTCAGACTTGAATACGACCGGGAAAAGAAAGACAAATATGGGCGGACACTGGCTTATGTTTATCTTCCAGATGGGCGCTGTTTAAATGAAGAGATTAGTCGCCGCGGCTATGGGTTTGCCTACACCAGGTTTCCGTTTAAATATTTAATGAAATACCGTCAGCTGGAAGCTCAAGCCAGGGCTGAGGGGCTTGGTTTATGGGCCAATCAAGGGCTGGACGAGTTCCGGTGGATTCTCAGTCAGGGGAGTGTTCCCTACGAAATCTTCGAAATGGCCAATAACTGGTGGGGAATAAGATTCAAACAATATGTTAAAATCAGGTTGAACTCAGAAGAATTAATAAGGGAAATAAATAATCTCAGGCAATGGACCAATGAATTTTCTGACAGCGATCTGAGGGAGACACTTTTTAGTCACGGCTGGCTGGAGGTTAAGGAGTGAAGAGAACACAGGCCATTATTTTAGCCACAGTTTTTCTTTTTGCCTGTCTGTCCGCCATCCTGCTCTTCTCTCAAGAAAAGACTGAAAAAGAAATATCCTGGGAAGAGGCAGCCAATTATTATGGACAGACGGTCTGGGTGAGAGGGAAGGTAGTAGCGGCCAACAACACCGGTAAAGTCTGCTTTCTTAACTTCCACCGCAACTGGAAAAGATATTTTACGGTGGTTATTTTTGCCAGCTCTTTTTCCCGTTTCCCCGAACCACCGGAAAGGCTCTATTTAAATAAAGAAATCAGGGTTTACGGCCGCATCAGAGAATATCAGGGCAAGCCCGAAATAATCGTTGAGTCACCTGATCAGATAGAGATTATCAAATAGGGCAGACTGCTTTTTTGTTTTTCTTGAGATAATGCTGATGATATTCTTCAGCCCGATAGAAATGGCTGAAGGGTACGATCTCGGTCACGATTTTTCCGTGGTATCGTCCGCTTCTCTGGAGTTCTTCCTTAACTTTTTCGGCTATCTGCCGTTGCTCTTCATTATGATAAAAAATGGCTGAGCGGTAATTGGTGCCGACATCGGGCCCCTGACGGTTAAGCTGGGTCGGATCATGAAGGGCAAAAAACTGACGGACAAGTTGTTCATAGCTGACCACCCGCGGGTCAAAGACCACCTGAACAGCTTCAGCATGGCCTGTTTTCCCCGAGCAAACCTGCTCATAAGTGGGATTAGCTGTTTTCCCGCCACTATAGCCAACAACAGTTGAGATAACACCTTCTATCTGACTGAATCTCTCTTCAACTCCCCAGAAACAACCGGCGGCAAAGGTCGCAACCTGCGGGAGTTCTTTGGCCGCCTCTTCTTTTGGCTTAAAGTTAAGAGCAGCCGAATTTATACAGTAATGCTTGCCTCCTGGCGCTGGCCCATCATCAAATAGATGTCCAAGGTGAGCTCCACAGGTGGCACAGGTCACTTCAATCCGGTGAAGGCCAAAAGAAAAATCATCTTTATACTCCAGGTTAGCCCCGGTAAAGGCTTCTTTGAAGCTCGGCCAGCCGCTGCCGTGGTCATACTTGTCATCTGATTTAAAAAGAGGAGAACCACAAGCGGCACAAAAATAAACCCCTTCTTCCCAGAAGTCATTATATTTTCCACTAAAGGGCGGTTCGGTAGAACACTTGAACATCACTTTATATTGTTCGGGAGTGAGTTCTTTTTCCCATTCTTCTCTGGTTTTATTGACTTTTTTCACCGGTTTATCTCCTTGAGCCTGGCTGAGGGCAGCAGCTTCTCCCCGGTAGGCCAGAGCATTTAAGCCTTTCCAACCCGCCCAGGCCAGCAGGAAACTCAACCCGAGGATTATAACTTTTTGATAGAATCTGGTCATCTGAGAGCTCCTGCCCAAAAAATACTACTAAATTAGTATACATTAAAGATAGAGTTAAAGTAAGAGGCTTATTTCAACTTTATATTTATATTAACTGGCGGGTAATGACCGGCCGGATGGTGCTATTCATATGACAGGCAGACGCCAACTGCTCCCAGACCATTGTGGACGCCAACAACCGGCGAAGCCTCTTCGATAAAGCTCACCGGGCGGCCGGTGATCAGTTCAATTTCTCGAGCATAGGCTTCAGCCCTGGGGCGGTTACCGGCATGGACAATTGAAAAAGAATGGACAGGATGGACTGCCTGTCTTTTCCTTATCATTTGAAGAATCTTTTTGAAGTTCTGCCGCCGGCTGAAGGATTGACTGCAGGGAACAGCCTGGCCGAGTTTATTAATAGTGATAATTGGCTTGATGTTGAGCAATTTGGCCAGTAAACCCTTCATTGGACTGACCCGTCCACCTTTGACCAGATATTTCAGGGTTTTAATGTCAACCAGAATTTCAGTTTTGGCTACCAGCTCTTCGGCCTGGCTGGCCAGTTCATCCACATCCTGACTATCTGACCAGTTTTCGAGCAGGCGCTCAACAATGAGGCCGGAAGAGCCTGAAATGTGGCGGCTGTCAACTATTCTTATCTTTTTCTCTGGAAATTTTTCAGCCACCGCTTTGACCAGATTATAGAAGCCGGACAGGGCACTGGAAATGGTCAGAACCAGAATGGAGTCATAATGACTGCTCAGAAAGGAAAACCAGTTTTCTATAGTTTTAGGCGAAGGCTGGGCGCTGCCGGGCATTATTTCCTCTTCAGCCAGCATCTTATAAATTCTCCGGGGAGAGATGGTCAACTTATCAAGGAAAACATGATCCTTGATATTTAAAAGGAGCGGAATAACCACCACCTGATTCTCTTCAAGGAGTGAGGCTGGCAAATCACAGGAAGAATCCACTACCAGCGCTATTTTGCTTTTTGGCCGGAAGCTTATTTCCGACTGAAGCTTCATGTCTTCTACCTTGGGCTGAACAATTGTGCCCAGGTTTTTAAGGGCCTCAAACAATTTCTCCGGCTCATTGGTATGAACATGAAATCTGACCCTGGTTTCAGAACCGCCGGTAATGGCTGACTCTCCGGCTTTGACCACTATTTCTTTGATCCGATTAAAGTCCAGATTATCTCCGGTGAGCAGAGCCTCAGTGCAATAACGGAAGGGGATATCCTCTTTGGGCTGGTGGGGAGCTTCCCCGAATTCAATCTCCGGCATTTCCTGGTTTAAGACATCTTTCAGGCTGCCGTGATAAATAAAATTTACCACGCCCTCGATAAAATCCACAAAACCCTTGGCTCCGGCATCAACTACCCCAGCTTTTTTCAGGGCAGGCAGCCTTTTCGGCGTTTCCTGTAGAACCTGTTTGGCCCGGTCAAGAGAATGATGAAGTAGCTCATGGAAATCAGAAAAACGGTGACGGCTCTGGTAGATTTCTTCAGCCCACTCCCTGATAAGGGTTAAAATTGTGCCTTCCTGAGGGCGGGCAGTGGAACTATAAGCATAGCGAACAGCATTTTTAACCGACTCACCGAAGCGGACGGCGGAAATTCTCAGATCACTTCCAAGTTCCCGGCTCAGTCCGTAGATGTACTGGGCGAAAATCAAGCCAGAGTTTCCCCGGGCGCCAGTCAGAGCGGCTTCGGCTATGGAGTTAAGCGAGTCTTTAGCCGAGCGGGAAGGACGGGCCTGTTCGGCAATGGCTTTCATGGTTGAAGCCAGGTTGGTCCCGGTATCGCCATCCGGAACCGGATAGACGTTTATTTTATTGAGGTAGGCAAAATCCTTAATAACTGCCTGACCGCCTGCCAGAAAAGCCAGATATAGTCTCCGGCCATCGAGATATTTTATTTTCATCAGTGATATGTGTCCTTTATCAGGCTGCTTTCTTGACCGCTGTCTTAAGTTCTTGTTTAACTGCCAAGCCTTAAGCTGCCTATTTTACCAGAATATTCAAGATTTAACTACCATCAAATAAAATAAAAGACTCTCTGGCAGCCTGAGGTTTAAATGAATTGACCATGCTCCTTAAGATCTCACTGCTGCTCAGGGTGGCCTTATCTGTTTCTCTAGAGGAGCCAGGCTTTAGAACTTCATTCTCAAGAAAGACACAAGACTAAAACAACGAGTCTATAGGCTCTACCTTATTATCTGATAGATTTCCCTCCAGGATCTAATCCGGAGCAGCGAACCGACTGGCTGTTCCAGTTTTTCAATAGTCGAATTGTATTCCTGGATATAGACATCCTGCTTATAGGTGCCGCCGACACGTTGACGATCACCAACTGTCACGGCTGTCCTGGCTTTGCTGGCCAGAGCTAAGTAATCTGTGGCCTGACCCTGGGCATTCTTTAGGGAACTGCTGCCAATAGCCTGTCCGTACATGGGCTGAATATAACGGGCATAAAGGCGCCCCGCTTCTCCCCCGAGGTTCTGGCAGGGGTCAGCCGCTTCAATGCTGCCTTTAAGGGTGCTGAAATAAACAATATAATTGGCGATTACAGGATCTGCCCAGACTCTTTCTCCGACAGTCAAGCTGCCTGCCTTCTTGGTTAGAGGAATGCCGGTTTCAGTTACATCGCCAATGAACCACTCGACAGCTGAAGTCCCTGTAGTTCTACTATCATCCATCAAAGCTACGAAAGAATAGTTTCGGGTGGATGGTGCTCGCTCGTCGCCGCCAGTGCCAAAATAAATCCTGGGATAATTTGAACCGGAAGTAGCATAACCCAGATAAATTGCTGGCTTGGTGATTATCGGGTAGAGGCACCGGTCAGTATAAATCGTATTACAGGACCAGCTATTTGTATTACCCGAACTGGCATCCAGGCGCCAGAGGTGCCCATCCAGGTCGCCAAAATAGACATAGTCAACATCTCCATTTCGGTCGAGGTCAACTCCGTTGGGAGAACCAGGGAGAGCAACATAGATGTTGGCAAACGGATTTCCAGAATTTCTGCGGCTTGATGAATCGACGTCCGAAATTCTTTTTGACCATAAGACAGAACCATCTTCAATCTTGATGGCAGCAAAAGTGTTGCCGATGTAAACCTGGTGGCGGACATCATCTAGATGTGTATAGCCAGAACCGACAAAAGCCACCCAGGTTGGGTTGCCAGATATATCAACCTTTCCTATATAAGGAACAGACCAGGTCTGACCATTGGTCATATTATAATTTTTCCCAGACCTTTTTATTCTTATCCCAGCAAATTCCCACATGGGTATCGGGTTCTCTGGATCTGTCACATCCAGGGCAAAATAATAATAATGCTTCCTGTTAGTATCACCATTTTTATACCCATCTGGTTTAGAACCCCAGCCTTCTCCCTGCCCGCAAACAAGGACTGTTCTCCACTGGTTATTTATATAAACATCGGAGACAGAAGGGGAGCTATCCACATAAGCCTTCCTTGAAAAGTATCTTAAATTGCTGGAAGTATCAACTTGCCACATTTCTGTTAACCTGGAAAGAAGGTTGTAGGGGATATAAGCCCAGAGTTCTTCGCCGGTTGAAACATCAAAACAATGCAGCATGCCATCATTGGCACCGACATAAATAACTTTTTTTCTATCTTCATTGGCGAGCTTAAATTCAGCATAACCAGAACCCATTAAAGCCGCATCCTCATCTGGCGGGCCAATTACCGCCGGTGTTGAATGGTTTATATCACCTAACCGCCAGTAACGCCCCTGGCCACGAACAAACTGAATAAGGCCTTCATTATCATTGTCGGTATCGTCAATGAAACCTTGCAGAATTCCTACATTGTTCACATTAAATTCTACTCTTTGCAAGGTGTAAGGTGGTGGTTGACTGGTGTCAGTATTTATGGCCGTATAGATGGTTCTGGTTGCTGGCTCTCTACTTTCCAGCAGATCGCCAGCGTCCCAGAGAAGTTCAACACCTGGAGCCAGCCATCTGCCCGTTTCAGATTCGAGGTCGGAGCTGCTCACCGTTCTCAGAGTAGAGTAATTATTCTGGAGGGCGGTCATAGCCGTTACATCATAAGCTCTCAGGTGACCTTCCCACCCTGGATAAATGAAGGAGGCGGCAATAATCAACTTACGGTTTTGCCCGCTGCGGTCAATAACAGATGTAGAAACTGATGATCTGGAGTATTCCTGCCTGGCCACATAGGTAAATTCAATGGTTAAGTTTCTGATAAGAGGCGTATCATAAGAAGCTCCCGTATATTCAGCCATGGAGTCTTCGGGGGCAGATAATATGGCTTTCCACCTCAGGTCAGCCCCAAAATTGCTGAAGGTATGCCAGTTAGAATCTGACCAGGGCCGGATATTAGTTCCCTCAAACGTCCGGTATGGCTCCCAGTGGAGTCCACCGTCGTTAGACAAAAAGAATTGGACTTTCAACCCAGAAGATGATCCGCTTACTCCTTGATTTAAGTTGATTATACGCGCTTTGGTTATAGCATGCTGTCTGGGATCCAGTTGGCCTTCAACTACATTAGTTGATACGGCTTCACCGTAAAGAGCATAAACAGAAGCCAGTTTGTTAATTATCAGGTAATAATCTCCAGAATGATTGGCATCAGCTAAAACCAGGTCCATATCCCCATCTAAGTCATAATCAAGCATCGTACAGATATCCACATCGTATGATGGCGGAATTATTGGTTGACAGTTGTTCAGGCACAGGAAATTCCAGTTTACCTCCTGATAGGTTACAGGTTCCCCGGTTTCAGGGTCAGTTGTAGTGACATCAACTAAGCCCTGGTTCTTAAATATCCACATATGGGCCTGATTACCTGCACACCAGGCATCAGTCGCCCCAAAAATATCAGGCCGGCCGTCTTTCTTGAAGTCAGTAACAGTTAAAGCCACAGTTCCAGTAACATTAGCGATAGGAATAGGAATTTCGCTGAAACTAAAATTCCCCGTACCATCATTCAAGTAATAAGCAAGGTAGGGCCAATCATTAACTGAACCAGCCACCACATCAATGTCTCCATCGAGGTCGAAGTCTCCTGAAGAGACAGCTGAGGTTCCTCTGTTTTCATAGCCGTCGGGGGTAGGGGCAGAGTATCCAGTTCGCCGGTCGTATTTGAGCTCTTTCACTTCCCACTTGGAGATGTCATGCCAGTCAGTTACCCCCGGGTTATTTATCAAGAATATTTTATCCTGGCTGGCCACCAGGATATCATCATCTCCATCTTGATCGATATCTACGGTATCCAAATGGTTCGCGGCCCAGTTACAGTAAATGCCAGCAGTCGTGAACGCATTGGTAAAATTCACATTTCTTGAATCATTCCGACCGTAAAAGACAGGATTATCAGCTGTTCCCTGATTTATATACATACAGGCTACAAAATTGCTATATGAGAAGGCATCGTTACCATTTTTATAGAAAAAGAAATCCAGCAGGCCATCTTTGTTATAGTCGCCAACCGTAATTGAAGCCGGCCCAACATTTAATCCTGAATCAAAAACTTCTGAATTGTCTACCTGAAAAATGATGTTGTCATCGTCCACTCCGTCGAAATTAGCGTCACCATAGCGGTTCCAGACCATCTTGAGTCCAAAAGTATTATAGTCAAGGCCAACCAGATCTGGATAGTTGTTGCCGTCAAAGTCACCTGCAGCTACAACATACATTCTGGCGCCCATACCGGCTGGCGAGGTCACTTCAAAGTTGCCCCCGAGATAATTCAGATGTACAGGGCCTGATGGCCAGTCTGCCACTGAGCATTTTTTAGCATCTTTATAGACAACTGTATCAAAATTTTCAGTAAAAGAATTGGTATATTCAACACAGACCTGTTGTTCCTGGCCGGTAAATTTTAAAACCAGCAGCCCAAAAGGCATCAAGCAAATAATTAAGCCTGCCAAAAGGTTTTTTTTAATTTTCATTTGGCCCTCGCTTCATTTCTCAAAAGACCCTTTTTTTTATTTATTTTATTGATTTATCAATAAATAGCCTCTCTGGACTAAGGAGTAGTTCCACCTTGAGGCATCTCTATTTCTATTTCGAGGCGGCAGGTAGCCAGTATCCGGTCGGAGACAGCCTGGCCCGATCTGACCACACCAATGCAGACCATGAGAGTATCGGTTGGGTCAGTGGCAGCGCCGGTGCCGGCTTCGTCATCAATCAGAAAGACGGTATAACGGTAGCGCTGATCAAGGTTTGCGCCCTGGTAAACAAAAGGCTGTTCAAAGAAGACCAATTGACCCTGGGCAGCGCTGTCTGGTGTGCCGTCGTGGTTATTATCTATTAGATTTAGAATCTGTTCATCGGTTAACCGGCGGAAATAGCCTGGATTTGGAGCTTCAAGATTACCGCCAATAAAGGGCATATCTATCCCATGTTGAGTAAGCCCGGACAGATAGTGAGAAGTAAAGTTTGCCCAGAGTCCATCTCCAAAAAAATCATCTATGCTCATTCTGGCCGCATCAAAACCAGCTTCAGCTGCATTAAAAGCTTCTTCCTGGTAGCGCATGCTGGCTGAAACCTTTGGACCGGAAGTGGTCACGGCCAGGACGGCTACGCCGACTGTCAGCATAAAAGCCAGCACCAGAATGACGATCATCATGCCTTGACCTGATGGGTTGCATATCTGACTTTTGGCTGGCAATAAATTTCTCCGTTGCCTTCTTCCCTTACCTTTTCTGTTTAGTCTTTTATGATTCATCTTTGCCCCGAATTATATATGTTTATATTCAAGTTTCTTACATTAGCAGTTGTTTCCAGAACAAACCGCCGGTGATAATCGTCAGTAGTGCTACCCGGAGAATCTGAAATATTAGGCCGGCGGTAATTATGGATATTAGCTGGCACTTTGCCTGAAACTGAGGCGAATCGGTTGGGGGTCCGTCCGGCAATAATCACTCTAACCTGACGGATGCGCATGACCTGGTCGGAAGTCCAGGTGTTAGACCAGGGCTGAAACCCGTCCAGCACACCATCATCATTTAAGTCTCCGTTATAATCGAACTGCAGGTTTTCGATGTTCTGGGCAATCGGCAAATGAATGCCATTGTCGGTCATATATAAAACTCCTGGCTCGCCAACATAACCGTTAACACCAGCAGTTAGAGCCTCACCATTCAGCTCAGCCTGGCCGGAAGTGTCCAGCCAGAACTCTTTCACATTGACAAACATGATCAGGCCGTCGTCAAAATCGTTGGCCTGGCAGGGCGAGCCAACCGTTAGACCACCGGGAGGATCTATCCCGGGAGCCAGCCCTGGCGACATATTGAATTTTTCATTAGTTCCGCCTGAGCTCCAGGTGATATGAGTTAGTTGTCTGATCTCCCCCGTTCTGCAGGTCGATGCGGGATTGGGCAAAATTAAAACGATTCTATGTGTATAGAATTCAGGAGGATAAGGATATTGTTCAAAACTTCCATCATAAACAGCCACATCTACTGAGCTGCCCTGGTATTGCTGGATTTTCAGGTTCATCGGCTCATCAATGTTGCCCAGGATAATCAAGCGGTCAGGATCAACCTCAGTCCCCTGGTCTTCATTGTTAAAACCCTCTAAAGCATACATACCAAATTCCGGTGGCAACCCGACGCCAGCCATCCTCAAATCCCTCGACATCAAATACATAGCTGAGCGGACGTCGTGCTGAAGCTCGGCATACTGCTGCTGGTCAACCGAAATCTGGTTGCTGCGGGAATAAAGAGCCAGAGCTCCAACGATTACCACCAGCATAATGGCCGAAGAGATGATAAGTTCGATCAGGGTAAAACCTGCCGGGTTTTTCCATTTTTTTGAGTCAAAAAATAAAGTTTTGAAATCCCTTTGTCTATTTGATTTTGCCTTATCTTTTCGTCTTTTTTCTCTCATGTTTCACCTGCCATTCAGGCCTCAATTAAGCTTTTCTAACGGGAGACAATAGTATGGATGTAAGCCCTGACTTTATATTTTTCTGGGTTTGTTATTAAGCTATTGGCGGCCGTATCCTGATAAGCGGGAGGGAAAACCAGGATCATAACATCAAAGCCAGCCGTTACAGAGGCTGATAGTTGGACCTGAGTAAGTCTCCTGAAATCTATAGTCCCATCAGCATTAATATCTATTCTTTCGTCGTTACTTTCCCCGAGGGTGGTATTAGGAAAATCATTTAGCTCGTCCGAAGTCAAGGTCCTCAGATAATCAATCTGCTGCTGGGCCAGAAAAATAGCATTACTGATTTCATGCGACCTTAAATTCTGCATGATGCTGAGAGTAAAAAGCTGGGCCAGGCTGACAAAAACCACCGTGACCAGCGCCAGGCTGATAATCACTTCGATCAGAGTAAAACCTCTGGCGTCTTTATCATCTTTTTTTTGAAGGCTTTTAGGCCTTGATTTTAGCTGGATCTTTTTGATTGCCGCTGTTATCAAAATTGCAGGTCTCATGGCTTCGCTCCTTTAGCCTCTGGCCTTTTTATAGCCAATTGAGCCGCCGGCATAAATGACAATTATTCTTTGATTATCTTGAGATAAGTTCTTAAGCTTATCGCTCTTTAAGATAATCTGAAAACTCTGAGGAGTGGTGAAATTATAATTGGCTACCAGGCCTAAAGGAGAAAAGACAATGGACTGATCTGTACTGGGAAGGCCTATCTGGGGATTAAACTTTGGCGGGAGAGTTTGCTTGATAAATTTGCGAGCCGGCTGCCAGGTATAAGCTCCTCCGGTGATATCTGCCTGTTCCACTTCGACCATATATCGCCACTGATTATTCTCTTCAAAGAATCGCACCCGGCAGTTAACTTTATCATTAACGGCCGTATAACGGGCCGCTTCCAGGGTAGTCAGGAGTTCTCTGGCTGAACTTTCCAGAGCTCTGACCTCCAGAACGTTTAGAATGCTTGGATAGGAAGCAGCCACAGCTATCCCGATTATACCCAGAACAACAATAATCTCAATAAAAGTGAATCCTTTGTTTTTCATCCTTTTTATCCCTGTTTTTCCCTGCCCGCTCATCTTTTGGCCTAATTTTATCCCAGTTGATAAACAAAATGCAAGCAGATTAAGATTAATATGTTTGCTCTTCAGGGCCGTTCGCCTTGCCTCCTGATAGCAGATTAATAATCTGGGGCTCAAGAGACAATGGTCACCGGGGGTGATTTCAGGGGTGATTTTAAGGCAGGTGGGAAATGGGGTCGGGCCGATAAAATTGTTGGCCCGACCCCATCTATGTCTTTGCCTTACCTGTTAAGGATTAAATTTTCAATGAAAAATTCCATCATCCGGTCCTGGCGGACGCCGGTGTGACCCAGGTCTGGTCCAACCTGAACCTCAAAACTCTTCCCGGCTTTCTGCAGGGCTTGAATCAACTGCATGGAATTATTCGGATGGACATTATTGTCAGCTGTCCCGTAATAAATCAGTAACCGCCCCTTAAGGTTATTGACATAGGTCAGGGCGCTGCCATTTTTATAGCCTTCCTTATTTTCCTCAGGAAGCCACATGTAGCGTTCGGTATAGATGTTATCGTAGTTCTCCCAGCCCGTGACCGGTGAAGAAGCACTGGCGGCAGCAAAGACTTCAGGGTGCCTCAAAATGGACATGATAGAAGCATAACCGCCATAGGAAGTGCCGAAAATTCCTGTCCGGCTGCCATCAACATAAGGCCTCTGGCTCAAAGCTTTAACTCCGGCTGCCTGGTCGTCTATTTCAACTGTCCCGAGCTTCAAATAAATGGCATCCAGGGATTTTTTGCCCACTCCGGCTACACTGCGGGAATCAAGGCTGGCCACCAGGAAGCCAAGCTCAGTGATCGGGTTTGGCACACTAAATGTTTCGCGGGCGCCATTAGTGGCTGGACCGGCATAGACGCTGACCAGCAAGGGGTATTTTTTACCCGGATCGAAGTTTGAGGGGAATTGAAGCAGGCCATATAAATCGGTCT
>Ga0265297_10009722_pt1 | contig 12300 bp, 14 predicted proteins | sample Munlanlwell13791_FD_192502 | JGI IMG/M metagenome (GOLD analysis project Ga0265297, IMG submission 192502) | Leachate microbial communities from a municipal landfill in Southern Ontario, Canada - Leachate well 137-91 | ecosystem: Engineered > Solid waste > Landfill > Unclassified | place...
TCCTTCACAATGGCCTGGTCAGGAAGCCTATCTTGACTGGGAATATCTTTTTTGATGCTACTCCTGACCAGGCCATTGTGAAGGAGAAGAATTGGGTCAAGACTCAGCACTTGATTGATATGCGTGACTTCAACATGATTGTTGACGCTAAGACAGGCGGTACTCTCTTAATCAACAAGGTCAGTGTCATGAAGGGCTCGAGCAATGCTGAGAAGGAACGGATGCTGTATGAGCTTGAGCTGTTGAGGAGTGAGCTTGGCTCTTTGAGGGCTGAGAACCTCGAGCTCAAGAGCCAGATGGAGCACAGGATTGAGACTAAGCTTGAGGGTATGAGCAAGCTGGTCAAGGCTACTCAGCCTATGTTCATGAAGCCAAAGACAGGCAGTTCAGGTCAGGGGTATGGAGGGAGTGGTGGGTATGGCAGAAGTTAACGAGGCGACAGTCAGTGACATCAAGGGGAATATTGAGCACTTGAAGAATAGGCTGTTGCAGTGCCAGGACTTCAAGGTGACTGTCACTTACTGGGTCCAGAGCCCTGATAATGCTGTTGTGCGGAAGAGTGAGCTTGTCAGCCTTGACCGTTGGATAGAGGTACAGAGTGAGCTGATGAGGACTGGCCTGACAAGCTTGGCTGCGGAGAATGGCACTGCTTATGCGTATGCTCATCAGAGGAGCATTGCTGACATGGAGAACTTGCTTGATAAGCTATTGCTGTCGATTACTCAGTTGGAGATTGCTTTTGGTGTGAAGCCGAAGGCAGCGCAGAAGGTCATGGAGGGTATTGATCCGACAGTGAGGCAGCAGCCTGAAGTTGTTGACTGGGTTAGCAAGTTGGACGAGATGACTGAGGGGAGCTTGGCTGAGGATGTTCCTGAAGATGTGCCTCAGCAGGCAGAGACTGCTGCTGTGCCTGATGAGGATGACAGTGATGATGAGTCTGAGCTGGACCAGGGGGAGGAGGTGTGATGCTGGCTTTCGGCCTTGCATCGAGACATATATATTATATTATATATAATATATAATATAAAATGTTCGGTATGTGAAAAAATCATTTCCCTTTTTTTGTGCTGTTTTGTGGAGGAATTGCTATGAAAATCAGCTTGCATCCGTTGAGAGTTTTCGGAAGGAAGAAGCAGGAGAGCACATGCTATCCGGTTGGCACGGCGTTCCTCAACTATATAGAAGAGGACCAGAAGAACCGGAAGCTCAACATGATAGTCCAGATAAAAGACCGGGTTGACAGGTCAACGGTGGTCCAGAGCTTCCTGGTGAAAATCCCTATAGAAGGCCTACAGCGTTTTTGCAAAGCAGCAGGGTTCAGCCTGACCAACGTGCCGAACCAGAAGAACAAGGATTGCAAGTGGAGGGTGGTGCAGTATTCTATTAGGCCGTCAAGGAAGCAGCAGTAATTACTATGTGAGCAGGGGCAGGATTCCTCTGGGTCACTTCCCGGCTGATCCTTCTAGGATTGTGTATAAGATATATCCGATGATGAGTGATAGCATGATTATTGCAGCAGCTCCTGGCAGAGGCAAGAGTGTCATTGCAAGGCTCGTGTATGCTTGCATTGCGGAACGTCGTCCTATTATCGTGATTGACTGGGAGGGTGAGGACCACAGGTTTAGTGCGTATGCGAACAGCCAGCCAGTGAATCTTCCTCCGATGATGGGTCCTGCTCCGGTCAGGAAGAGCTTGTTCTTCAATTATAGCAGGAACAGGATGAAGCATGAGAGGCTTGTCATCCCGAGCTTGACGGCTTACAACAGCAGTGAGCTGAGGTGCTTGGGTATTCCTGCAGGAGGGTGTATGAAGCTTCAGGCACTGCTGAGGAAGTATGGTGACCAGTTCGAGAACATGGAGGACCTGATTGATTGTGTGCAGCGTTTCCCGACGAATGACAGCCAGATAGCCCAGGCTAAAAAGAGATTCAAGAATCGCAAGTGCAGGTGGGATTATGGCAACAGCAGTATGCCAGGAAGCACAAAGCAGAGCCTAGATAAGTACCTGAATGACATGCTGCTTCAGGAAGTGTTCACGGTGAACCGAGGGAGCATCCCTGATTATGTCAGGCTTCTGGACCAGGGTTATAACCTGTTCCTGAGCTTTGGTGGACTGAAGGACGTGGCCCGGGCAGAGACTGCCAGGATACTGAACTTGGTCATTGATTATTGCAAGAAGAACTCGAGAGGCAAGGTTCCTTACTTCTGGTTCGAGGAGCTGGATGCTTTGTGCCCGAGGTTCTTCGATGATATGGAGGAGAAGAAGAAAAGCGAGTACGCCACATACACTCTGGCTGAGGCTTACCGCAGGGCGAGGAAGCAGGGCATTGGCCTGGGAGGGCTCTGCCCTAACCCTATAAACCTTCATAAGACAATCATGGACCTCAGCGAGGAGAAAGTGTTTGGACAGCTCAGTGGAGAGAACTTGCAGGAGGTCCTGCGCTGCACGAGCCCTTTCGTCAAGAACATAGTCAGAGGGCTTAGGTTCAACAAGTACACCCAATACAGAGAGTTCGTCTATTATAACAGCCTTCGGCAAGTCTTTAAGTTCATACCCTACGAGTGCCCCCAGGAAATACACAGAGAAAGAAAAGTCAGAGGTGTTGCATGAGGGTTGCTATTTATGCTCGGGTCAGCACGGATGACCAGAAGCCTGAGAATCAGGTTGACGAGCTGAAGGCTTATTGCTCAAGGATGAAGTATGACATCCATCATATATACATTGATAGGTGTTCTGGTTTGCAGGATTCACGACCAGAGTTCAATGAGATGTTGGTTGATGCTCGGCTCAGGAGGTTTGATGCTGTTGTTGTTTGGAAGCTTGACCGTATAGGGAGGAGCTTGCAGCATCTTCTGCAGATCCTTCAGGAGCTCAACAATAAGAAGATTGATTTTATCTCGGTGACTCAGAACATTGACACGACGAATGCTGCAGGCAAGCTGCTGTTTCATATCATGGGAGCTTTTGCTGAGTTCGAGGCGACATTGATTTCTGAGAGGACTAAGCTGGGGATGGACCGTGCTCGAAAGTTAGGTAAGCATGTCGGAAGGCCCAGGAAAAAAGGGGGGGTATAGTTTGTATTTAAATGGTTATTTAAACAAGGCAGGGTTTGAAAAGGGAACCTTTTTTTTGAGCTTCAGAAGTGCGAAAACGCACTTTTGTATGTGCTCTTTTTCAAGCTTGTGTTTTGTTTATAAATTGCTGGTGACACCCTTGCATGAATAGGGGGGCTTCGACAAATGTCAAATTATGTTCTCGTGCCAAATGGGGGTTATCGTTGCAAGCTGTGTGGGAAGATAGTCAAGGAGCTGGGTTGGTTCGGTCACAATAGATATCATCGAAGGCGAGCCAACAAGTCTCAGACAAAGCTCATTCCTGGATGATTCCTGTACAACTGCTCGATGATTCCGTGACAGTCATCTTGTTGTTGTCTTGTTGTTGTAGTGTTTTTTGTCTGGTTTCTATTTAAGGTGGTTCTGCTTTGCTGTTGTGCAAGGTTTTCATGATATGACTCAGGAGGTGAGTTGATATGCAGAAGATGAATAGGAAAGGGCAGGGCCTGACTTTGGCTCTGATAATTCTCGGGTGTTTGCTGGTTGGTGGTGGTACACTGCTATACGGCAATGGGCATGGATGGTTCTCGTCAGCGAGTGCTGGTGCGCCGTCGTATGTTCCGACTCAGGTTGCTGCATCGTCAATGTTCGATAAGATAATTGACATGCGTGTGTCTGGTGGAACGTTCAACAACGATACGTCAAGTGATTACTATAGCAACAGTGACCACAATCTTGCTCAGTACCTGAATGATGCTGATGCAGATGACACTTCTGACGACATAAACTTCACTCTGACACTTGACAGGGCGAACACTCAGGAGGCTGCGACTGTCTATGTGGATTGCGTGTTCAACACAAAGTTCACAAGCGCAGGCACGAACTACAACCTGCTTGATGTTGATACTGATGTGACAGAGGACATCAAGGGCTTGTATGATGGCTCTGCTGCGACATGCGTTGGTCAGAAGATGACTTTCCCTGTCAGCTTCAGCGCAGGAGATCCTCAGACAGCAGTTGTTGTGACTGTCGACCAGCTTGAGGCGGGTCAGGACGCAATGAGTGAGATGAGCGAACTGAATGCAGTCTGCAAGATTCAGGACCAGACTAACACAATCAGGCTCATCGCAAACAGCTAATTCTTTCTTTTTTTTCCCTTTTTAGGGGGCTATGATGGTGGAGAATAAGGCGGGAGTTGTCTGGGGAGGGGTTGTTGTAGCTCTCATCATACTGATTATTGCTCAGCTTATTTTTGCGGAGAAGAGGCTGGGTGGTTTGAGCGAGAGTTTTGTTAACACTTTCTTCCTGCTTGAGTGTGCTGCTTTAGTTTTTGCTCTGGTGTTCCTGGTGTTTAGTTTTTTCGGGGACGTGAGTGAGCTGTTGCAGTTGTTCAGTCCTTTGTGTGCGGATGCTGAGGAGCAGGAGTTCAGGCCTTTGGCGAGCTGGCCTTTGAGGATATTTGTTTTTGCCTTGTGGGTCGGGAGCATTATTTTTGGTGTTAGCTTCCTGGGAGTCCAGATTTTCCCGGTGGATTCAGATATTGGGAATTTTTACGGTACAGGGAGTCAGGTGAGCAGTGCTTATTATCAGAGCATTCCTCAGATGTTTGGTGAGGACCTGGTGTTCATGGTGGCTTTGCCGACTATCGGATTGTTTGGGCTTTGGGCTTTGTTGAGTGCTTTTGGCGTGGAGCTGAACAAGGTATCATTCACCGTCACGGTGTTGCTGGTGTGTATCCCTTTCAGTATTGGTGCTGGTTACTTGATTCCGGGTTTTGCTCTGGCTCATGAGGAGGTTCAGGGTGGGACTCAGAACACTGATTTTTTTGTCAGTGCTGCGACGTTCAGTTATTTCCAGAGTGTCATTTATCAGTTGACGGGCTTGTTCCTGCCTGTTGCTCATGGTGCTCATAATTTTGTTGTGAGCATGAAGTGGTTTTTTGGCATTGCTTTGGGGAGCTTGGCTTTGAAGTTGGCCTTGTTCTTCCCGGCGAAGTGGTTGAATAGGAGGTGCTTGCGGTGGGTAAGGTTGCGACGATTGCACTGCTAGTTGTTCAGGTGGTGTTGTCGTTGTGGAGTCTTGGGAGCAGTTGGCTTTTGAGGCTGCTGCCAAAGGCGGTTCCTTACTTGATGTGGCTGAGTGATCCTATTTTGCAGGTTGTCCAGCTTGTGATGCTGGCTGTCACGATATGCTTTGTGATTTTTCAGGATTGAGGTGATGGAACGATGGAGAAGGTTGGTATCATTGTCACGGTCATTGCGGTGCTGCTTCTTGGCAGCTTTGGTGTGTATGCTTACAGGCAGAGCCAGTACCCGTCTGAAGATAGCCAGGGCAACAAGATAATCTATTGGACTGTGAGCTGCAATGTTGAGATTCTGAACCAGCAGAGGCTTCTTGGCTTCTGGGATGATGATGTCGAGCTGAAGTCAGTGTCGTGCCAGAAGGTCCAGAGTAAGTGTGGGTGGAGCACTGGCTGGCTCATGAACAAGGGCGAGGTCTGCATGGAGGTTGATGGTGTCCAGAAGCAGTGCAAGTCCTACACGTTGTGGGAGGGTACTGATGACACTAAGACTTTGAGTGCTGACTGCGTGATTGACCCGAAGCAGGTTGTCGTGAAGCTTTATGATGTTCCTGATGGTGAAGCCAGGAACGAGTATGAAGGCCAGAGAAAGGTGGTGTCCGTATGAAACCGAACCTTGCTGTCTTGTTCTTTCTGGTCCTGCTGGCAATCCCCCTTGCCAGTGCAGGACTCGGTGAGACATACAATAAGCTGACTGAAGGGCCTGATTCATTGTTTACTTTGGCTGGTCAGGAGAGGCAGTGCGAGGGCTACCCGTACTTTGCAGTCAAGGACATTTATAACGTCGTGACTCAGAAGTACATGAGTCTTAACACGTTCAAGATGTTGACCTGTCCTGCTGATAAGAATGGCAACCCTGTTCCTGAAGCTCTTATCAACCTGTATTCTTATAATGCTGACCAGAACAGCGTGAAGTTCGTCGGGGAATATGAGAGTCCTTCATCCGTGTTTGTCGGGTATCCTTATGGTGTGTACTGGGAATGCTACCGTTGCCCATCAGTGAAGGAAACGACATGCACTGCTGGAACCAAAGAGTGCATTACTGAAGCAGTGCCGAGAGTTTGCAGCTCTTCAGGTACATGGACTGCTTTGCCTGCCTGTGCTGCAGGCCAGAGGTGCAGCAGGGGTTCTTGTGAGAGCTTGCCTTGCACGCCTGCCTGGACGTGTACTGCGTGGAGTGATTGCAGCACTGCTGGGAGCCAGGTGAGGACTTGCAGGGACACCGCAGCTTGCGGTGTGTTGACTGACAAGCCTGCGACATATCAGAAGTGCACTTATGTTGCTTCTGAGGATCCTGTTTGTACTTTCACGTATAGCGATAGCATGTGTAGTCCTTGTGAGCCGAGGGCGAGTGCTGACTGTACTCCTTTGAGCATTTGCAGCGATGGTGAGAAGAGCTGCATTGATGGTTTCAAGGCGACGTGCTTGAGCAATACCTGGCAGGCTGAGAGTGAAGCTTGTGAGAGTGACTCTGATGTTCAGGCTCATCCTATACGGCTGAGTGTAATTGCTCTGGTGATTTTTCTCATCTCGGCATTGGTCACTCTTGTTTTGAGCATAAAGGGCAGTGAGTATTGGTGGGTCCCGACTATTCCCATGCTGGTATCGTTGGCTTGGCTTGTCGTGGTCATGGTCTGGTAGAGGTGATTATCATGGGAGAGAAGTGGATTTTTTATCTCATCTCACTTGGAGCATTCCTGTTGACGGGTGTGATTATTGGTGCTTCTTTGTTTAGCTTTGGTGGCACAATCAGCTTTGGCAATCAGGATAGCTTGGGAGGGTATGGTCTGCATTATTATCAGGACTACACCAGGTACAGCGTGAACTTCAGCACGAGTGATAGGTCCAGCATGGCAGGGTATGCTTTCGGGCTGATTTTTTATTCTCATAATGTTCAGGACTTCGATAGTGCGTTCTGCAATAATCTATACGGAGTTTCAAAGACTAGCGGAGAGTGTCAGAGAGCATCTCAGGGAACATACTGCGGGAGTTCTACCACTTGGCACTGCTCGATGACCTGTGGCGGTGATCATGCTTGTGCTGCTGCAAGGAATGCTTTTTATGATTGGCTTGATTTGTGCCGTTCTTGCACTCAGTATTACTCATCGGGCTCTCGGCCTATTCCTGGCTGTGTTGTTGGGAATGTGATTGAGACAAAGACTTTGTATTACTGCAATTTCAATGAGGAGAATGTGCTTAAACAGTGGGTTTTAGATCCTGGTGCGAGCTATTACGAGTATACTGTCAAGGGCAGGAAAGAAATCAGTCTTGAGCAGGTTCCTTTGTATGATGAGGTCATTAGCGAAGGTGATGACTTTGCTGTTCAGTGCGAGGAGCACGGGTATGGCAGGTTGAGAAAAGAGATTTCTGCAATGCAGGATGTCAGGCTGTACATGGAGCCTGTTGACTTGAAGGGCTGCGAGGGGGACATGAGTGTGAGTGTTGTCTTGAATGGTCATCATCCGAGTGTTGGTGACCTTCCTGCGGTGTCTTTGCCTGAGAGCACGAGTCTTGGGCAGCAGCCGAAGGTTGTGAGTCCTGTTGTTGTCATTGATGATGTCAAGCCATTGGTCCTTGATGAAGATGAGGATATTGTCGTGCTGGGTAAGGAAGAGAGTGTTGTCGGAAGCAGCAGGGGATGGCTTGATAATGTCATGGCGGGCATTGCTGGTTTTTTCAGCAGGATTATCTGGACATGGTGATTCATGTGAGGCAGAGACTGCTGTTGTGGATTGTCTGCATTATCTTGTTGGCCTTCAGCGTGAGTGCTTGGGAGAGGAGTGACTTCCTGCAGCATGTCGAGACTAAGGTTGACATCACTGAGGCGTATACTCATTATCGGGTGTGTAATCCGACAGCTCAGGATTATGTCATCACGACAGACACGGCGAGAAGGTTTGATGTTGGGTTCAACAAGGTCCGGGGAGATCTGACTGATTATCATTTTGAGCTGTGGAAGAATGTCAGCGTCGATGTGACTGTTCTTGACTATGGTTTGGTTGAGCATTCTTATGTGTGCAGTGCGAACTTCAATTATACTCTGAGTCCGAAGTATGCTTGGTGTTATGAGAACGGCACGAATGGCACAGTCATCTTGTTTGAGCACAACTTCTCAAGGGGGAATGTTCCTGCTAAGACTATCTGGTGGAATGAGACAGAGCAGACTGGCAGCCATGTTGAGAGTGTCTTGCGTGAGCAGTGGACTGCCTTCAGTCCTTTGGGCAAGACCTTTCAGAGTGGCAGGTGCTATGATGTGAAGGTTGTCGGGAAGTACAAGGCCAGCACGGAAGGTGTTGCGATTGATAATGTCATCACGTATCAGAACATCAGTTTCGATGAGTATGCATGGTGGAACTCGACCTGGCAGTATAAGTATGCTTTTAACGTGACTGCGGTGTCATACGGGCCTTATTATCCTTTCAGGCTTGTGTTCAACTCTACGTATGTCAACATGAGTTTTTGTCAGTCTGATGGTGGAGATGTTCGGATTGTCAACAGCACTGAGGATGGTGTGGTTGATTTCAACTTGTCAAGCTGGACTCCTGCTCAGGGCATTGTTTACGTTAATGATAGTATTAACGTGAACAAGACGTATTATTTTTATTGCAATGCTTCAGCAGCTCAGACGACGACCAGCAAGAACTTGGATTATCTTCTATTGGCGAACAATCTGGTGAGTGCGTGGGAGTACAATGATGGTACTGCAGATGATACTCTTGGGTTGAATGATGGCACTGTGACTGGTGCGGTTCAGACAAACACTTCCTGCAAGATAAGGGGCTGCTATAACTTTGACGGCTTGAATGACCACATAGCTATCTCAAACTCTTCATCTTTGCGGCCATCTTACTGGACCATCACTACATGGATGAAGAGGGCTGACACGAATGATGGGGGTTGTCTGGCTAATAAAGGATATCCTGCTGCTCAGGAGCATGGTTGGGGATTGTATGTGCATGACAACACTGTGAACAATAAGCTTCAGGGATTCGTGACAACAGGAGCGAATGCTGTCACTTGGCATGAGAATCAGAAAGTCCTTGAGACATCTTGGATATTTGCTGCGATGTCCTATAATGGAACACACATCATCATCTGCAAGAATGACTCTTGCAATGCTACTGCGAAAACGGATGCTATGGATTGGACTGGTAGCTATGAGGATTTGTGGTTTGGTGAGAGGGCGGATGGGAGCTGGGATTTTAACGGCAGTATAGATGACACTTACTTCTATAATGCTTCATTGAACTCTACTCTGCTGGGGTACTTGTACCGTGATAATGCTTCTTTGTCTTATCCTTTCTATGCTCAACCAGCTTATGCTTTTGCTTCAGTCACGGTGCTGAACTCGGCTCCTGTCTTAGTGTTGAACACGACATCACCAGCTTCTCCTGTCTATGGTCAGAATGTTAGCTTGAACGTGACTTTCACCGAGCCAGAGAATGACACGATTGTCTGGGCGAACTTCAGCCTTGTTGCGAAAAACGGGACTGTTCTGATTAATAGCGTCAATGGGACATGCAGCTTCACTGATGCTTCACTGAATAGGACTCTGTGTTTTTCAAGCAGTTATTACATTAATGCGTCGGTGTGGAATGAGACTGATGGGTTCGGGACTTGGAACTGGACATATTCGATTGACGATAATTCCACAGAAGCAGGAGCTTTGACTGGTGCTGTCGGGTTTGTTTTAAATAACACTGACGGCCCGAGTGTCTCGGTCACGGGTCCTTCAGGGACTATTGCGACAAAGGCAGTCACGGCTTCTTATTCTGTCAGTCGTATCATCAAGGATGCTCTGTTGTACTGCTTCGCCAACGTGACTTACTCGACGAACATGTCGGCTCTTGCTGAAGGCAGTATCAACTGCAGTGCGACATCTGTCAGCTTGGGGAACGTGGCGACTGATGGTGACTATATTGTTTATGTCAGGGCTGTTGAAACGAAAAACGGGGTTAACTACACTAACTTTTCCTCTAGCAGCTTTACCGTCAATACGGCTGTTATTGGTGGCGGTGGTGGGGGTAGTGCTGCGAGCTCTGCTTGCAACATTGATGTTGTCAGTCCTCTGAGTCAGATCAGCATTTATGGCAGTGAGGGTTTGATGAGCAAGGCTGTCCAGTTCAGCGTGAAGAATAAGGGCTCTGCTACTTCGAGCTTGTCTTATTCTTTGAGTGCTGGGATCAGTGAAGGTTGTACTCTGAACAAGACGTCGGGCAGTGTTGATGGTGGGAGTGTTGTAAGCAATACTGTGAGCTGTCTGGTTCAGAAAGGATCCTACTCGGGTAAGATTACTGTTGAGGCGGATGGTGGGAAGTGTTCCGCAAGCGTGAATGTCGTGGTGAAGAGCAGCGTGTTCAGCAAGCTCTTTGATTTCTTTGATTCTATTTTTTCGTTCCAGGTTGTGACTGTTGGTGGCGTGGCTATCAATGCTTGGCTGCTGGGGATTATTGTCATGGCTTTCTTGGTCTTGGTTGGAGCACTGTTGGTGATTGCTGGTGCAGGATGATGTGGGCATGAAGATAGAGTTCATGAATAAGGGCAGCAGGTTTAAGAAGAAGAAAACTATCATCTCTGGCTTCAGGGATGAGCTAGTGGAGTACCTGAGCTTGCTTTTGAACTTGGTGACTCAGGACCTGAAAGAGTGCATCAAGGAGCTCAAGCGTTATCTGTGTACTTATGTCAGCATGAAGGAAGTCAATGGTGTCGTCGTTCTTGAGATTAATGGTGACTTTAGGAATAAGTTGCCTCAGTCACTGCCATAGCCTTGTAGTTTATCCCATACTGCGATGACGTTTTCTGCTGGGTTGTTTACAGCGTCGAAGAACTGCTCATTGAACAATTCGTTGGCGAGTCTGGTTTCTAGCTGGATTATGTCTGCTTCTTTCCTGTACTGCAGTGTTGTCTTGATGTCGTTGTGCCTGAGTATCTGGTAAGCTTTTTCCGGGTCTGTGCTGATGTGCGTTGCGAAGAAATGCCTGAAGCTGTGGCAGCAGAGTTTATACATTGGCTTCTCAGTCTCGTACCTTCCGGTGTAGTGGTTGAACTTCGGATTCTTGAATCTCATGAAGCCAGCGATGTCAAGGAATCCCACGTCGGGGAATTGCTTGTGCAGCTCCTTCCTTCTTTTGCTGAGCCATGTTTCGACATTGTTGGGTCTGATGTGATAGCTTCTGTTGTTGGTGCTGGGGAATATGTAGCCTCCTTTGCTGCAGATCCAGTGCCAGTTGTCTCTTATCCATGCCCGGAGTATTGCTGCTCCTGCTTCTGGGAGGATCCTTGGGACTATGGTGTTGGCCTTGATTTTCTTCTCGAGCTTGATTCTGACCTGCTGAAAGTTAGTGCCTGGGATGAAGTCTTTGAGTTCGATTGCACAGACTTCGGCGATGCGGAGTCCTGTTGTTGCCATGACCAGGAAGATAGTCTTGAACTTCCTTTCTGCTGGTGCGAAGCCGTGTTTGAAGAATATCTCGATGAGCTCTGGCTTTAAGGCTCTGCCTGACTTCTCGAACACGATGGGCTTGTTTGGGTCTAAAGGCAGCATTGTATCTTGTACCTCGGTTTTCTCAGAAGGAGATGGTTTGGGTTAATCTCCTCTGGTGACCTTTGGTATTTATAAGTTTATCGTCGGTATTTCCGTAATCCTTCCGGTTTGGATGTTTTATGGAGCTATCGCTGCATTGCGATAGCCAGAAGCAGATTCAATCGATGAAGGCCTATCTATCCCTGGCAGGCCAATGAAGAACCTCGTTTTTTGTCAACCCACAGATAGGTGGGGCTTTGTTGTGATGCTTTGATTAGGAGGTGCTGGATTCAGGCTCAGAGGCTGATTGTTTGTTCTCGGGTAGTGGGGGGCAGGGTAGCTGGCGGTTCATGGTGATTCTTAGGGCTTCCTGAACTCCTATTTGGATGAGGTTGCCGGTTGGCCTCCTGCCATGCCTGTAAGGGTATAGAGGGCAGCGAGGGGCTGTGCATTCGTCAACAGCCTTGCTGCTGCTTCCTCCCATGCAGTGCAGGCAGAATGCCCTGATGCTGTCTATAGGGGTGGCTGCCCTGTCCTTGAAGGTCAAGCCTTCAGTCATGCTTCAACACCTGGTGCTGTTGGAATAGGATTTAAGAAGTCTATAACCGGGCTGAACAAGGGACCCAAGTTGTGAAAAGATTTGT
>Ga0265297_10009723_pt1 | contig 12300 bp, 14 predicted proteins | sample Munlanlwell13791_FD_192502 | JGI IMG/M metagenome (GOLD analysis project Ga0265297, IMG submission 192502) | Leachate microbial communities from a municipal landfill in Southern Ontario, Canada - Leachate well 137-91 | ecosystem: Engineered > Solid waste > Landfill > Unclassified | place...
GGCAAACTCCTCCTGCCGTAGGCAGGACTCAAACATGCCCCACGCAGTGATGATTTAGCTCGATTCAGGACGATCTCGCTCCAATGGCCATGGGAGAGGGATTCGGGTATGAAAAAAGCCCGTTTAATGTCCGGGACCAGACAGGTACGAGTTGGTGCGTTGTGCGTTATCTATCTTGGTATGAACCATTCTGGGTGGTGCGTGACCACTGGTATCAATACGAAGCTATAGACGGACGCTATTACAGCGAACACTGTGATGGCAATGTGGCCGTTGTTTCTTGTATTAACGGAGGCGAAGCCGCCGTAAGCCAGTGCCAAAACACAAAGAATAATTGTTGTCGCAAACATTTTTATAGCTCCTTAGAATACAGGAGCGCTGTTGCCCGCCCGGCAACAGCTCATTTCGGGGGCGTAAACTCGGATGGCTACGCCTTCTGCTTTCGCCGCGCTGCAACTCAGCTCGGCTCATTTTCGGGTTATCAAGGACCACCCTAGTAACACCCTGAGCATATCGCAAAATTAGGGGGCTGTCAACACTTTATTGCTCCCAGAGCCACTTTTTGGCGTTTTACTCCTATAGAGATTGAGAAGGTAATTTGGGACTTTATTACGGAACAGGAAAAAGACCAGAGGTGGGGCTTAAACCCATAACTCTGGTCTGTCTTGAGGGGCTGCGGCGTCGTGTGGTTGTGAGGCTCCTAGGCGACGCGGGTGGGCGGGCGCAGGTGGGGAGCAGAGCGCATCCAGACGCACTCCGGAACTCCGAAGAACCCGTGGAAGTTGGTGCCGGTTTCCTCCTGCAGCACTTCCATGAAGGCGTCCAGCTCACTGGGACGGTCGAGGATGGCGAGCTGGGGGAAGCTGTTCCCGGGCAGTTGACGCTCGTTCTCGATCTGTCCGGAGCGGCCGACGGCTGCCACCACGAGCCCATGGGTTCGACGGTAGGTGGCGAGCGCAACCTGTTCGCCCGGCTTCAGTTTAGCGATCAGGTCGTTCCAGTTGATGCCGGGCTCGGCATCGAGTTTGCGGCAGTGTGCCATGACTTCTACGGGGGGGTTCAAATATTCAGCCATAATTGACTGACCTCCTGTTGAGATGCTGGCATTGTATGACAGGATGGCTTATATGTCAAATTATCCCTTGTGAGAGCCAATTTCTTGGATAATTTGATTTTAATAGACATAAATCTGGGTTGACCAGATGGGCCTCCTCCTTTATAGTGGCAAAGTAAATCGGGCTATATCCTTAACCTCTCAGATATGACCAAGGTCACAACTCCTAAGGGAGCGGCTGCCTCGACGAAAGGCGCCACCAATAAATCAGCGTTTGCTAAATACCTCGATGAATCGGGCGAGGGTTTGAAAATCTATCAAGCAGGTGATTTGGTAGCGGGTGAGGTGACGGCAGTGACCAAGAATCGGATTTGGATAGATATTGACGATGGTCGGTTTGTTGGGATTATCAGCAACAAGGAATTAGCCGAGGAAGGGATCTCAGCGCCAGACTATAATTTAGGCGATCGCGTGACTGCATCTGTATTAATGCCGGAGAACGATGAAGGGTTCATGATCTTGAGCTTGCGGGATGCGTTAGAAAATCAAGGTTGGGAGGCATTAGAGGAACGGATGCGAAAGGACGAAGTCTTTGAAGTTAAGGTTGTAGAAGCTAATCGTGGTGGTTTGATCGTGGAAGCTGATGGTTTGCGTGGCTTTTTGCCGGTATCGCAATTGGCACCCGAGCATTATCCACGAGTTGGTAATGATAAAGATGAAATATTGAGTCGACTGTCTAAGTTTGAAGGCCAAGGCATGCAGGTCAAGGTTTTGGACTTGGATAAGAGTACTAGTAAATTAATTTTCTCGGAAAAGGTAGCACGGAAGGGCGAATTCGATGAATTGGTTTCCGACATTAAGGTTGGTGATGTGCTGGAGGGCACCGTATCTGGTGTGGTTGATTTCGGAATTTTTGTGTCCTTGGGCAAGTTGGAAGGGTTAGTGCATATTTCGGAAATCAGTTGGGGCAAGGTGGACCATCCCGGTAACTTTGCTAAGGTTGGTGATACAGTGAAAATTCAAGTGATCGCGATTGATGCGGACAAGATTTCGTTGTCGATGAAACGGTTGGAAGCTGATCCCTGGTTGACGACAATTCAGAATTTTCGAGTTGGTCAGGCAGTGAAAGGAACAGTGACCCAAATTATGCCATTCGGTGTGTTTGTGGAGGTGGAAGGCGGAGTAGATGGGTTAATTCATATCTCCGAGCTATCTCATGAGCATGTGGTGGACCCAGGCGGAGTGGTGAAGACGGGAGATGTACTGGAGTTGAAGATCATTGATCTTGGTCCAGAAAGCCATCGATTAGGTTTGAGTTTGAAAGCAACCCAGAAGCCAACAGTGACGGAAGATGTGTCAGTGGTAGCTGAGACGGCGAGTGAGAGTGATTTGGCGACATTGGGTTTGACGCCGGCAGTGATCAAAAAGTTGAATTTGGCAGGGATTACGACCCGAGCTGATTTAGAGGGCAAGACTAAGGCGGATTTGGTGGACTTGCCAGCGATCGGTGAAACCACAGCTGCCAAAATCATTTCAGCGCTAGAGAAAAATTAGGGGTTAGGAAATAGGATTAAGGGTAAAATGAGTAGGATAAGTGGTAGTTTCTTAATTTCCATCCCCTGAGTCCATGTTTCAATCCTTAGTTTTATGAGCGAAGAAAAGAATAGAATAGTTTTACCTGGGTTAATGACCGTCAATGAGTTGGCGAATTCTTTCAATGTGCCGGTGACGGTAGTGATTAAACAGTTGCTGTCGAATGGGGTTTTGGCGACTATCAACGACAACATTGACTTCGAAACTGCTGCGATCGTGGCAGACGACTTAGGGTACGAGGTGGAGCAGGCGGTGGCCGAAACAACTGTGAATCAAGAAGTTAATATCAAGCGAGTGGAGGGTGGCGAGCCGCGACCGCCAGTCGTGACAGTGATGGGTCATGTCGATCACGGCAAAACCTCTCTGCTTGACTATATTCGCAAGACTAAGGTGGTGGAGGGTGAGTCAGGTGGAATTACTCAGCATATGGGGGCATATCAGGTGGAATATAAAGGACGCAAACTGACTTTTTTGGATACTCCGGGACATGAGGCGTTCTCGGCCATCAGAGCTCAGGGTGCTAAGGTGACAGATGTAGCGATCGTGGTAGTGGCGGCTGACGAAGGAATTAAGCCACAAACAATTGAGGCGATCGAGCTGGCGAGGGCAGCCAATGTGCCGATCGTGACGGCTATTACTAAAGTTGATAGACCAGAGGCGAATATTCTGCGGGTGGAGCAGGAGCTGGCGGCGCATAATATTGTGACCGAAAAATGGGGCGGGAAGGATGTCATTGTTGGTGTGTCAGCCAAAACCGGTGAGGGAGTAGATGAATTATTAGATTTAGTGCTACTGACCGCTGACCTACAGGAACTGACAGCAGATAAGAATGTTCCGGCGACTGGATTTGTGATCGAGACCAAGCATGATCCTAAAGTCGGTTATACGGCCACCTTGTTGGTTCAAAATGGGACGCTACATATTAGTGACCCATTTGTATTAGGTATCCAAGCTGGCAAATTAAAGTCGATGGAGGATTATACTGGTAAACGAATCAAAGAAGCCGGACCGGCAACCCCAGTCAAAATTACCGGTTTTCATATAGCGCCTAATGTTGGTGAGTATTTTGAAGTAGTTGAAAGCGAGAAGTTGGCTCGAGAAATTGCAGCGCATAAGGGGAAGCAGGCGACCGCTCGGAAGATATCAGTGACCTCATCTGATTTGTCTAAATTAACTGCGCAGATTCGAGCATCCCGGGCGTCCCATGTGCCGGTGGTGTTAAAAGCTGATGTTCAAGGCTCATTGGAGGCAATTAAGAACCAGTTAGCCAAAATTAAAACCGATAAGGGCGAGATTAAAATCATTGCCGAAGGGATTGGTAATATTAGTGAATCGGATGTACTGGGGGCGGTGGGTGAAAAAGCGATCGTGGTTGGGTTTAAAGTGGATATCAGCCCATCGGCGGCCAGTATGGCGAAAAAAGACAAGATCCAAATCTTGGATTATGACATTATTTACAATTTGACTGATGACTTAACCAAGATTTTATTGGAATCGATCGAGCCGGAAAAGGTGGAGACGGATGTGGGGAAAGCGACTGTGTTGAAAATATTCCGGGATGATCGACACGAGAAGATTATTGGCATGAAGGTGGTGTCGGGTCGGATTACGATCGGAAATCTAGTGAGGTTTACTCGTGAAGGAGAGGCGGTTGGCGAGGGGACAGTGAAACTGATTAAACATTTGACCGAGGATGTGACCGAGGCGACTCAGGGAAATGATTTTGGGTTTTTGGTTCAGACTACCGCCAAGGTGTTGCCTGACGATGTAGCCGAGTTTGTGAAGGTTGACTACAAGAAGGCGCGACTTGTCTAGATCGGTTAAATCGTAACTCATGTCTGACAAAAGTCTTAGGAAGGAACGGATGGCATCGGTAATCCACGCTTCGGCGGCGGAGTTTTTCGTAGAACATAACCGTGACTGGGGGATTGATGCCTTAGTGTTGATTGAGCAGGTATTTGTGTCACTGGATCTACACCATGTGCAGATCTGGATTAGTTTTGCTCCCTGGAAACCTGATCGGGCGGAAAAAGATTTTCAACGAGTGGTGAGCCATCTGGGGGAACTGAAACGATGGTTGGCGGATAAGATTGATCTGCGCCGGTTCCCTGAGATCGAGCTAAGGTTGTCCGACCCAGAGAAGTCTTTCAGGATTATGGATATCTTTGGTAACCTTAGGAGTCATGGAGAGCTTGGCTCAACAAATTTTGATGACACTGAAGGCGGCAAAGAAGATCCTGCTGACAGTGCACACTAATCCAGACGGCGATGCGCTGGGGAGTATGTTGGCAATGTATGACGCGTTGACGCGTCATTTTGGTCTGGAGGTGATAATGGCAGCGGACGGATTGTTGCCTAAAACATTTTTATATCTGCCATACTACTTTAAGATTCAGGACGGATTTGAGCCACAAGAGTTTGATACAGTGGTGATGCTAGATTGCGCCGCTTGGACAAGAACGAACTGGTTTGAAGATGATGAATTAAATATCGATTGGCCGAATCAGCTAGTGGTAATAGATCACCATGCTACCACTACGCTAACCCCAGGATTGCATTATTTAGGTCCAACCCTATCGTCAACTTCGGAGATGGTGTACGGATTATTACAGGCTTGGGGCGTGCCGTTGAGCAAGGAAATCGCCACCTGTTTATTAACCGGGGTCTGTTTTGATACGGGTTCGTTTCAGCATGTGAATACTTCGGAGCGAACTTTGCGGGTAGCGGCTGATTTGATGCAAGTCGGGGCGAATTTGCCCATGATCGCTCAAAAGATGTATGTCGGGAAGAGCGTGGGGAGGTTGAAACTATGGGGGATCGTGTTGCAGCGGATGAAATACGACGACAAAACTGGCGTGACAATGTCGGCAATCACTCGGCAAGACATGGAGCGAACCGGCACCACTAAAGAGGATGCCGAGGGGCTGGTGAATTTGATGAATGCGGTGCCAAATTTGAAATTTTCTCTCTTATTGTCTGAAACGCCCGATGGAGAGGTGAAGGGGAGTTTGCGAACTCAACATGCAGAGGTAGATGTGGGGAAACTGGCTGCTCTGATGGGGGGTGGAGGACATGCCAGGGCGGCGGGATTTTTATTGCCGGTGGATATTAAGACCGACTCCACACAGGGGTGGGGAGTAAAATAAGAATCTAACCAATTCGTCCAATTTCCTCAATCTAACCAAAGAAAATTGGTGTAGATTGTTTGGATTGGTAAAATTGATTAGATTAGTTTTATTAGCTCTGGAGGCTGATTTTGGCTTGACACCCGGGCTGTTTTGGGGGTACAGTGCGGGCAACCTTGCATCGTTGAAAATTCGCTAGATTTAACGAGCAGGACAACTGTAATTGGAGGTGTGGACATGGTTGAGAAACCATCCGCACAATACTTCTCTGGCTATCTTTTCTTGCCTACCCGCAATAAGTTGGAAGGGAGAGAGGAGGAGTCATTGCGTTGGCATGTTCGGGTTCAGCAACCGGGCAGTCCGGAACACGATAAGGTGTTCCCGGTCGCTTCAACACGAGGCGGTCAGGACTGGTTGGCGCAGGGTCTGAATGTGCAGTTTGCGCTAGGAACTCGTGATGGGAAGCCAGTGGCGGGAGGGAAGAAAAATAAAATCCCTTGTGCTGTGGACCTCCACCTGATCGACTACTAGGCGCAAACTTGTTGGTCACCGCGACTTGTCGCGGAGTCATTCTGTCAGTTCGTCCACAAGGAGGACGTAATCATGGGATTCACCGTTGGAATGATGGCGGTGGTAATCGCTATCGACGCCGTGCTGTGGTTCGTGCTAGCGCACATCTTCGGATGGGCGACGGCGCTGACCACGGTGGTTATGTTTACTGCCGTGGAGTGGCTTGGCTATCTTTTCGGCATCATCGTGCCGCTGTGGGGCGCTAAGAAGCAGGGTCTAACGATCCGGCGAGGTGGCGTCTACTACTGGGGGCTCGATACTTGGTATCGGCTCAATCGGGGCAACAAGCAATGGCAGACTGACATGGAGTCCGAGTCTTGCTATTCCAGCTTGTGTTATATGGGCACCGTGATTTGGAACTGTTTACACATCGCGCTGCTGGAGTGGGTGGTGCTCGGTCTTCTGTACTTGGTGTTCGTTCAATTTATCTGGCGGTGGCTGTGTCAGCGCTGGGTGGTCTGGATTTTCACCAAGAGCTGGGTGCGGCTACTGTTCGCTTCAACGCAGCGTATGCCGACCCCGGCTGGTGTCTGGCTGGTGCTGTTGATATTGGCGCTGGCGTTCGTCGTTGATCCAAGCTTCAGGCAGCATGTAGTGGTTGTGGCGCTGGGAATCTTCGGCTTATTCGCTCTTTGCGTCATTCTCTACGGGGTGGTGAGTGAGCTGAGTAACTGGCCCTGGAGGGACTGGTGGGAAACCGCGATCGATGATTTGTTTAGTCGGCATTGGTATCCCAACGAGGAGTCAAAGTCCCCGGCGAGTGATCGGCTTTACTCACAGCTGGTATGGCTAGCAATCGGGCTTGGCATCTTGCTGGTGGTAGTTTCGCCCCTGGTTTTCTGGCCGATTGCTGTACTCCGCATTCTGTTGGCCATTATCGGCTGGATATCGCTGGCGGCGTGTATAACGGCGTTCGTGTCGATGTTCCAGGAGATGCACAAATGGAGGGGCGGAGTCTGGAGTGCTAAGGTGGGCGGATTGGCCGGTTGGGTAACGCTGTGGTGGTTGTCGTCTGTGACAGCCTTCTGGTTGTTCCGATGGCTGGCGGATTTGCCGATGCGATTCATATACGGCAAAGACTGGCCGCTCACTTCGGCGAGTATCTTGACTGTGATACTTGGGGTGGTAATAGGCTTCTGGGTGCTGGCGTCGTTTTACACGGTGCTGCGCAGCTTTTACCTATTACTGGTCTGGACCGGTAAACAGATTTGTGACTGGCTGTTTATTCCTTGGGGGGAGGAGTTCGCGCCAGTAGTACCCGCCACTTCTACTTCACCGTCGTTGGTGACGGCAAAAATGAGTGCGGAAGCGGAACTATCGCGACCGACTAAGGTTACCTTAAGACAGATGGTGACTGAGGCAGTGGCGGAAATCGTGGAACTATTCAGGATTCGTCCCAGCCAACGCTGGGTGGGATGGCTGATCTGGCTCGGGTTCATGCTGATGGTGGCCGTCTGGCTGGTGACAATGGTCTGGCTGACCGGTGTATTCATTGTACTGGCTTGGCGGGTGATTATTTGTGTGATACTGACCCTACTGGCAATCCGCTTTGTCAGACCAGTACGATACGCGATTGGTTGGTTGACCTATGTTGGATTGCCGTGGCTAGGCAAGCTACTCGGCTGGGGACTCTGGCTGATCGTTCTACTCGCGTGGGGGTTACTCCAGTATCCACTGCGCTATGTCATTTGGATACCGTTGTGCTGGTTGGCTCGCCTGATCGGGCGGCCGTTCAAGATGCTCTGGCTCGGCCTAGTCTGGTGCTGTAAGCAAGCGGTCTACGCTATCGGTGTGCTGGTGGATCACGCAGAGGACTTGCGCGAAGGGATTTGCCCGATGGTCGAGCTGAAGGTGGAAACACCGCCCGAGCCCGAACCGCAACCAGACGAGATGGAGAGGCAGCGTCGGATGTATCGGGAAGCTCAATATGACAGAGAGCGAATCTGCAGGTCCGTGCGTACGAGAGCAGACCTCTTGCTAGACCAGCACAACTGGTCATGTTCGACTTTCCGCCGGAGTTGGCTGATTGCGACCATGAAGGAGAGCGAGGAGCTTGCCTTATATGTTTGGCAGGAGGCTGATTTCCGGCAGCGGGTTCGTCAACAGTTGAGTGCGGGTGAAGAACTGGATCAGCTGAAGGCAGCGATGAATCCGATAAGATGGGGGCAGATAGAGGCAATCGCTGCAATCGCATCCAAGTCTAACCGCTGGTCGCGTCACTGTGTGCAGTTTGAGGCTGACATCATGAGTCTGGCTGAGACCGCACTGGCCGAACATCTTCGTAATCTGGCCGACTAAATGGTCGGTCGTGTAGCTTGAACAAGACTAGCCGCCCTGGCAACGGGGCGGCTTTTGATTTCTATATTTTCTTTAAAGCGGCTGATGCGGCGTTGGTCTCGGCTTCTCGTTTACTCGAGCCTTCGCCTTTGGCAATCAATTTATCATCCACATACACACCGACAACGAAATTGCGGTCGTGATCGGGACCAGAGACGCCTTCGGTTTTATAGTGCGGAGTAGTGCCCTGACGCTCTTGGATAATTTCTTGGAATTTGGATTTGGAGTCGATGTGAGATTCGCCAGCAATAATATCTTCCAGTCTAGGGAGAAGGAACTTTTTAACAAACTTTTCAACAGCAGTTAGCCCTAAATCTAGAAAGAGAGCGCCTACAAAAGCCTCAGCGGCATTGGAGATGATCATCGCCTTCGCCTTGCCTTCGTTACGGGCTTCGCCCTTGCTCATTCTAAGATAATCTTCGAAATGGAGTTCTTTGCCGACTTCACTTAGGGTGTTGCGGCGAACCAAAGCAGCGCGGAGATTAGTTAACTCACCTTCGGGTTTGTCGGGGAATTTGTCGTATAAAAATTGAGTGACTAACAGTTCAACTACGGCATCGCCGAGAAACTCCAGTCGTTCATTATGACCCGTTGTCTCATGGTGTTCGTTTAAGTACGAACGATGGGTAAAGGCCTGTTCGTAAAACGACAGGTCTTTAAACTTGATACCAAGTTGGGTTTGGAGTTCAGAGAAATTAGACATTGGGTTCTGGGGGTTTGGGCCGAGAGGTTTTCTCGTCAGTTTCGGGGTTGTATTTGGTGGAGTTACGAAAGACAGTTCCAAGTACGCCATTAACGAACTTGCTTGAGTTTTCGCCGCCAAAGGCCTTGGCGAGCTCGACTGCTTCGTTAATCACAGCCTTAGGTGGGACCTCATCATCAAATAGTAATTCAAAAATCGCTAGTCGGAGGATAGCAAGATCGACCTGGGCGATTTGGGGGATGGGCCATTCGGGAGCTGAGACAGTAATGACTTGGTCGATTTCCTCAGAGTATTTTTTGAGACCATCGATCAATTTATGGATAAAGGTAAGATTATTGTCCTCGAACTCATGCTTTTCGAGGTGACGGGTCATAATTTCGGTCAAATCAGAATTATCACGCTGTTGTAGTTCGTACAGCGCTTGCATGACGAGGATTCGAGCGAAATGGCGGTTTGATGCCATAGCTATAATTTACCAGACTAGGCGAGAAAAAACTATTTATCGGATTGGTATTCTTCGCCGGAGCCTTTGGGAGTCTGAATGACTTTCTTGGTGGTTTTGGGCTTGGCGGATTCAGTGGGCTGTTCAGACTTTGGGGTATTGGCTTTATCAGACTTTTTCGTTTTCTTGGCTTCCAGCTTCAGAGCTTGAGCAATTTTCTTGTCCGCTTTAGTATTTAAAACTTTAGCTTTGCCATAATAGCCACATTCGGGACAGACCGTATGAGCCGGCTTCTTGGTCTTACATTTGGCACAGGTGGTTAGGGTTGGCATAACAGCGTGCCAGTGGGCTCGGCGGGTTTTTCCGCGGACTTTGCTAATTTTCTTCTTTGGTAGAGCGGCCATTGTCTAAATCCTTTCGCTTTAACGCTTGTGCCAGACAAGCTGACACGGCGCTTTTGGGGCTCAAGGATTTCTCCTCTCCCCAAGCCAAACACTTCGTTAGTTCGCCTTGAGGTCCCCTAAATAAAAGCTATATACAGAGGGCATTATAGGAGATAAAGGCAGGGCTGGCAAGGGTGCTTGACAGAGTAGGGGGCGAAGGCTAAAATGCCCTATGTATAACAGATAAGCTGAAACGACTTGTTAGTACTCAGGTTGGTCCGCACCGGTCGCCGAAATCAGCCGAAATTCCGTCTGGTGGCTGCCGAACAGGGCAAGAAAGTGAAGGGGGCAGTGGTCGAGATTCTCGGTCACTATGAGCCAGCGGCTAAAGATAAGCCGTTCGTTTTTGATAAAGAAAAAGTTCAGGGCTGGATCGCTCGTGGTGGAATGCCATCCAATACCGTAGCCAAGCTTTTAAATATGAATGGATTTACTTTGCCAGTACATCAGAATGCTCCGGCTAAGCCAAGGAAAAAGGCGCAAGCGAAGCTAGATGAAGCTAGTAAGCCAAAGGAATCCGCCCCAGTCGTTGAGGTAACCGATTCGGGGGAGGAAGTTGCTCCGGTTGCGGAAGAGGCGGTTGTTAATGAGGCCGAACCAGTTATGGAAACCCCACCAATAGAAGAATCAGCTGTTGAAACCGAAACCCCATCAGGGGATGAACCAGCAGCAGAAGTGGCGGCAACTGAACCAACTAACGAAGAAGCCTAATAGTTTATATAACTAACCAGTAGGAGAGTTATGGAACGCGATCAGGAATTTGTAGAATATGTGGTTAAAGCCATTGTCGACAATCCAGACAAGGTTGTGGTTAAACGGAGTGTTGATGAGATGGGCGTTTTGCTCGAACTGGGTGTAGACCCAGCTGATATGGGCAAAATTATCGGTAAGGATGGTCGGACAGCTAAGGCGGTTCGGACATTGCTTAGGGTACTAGGTGCTCAGAACCATTCCCGAGTTAATTTAAAGATTATGGAACCCGAGGGTGGCACTGGCGGTCATCGGTCGGTGGAGATCGGTCAGGATGAAGCAACTCCGGCGGTGGATATGCCAGAGACGACTGGAATGGATGACCTGAAGGAAATTTCTGAGTAGTAGTTAAATTTACGACTAAAGCAAAAGCTCCCGAAGATTCGGGAGCTTTTGATAAGATAAGGGTATGAATTTTACCGTCATTACTATTTTTCCCAAGTTGATCGAGGATTACTTCAAAGAGGGGATTTTGTCTCGGGCTTTAAAGAAGAAGCAGGTCCGACTGAGGACGATTTCTCCACGCCAGTTTGCCAAAGATCGGCATCAGACCGTGGACGACATTCCGTATGGCGGAGGAGCGGGATTAGTGATGAAGATTGAGCCGTTGGTGAAGGCGATCAAATTTGTGACTAAATCAAAGAATAATCGACGGATTATTTTGTTAGATCCGAGAGGGAAGAGATTTACACAAAAAGAAGTGAAGAGATTGCAGAAATATGATGAGCTGATTTTTGTTTGTGGGCGATACGAAGGAGTGGATGAAAGAATTAAACATTATATCGACGAAAGATTGTCGATTGGGGACTTTGTGTTGATGGGAGGCGAGCTGGGAGCACTGACAGTGATGGAGGCAGTATCTCGGCTGATTCCAGATGTGTTGCATCATCCAGAATCGGCAATAAATGAGAGTTTTTCGCAGGGTAGCAATCTGGAGCACCCCCAATATACCCGCCCAGAGGTGTTTGACGGGCATAAAGTACCACCCGTGCTACTTTCAGGGAATCACGGTAAAATTGACGAGTGGAGAAAGAAGAATAGTAAGGGGTAAGCCCTTAGACCCCTTTTTCTTGTTTTTTTTAAGGGTCTACGCCACCCTTGAGGGGCGGATACTTTTGTCTTGCCAAAAGTATCCAAAAGCGTGGCCTGTGTTCGCTCAGTCTGTTCATTGGATAAATTGCCTTACCGCTTAAAGGGCAAACTCCTCGGTTACCACCTCGTCAGACATGCCCCCGCGACGGCAATTTATCTCAATTCAATACAACCTCGCTCCAATGGCCAAG